>Ga0247727_10000728_pt1 | contig 80823 bp, 78 predicted proteins | sample WisWelCaveWW1625_FD_202498 | JGI IMG/M metagenome (GOLD analysis project Ga0247727, IMG submission 202498) | Biofilm microbial communities from Wishing Well Cave, Virginia, United States - WW16-25 | ecosystem: Environmental > Aquatic > Deep subsurface > Groundwater > Cave microbial mat | place...
CTGGCGCAGGCCAAATCACTCATGGCAGTCAAGCTGGGCCGTGAATTCTGGGTGGCTATCGTAGTTAGATGCATTCTCGAATGCTTCTGTCAGACCTCTTGTCTGTTTCTCGCTGATAGGGGATGAAAACCAGTGGTGCTAGTTGGGTATGCAAAAACCGGCTATTTTTGCTACTTCTGCACAGGAAAGCGGGCGAGCCGCCTCGCAAATTGGCGGGATTTCAGCCCGAAATCTGAACTAGCACCGTTGGTTACTACGAGAGTGTACCAAGCGAAGGTGTAGATCAGGTGTAGACGGGGTGTGCGAGTGGTGGAATCTCGCCCCTACGCCGGCCTTGCGTCTATACCTACATCCTCTCCCGTGCCTTCAACATAAGAGGGGGAAGGGCTGGGGGGAGAGGCGGTGCGGTCAACTCACTCGAAGCGGTAGCCGAACCCGCGTTCGGTGAGGATGTGTTTCGGGTCGCCCGGATCGGCCTCGATCTTCTTGCGCAGGGTCCAGATGTAGTGCTTGACGTGATCGACCTCGCCCGCGTATTCTGACCCCCACACTTCGGCGAGGAGCGTTTCGGTGGGCACGGTGCGGTTGGGGCGCCGGGCCAGCGCTTCGAGCAGACGGTATTCGGTCGGGGTGAGGTCAACCGGTTGACCGGCGGCGGTCACGCGCCGCTGGTCGAAGTCAATCGTCAAGTCGCCGCTGGCAAAACCGTGAGGCGGGGCGGGGCCTTGCGCGGCGCGGGCCAGCACTGCGCCAATGCGTGCCGTCAGTTCGGCAAATGAGAAGGGCTTGGTCACGTAATCGTCCACGCCGAGACGGAAGCCGCGCAGTTTGTCAATCTCCTCGCCTTTCGCGGTGAGCAGGATGATGGGGATGGGGTAGAGACGTTCCGGCGGAACATGTTTACCGCGCAATTGCTCACACACCTGCCAGCCGTCCATGCCCGGCATCATCACGTCCAGCACCACGATGTCCGGCTGTGCTTCGGCGGCCAAACGCAAGCCGCTGGCCCCTGCGCGCGCCGTCAACGGACGGTAGCCGGCCGCCTGTAAATGGCCTGAGAGCAAGTTGAGCAGAGTCTCGTCGTCGTCAATCAGCAGAATCGTCGGCCCGTTCATCGTCAACTCGCGACCGGCAGGGTGAACGAAAAAACGGCGCCGCCGTCCGGGTGGTTCTCAGCCCAGATGCGGCCGCCCTGTGCTTCCACCAATTGGCGGCAGACGTACAGGCCGAGGCCATACCCGTAGGCCGCCTGCGCATCGCTGTTGTCGGCGCGATAAAACTTGTCGAAGACGCGCGCCAGGTCTTGCGGCGGAAGGCCCGGCCCGGCATCGCGCACCGAGAGGGTGACCTCGGTTTCGTCGGCGCGCACCTCGATGGCCACGCCTGCCCCCCGCGGCGAATACTTGTCGGCGTTGTCGAGCAGATTGGCCAGCACTTCGGCCACCCGGTCGCGGTCGGCGAAGACGAACGGCAGCCCGGGTTTCGTCGGCAGACTGAAGGACCGGCTGGCGGCGCGGAGGCGGATTTGCTCCACAACTTGCTGGACGATCGGCAACACGGAGACCGGCTCAGACTGCAGCACCAATTCGCCCGATTCGATGTGGGCCGCGTTCAGCACATCCCGCACAAGGCGGTCGAGCCGCTCGACCTGCTGGTCCAGGATGCCCAGCATCCGGACACAGGTTGCATTCATGACGCCGCAATTGGTCTCGATGTGCTCCACCGCGCCGTGCATGTTAGTGAGCGGCGCACGGAGTTGATGCGAAACGAGGGAAACGAATTCGGATCGCATGCGGTCGAGTTTCTGCAAATCGGCATTCGCCTGGGCGAGTTGTTCGACCTTCTCGGCGAGCTCGCGGGTCTGTTCAGCCATTTGTTCCCTCAGGCTGGCGTTGAGCTGCCGTATCTCTTCATCCCGGTGTTTGCGCTCGGTGACGTCGCGCAGGATAACCGACATCCCGAAGCGCTTGCCGGCCTCGCGCGTGAGGCGCGTCGCCGTCAATTCCACGGCGACCTCGCGGCCCTCGGCATTTTGACAGGTGGTCTCGTGCCCGCGGACGAACCCGGCTTGACCGGCACTCGCGACCAGCCAGCGGAATTCGACCCTGGAGGCCTCGCCGCCCCCAAGCAAGTCGGCCAGTGGCCGACCCCGCATCGCCTCCGCCGGATAGCCAAAGATGAATTCGGCGCCGCGATTCCAGGATTCGATGCATCCCTCAGCGTCGAGACTGAGAATGGCATCGGCAGAGGCCGCCGTAATCGAGGCCAACCGCTGCTCACTGGCCCGGGCCTGCTGTTCGGCGTGCTCCTTCTCGTCCAGCCATTGGCTGATGCGTGTCAAAGTCCAAAATGCAAGCAATGGGCCAGCCGTGGCGAAGAACAAGATCTCCACGCCGTAATGAATCACGTGACCAAAGTAGTCGTGAACCCACCGCGCTGGCCCAACCTGGTATAACGTAGCCACGACGGCAAAAGTGGCCGGGAGTACCCAGCGCAAGAACGTGATGCGTTGTCTGAAAGTTGTGTTGACAGGCCCCGTCATGGGAATCACCCTTACTTTTCTGTGGGAGGCTCCGCTAACAAATGGGCGCGCAGCTCCTGGATGATATGATCCAAGGCTTTTTGGGCCTCGCGGAGTTGGGCCGCCGCCTCTGGTGAATTGTCGGGTAGGCGAGACTCGAGTGACACGATAAGCGCGCTGGCCGCAAATAAAGCCTGCAAAGCATCGTCGCTGAGCTTGTGATTGACTCTGGCTTGTTCTCTAGCCAGCTTCAACACCTGAGCCTGAAGCTCAGTTGCCTCTCTTTCTTCCAGCCATCGGGCGAAAAACTCCAGAAGCGCAAATGCCAGGATCGGCCCAACTGTACCATAGATCAGAATCTCGGATATGAAATGCGAGTCTGAACTCAGATTGTCATGTGTCCAGCGCGCCGGGCCAACTTCGGCAGGGTCATAGATCACCATTTGCCTGTTATTCTTGTCATCTCAAATCATTTGGGCCGGTTCGGGTGAAGATGGATAAGGATGGCTTTCTTGCATGATAGAATCATCCCTATGCTTGATCTCCTCTCCGGCCTCAACCCTCAACAAACCAAAGCCGTTACCACCAGCCCCGGCCCGACTCTGATCCTCGCCGGCCCTGGCTCCGGCAAGACCCGCGTGCTCACCAACCGCATCGCTTACCTGATCCAGCAGGGGACACCACCGTTCCGGATCATGGCCGTCACCTTCACCAACAAGGCCGCCCGCGAGATGCGCGAGCGCGTGGAGAAATTGCTCGGCGGCGCGCTGGGCGGTCTCACCATCGGCACCTTCCATGCTATCTGCGCCCGCTTCTTGCGGCGCGAGGCCGGGTCACAACAGCATCCTGAGCAGAGCGGAGTGCAGTCGAACGCTTCGCGTGCGCCCCTACATTTCACCCGCGACTTCGTCATCTTCGACGACGCCGATCAACTGGCGGTTGTCAAGCAGGCGATGGAGAAGTTCAAGCTCGACGACAAGCAGTATCGCCCGCAAAGCCTGTTGGCGACAATTTCCAAAGCCAAGAACGAACTGATCTCGCCTGAAGAGTTTCGGGCTGAGACGTATTTTGCCGAGATCGCCGGGCGCGTGTATGCCGAGTATCAAAAACTGCTCCGGCTCAACAACGCCCTCGACTTCGACGACCTGCTCACCGAAACCGCCTACCTCTTCCGCCACAACCCCGATGTGCTGGCCCGCTACCAGCAGTTTTACGATCATGTGCTGGTGGACGAGTTTCAAGACACGAACACGGCGCAGTATACCCTGCTCAGGCAATTGACGGCGGCAAAGCGCAACCTCTACGTCGTCGGCGACCCCGACCAGTCGGTCTACAGGTGGCGCGGCGCAGACTACCGCAACGTCCGCCGCTTTCAAGATGATCATCCCGACGCGATCACCATCCTGCTTGAACAAAACTACCGCTCCACCCAACTCATCCTCGACGCGGCAATGGCGGTGATTGACAAGAACGTTGGCCGCACGCGCAAAGAGCTTTTCACCGAGCGCGACGGCGGGCGCAAGATCGAAGTCTACGAAGCCTACAACGAAGACGAAGAGGGCCGTTACATCGTCGAGACGATTTCTATGCTCACCCAGCGCGAGAAATTCAATCCCGGCGATGCGGCGGTGATGTATCGCACCAACGCCCAATCGCGGGCGATTGAAAACGCCTTCATCCAGGCCGGCCTGCCGTATCGCCTGGTCGGCGGCACGCGCTTCTACAGCCGCCGCGAGGTGAAGGACGCGCTGGCCTTCCTGCGCCTCGTCCACAACCCGGCAGACGGCGTGAGTCTCATGCGGGTGATCAAAGTCCCGCCGCGCGGACTCGGCGCGAAGACGCTCGAACAACTTCAACGGTCAGCCGACTCTGCCGGGATACCGCCCTCTGTCATTTTGCGTGATCTCGGCGAGAAGCGGAGTAAAAGCGAATACGCCACCCTGTTCACCGGCAAAGCCGGGGGCGCGTTGGGTGACTTTGGCGAAATGCTCAACACCTGGGTGGCGGCCAAGGTCTCGATCTCGGTCGTCAAACTGATCGATATGATTCTGCGCGACACCGAGTATCAACGCTTCATCAACGATGGCTCGGAGGAGGGCGAGGAGCGGTGGGAGAATGTGATGGAACTGCGCGGCGTGGCCGCCGAGAACCCGGAGTTGACGTTGGGAGCATTGCTCGAAGACGTGGCGCTGGTGGCCGACGTGGACAGCCTCGACGAAACGAACAGCGCCGGGCCGACCCTGCTCACCTTGCATTCGGCGAAGGGTCTGGAGTTTCCCGTCGTCTTCATCGCCGGGCTGGACGAAGAAATTTTCCCGCACAAGCGCTCGATGGACGACGCGGAAGAGATGGCCGAGGAGCGGCGGCTGATGTACGTGGGCCTGACGCGGGCGAAGGACCGCATTTTCCTCACCCGCGCTTTCCGCCGCGCGATGTTTGGCGATTTCAGCCTGACCAACCCTTCGCGCTTCCTGGCCGACATTCCGACAAATTTGCTGAAGGGCCACGTTGCAAAAAGCAACGTGGCCGCCTACAAACAAGCCACCACCTGGGACTCGCCGTTGGGCAAGCCCGGCCGGGGCGGGTCGGTGGCCCGCCCGGCTAAACGCGAGACGGTTGTAGAAACCGGAGCGCGCTACCGCACCGGCCAGCGCGTGAAGCACCCGCTGTTTGGCGAAGGCATGATCATCGAAAGCAAAGGCAGTGGCGACGACGAGATTATCGTCGTAGCCTTTGAAGGCGCGGGTGTGAAGCGGCTGGCGGCGAGCATGGTGGACTTGAAGGTGTTGAAGGGATAAAGTTGCAGAAAACATTAGTGGTTTGGTGGAGCTTTGGGGAAGAGCATGAGGGCGAAGACCTTCAGGTCAATCCGCCTGATCTCGTCGCTCCTCATCTCGACGTGAAGATTGCCTCGTTTCGCGCTACGCCCGGCGACGAATGGCGATGGTGGCAAGTGGACGACGATCTGTTGGTTGAGCGCCCAAAACCTGACTCGCGATGGCGCGGCCCGGACACGCGCATCTACTATCTGGTCAAACGCGGTTTGGGCATCATCGAAAACATCCACTACCCGCCGCCGGACGATCATTGGAAGTGGTACATTCACCTGGCCGACATTTTTTACGACCCGGCCCGCGAGTGCTGGATCATGAAAGACCTGTTCAGCGATATTCTGGTGGGCGGCGACAATCACACTTGCCGGGTGCTGGACCTGGACGACGTGGCCGAGGCCCTTGACGTTGGCCTGCTGACACCAGCCCAGGCCAACGATGTTTTGCGCCGAACCGACCTCACCCTGACTGCCATTGCCAAAGGCACGCTCCCGTTTCCAGAGATTGGGCGGGGGCGGGCGGCTTGCAAAGAGTTGGGTTGGTGATGTGATACACTATTTGAGAAGGAGATAGCTCTATGGTTACAATATCACCTCGCATCGGAGCACTGTTGACTCGTGTCGCAGAAACGCCGGATATTGAAACGGCTTTGTGGAAAGTGCTGTTGGACTATGTTGAATTGAAATTGGCAAAACTAAGCCAGCAAATTGCGGATTTCGAGGCGAAGTGGGGTATGCCTTTCACTGAGTTCTCCAAACGTATCGAGACAAAGCAGCTTGATAAGGACGTCTATTCCTTTGAAGTGGAGAAGGACTTTTGGGATTGGGAGAAAGCTGAAACTCTGCTAGAGCACTACGCCGCTTTGAGATCTCAGTGGACTTAGAAGATCTTGCTTCTGCAATCAACTTGCCGGGCTTAAAGACCACCTTCCTTAGCCAAAATTGGGCCTGCTGGCTATAATCCTGCATGGACACCAAAACATTTTCCTCGGAACTACTTTCGGCGTTAGCCAGCACAAACCTGTTCCAGCAGGTCTCACTCTCTGCTGAGGGGCCTATCGCCGACGGGCGAGCGTACATTTCCGAAGACAAATTTCTCAATTTCTATTTCAACGCAGAGACAGGCACTTTGGCGTTTGCGCTGATTGACAAAGAGATGCGGCTCTGGGGAGTTGACCGGGATAATTTGCGCGGCTGGCATCTTCACCCTTTTGAGGACCCCGACTCGCATATCGTTGTTGAACCGATGACAATTTCTGAAATCATTGCTCGGTTGAGCGATGCCCTCTCGAGCCAACCCTGAGAGACCAATAATTGAATGCGCCTCGCCCTCAACGGCTGGTTCTACGATCAACCTCACACCGGCAGTGGCCAATACCTGCGCGAACTCCTCGCCCAGCTTCTCGCCATCGCCCCGGATGTTGAGCTAATTCTTGTCGCTCCAGAACACGCGACACGGAATACCCAATACTCAATACCCAATACTCAAGAGTCGCGTTTGACGTTTCACGTTTTACATGCGTCGAATTCGAATCTGGGCAAAGTGCGATTTGAGCAACTTGCCTTCCCCAAAGCCTGCCGCAACCTCGAAGCCGACCTCGCCCACATTCCCTACTGGGCCCCGCCGCTGGCCTCGCCCGTGCCTTTCGTCGTCACCATTCACGACATCATGCCGATTCTTTTGCCGGAGTATCGCGACGACTTTCGGGTGCGGCTGTATAACGCCCTCGTGTCCGCCGCCACGCCGGGGGCGGCCCACATCATTGCCGACTCGGAGGCCTCGAAAGCCGACATCGTTCAACGCCTGAGGATGCCAATGGACAAAGTGACGGCCATCCATTTGGCCGTCGGCCCGCAATACAAACCCTCGCCCAACTTCCTCACCGATGCCGCCGTCCGCCAAAAATACAACCTGCCCGACTCCTACGTCCTCTACCTCGGCGGCTTCCACCCGCGCAAAAATGTGAGCAACCTGCTGGCGGCCTGGACGTGGTGCGACGGGCCACTCGGCGAGTACTACCCCCTCATCATCGCCGGCAAACTGCTGGAGCCGGGCGACCGTTTCCACGACGACCTGCCTGGTTATGTCAAACAACTGGGCATCGAAAGTTCGGTGCGCTTCATCGGCCCGGTAGATGAAGACGATAAACCGGCGCTGTATCGCGGCGCGGCCTGCTTCGTCTTTCCATCGCGCTACGAAGGCTTCGGCCTGCCGCCGCTGGAAGCGATAGCTTGCGGCGTGCCCGTTGTCACTACCGCTTTCTCCTCCATCCCCGAAGTCGTAGGCGAGGCCGCCTACCTCGTGGCCGACCCCGACGACACCCGCGCCCTGGGCGCGGCCATCATCGCCGTCGTCGTCGAACCCGAACTGGTGGATCGCCTGACTACTAAAGGCCGCGAGCAGGTGAAGAAGTTTAGCTGGGAGCGCACAGCCGCGGAAACAGCCGCCGTGTATCGAAAAGTGCTAGAGAAACCACAAGGCAGAAGGCAGTAAGCAGTGGGCGGCAAACAGAAAATACGCGATACGCAACACACGGACGAAGCACGCAACGCGCAGGCGCAAACTCGCTCGCCCTTGTCGTTCGTCGTTTCACGTTTTACGCTTTACTGGGATTCCATCCTCATTTTCGTTGCCGCTCTCTTTCTCTACACCCTCACCCTCGCCCCCGACGTTCTCCCCGCCGACTCCGGCGAGTTTCAAGTCGTCGTGCCACTGCTCGGTGTGGCCCACCCGCCGGGCTTCGCGCTCTACACCCTGCTGGGCAAGCTCTTCATCAGCATTGTCCCGCAAGGCGCGCCCGCCTACCGCCTCAATCTCTTCTCGGCCTTCACCTCAGCCTTCACCCTCGTCATCGTCAACCGCGCCGTCTATCGCCTCACCCAACACGGAATACGCACGCGAAGCGCGCAACACGCCCCTCGTGTATCGCGTGTCGTTTCTCGTTTGCCCGGTTTGGCCGCCGCCCTCGCCCTCGGCGTCTCCACCACCTTCTGGTCGCAGGCCACCACCGCCAACATTCGCAGTCTGATGGCCCTGCTCACTGCGACTCTTGTCTACGCCCTCGTCGAATTCCGTCTGATCCCCACGGTCAACCGCCTCGCCATCTTCGCCTTCTCACTCTCCCTGGCCGTCGTCCATCATCTCTCCGTCGCCTTCATCGGAGCTAGTTTTGCTCTGGCCGTCATTTGGTTCAGAACAACGGATCAAACGAATTTAGCGGATCAAAAAAATCCGTTGAATTCGTTAAATCCGTTGTTCAAAATAGCTCCCGCCGCCCTCGCCCCTCTCCTCATCCTCCTCTACCTGCCTCTTCGCGGCGCGGCAAATGCCTACCTTGCCCCAACCGGACTCAACACACCCTCCGGCTTCCTGCAACACGTCCTCGCCACCGGCTTCGGCGGCGACTTCTTCTACTTTGCCAACCTTTCAGCCCTGCCAGATCGCTTCGCCATCCTCTTCAACATCTTCCTCTTCCAGTTCAATCCGGTCCTGCTTGTTCTTTTCGCCCTGGGCTTCGTCCTCTTCTTCCGGCAAGACTGGAAGCTCGCCACGGTCCTCACTCTCGCCTTTGCCGTTCACTGCTTCGTCGCCATCACCTACCGCGCCCCGCAAACCGTCGAATATCTCCTCCCGGCCTACGTCATCCTCGTCATCACTGCCGGCGCCGGACTCGGTAATTCACAACACGCAACACGCAACACGCAATTCGCTTCTCGTTTGTCGTTTTACGTTTTACGCTTCATTATTTTCTGTTCACTGCTCACTGCCTCACTCTTCGTCACCCTCCGCAACTTTCCCGCCTACTTCACCCTCTCCCTCGATCGCTCGACCCGCAACTACGCCGAGTCTGCCCTCAAGGCCGCGCCGCCAAACGCCATCATTCTCTCTTCATGGCACCACGCCACGCCGATGTGGTATCTGCAACAAGTTGAAGGCCTGCGCCCCGATGTCGCCGTCGAATACGTCTTCCCGCAAGGCGCATCGCTGGCGCAGAATTGGGTGGATCGAATCAAGACTAACGCGCCGAACCGGCCAACCCTGATCACGAATCTTTATCCGGCCGAATACGTCACCTTGCCTTACCGCCTCACGCCCATCGGCCCTATCTGGCAAGTTGTCACCCAACCAGTGACGGCTTCCCCGGCCACAATTATTGAAGAACACGAAGGCGGCTGGGCAGTGGCGACGTCAGAGTATCCTAAACCTGCTGTGGTCGTGCCCGGCAGTACCTTGCCTGTCGCCGTCGCCTGGCGTGCGCCTGCTAATCCAACTGACATTAATTTCTTCGTCCAACTCATCGGCCCGGATGGGTTGCTCTACGGCCAAATGGATGTCACGCATCACACATCACGCATCATGCCAAATGAACTTATCACTGACCGTTACGACATCACCCTCAACATTGATGCCCGGCCCGGCGCTTACCGGCTCGTCGCCGGTGCTTATCTTCCCGATGGCACCCGCCTTGCCCCCGACTTTACCGAACTTGATACTATCACCGTCCTCCCACGCTCCGAGCCGCCCGCCACCACCCACCCACAAGCATATGGCCTCCTGGCCGGATATGATTACGACCTCTCGCTCGCTTATGCGCCACGTCTCTATTTGCACTGGCGGCTTGACAAACAGCCGCACACCCTCACGCTGAAGGATGGAGCGGGATCTTCCTTGCAAACCATTGCCTTGCCGCCATCGTCCGGCTACCTCACCACTGCTCTTGACCTTCCAGGCGATTATGCCGTGCGGGTCACGCTTTTTGACTCGAACTCTTCACTGTTCACGTTTCCATCACCTGATCCCGCTGACCGCTACATCTCCTTCGGCCCCATCGTCCTCACCCGCGCCGAGATTACGCACGAAGGCGACAGTTCCTACCACGTTGACCTCGACTGGTTCGCCGACCGCCCGCTCACGGAAGATTTGATAGTCAAGGTTGACTTCGTCGGCGAAAACTACTCCTGGCGGGCGCAATCGGATTCTGTTCCCGCTGGCGGCGCGATCCCAACACTCAAATGGATTCCGGGCATCGTTATTCATGATCGCCATCGCCTCACATCCCAGGCGCCATCGCCTGCCGCCTTCCAACTCGCCGTCTACGACCACTTCACTCAGCGCAATCTCCCCATCCTCGACTCCCGCCTCGCCGCCCTCGGCCCCACCGTCCCCCTCGGCACAGTCCAGCCGTAACCTGTCATGCCTGCCGCAACACGCAATTCACAATTCGCAGTTCGCAATTCGCAATCACGTTTGTCGTTTGCCGTTTCACTGCTCACTGCTCACTTCCCACTCATCGCTCTAACTCTCCTCGCCGCCTGGCCTCTCCTCACCGGCGGCCTGCCCACCGTCGGCGACGGCCTCAACCACTTTCATCGCTTCGCCCAACTTGACTGGCACATCCGCCACGGCGACCTTTACCCGCGCTGGTTCGTCAACCTGCATTACGGCTTCGGCGCGCCGGTCCTCAACTTTTATGCGCCGCTCTCGTATTACATTCCGCTCATCTTCCGCCTCTTCAACCTGCCCCTCCCCACCTGTCTCCTGCTCGGCTACGTTCTCGCCTTCGCCGTCGCCATCTTCGGAACGTATTATTGGGCGCGCGACCAGTTCGACTCGCCAATCGCCGGTTTAGCCGCCTCTGCCGCGTTTGGCCTCACGCCCTACCTCTACCTCAACGTCCTCCATCGCGGCGCTTATCCCGAACTGTGGGGCCTGGCCCTCGCCCCCTGGCTTCTCTGGTCGGCGCACCGCCTCGCTCTCGACCCAACCCCGCGCTCTCGTTTGTCGTTTGTCGTCATCCAGTCCGCGCTGATCATCACTCACACCCTCTCCGCCCTCATCTTTGCCCCCATCGCCCTTTTTTATCTCCTCGCCCTCTCACTGTCGGTTGGCAATCGCCATTCTGCCTTGAGAGTTTTGGGGTTTTGGAGTTTGGGATTTGGAATTTCCCTCGCCCTCACCGCCTTCTTCACCCTGCCCGTCATTGTTGAGTCCGGCGACATCCAACTCTTTCGCACCTTCCTCCCCGGCGACCTCGACTATCGCAATAACTTCCTCACGCTCTCAACGCTCCTCTCCCCGCCCGTCAACTTCGACCCGCGCCTCGTCTTCAACCTCATGCCCGCCAGCCTGCCCTGGCCGCAGTTGGCGCTTGCCTGTATTGCCCTATTAACTTCGCTTCGAGTTCAGGAGCACCGGCCCGCCATTTTGGGATTTTGGATTTTGGGATTTGGGGTTTGCTTCTTAACTCTCTTTGCCTCAGCGCCTCTCTGGAACATACTGCCCCTTGCCCGCTTCATCCAATTCCCCTGGCGGCTCGTCGGCCCGGCCTCCCTCTTCCTCGCCGCCCTGGCTGGCCTGGGCCTTGCCCGTTTAGCCCTCAGGCATTTTGGAGTTTGGGGTTTGGGATTTGGGGTTTTCTCCTTTTTCTTATTCTCTCTTTCGTGGACTTACCACGCCAGATTCACTTCGCTCCCTGCCAGCATCACACCCGCCGACGCCGTCAACTACGAAATCACCACCGGCCGACTCGGCGCCACTTCCACCGGCGAATACCTGCCGCGCTGGGTCGAGCGGTTACCCGATCCCAACGCCGTCAACTTCACCGAAACCGATCTCCCTTCCCGCCTCGCGCCTTTGCCCATCAATGTCTCGTTTGTCGTTTCTCGTTTGACGCTTCACGGCGAAGACATTGCCTACAACTCTTCCACGCCCTTCACCGCCGCCTTCAACCGCTTCTACTTCCCTGGCTGGACGGCGACTCTCGATGATCAGCCTGCCGAAATCGCGCCGCTCAACGGCCTCATCGCCGTCGCCGCCCCTGCCGGTCAACATACGCTTCGCATTGAACTTCGACTCACTGCGCCACAACTCATCGGTACGCTGATTTCGTTTATTGCTTTGATCTTGCTGGTCATTCTCTTTATCAGACGCCTCCCTGTTCGTAGTGATGGCTTTAGCCATTCCCACGCGGGCGCGGCTGAAGCCGTCACGACGAGCCTTGTGGCCGTCGGGCTGTTGCTTTCCCGCATTCTTGTTTTTGATCGCATGGAGACGCCTTTTCACTATACCAACCTCAATAATCTCCCTAATCCCGTGTCGGTGAACTTTGATAATCAGCTTGAACTCATTGGCTTTGAATACGCGCCAACCGTCACTTCCAATAACCAATCACCAGTAACCCTCTACTGGCGCGCCCTCACCTCCCTCACCACCGACTACTCCACTACTGTCCAACTCGCCGACCGCTTCGGCAACCGCTTTGGCCAATCCGACAGCCAGCACCCGGGCCGTGTGCCAACCTCGCGCTGGGCGCTCGATCAATACGCCCGCGACCTGCACACCCTCGTCTCGCTCTCCGGCACGCCGCCCGGCGACTACCGCTTGCTGGTTACGGTTTACGCCGATCACCCTCTTAGTATCTTGCAAGACAATGCGCCCGTCGGCGTCGAATACGATCTTGGCCCAGTGACGATCACTCGTGACGAAGCACAGCCGCCCGGCCCGCTCACGTTAGTGGATGTGGAAATGGCGGCCCGTACCGTCTCGGTGGGAGATGCCCTTTCATTTACGATGTTGCTTGATTCTGGTAACGACCCGATCCCCGGTTTGGCCGCCACTCTGACATTGGCCGACGCCAACGATCAACCTTTCTTCTCGGCCAGCCTGCCGCCTGCCGGCCCGGACTATCCTTCCGAGCAGTGGACGCCGAACGAACTCATCCGCTACCCACACAGTATCGGCCTCCCGCCCGATCTCCCCGGAGGACAGGCGCGAGTCAGCCTCATGTTTGTAGAGGGTCAGGGAACAGTGGCGGCTGGCCCGTTCGATCTGGGCGAAATTACGCTCATCGTGCCGGAGCGCTCATTGGTCATCCCGCCGATGACGACGCGAGTCGATCATGACTTTGACGAGTCGATTCGACTGCTCGGTTATGATCTCGGTTCGGACTCGATCACGCTGTACTGGCAATCGTTGCAACCGGTGGGCACGCGGCTCACCGTGTTTGTGCATGCGCTCGACGCAAATGGCGCATTCGTGGCCGGGCACGACGCCGCCCCGGCGCGGCCCACTACCGGCTGGCTTCCCGGTGAAGTGATCACGGAGGTTCATTCCATTGTTGTTGGCGAGCGGTTTGAAGTTGGGCTGTATGACCCAATTACTGGCGAGCGATTTGGTGAAACTTTCGTAACACGCCCTTAACACACTTGGTTTTATAATAGGCGCATCATTGGGAGGATACCTATGCTCAAAAAACGAAAACTTGCCAAAGGAAAGGTGCGCGTCACCTTCGGCATGCCGGCGCTCGACGGCGTGACTCAACTATATGTGGTTGGCGACTTCAACGAGTGGAATGAGACGGCGACGCCGATGGAAAAAGCCGCCGACGGCTCGTGGAGCGTGGCGCTCACGCTCGACGGCAACCGGGAGTATCAATACCGTTACCTCGACAGCAACAGCGCGTGGCGCAACGACTGGGCGGCAGACGCCTACGCCCGCAACGTTCACGGCACGGATAATTCGGTGTTGAGTTTGCTGGAGGACGAAAAGCCGAAGCCAGCCGCGAAACGAAAAGCGGCGGCGAAGAAGAAGCTGTAAGAAAAAGCATCCCGAAGGTGTAAAGCAAACCTTCGGGATGTTTTTGTAACAACTCACGGGGTAGCACCCTGAGCGGAGTGCCGGTGCTCTCCCGAAGGGGGCACGAAGTCGAAGGGTGCGGTTCTTGCATGAGACCCGCACGCGAAGCGTTCGACTACAGCCCGCGAACAGCACGCGGGCTTCCGCTCAGGATGCTAACTGTTATCACGGCGCGAAGTTGCTTTTAGTTCCAGTCATCCGTTGTCTACAACACTACGATTTGCTCACGCTCCGGCCCGACGGAGGCCATGCGGATCGGCACGCCGGTGAGGGCGGTGATGCGGCTCAGGTAGTGGCGGGCGGCAGGGGGGAGATCGTCCGGCTGGCGCGCGCCGCGCAGGTCTTCAGTCCAGCCGGATACTTCTTCGTATACCGCCTCGAAGCCCTCAATGTGCGCCGGGCCGAGCGGCAGTTCCTCGTAAGCCTTCCCATCTTTTTTGTAAGCCACACACAACCGAATGCGCTCCAGCCCGGAGAGCACATCGAGCTTGGTGATCGCCAACTCGGTGAGGCCGTTGAGGCGGATCGAGTAGCGGAGCAAAACGAGATCGAGCCAGCCACAGCGGCGCGGGCGGCCCGTCGTCGTGCCAAACTCGTCCCACGGGTTCGCGCCGGTGCCACGCAGGCGCTCGGCCTCTGCGCCAAAGGCCTCGGTGGGGAACGGCCCTTCGCCCACGCGAGTCTGGAAGGCTTTGGTCACGCCGATGACGCGGCCCAAAAATTGCGGCGCAACGCCGAGGCCGGTGAATACGCCGCCCGTCGTCGGCGACGAACTGGTGACGTAAGGATACGTGCCGTGATCAATGTCGAGCAGTGCGCCCTGTGCGCCTTCGGCCAGCACGGTCTTTCCGGCTTTGAGAGTTTGGTGCAGGTAGAGGGCGGTGTCGGTAATGTAAGGTGCGAGCCGCTTGGCGTGTTCGGCGTACTCGGCGGCAATCGCGTTAGCGTCCAGCGGTTGCTGGCCGTAAACTTTTTGCAGGGTGATGTTGGCTTGCTCGATATGCGCCTTCACCTGCTCGGCGGCGGACTCAGGGTCGAGCAGGCTTTCGGCGCGCAGGCCGCGCCGGGCGTTCTTGTCGGTGTAGGCCGGGCCGATGCCGCGCCCGGTGGTGCCAATCTTGCCTTGCCCGCGCGCGGCCTCGTTGGCTTTGTCGAAGGCGATGTGGGCGGGCGTGATCAGGTGGGCGGCGTACGAAATTTTGACTCGCCCCGGCGACACATCCACGCCCTTCGCCGCCAGCTTGTCCATCTCTTCGAGCAAACGTTTGGGGTTGATGACCATGCCATTGCCCAGCACACCGGCCACGCCCGGCTGAATCATGCCGGATGGCAGTAAATGCAGTTTGAAGATTTCGCCGCCGACGGTGACGGTGTGACCGGCGTTGTCGCCGCCGGAGTAGCGGGCGGCGACTGCCGCCTCCCCGGCCAGCAAGTCGGTGATGCGGCCTTTGCCTTCGTCGCCCCATTGTGCGCCAATGATCACGTCTATTGGCATGTCTGTCTCCTGTTGAGTGTGGGGGTATGGGAGTGTGGGAGTCTGGGCGTTCCCCCAACCCCCCACACTCCCACACTCAATAAGCGCCGTTGCCAAACAGCACTTGCGGGATCGTTCTCAGCATGATGGTCACGTCGAGGGCGGGCGACCAGTTCTCGATGTAGTAAACGTCCAGCAGGCACATTTCGTCGAACGTCAGGTCGCTCCGGCCCGACACTTGCGGCAGGCCGGTGATGCCTTGCGGCACTTCGAGCCGCTGGCGTTGCCAGGATTCGTACTTTTCAACTTCTTCGGGCAGGGCGGGCCGGGGGCCGACCAGGCTCATCTCGCCGCGCAGGACGTTGAACAACTGCGGCAGTTCGTCAATGCTCGTCCGCCGCAGGAAACGGCCCAGCCGGGTGAGGCGCGGGTCGTCTTTGATTTTGAACAGAGGGCCGCTGGCTTCGTTGCGTTCGGCCAGCCTGGCCTGTTCTTCTTGTGCGCCCTGCTTCATCGAGCGGAACTTGATCACCTCGAAGGGCCGCCCGTGCTGGCCGATGCGCCTTTGCTTGAAGAAGGCCGGCCCCGGCGAGTCGAGCTTGATCAGGATCGCGACGGCGGCCATCAACGGCAAGAGGAAAATCAATCCGACGACGGTGATGATCACGTCCATCAATCGTTTGATGACCCCCGCGCTCCGGGGCAAGTTGTGTTCTTTGATTCCGATCAAGGGGATGCCGCCGAGGTCGTCCACGTCCACCTGACTCAGGCTGGGCTGAAACAGATCGGGGGCCACCCGGGGGCGGACGCCCAACCGTTGGCACACGCTCACCAGCCCGGCGATTTTGCGCTGGTACATCCAGGGCAGGGTGATGATTACCTCGTCTACACCCTCGGCGGCCAGAAGCGCCTCAACATTGTCGAGACTGCCGAGAGCGCGGAAGCGGCCAACGGCGGTGAAGCCACGCACCGGGTCGTCGTCCACAAAGCCCACCACTTGGTAGCCGAGATCAGGGCGGGCCACCATCGTCCGCATCACCGCCCGGCCCACTTCGTCCGCGCCCACGATCAGCACCCGTTCGACCCCGTGGCCGTGGCGGCGCAGTTGGGCCTCAATGCGCCGCCGGACGACCCGCGCCAGGCCGAGCAGGAAGACGATCAGCACGCCGTCGTAGAAAAAGAGGAGGCGTGAATAGACTAGCGAGCGCAAACCAAAGGTGACGGCAACGACGATGAAGATGCTGGTCAGGCTGGCGTTGAAGAGGCGCAGAACTTCGGAGATGAGCGAACTGCCCCGGCGTGGGGCGTAGACGCCGTTGAGCGACAGGGCGATGAGCATGATGACGGTGAGCAGGGAGAACAGGCCGGCGTAGGCGGCGAGGGGGTTGTAGAACCCCGGCTCGACGGCGCGAAGCAATTGCGCTTCGTAACGGAGATACCAGGCCAGGGCCGAGGCAATCAGAATGAGCACGACATCCAGCGTCGGCCAGATCAAACTGTTGATACGCTTCAGGCGGCCTCTGGCAGGCCTGGCGGCTGACCCCGCTCCGCTTTGCTCCGGGGGCGCTCCGCGAGTCGCAACTACGGAAGGCGCGAAGTCCGCCTTCGCGGACTTGGATCGGCCCGCCACCGCCTGGTTTGGTGATCGTTGCGCCATTGCTTACGCAGCCTCCGGCAAGCCCAGCGCTTTGGCGTAGACGTGGGCAGTGTTTTTGGCCGCATCTTCCCAGGTGAAGCGGGCGGCTTGTCGCAATCCGCGCTCGGCCAGTTCGACCTGAAGCGAGTCATCGGCCAGCAGGCGGGCCAGGGCCTCGGCCAGAGCGGAAGTATCGTCGGGCGGGACGAGAATGGCGGCGTCCCCGGCGGCTTCGGGCAGGGAGGAGGCGTTGGTGGTGATCGTCGGCACGCCGCAGGCCATGGCCTCGATCACCGGCAGTCCAAAGCCTTCGTAAGTTGACGGATAGACAAACACTTGCGCCGCCGAATACCAGAAGGGCAGATCGTCGCCGGGCAGGAAGCCGGGGAAGATCACATCCCGGCTGAGGCGCAGTTCTTCGACGGTTTGGAACACGTCTTCGTACATCCAACCGCGCCCGCCGGCGCACACCAGCTTGACTCCGGCGGGGCGCACTTTGGCGTAAGCGCGGATGAGTGCCGACAGATTCTTGCGCGGTTCGATGGAGCCGAGGTAGAGGATGAATTTGTCTGGCAGGCCATGCCGTTTGCGGAAAGCGACAAGCTCTGATTCGGGCGGGCGGACTATCTGCGGGTCGAGGCCGGAGTACACCACATCAATTTTTTCTGGCGGCAGGCCGTACACTTTCATCACGTCCTTCTTGGTGTGCTCCGACACGGCGATGACGCGCCGCGCCCGCTGGCACGAGAGGCCGGTGAAGAGGCTGAGGTAAGTGCGGTTGGCGAAACGGAAGCTGTCGGGCGTGCGCAGGAAGGAGAGGTCGTGGATGGTGACGACGGTGGGCACGGTGGCGACGATGGGCGAGACGTAGGCCATGACGTGGAACAGGTCGAGCCGGCTCTGCCGGGCGGCGATGGGTTGAACGAACTGCTCCCAGGCGATGCGGCCCAGGGGCCTGGTGGTGGGCAGGCTGGTGCGTTCGGTGTGCAGGGCGGCGTCCAGAATCGGGGCGCTGGGGCCGGTGAAAGCGGTGTAGGTGAAGCGAGAGTCGGCGGCGGGCAAGTGATCGAGCAGGCCGCAAATGTAGCGGTGAATTCCGGCGGCGCGATATGAGTTATGCCCCGACAGCAGTTGCGCGTTGAGGCCGACGTGGCGGGTTCGGGTTGCGGTGAGGGTCACGAGGGGGATTATACCGTGACAATGTCACGTGTCGAGTAAAGAGGGAAACAGGTAGACAAGGAGACAAGGTGAAGGGGTGACAAGGTGATCACCCTTTCACCCGTTCACCCCTTCATCACCTCTCGGTAGACGTTCACCGTCTCTTCCGCGATTCGCTTATGGGTAAAGTGCGCCAGGGCGCGCTCGCGGCCTTTGCGGCTCAACTCGGCGCGCAAAGCTCCGTCGCATTGCAAGCGGCGCAGGGCCTCGGCCAGGGCGGGGGCGTCGCCTTCAGGCACGATGAGTCCGGCGTCGCCGATGACGTTGGGAATTTCGCCGCAGGTGGAGCCGACGACGGGCACGCCGCAAGCCATCGCTTCGACGAGCACGCGGCCAAACTGCTCTTTCCAGTTCTTTTGAGAGACGGAAGGCAGAACGAGAACATCTATTGTGTGCAGGAACTTGGGGAACCCGGTGGAATTCATCCAGGGCAGGAACTGGACCCGGTCGCCCAAGCCGGAGTCGGTCGCTAGTTGATTCAGGTGAAACCGCCGAGGCCCGTTGCCGATCAGGGTGAGGCGGAAGTTGCCGTTCAATTTCGACGTGGCGCGAATCAAAATGTGAGCGCCTTTTTCGGGGACGAAGCGGCCGGCGAAGGCGATGGTGAACGGGTGTGGGGGTGTGGGAGTGTGGGAGTGGTCGAAAAGGTCAGGATCGATTCCAAATTGCGGGATGACGGCGATGGGGCCGCCGTAGCCTTTGGCTCGCCACACGGCTTGTGAGTCTTGGTTGCCGCATATGGCGTAATCGGCGTGGCGCAGAACATAGCCTTCGATGGCGCTGAAGGGAAACGGGTAGTTGCGGTTGAGGTTCTGCCACGAGAAGAATAGGGCTTGGGCGTGGTGGCGCTGCGCCAGTTTCAGCGCGTGCCAGGTGGCAAGGTTGTACGGCTCTTCGTCAACGTGGACGATGTCGGGCCGGGCTTCGGCAAAACGGCGGGAAAGCTTTGGGTAGAAGTGCAGGTGGAAGCTGCCGTTGAAGGCCATGGGCTCGACGACGAGACGGTAGCCTTTGGTGTAAGCCCGTTCGAGCGGGAGGATGCCGCGCTCGTCGCGCCACTCCGGCGGCACGACGACGGTCAGCTCCACATCAGGGTGAGCGGCGATCTCTTCCAGCTTGCGCTGGTATGCGCCGACGACGCAGGCTTTGGAAATCATGAGGATGCGCATGGAGGCAATTATAAGAGCCTAACCTCCAAAACCCCAAAGCCCAAAATCCAAAAGTTTGGGAGTTGGAAGTTGGGGTATTGGGATTTTGGAAGTTGGGATTTGTTTCCTTTTGGATTTATAATCGTCGCAGTCAGCCTCACCCCACTTTCCACGGAGGAACTTTATGCCCAGCAAACTAGGACCCCATTGCTTGAGATCGGCGGATGGCGCCCGCAAACTGATTGACGCCGGGTGCCGCATCGTCAAACTGGTGGACGATTTTGGCCTAGCCCCGGAACTGGCGGCCAAACCCGGCATGACGTTGATCGGCCGGGTGTATGCCACCAACCCGCGCACTGCCGAGGAACAACAGAAAGGCGGCGAGAACCCCGAGGCCGCCGCCCGGCGCTTCGTTGACGCCCAGAAGGAAAAGTACCGCCTCAACCCGACGATCAAAATCTGGGAGGGCCACAATGAGCCGGTGTGGGGAAGCCCGGACGAGATGAAGTGGTACGCCGAGTTTGACGTCGCCCGCCTCAAAATGCTGGCCGACATGGGCTTGCGCGGCGTCATTTCCTGCTTCGCCACCGGCAACCCGGGCGACATCGAGTTGTGGAAGTGGTATCTCCCGGCGGTCGAGGCGGCCAAACAGCGCAACGGCATTCTGGGCCTGCACGAATATTCGTCGCCCTGGGTCTGGTGGATGTCGGGCAAGTTTCAGATGAATCCTAACGAGGACGCGGGTGACGAAGGCTGGACGACTCTGCGCTATCGCAAGGTCATGCACAAATATCTCAGGCCCGCCGGGCTTGACGATGTGCTAATCGCCATCACCGAGTTTGGCCTGGATCGGGTCAGCCCTGTGCCGCAGGGCGCGGCCACCGGCAACTGGCGCACGGACGCCGAGTGGTGGGGCCAGTGGGACGGTTCGCGCGACCCGATTGACTACTGGCGCAGTGGCGGGCGTGACGCCGAACGCTACTACGCTGAGCAGATGATCTGGTACGACAAAGAGATTCGCAAGGACCCGAACGTGCTGGGGGCCACCATCTTCACCCTCGGCTCGTACGGCCCGCCCTGGTCAGAGTACGACATTGACGGCACGCAGGTGGTTCAGGTGCTCGCCGATTATATCCGGCGTGAAGCGAATGTGGCCGACCCTTCGGCACGCTTCGCGTCAGGGCAAGTTCCGGTGGGGACAGCGCCAACCACCACCCCGACCACCCCGACGACGCCGACCACCCCCACCTCGCCCATTGTCATCACTCCCCCCGCGAGCGGGGCTACCACCGGAGTCAACCTCCTTCGCAATCCAGACTTTGAGGGCGGCCACTATCACTGGCACAGCGTCCCCGAAATTGTCATCCCCAACGAGTGGGATTTCTGGTACGCGGATTACAAGACGGCCAAACTGCCACAACAGGATCAGAACTTCGACCCGCCGGAGTGCGTGGTGTGGAACATTGCCGGCGCGCCGCTCGAAGAGCGCAAGCTGTTCTTCCTCAGCGGGAACTACACCCTCAAGATTTTCAAGGGCTGGGGCGTGATCTGGTGGCGGCTCTTCCAGAAGGTCACCGGCCTCACGCCCGGCCAGCGCTACCGTTTCACCGCGCCCATTTATCCTGACCTGGTGATGAAGTACGATCTGGTCAAAGGTAAAGTTTTCGCCGACGACCCGCTGGCCGGCGAAGTGCGCCTGAGCGCGATCAGCGGCGGCAAGGAAGTTGAAACCGGCTGGCTTGACGGCAACAAATTCCCCTTCGGCCAATACACCAAATTCACGCTCGACTTCACCGCCAACGGCCCGGAAGCGGAAGTCTCGCTGGAAGCGCGCGGACGCTGGGGACTTGACAACAACGGCTGGTTCATGGACTCGCCCCGGCTGGAGGCGATTGCCACGGGGACGCCGACTCAGCCCACCGACACTACGCCCCCATCTGCCACTGGCAACCTGCTACAAAACCCCAATTTCAACGGCGGCACGTTCCAACCGAACCCGGCCATTCGCAGTCTCGAGGCGCCGAACGGCTGGCAGTTCTGGACGGCCAACGAGAACACAGCCCGGGTGAGTAAGCAGACCGAGCCGTTCAAGCCGCCGCGCGCCGGAGTGATCACCCCGGCCAACGCCAGCCTGGACGACAAAGATGGGCTTGTTGGCAACCTGCCGCAGGCTTATCGCGCCGTAGGCAACTGGCGGGCGATCTGGTTCAGCCTCAGCCAGACGGTGCGCGGCCTGACGCCCGGCCAGCGCTACCGCTTCAGCGCCCAGATGATGCCCGACCCGGTTGATAAATATGGCGCGAACAACGCCAAGCAGTTCGCGGCCGACCCCGACGGCGGCGAAGTCTGGCTCAAGGCCCAGTCCGGCGGGCAGAAGAGCGAAACCTTCAAGCGCGTCCACGCTGACTTCGCGCCCGGCGCGTACACCACGTTCACCCACGAATTCACTGCCACCACCTCCGAGGCGACGGTGACTCTTGAAGTCCGCGCCCGCTATGCGCTGACGCAGAATGCGTGGTATATGGCTTCGGCGAGTTTGGTGGGGGTGTGAGGAGAGTGCGGGATACATTTTTTGCATCCAAGACGAAACGGGTTGGGCGGAAAGTTTCCGTCTACTATAGACCCTCACCAGTCCGGGAAATGCGATATGGAGAGTCGAATTGCCAATATCTTCAAGGGAACTATCGAGTATAGATAGATTGCAGGGAAGCGGCCCCGTGATCATGGTTTGCCATGGCACGTCCGCGAACTGCTTCTCTGATGATGGATACATCCCTTTGCTGAATGCCGGTTTTGCACTGCTTACCCCCTCACGCCCAGGCTATGGCCGCACGCCACTGAAACTCGGCGCCACCGCCGCACAAGCAGCAGAAGCGTTGGTAGGGCTCCTGGACAATCTGAACATTGAGACATGCGCCATTCTCGCCATCTCAGGCGGTGGGCCAACTGGGGTGGCGTTGGCAGCCAATCACCCCCAACGGGTCCGGCGCCTGGCGCTAATTGCAGCAGTAACACAGCCGGAAGCCCGAATCAACGAGGCTTCATTTGAGAGCCAGAGAGCCTTTTACGGGCCACTGCATGGAGCGACATGGGCCATGCTGGGTCTGTTAAGCCGACTCTCACCGTACAGGATGGCCAAACAGACTCTGGCGATTTTCTCGACCCATTCTCCCGAAGACGCCCTCCGTCGGCTTTCAGCGGACGATGTTGCGGCTGTCTCTCGTTTCTACCAGCGCCTCTCTTCTCGGCGAGGGGCCTTGAACGATCTGACCCATACCGTGGGGAAGGATCTGTTGCAGGGGATGCGCGCACCAACCCTGGTCATTCACAGCCGGGAAGACCGGGCAGTTCCATTCAGCCACGCAGAGTGGGCGATGCAGCATATTCCGCGAGCCGCATTGTGCGAGAGCGGGTTCACCGGGCACTTCTACTGGATCGGGCCGGACTATCAACGGATCAGCCAGGAATTGATAGCTTTCTTTAGGGTCAATACTGTGCTGAGTTAGGCAAGCACAGTGGTATCCTGGTTCAGTCCGCAAGTAGTTCGGGCCTAAGTTATGGTCGCCAGGGAGATCACTCTCTCTGCCGCCAATTCAGAACTGTGCGTGAAACTTTCACCCCTTCTGCGCTTCGGCACGGCGGGTGAGGCGCAACGTTGGGCGCGCACACGGCAACACGGGTAGACAATAGGAGCGCCACATTGACCGGCCCATACTTTTCGGGACAACAGCCGGCCCCATGCGGGCATTATTACCCCGATGTGCTTCGACTACGGGATGAAAAACGACAGGATGGAACATTCGTCAGAATCATGGATTGCAGTTATTGCGGCAAATACGAACTCCAACTAGATGCGCGAACACTTGACAAGGAACTCGTGCGCAAACTCGATAAGCAAGGTTTCGATATAGGTATGAAGGAAGAAGAAATCTCCGTAGTCAAGGAAAAGGAACTTGAAAGGCTGTCCTCAGAAGCCATGAACAAGACGAGAGCCTTTGCGGCGCTACAATCAATCCTTGAAGAAGCCATTAAGGCGGGCGCGGACTCTGTTGAATTGGAATATGTGACTGAAGGCCTGGAGGTGACTTACATGTTTGGGAATCGCGGGAATGGAAGTGTCTTGAAGGATAAAACCCTTGAGAGCGGTATCATAAAACTGATTGTTGAACGGGCAGGGCTTCAAGACAAATCTCGCGGCGTGATGGAATGGGCATCTGGTGATAAGGTGTACAGAATCAAAGTGGAAGAATACGAGAGCTTTGGCGAGTCTGCCTTCAGGCTGATACTGGAAAAATCAAGGCGGGGGCGCGCCTAAGGGATGGTCGGCGAGGGGTTCGATGCTAAAACTCTACAGCTAATCATGTTGGTTTCAACCGGCACTCCACAGATTGATTCGCTTCTGGCTGGTTTCATCGGCCTCTTTGAACTGGCCTTCCCTGCCCGAATCCGTGCCTACTATCTGGTGGGCAGTTATGCCAACGGGAGCCACGTTCCGGCCAGTGCTCGATCTTAATCGGCCTTTAGCCAATTATTGCCGCGTGGCAAAGAGATTCTCTGCTTCACAGGACAAAAGCATCCATGCCCACAAAATCATCTCCAAAACGAAAAAGCAAATCTGCTCCCCAGAAGGCTAAAGCAGAAACCGGCAAACGACAGAAAAGCGCCCGGAGCCTAGAAGCGGCTGTCGGCCCCGAAGTTTATAGCGCCTGGGTTAGCATGTTGGGCGTGCTGGTTCCTGGCGGGCGGACGCACCGGCTGGGCCCGCTGCTGGCCGCCATGCTTCAATATGCTTATAGCGTGGCGGAAGACAAACGAGACGAGGACACCGACGAGAACTCAATCGTTCAGTCTTTGCTGGATTCGACAGAGGTGTTCGAGGCCTCCGAAGTAAGGGCACTACTTCATGACGCCGTCACCCGGCTATTCGAGGACGCAGGCGTGGAATATGGCCGGATAAGCGCGCGAGGGGATTCGTATAGCATCGTGGACGAGGCCTACGAGGAATACATCCACTGGTTTGATATGCCCTGGGAATAGTAATATTCCTGAAGGAGATAAAAATGGCCGAACTCAAGACAAAAGTGAACGCCCAAAGCGTCAGGAAATTTCTCAACGGTATCACGGATGAGAAGAAACGCCAGGACTGCTTCACCGTCTTGGAGCTTATGAAACAGGCTGCCAGGGCCGAACCCGAGATGTGGGGAAGCAGTATCATCGGCTTTGGGCGCTATCACTACAAGTACGAAAGCGGGCGCGAGGGCGAGTGGTTCCTGACCGGCTTCTCTCCCCGAAAGCAGAACCTGACTCTCTACATCATGGCCGGCTTTGAAGAGTACGATGAGCTTCTGAAGCAGTTGGGGAAATATAAAACCGGGAAGGCGTGTTTGTATATCAAACGGCTCGACGAAGTTAATCTGCCCACGTTGAAGAAACTGATCCAACAATCGGTCAAACATATGGCCAAGACCAACGCGCCGCTACCCCAGAACCGGGCGTGAAACAGTTGCCCCGTCGGCGTTTCGGCGGGCGGATGAGGCGCGCAGTTAGCCCGCCTCGTCATATCTCCAACCTGCTACCCGGATTGCAGGCGGCAGATGATGAGGTCAGAAATTACGAAAGATACAACCCGCAACGCGGAATTCCTGCTAGGTGAAGCAGACGTTCTCAGCGCTTACCTGCCAGTGGATCGCGCCCACGCCCTCGCGCGCGGCCAGAGCCTGCCCGGCCACGCACAAGGCGCGGCCCTCTTTGCCGACATTTCCGGCTTCACGCCGCTCACCGAAGCCCTGGCCCGTCAGTTCGGCCCGCGCCGCGGCGCGGAAGAACTCACGCGACACCTCAACCGGGTCTACGACGCCCTGGTCGTCGAAATCCACCGCCATGGCGGCAATGTGATCGGCTTTTCCGGCGACGCCATGACCTGCTGGTTCGATGGGAAGGATGAAATCAGAAGGATGAAGGATGAAAGTGATTCCGCGTTCATCCTTCACCCTTCATCCTTGCGCGCCGTTGCCTGTGCGCTGGCGATGCAGAACGCCATGCAAGCATTCGCCCAAGCGCCTGCGGAAACAGAGTTTCCGCCGCCACGCTCTGCGGGCAATCCCATCGCCCTGACGATGAAAGTGGCCGTGGCCACTGGCCCGGCCCGGCGCTTTGTGGTGGGCGATCCGGCGATTCAACTGTTGGATGTGATGGCCGGGGCCACGCTGGCGCGCATGGCCGCCGGCGAACATCTGGCACAGCGGGGTGAAGTGATCGGCGATGCGCCCACCGTCGCCGCGATAGAGAGCCAGGCCGAAGTGGTGGAATGGCGCGCTGACGAGACGACCGGCGAGCGTTTTGCTGTGATCGGCGGCTTGCAGGCGACCCGGCTTGCTCACTATGAACCGGCCAGGCCGGGGGCGTTGACGGCAGACCAGTTACGCCCGTGGCTCTTGCCCATCATTTACGAACGGTTGCGCTCGGGGCAAGGCGAGTTTCTTACCGAACTGCGCCTGGCGGTGGCGCTGTTCGTGCGTTTTGAAGGCATTGATTACGACGGCGACGAGGCGGCGGGGGTGAAACTGAACGGCTTCATTTGTTGGGCGCAGACGGTGCTGGCGAAGTTTGAGGGCGTGTTGCTCCAGCTCACCACCGGCGACAAGGGGAGTTACTTGCACGCCGCCTTCGGCGCGCCGCTCGCCCACGAAGACGACGCCCGCCGCGCAGTCAGCGCCGCTTTGGAACTGCGAGCCAACCCACCAGAACTCCATTTCATTCGCCCTCTGCAAATTGGAATCACCCGGGGCGGCATGCGCGCCGGGGCCTACGGCGGGCTGACGCGCCGCACCTATGACGTGATGGGCGACGACGTGAACCTGGCCGCCCGGCTGATGCAAGCCGCCGCACCGGGAGAGGTATTGGTTAGCGAGGCGGTGCGAAGCGCGGCGAGTGAGGTCTTCGCCTGGGAGAGCCTGCCGCCTTTGCGGGTGAAAGGCAAAGCCGGGCCGATTTCGGCCTATCGCCTGCTAGGGCAGGCCGTCCGCCAAAGTGCCCCAATGGGAAACATGGTCGGGCGCACCGCTGAACGGGAGCAGTTGATCGCCCGGTTGGCGGCCCTGGCGCGCGGCCAAAGCGGAGTCTGCCTCATCGAAGGCGAAGCCGGGATCGGCAAATCGCGCCTGGTGGCCGATTTACTAGAGAAGGCCGCGCGCGCCGCCGTGCGACGTTTGTCCGGCGCAGGCGATGCGATCGAAAAGTCTACACCCTACCACGCCTGGCGCTCGGTCTTCACCCAGCTCTTTGAATGGGATACACTGTCGGCCGATCCTGACGCGCGACGCGCGCAGCTGTTGCAGCAACTGCCGCCGGGCATGGAAGAACGTGCACCGCTTTTGAATGTCGTTCTGCCGCTGGATTGGCCGGATAACGAACTGACCGCGCAGATGAGCGGGGAAGTGCGCGCCGATAACACGCGCGAAATCTTGATCGCCTTGTTACAGCAGACGGCGCGGGCGCCGCTCCTCCTCGTCCTGGACGATACACACTGGCTCGACTCCGCCTCGTGGGCGCTGGCCTTAGCCGTCAGCCAGCGCACGCGAAGCAACCCCCTCCTGCTCGTCGCCGTCACCCGACCTCTCTCCCAGCCCTGGCCCGAAGAATACGCCCGACTGCGCGCACAACCGGGCCTCCTTCGGCTGTCGTTGGAAGCGTTGCCGCAGGCGGATATTTTGGCCCTGGTGTGCCAGCGGCTGGGAGTCGCCGCACTGCCCGATCCGGTAGCGGCCCTGATCCGCGACAAGGCTGAAGGCCATCCCTTCTTCAGTGAAGAACTGGCCTACGCCCTGCGTGACTCCGGCGTGATCACGATTGACGACGGTGGAGCGGAGCGAACATGCCGCATCGCACCCGGCGTGGATTTCACAGCGGTGACCGTGCCAGATACGGTGGAGGGGGTGATCACCAGCCGGATTGACCGCCTTGCCCCGCCCCAACAATTGACCCTCAAAGTTGCCAGCGTCATCGGGCGGGTATTTGCCTTCCGCCTGCTCCGAGACGTTCACCCGGTGGAGGCCGACAAGCCGCAACTGGCCGATATCCTGACCGCGCTCCAAGGCCTCGACCTCACCCCGTTAGATACACCCGACCCCGATCTGACCTACATCTTCAAGCACATCATCACCCAAGAGGTGGCCTACAATTTGATGACCTTTGCCCAACGGCGCGAACTGCACCACGCCGTGGGAGAGTGGTACGAGTACACGTTTGCGAGTGACCTGACCTCTCATTACCCGATCCTGGCCTACCACTGGAGCAAGACCGATGAATGGACTAAGGCCATCCTGTATTTGGAAAAAGCGGGGGAACAGGCCCTCGCTCAATATGCGAATCAGGAAGCGGTGAGTTTTCTGGGCGAAGCAGACCGCCTGGCCGATGGAGTCCAGCCGCCGGTCTCGGCCCTGCGCCGGGCGCGCTGGGAGCGGCAGGCGGGCGAAGCCTGCTTGAAGTTAGGCCGCCACGCGGAAACCCGCGAACATAGCCAACAGGTTTTGGCGTTGCTTGGCCGGTCTCTGCCGGCCGGGAGCGTCCAGCAAGTAATCAATTTACTGGGGCAAGTCCTGCGGGAAGTGGGGCGACGGCTGACGACATCCCGCGCGGTGGGCCGTGGCAGAAGCCGGAGGGATTCTTCTGAGGCGGCCGCAGGCCGTTTGGAGGCGGCGCGCGCCTACTTCAGCCTGGGGGAACTGGCTTATTATGAAAACGACGTGGTCTTGGGGTTGGCGCTGATGTTGGGCATCGTGGACCTGCTGGAGGGGAACGAGCCGTCGCCTGAACTGGCGAACGCCTACGCCGGACTCAGTGTGGTCGCGTCCCACATCGGGCGGGCCGGCCTGGCTGAGATGTACGGCCGCCTGGCCCAGGCAACGGCCGGGCGCCTGGGCAGGCTTGAGACCGAGGCCTTTGTCCTGCAAGTGAAAGCCGTGTCCCAACTTCGCCTGCACCGGTGGGAGGAGGGATACATCCCGGCCAGCGAGGCGGTTGCCCGATTCGCCCGCCTGGGTGACCGTCGCCGGTGGGAAGAATGTATGATGTATCATGGCTATATCGCCGCGCTGAAAGGTGAGTTTGCACAAGGGCTGGAACTCTTTGCGGAGATCATCGCCTCCGCCCGCCAGCGGAATGATGCCAATCTTGTGCTTCAGGCTTTGGTAGACCTGACCACGCTCCAACTGGTCCTGGGTCAAACCGGGGAGGCGCTCGACGCCATTCAAACCGGGTTCGGTTTGCTGGAAGGAAGCTCGGACCCGAAATTTGAGATGTTCTTATGCGCCCGGCTGGCGCAGACACATCTCCGGCAGAGCGGTGACGGCGCACTGCAACGAGCGGAGCAAGCCCTGGAACGAGGCAAACGTCTGGCAGGCGAACCCTCCTCCACCCTGGTATCCGCCGTGGCCTCGGGTACACTGGCCCAGGCCGCAGTGGAGTTGTGGGAGGCGCGCGGCAGGCCCGTTGCCGAGCGCCAGTCGCTGGCGCAGTTCTTGAGGCAAAGCAATACGAACACGCGCGGCGACTGGAGGCCCATCGCCCAACCGTTGCTTTGGCGCTTGCGAGGCTGGGAGGCGTGGTTATCCGGCAAACCGGCGCGCGCCCGGCGAACATGGCGCAAGAGCCTGGCTGTCGCCGAGCGATTGAAGATACTCCACGAAGCAGGTCTGGCGCATTACGTGCTGGGGCAACACGCCGGTAAAGACCGGCAGGCGCACTTGCAAAAGGCGATTGAGATTTTCGAAAAGCTGGGGGCGGTGTATGATCTGGCGCAGGCACGACGGGCCCTCGAAGAGCGGTGAGTTTATATGACAAGGGTCGAGTATCCACTGAGCAAGGCCAATCGCATCCAACTCGCGCGCGCCTTCCGGCAGGTTTCAAGAGTTGACCTGTCACTGGAAACAGTTTCCCAAAGACGCCACCCGCTGGCACTTCGGCGAATGAACACGAAATACGCCCTGAGCCTGCTGGCGGCCTGCCTCCTGCTGGCCGGTTGCGCCACGCCGCCCGGAGCGCCCGAAACGCCCATGCCTCTCGTCACTGCCTCTGCCGAAGGCGACGGAAACGAAGTCGCGGTGAGCATCGAAGGTGAGTCCGTCATCGTTGACGTGAATAGCCAGAGCGGCATCGGCTCTGCCACCGTCGAACTCGCTTCGGAAACGATTCCCGAAAGCATCGTCGTGCGTCTGCATCTGAAGGGCCTGGAGGAGTTTCGCCTGTCGCGGGGCAGGACGACGATCACAGCTTTCGTGTCGAGCGGCGACAGTCAAAGCGTCACCCAAAGTGTCTTTTCGCCTGGCCAGGACGAGCGCTCGATCGCGCCCGGCGATCTATTTTGGCTGGAGGTCAAGATCGTGTCCGATCAGGCCGCGCCTCACATTCCGCTCGACCAGGGGCATTTTGAGATCGTTCTGCCAAAGGATTTCTTCCGCGAAGGAGGGCGCTCCTTCTCGTTTCAATGGATTGATTTCTACCGCTGATAGGAGGTGATCCAAGCCACAAAGTGCCGTTCACAGACTCTCCCCTTGTGCAATCGTAGCGAATCGTCTGTCTCAAGAGAAAAGGAGAATCTCACATGAACTTAAACAAGCGATCTATCCATTGGATGTTAGCGGCGGTTGTGGCGGTGAGCCTGCTGGGGCTGACGACGCCCTCAGCCGCCTCCCCGCCCGACCTGAATGACCAGACGCCCGTCTACATCGTCCGGGGCGTGTTTGATGTGCAGACCCGGTCGGCTATCGCCGCCACGGGCGCGCTCATTCTCGAAGTCGGCCACGACTACCTTCTCGTCGAAGCAACGCCGCAGGAAGTAAAGGCGATTGAAAAACTCGGCCTGTCGATCTCCCAGCCGACGCCGGCCGAAGCCGTCACCCTGGCCTTCCCGCCCGCCGACTCGAACTACCACGACTACGCCGAAATGGCCGCCGAAATTCAACAGGCGGCCAGCGATCATCCGGCTATCTTCTCGTTGTTCAGCCTCGGCGTCTCGTACGAGGGCCGCACGATCTGGGCCGGCAAAATCTCGGACAACGTCGGCATGGACGAGGACGAGCCGGAAGTGCTGTTCACACATCACCAGCACGCGCGCGAGCACCTGACCGTAGAACAGGCTTTGTACACGCTGGCGATCCTCACCGACGAATACGGCGCGACTCAGCAGATCACCGACCTGGTCAACAGCCGCGAAATCTGGATGGTCTTCGACATGAACCCGGACGGCGGCGAATACGACATTGCCACCGGAACTTACCGGTCATGGCGCAAGAACCGCCAGCCGAACGCCGGCTCGTCTTACGTTGGCACCGACCTGAACCGCAACTGGGGATACCGCTGGGGGTGTTGCGGCGGCAGCAGCGGCTCGACCAGCAGTGAGACGTATCGCGGCTCCGCGGCGTTCTCGGCCCCGGAGACTGCCGTCGTGCGCGACTTTGTCAACAGCCGGGTGGTGAACGACAAACAGCAGATCACGGTTGCGATTGATTTCCACACCTACAGCGAATTGATTCTCTGGCCTTACGGCTACACCTTTACCGACGTGCCAGCCGATATGACTCTGGACGATCACGACGTGCTGGTGGCAATGGGCCAGGCGATGGCGGCCACCAACGGTTATACGCCGGAACAGGCCAGCGACCTGTACATCACCGATGGCACGATCAACGACTGGTTGTACGGCGTCCACCGCATCTTGAACTACACCTTCGAGATGTACCCGAAGACCTCAGCGCAAGGCGGTTTCTATCCGCCCGACGAGGTCATCCCGGCAGAGACGGCCCGCAACCGGGATGCGATTCTTTATCTGCTTGAACAGGCAGATTGCGCGTACGATGTGATCGGCAAGGGGGCGCAATATTGCGCCGCCGCCAATACCGGATTCCGAAGTCCGACTGCGCACGCGGCGGTGACCAGCGGATCGGGCGACAACAACGGCTACGAGGTCAACCCCGGCAACGCCTTTGCCGACGATGGCCTGTACGCGGTGGACAACAACAGCGGGACGGGCACCAGCACCTCCTGCACCAGCACCGCGAAGGATAAGCACCGCTTCTACAACTACGACTTCGGCATCCCCGACGGCGCGACGATCCAGGGCATCGAAGTCCTGTTGAACGCCAGGGTGGACAGCACCACCGGCTCGCCGAAGATTTGCGTGCAGTTGTCGTGGGATGGCGGCGTGACCTGGACGACCGCCAAGTCCTCGGCGACGCTCTCCACGAGCGAAACGACCTACATCCTGGGCGGGGTGACTGACACCTGGGGCCGCACCTGGGCCAGCGGCGACTTCAGCGACGCCAATTTCCGGGTGCGCCTGGCCGACGTTTCCAACTCGACCTCACGCGACTTCTCGCTCGACCGGGTAGCGGTGCGGGTAAGGTATCTGCCCTAGAGCGCATCACTATCCAACCGCGCAGGCGCGGGCCAAGAGCAATTGCGCCGCTGATTGGCGGCGGGGTGATCTCCCCGCCGCCAATTCAGAACTGCTAAACCTGAGCCTGCAAGGCGAAAGGGAACGATGAGTCAACAACCACCCTCTTCTCCAAAGCAAGGGCCGAAGAAAATAGTTTTCGGAATCGGGATCGGCATCCCTCTAGGCGTAGCGATTGGGGCCGCGATCGGAAACGTCGGGGCCGGTGTCGCGATTGGGATCGCCCTCGGCGTTGCCATCGGGGCGGTGGCCCAGGCGCGAGAGAATAGAAACAAGCAAGGCTGATCGCGGTGCTATGACACGCAAACCTAAGCCTCAATGGGAGAAGCAAACTCTCAACCTGAAGGACAGTCATGCCTGGAAAGCTCCACCTGGCTACAATGTCTTCGTGGTTGACCGTGGCGCAGTCCGTTTCAACGTCCCTCACATCTGGGTGGTAGTGCCGGCTTCTGATTGCATTGAGATATACGATAAACAGCCGCCTGACGACGACTGCCGGTTGGCAGTTTCGTATCTGCCTTTGCCATCCATTGATTGGAGCGGATTGCCCCTGGCTCAATTGATTGCCACTGCTACAGAGAGTGATCAGCGCAAGATCCTGTCGCATAGAGAAATTGTGCATGTTCCGCGCACAGACCTTGAGCTGGCCTGGACAGAAGGTCGTTTCATGGACTCACAGGAACATCGAGAAGCGTTTTCACGGCTCGCCATTGCGCGCGGATCGAATTTGCAGGCATTGATTACATTTGACTTCTGGGTAGAAGATGCATTGCGCTTGAATCCAGTGTGGGACGAAGTGCTACGCTCCGTAGAACTGGGACGGTATGTTGACGATCCGACGATCGGGGATGTGTTGCATTGAAACAAGTCGTGGAGAACAGCGCCTGCAGGAGACCACATGCCAGAAAGCTCCCTTGCCAAGAAAATGAAACTCATTCCACCGCTCAGGTCGTCATTTGCGGCGCGGGGATGGCCGGGGTCGCCGCCGCTTATCACCTCGCCGCCCGGCACGGCCTGAAGAACGTCGTGCTGGTAGACGAGCGCGCCCCGTTCACGCTGACGACCGACAAAGGCACGGCGGCCTATCGCAACTGGTTCCCCGGCCCCGGCGACACGATGGTGCGGTTTATCAATCGCTCCATTGATTTGCTTGAGACGCTGGCTGAGGCGAGCGGTGACGCCTTTCACCTCAACCGGCGCGGCTACGTTTTCCTGACAGCGCAACCCGATCACATCCCTGTTCTGCGACGAACGGCGGCAGAAATCTCCGCCCTCGGCGCTGGCCCGCTTCGCGAGCATCTCGACTCAGCCTCTTACATCCCAGCTCCGCCCGAAGACTGGCATGACCTGCCAACAGGCGCGGACCTGGTGCTCGACCAAAATTTGATTCGGCATTTATTCCCGTTTGTGTCGGAAGAGGCAGTGGCGATGTTGCACGTGCGCCGGGCCGGTTTCTTCGACTCGATGCGCCTGGGAGGATGGTTGCTGGATCGCGCGCGGGAGAGCGGCGTGCAAATCCGGCAGGATCGGGTGGAAAGCGTCACCGTCCGGGGGGGCCAGGTTCAAAGCATTCACTTCCAGTCTGGCGACGCGATCAGCGCCGAGACTTTCGTGATCGCCGCCGGGCCATACCTCAAGCAGGTTGCCGCTCTGCTCGGCGTGGACGTGCCGGTCTTCAACGAACTGCACGCCAAGATCACGTTCAAGGACGAGTTAGGCCTCGCCCCGCCGACCGTGCCGCTGATGATCTGGGACGACCCAATGCGACTGCCGTGGACGGAGGCCGAGCGGGCGGAACTTGCCGCGAATGATGAGACGCGCTGGTTGCTCGACGAATTTCCGGCGGGCGTCCACTTTCGCCCGAAAGGTGATCTGCTCCTCGGATTGTGGACGTACGACATCAAGCCGCAGGAGCCGGTCTGGCCGCCGACGTTTGAGCCTCACTACGCCGAAGTGATCTTGCGCGGTCTGTCGCGTATGATCCCCAAGCTGTCGGCCTACTTCGGCCAGGGAAGGATGGCTTATGTGGACGGCGGTTACTATTGCAAGACGCGGGAGAACAGGCCGCTCATCGGCCCTCTGCCGGTTGCTGGCGCTTACGTGATCGGCGCGCTCTCAGGCTACGGCGTGATGGGGTCGCAGGCTGCCGCCGAGTTGCTGGCCGCCCACGTGGTTAGCGGCCCACTGCCCGACTACGCCCCGTTCTTTCGCCTGGAGCGTTACGACGATCCGGAGTATCAATCGTTGCTGGCGAGTTGGGATCAGCGATCGGGACAGTTGTGAGTATTTCACTTCTGGCTGATAAACACCATCTCCTCCGGCTGTCGCATCATCTTCACTTTATTTCCCTGCACTTTCAACAGGTTGTCGAAGTGGGTGAAGTTCAGCGTGCGCATGTCCAGCACCAGTTCCCACTTTTGCGCCAGCCACGAGGGGAAGTCGGAGAGGGGGCCGTTCTTCTCGGCCAGGTAGTCGGTGAGGCGGCGGAAGAGTTTGGGGTAGATGGCGCCGCCCATTTCCAAGTCGGCTTGACCGTTGACGACAAGGCCGGTCTGCGACTTGTCCAGCGGCCACAGTCCGCGTTTGTTCTTGCGCGCCTGCCGGGCCGCCGTCGCCATCGCATTTCGCAAATCAGCAAACAGACCTTCGTAGAAAAGCGGGTAGGCATGGCCGTTCTGCACCAGCTTGTAGTTGAGACTGCGCTTGAGCAGAGAGGTGGTGAGCGTCGCTTCCGCGCCATCGGCGGCGGGCGGATTGCCGGCGAAGGCGAACGAGACGGGCCGACCGTTGATCTCCAGCGTGCGCGAGAGGATGAAGCCGGGGGTTGCGTCGCGCTCGACCGGCGGCTTGACGCGCACGTTGCGCGGCGGCGCGTAGGGCACCGGGTTCAACCCCAACAGGCCGGTGAGAAAATTGCGGGCGTTGTCGGCCAGCGGGCGCGGCTGGTGAGTGGAGCCGCCGCCGCTGTCGGGCGTGTAGTGCAGTTCGAGCGCATCAATGCCCTCCAAACGGAGCATGAGCGAGCCGATGTTGTTCAATTTGTAGGGCCGCCCCGGCTGTGCCAGCCGTTTGAGCAAGTCCGGGTTGGCCGGCCTGAAGTGGATCGAGTCGCCGTCCGGCTCGAGGCCGGTTGCCTCGCCTTTGGCGTTGCGGCTGACGAGGTGGTAAGTTCCCTGAATTAGAATGAATGGCATGGTGGGGTCTCCTCTCGCAAGATGGCCTGATGATACTCCAGTTTGTATTTGAGCGCGCGTGATAAAATTAGCTCAGCCACATTTCACCACAAAGGCACAAAGACACCAAGTTCACCAAGTTTTTCTTTGTGTGCCTTCGCGCCTTCTAGTCTTCGTGGTGAATCACTGATTGGTTTATTGGGAGGCTCGCCTTGATCATCAACTCCATTGACGAATTGCAAGCCGCGCTCCGCCAGCGCCTCTACATCGCCGACCGTGGCCTGGCGACTTCGATCTACCTGGCCCTCAAGCTGGGCCGCCCGCTCTTCCTCGAAGGCGAAGCCGGGGTGGGCAAGACCGAAGTCGCCAAAGTCATCGCCGCCTTGCTCGACACCGACCTCATTCGCCTGCAATGCTACGAAGGCCTGGACGTGCATCACGCCGTTTACGAGTGGAACTACACCCGGCAGATGATGCACATCCGCCTGCTGGAAGCGCGGGGCGAGCGGGCCGCCGACTCTGAATTGTTCGGCCCCGAATTTCTCCTCCGCCGCCCGCTCCTGCAGGCCATCGAAGACTCGCGCGACAAAGCGCCGGTTCTGCTGGTGGACGAAGTGGATCGCAGTGACGAAGAGTTCGAAGCCTTCTTGCTCGAAGTGCTGTCCGACTTTCAGATCACGATTCCTGAGATTGGCACGATCAAAGCCAAACACACGCCGTTCGTCGTCGTCACTTCCAACCGCACCCGCGAAGTCCACGACGCCCTCAAGCGCCGCTGTTTGTATTACTGGATTGACTATCCGATGTTCGAGAAGGAATTGGAAATTGTTCGGGCCAAAGTGCCGGGCGCCCCGGCGCAGTTGGCCCGACAGGTCACCTCGTTCATCCAGGAACTCCGCCAGGCCGATCTCTACAAAGTCCCCGGCGTGGCCGAAACGCTGGACTGGACGGCGGCCCTGGTCGCCCTCGATCAGCAGGCGCTCGACTCAGGCATCGTCGAAGAGACATTGGGCGTGATATTGAAGTATCAGGACGACGTGGAGAAAATTCGCGGCGAGAACGCGAAAGCTATTCTAGAAAGAATCAGAGCCACAAGTTAGAAGGGATGGTTTATGGAAAAGGTGTTGAATGCCGCAAACGATTGACTCGGGCAATCTCCTCCACAATCTCATCCTCTTTGGCCGCGTTCTGCGCGGCCTGGGCCTCGACGTGAACCCGGGCCGCATGATCGACCTCGTCCAGGCGCTGGAGTACGTCGAGATCGGGCGCAAGGCCGACTTTTATTACACGGTCAGCAGTCTGCTCGTCCATCGCCGCGAAGACACCCTGCTCTTCGATCAGGCCTTCGCCATGTTCTGGCGCAAGCCGATGGAAGGTTGGGAGGTTGATTTGCCCGGACTCGCTCGCCCGCGCCGCTCCCAAAAGCCGCAGCTGATGCCGCCGCCGCTCCAGGCCCCGGACACGCCCCCGCCCTCCGACTCGGAATCGCCTGCCAAAGACCAGAAGACTGTCGTCGAAGTGACGCTCACTTATAGCAATCGTGAGGTGTTGCGCCACAAAAACTTTGCCGAGTTGACGAACGACGAACTGGAAGCGATCAAGCGGCTGATGGCGCAGTTGGTGTGGCGGCTGGGCGAACGCCGCACCCGGCGGCGGCGGCCCGGCCACGGCCAACTGCCTGATTTGCGCCGCACCATCCGGCGCAACTTGAAATATGGCGGCGACGTGATCGAGTGGGCCACCCGCGAACCAAAATTCAAGCCGCGTCCGATCGTCATTATTGCCGACATCAGCGGCTCGATGGAGCGCTACACCCGCCTCTTCCTGCATTTTATCTACAGCCTGACCTCGGGGCTGGATCAGCCGGTGGAGTCGTTTGTCTTCAGCACCCGCCTCACCCGCATCACTCACGAACTGCGCAACCGGGATGTGGATCAGGCCTTGCGTGACGTATCGGACGCCGTGCAGGATTGGTCGGGCGGCACGCGCATCGGCGAGGCGCTCAAAGCGTTCAACTTCGACTGGGGGCGGCGGGTGCTGGGCCGGGGCGCAGTCGTGTTGCTGATCAGCGACGGTTGGGATCGCGGGGAGCCGGAGTTGTTGAGCCGGGAGATGGCGCGCCTGCGCCGCACCTGCCACCGCCTCATCTGGCTCAACCCCCTCCTCGGCTCGCCCGATTACGAGCCGCTCACGCGGGGCATGGTGGCCGCCCTGCCGCACGTGGACGACTTTCTGCCAGTCCACAACCTGGCCAGCCTGGAAGAGTTGGCGGCGCACTTGTCGAAGTTAGAGTAGGGAGTTAGAGTATGCGTGATGTTTTTGTTGATATTGACCGCTGGCGCGAACGGGGCGACCGGATCGCGATGGCAACTGTGGTTCAAACGTGGGGCTCGGCCCCTCGTGTCGCCGGTTCCAAAATGGCCCTCACGCCTGACAACGAGATCAGCGGCTCGGTGAGCGGCGGTTGCGTGGAAGGGGCAGTGTACGAAACCGGCACGGAAGTGCTCGAAACCGGCCAGCCGCAACTGTTGCACTTCGGCGTGGCCGACGAAACGGCCTGGGAAGTTGGCCTGGCCTGCGGCGGCATGATTGACGTGTTCGTCGAGCCGTTCGACCCGGCCTTGCACGAGTTCTGGCGCGGCCTGCTGGCAAGCGAGGATCGCTCTGCCGCCATCGTCACCGTCATCAAGGGCCAGCCGAATTTGCTGGGGCGCAAGCTGACGTTGAGTGAGGATGGAAAGGTGTCGGGCGAACTGGGCGGGGGACTGGATGAGGCGGCGGCCGCCGCTGCCCGCGCCGGGATGGCTGAAGGGCTGTCGCGGCGGGCGCCCCTGGGCGAGTCCGAAGTCTTTATCGAAGCCATCTTCCCTGCGCCCACGCTGGTCGTCGTCGGCGGCGCGCATATTTCCATCGCCCTGACGGCGATTGCCAAGACGCTCGGCTATCGCACCGTTGTCGTAGACCCGCGCCGCGCGTTTGGCACGGAGGCCCGCTTCCCGCACGTGGACAAGCTGATCCAGGAGTGGCCCGACGAAGCGCTGTCGCAAATCAAGATCACCTCGTCCACGGCGGTGGCGATGTTGACTCACGACCCGAAGCTGGACGACCCGGCGCTGAAGATTGTTCTGCCCGGCCCGGCGTTTTACGTGGGCGCGCTGGGAAGCCGCACGACGCAGGCCAAGCGGCGAGCGCGATTGTTGGCTGAGGGTTTAACCGAAGCCCAGCTTGATCGCCTGCACGGGCCGATTGGGATTGACATTGGCGGGCGCACGCCGGAAGAGATTGCGCTGTCGGTGATGGCGGAGATTGTGGCGGCGAGGAATCGGCAGAAGTAAACGACAGCGCCCTGAGCGGAGGCCCGTGCGCTGTTGACGGGCCGGAGTCGCGGCCCACGTTTTGCGCGTGCAGTAGATTTGCTAAGATTGCTTATTTGCGAAGCCAAATTAGACTCGGCGAAACACGGCCCTCTTATTTCTGCACCCGCTTTTTAGACAGCAGTGACCTGATAGATCTGTATGAGGTTGCCACAAGTATCATCGAATACGGCTGCGGTGGTCATTCCCATATTTGTTGGCTCCATAGTAAACTCCACGCCCAGCTTTTTCAGCCTGGCATACTCTTTTTGAATGTCATCAACAGCAAATGCCGTTAATGGTATCCCTTGCTCAAAAATAGCTTTTTGGTATGTTTTGGCTGCGGGGTTGCCGTTTGGCTCAAGAAGTAACTCAATACCCTCTGGCTCTTCGGGTGAGACAACGGTTAACCATCTGGCTTCCCCTAATGGAATGTCCCTTTTCTTGACAAAGCCCAAGACCTCTGTATAAAACCTCAGGGCTTTGTCTTGGCCTACTACCATTACACTACTGAGTTGAATCTTCATGATGGCTTTCCTTTCATCAGAATACGAGTGGCCGCATTGCAATTGAGTTGGCGAAACTCACTGGGACTGAGACCAAACTGCTGTTTGAACGCCCTCCCAAAGGCCGCATGGGTATCGTAACCGGCAGCAAGCGCAACCTCGGTAATGTCCACCGCGCCCATCCGCAGTTTTCGCCCGGCGCGTTCCATGCGCACACGCCGGACATAGCTAGCAATGTTGTCGCCTGCATGGGCTGTGAAGATGCGATGAAAGTGGGACACCGAGAAGCCGGCGACTGCTGCCAACACTTCCCGATTGAGCGTTTCGTCGATGTGCTCGCGGATGTGTACACGCAAAGGTTGTCAGGGAACGTGCCGCCCCTTCGACTGCGCGGCGGGCATCCTGAGCGGAGCGTAGCGAAGTCGAAGGACGCCCGCCGCTCCGCTCAGGGTGCGGCTGACATGTTTTGCGTGCACACCGCGGATGTATCGCTTGACAGAATCGATACGTTCGCAATAGTCTTGAGAGCTTTGTATATCATTTACCATACGTGATTATAGTATACCAGAACGCCTGTTCGCTACTCTAAACGTATCATCTTTTGGATAAGTTCCTTCAAGTCAACGGGATTCCGAATCATGTCATTCCGAATGTCTATGATTTCAGAGGGAGTGCGTGAAGCCGCCCACAAACGGATTACCCTTTCGCCGTAATGCGCCGCCAGAGAGAGGCCAGCCACGGTTGAGCCGCCTCTGGCCGCGAGCGGGCCAGTGCTTCAAGTTGCGGTAAAGCGGCGCGGGCGGCAGACTCCCCGGCGCGATAAGCTTCGTAGGCCAGGTCGAACGCAAACAGGCCGATGCGGCCTACTTCGGGTCGAATGAGCACATCCGGCGGGTTGGCGCGCAGGGATTGGTCAATCAACCGGTTCACCGTCAGGGTGGCGGCCTGATAGACGGACTCAAGGATGCCGGTGAGTTGCAGGCGGCGGATGACTTCGGTGGCGTAGCTGATCGGGCCACGGGCCTCGAAGAGTTGAGTCGGGCCATCGGGTGAGGCAGTGTTGCCCAGCACGTCAACGGCCACCACATGCCTTCCCAGGCTCCGGGCCACGTCAAGGGGCAGGGGGTTGATGATGCCGCCATCTATCAACGTCATGCCGTCGCGGTGGAGCGGCGAAAATATGCCGGGGATGGCCATCGTCGCCGTCACCGCTTCGTCCAAACGCCCTGAGTTCAAGTGGACTTCGCGCCCGGTGCGCAAGTCGGCGGCGATGACGGTGACCGGGATTTTCAAGTCGGCGAAGGTTTTGTCGCCTACTGCTTCGCGGATGTGGGCGCGGACTTTTTCCGGGCCGAAGATAGCGCGGCGCGCCGGGTCGAACTCCCAGACTTCGATCAGGCTGGTGTCGGCGATGTAGTCGCGGATGGCCATGGGTGAGTAACCCAGGCCGTGCAGGATGGCGACGGCGCCGCCAGCGCTCACGCCGGTAATTGCGCCAACGGGGAGCCGGGCCTCGGCCAGCACCTCCAACACACCGGCCTGCGCGGCGCACTTGGCGCCGCCGCCGGCGAAGGCGAGGGTGAGAGAGTGGAAGTTGTGGGTTGCCATGTGTGACATTCAAAATCCTGGCCACGAATCGCTTCGGGCGAATGATCAGGAATTTTTCTGTGTCTGCTGCAATTGCGCCACTGCCGCTTCGGCTTGCCGGGCTTCTTCGAGAGAGGGCGCATCGGCGGCGTAGCGGGCGGTGAGGTAGGCGCTGGTGAGCGTGGCGATGGCCACACCATGCCCTGGCTCGACTCGCCTGAGGGTTTCGGCAAAAGCGAGGGGCGTCTCTTGGGGCGCGCGCGGGCGGCCCAAAGCTTTGGCCCACTCCAGCATGGACTGATAGGCGCGGCGAATGATCAGGCGCGGGTCGTCGTCGGCGCCGTTCAACGAAAGATAAGGCGAGCCGGGCAGTGGCGGCTGAACCTTTCGTGAGAACAGGTTCTTGAGTTGATTGAGAAGCAGTTCACGCGAGAAGATGCTTTCGTGAATCTCGTTTTCGTTTCCGCCGCCGGCCAGCCGCCACAAGCGCCGGGCGGCCAGCCAGAAGATGAGGCCGAGGATGACGATGATTGCCAGCCAGGTGAAGGATTGGCTGGCCGCCTGAAACGCCGGCGAATTCGTAATCGCATCCACCAGGTCTTGCATTTGTTGAGCCAGGTCGGCGGGCGGCCGGGGCAGTTTGAGAAACTCGATGTTAGAGAGAAAGGCCCACAGCGCCTGAACGATGTAGAAGATGGGCCAGATGAAAATTTGCACCAGCGCCAGGAAGACGACGATGACGGCGGCGGCTATAACATCCTGCGCCGGCTTGAAGAAGGCGGCGATGTGTTCGAATGCGCCGGGGGCCATCGCCGAGGCTTCGAGGAGGCCGCCGAGGACGATGAGGCCGATAACGCCGCCAACGGTGGCGAGCCAGCGCCGGTTGAGGGCGGGCCATTGGCCGGTGGTGTCTTTGTAGCGGCGGCGATCTTCTTCCAACCCGGCCAATGACAGTGCGCCCAGCCCCGAGGCAAAGAAAAAGAGCGCCGGCCCAAGCGCGTCGGCAGGGGCCAGGAGCGGGCTGAAGGTGTTGACCAGGAACAGGAAGGCCAGGGCGATAACGCCGTTGTAAAACGCGTCGGCCAGACTCTCGTGCGGAATCTCACTGCGGCCAATGGTGATCCCCCGCCACCACAGGAAGCAGGTGAAGACCAGGGCGATGAGATCGGGCGGGAGCGTGTCCTTCAGGGTGATGATGCTGGCGATGACGTCGTTGGGAGAGCGGTAGCCGAAGGCCAGCCAGTTGAGGCCGACGACGGCGATGATGCCCCCGCCGACGATGACCCGGCGCGTGTGTTGCAGGGGCCGGTCGCCGAGCAACATGGCGCGGGTGAGGAGGGCCGCGGCCAACAGGACGGCGGCCATGACTTGCGGCAGAAGAGAAAACGGCAGGTTGTGCTTGCCGAGTCGCAGAAGCCAGAGCGCCCACAGGCCGAGCCAGTCGGCGGTGAAGGCCGCGGCGGCCAGCGGCAGGATGATGGATTCGATCCAGTTGAGGCGTTTCATGTTTCGCAATAACCAATAACTACTAACCAATAACCGATCACCGCATCAGTTCATTGGTTATTAGTTATCAGTTATTTTCGATGCTTGCCATTTCCGTCCAATTCTTCGTCACAAAGTATACCGGCAAATCGGGCGGCAAAGCCTCGGCGGGTGGCGGGCCGATGACGACGAGGGCGACGGGGTGACCGCCGGCGCGCAGGTCGAGCAGGGCGGAAAGGATGGGGCCGGTGACCACGGTTGAGACGGCCACGACCGCCGCCCCGAGTGGAAGTCCGGACGTTTCCGTTTGTAGAAGAGCGTCAAACGATATGTTGGAAAAATAAGTGAGTTGGGCCAGCGCCTCTAAAATGCGGGTGAGTTGATCAGCCCGGCGCGAGGCCGGAATGCGGGCGCGTTTTTGCGAGCCGCGCACCGCGCCGTTGGTGAACAGGCCGACGGCGTGACGGGCGTCGAGCGACTCGCGGGCCACGGCCGCGGCGGCCACGGCCGCCGTCTCAAAATAATCGTCAATCACGCCTTCAAAGTGATGGGCGCGAGTCTGATTGTTGAGAAAGATGACGAGATGTTGTGAGGCGCCGGGATCGAAAATCTTTGTTTGCAGAGAGCCGCGCCGGGCAGTGGCTTTCCAGTGAATGTGGCGGATATCCTCGCCGGGCTGGTAGTCGCGCGCTCCGGCCAAGCGGAGCGGGTCGGCGATAACGCGGCGCCGTGCCCTCAGGTCGCCAGGCGGGCGGGCGGCTTGCAGGCCGAGCGCGTCGAGCGCCACCAGCTTCGGGTAGACGAGCAAGGTGTGGCGGTGATCGAGGTTGGCGTAGCGGGTCTGGAAGCCGAAGAGGTCGCCGGAGGAGAGAAGCACCGGGCCGAAGTCGAACGCGCCGCGCCGCGAAGTGGTTAGCCGGTAACGCCGCCGGATGCGCTCGTACAGGTTCATGGCGAACAGGCTGGTGAGCAAAAGGCGGTGCGGGGTGCTGGCGTAGCTGAGCCTGATGTTTTGCACCTCGAGTTCTTCGGGGAACTCATCTTCGGCTTTGAGCCAGGCCAGGGGCAGGGGTTTGGCGTTGGCGATTTCCACCCACAAGTCGGCGCCTTCGCCGCAAAAGAGCCGCTGGGCGCTGAAGCGGCGGTCGTAGCTCACTCCGGCCAAACAATAGCGCCCCCACAGCGCCGACGCGCCCGCCACCAGCGCCAGCAGTGAGCCAAGCAGAAGCAGGATGGGACTGCGCAGGGCGAGGCTCAGCAGGAGCAGGAGGGCGATGAAGAAGAGAGCGGGGCGGGAGGTCATGAGGAAGCGTCAGGCACAGCCCACGAAAAGCGCGTGAACGACAAACGAAAAGTTGATGTTCCGCTTGTCTCACAACTTGCGATAGGCCTCTCGACGATGGCGGGCATAATGAACCGTGATCTGCCGGGCCTTGTTGTCAACGCCATACACGATTCGGTAATCGCCGACTCGAATTCGGTATAACTGTTCCGCGCCAGCCAATTTGATTGACTGGCGCGGCAGAGGATCGTCTTTGAGGCTCTCGATACGCTCCAAAATCCGCGCGACGACGGACTTTGGCAGAGCACGCAGGTCTTTCTCTACAGACGGCTTGAAGACAATTCTATAGGACGCCATTTTTCTTCAACCGCCGCTTCATTTCCTCAAGCGTGATCGGTTGTTCGGCGCGGCGTTCGGCGACGACGGCCAGGTCGTGCAGGTCTTCAAGCAACTTCTCGTAATACTTGAGTGAAAGAAGCACGGCGGTTTTTTTGCCGTTGGCGTTGACCACGAATTGCTCCTTGCGGTTTCGGGCGGCTGTTTTCGTCGCCCGGCTGGTCATTTTCGTTATTTTCATAGGCCTCTCCCTTGAAGGCCATTGTAGCACGACCATGTGATTGAGTTACTCAGCTTTCACCACACCCCCTCCCACCGTCCCCTCAAACGCCTCCACCAGGTCAATCAGCTTATCGGTGAAGCTGGCGACGTCGACATCTTTCGGTAGGACGATGTGAAACTTCAGGTGGGTCTTGCCGGCGCGGATCGCTTTCTTGGCCTCTTTGCGTTTGTTCGATTTCGGGGTTGGCATCATTGGCTCCTTGTTGCTTAAAGTGGCCGGGTCTCCACGACTCAGCAGGGTTGAGACTTCCGAAGTCTCGCGAAGCGCTTCGGAAGTCTGGGCATCATTATACGCCCGGCTCTGACCAACTCTCTTCCACCGGAACCGGCACGCGGGCAATCACTTCACTCAAAATGTCGGCCACGGCTTTGCCGCGCAGGCGCGACTGGCTGGAGGGGATGAGGCGGTGGGCCAGGGCGGGCGTGACCAGCGCCTGCACGTCGTCGGGGGTGACGAAGGCGCGGCCGCGAATGGCGGCCAGGGCTTGCGAAGTGCGATAAAGCGCCAGCGAGCCGCGCGGGCTTGCGCCCAAAGCAACGGCGGTCTCTTCGCGCGTCGCGCGGACCAGACCGAGAATATAGGTTTCGATGGCAGGGCTGACGTGCGCACTGCGGCAAGCCTTGCCTAACTCCAGCACTTCTTCGCCGGAGGCAACCGGCGCAAGCTCACTCAGCGGATCGGCGTCGCGGAAGCGGCGCAAAATTTCGCGCTCTTCGTCGCCGTCCGGGTAGCCGATTGAAATTCGCAGAAGGAATCTATCAAGTTGGGCTTCGGGCAGAGGGAAGGTGCCTTCGAGTTCGACGGGGTTCTGGGTGGCGAGGACGAGGAAGGGGAGAGGGGTGAGGCGGGTGACGCCGTCCACCGTCACCTGCCGTTCCTCCATCGCTTCGAGCAAAGCCGATTGGGTGCGCGGCCCGGCGCGGTTGATCTCATCGGCCAGAATGATCTGGGCCATGATCGGGCCAGGGCGAAAGTCGAACTCGCCCGTCTTCTGGTTGAAGACGCTCACGCCGGTGATGTCGGACGGCAGAAGGTCGGGCGTGAATTGCAGGCGTTGAAAGGAGCAACCGAGCGAGCGGGCGAGGGATTTCGCCAACATGGTTTTGCCCAGGCCTGGCACGTCTTCGATGAGGGCGTGGCCCTGGGTGAGCAGGGCGACAAGCAGAAGTTCAATCGTTTGCGTCTTGCCGACGATGACGCGGGCGATGTTTTCTTGAATGCGGCGGGCGGCGGCCTGGACTTGGGCGATGGAGGGCATGGAGGCATTTTACTGCAAAGTGCGGGAGGCGGTAAGCAGTGAACAGTGGACAGTAAACAGCAGATGGCTGTTCACTGTTTACTGTTTACTGAATCACTGGCTTTATCGAGCGCCGCCACTTCAGCTTCGTCCAGCCGCCAGCCGAGCGCGCCGGCGTTCTCCTGCGCCTGCCGAACGTTCTTCGCGCCGGGGATGGGCACTGCGCCTTTGCAGATCAGCCAATTGAGGGCAACTTGTGACGGGGTTTTGCTATGCGCTTCCCCGATTTCTTTGACGAGGCCGATGAGGGGCTGAGCGCGAGCGAGATACTCACGGTTGTAACGCATGGCTCGCAGGCCGGGCGGCGGGTTGCCCGGCGTGTACTTGCCGCTGAGAATGCCTTTGGCAATCGGGCTGTAGGCGATGAGGGTCACGCCCAGCTCGCGGCAGGCGGCCAGCACGCCGTTGCGTTCGGGCAGACGGTGCAACAAGCTGTATTCGACTTGATTCGAGGCCAACACGAGGCCGCGATTTGCCAACGTCTCGTGGGATCGCCGCATCTGATCGACGCTGTAGTTGGAGACGCCGACAGCGCGGGTGAGGCCGTCGCCGACGGCGTCGGCCATGGCCTCCATCCAGGTCTCCACCGGAACCGGCGGGGAGGGCCAGTGAGTCTGATACAAGTCCACTTGCGGCAAGCCGAGTCGCTGGAGACTTCGGCGAAGCGCGCGCAGGAGGTCGCCGCGCCGTAAGCGCCAGGGAAAGGGAAAAAACTTGGTGGCAATGACGACTTTCTTGCGCGCGGCAGAACTGCGGATGAACTCGCCCAGTTTGCGCTCCGAAGTCCAGGGGCCGTAAAGTTCGGCGGTATCTATGAAGTTGATGCCGGCCTTCAAGGTTTCGGCGAAGGCGGCTTGCAGGTCGGCGTCGGTGTAGCTCTGGCCGTAGCCCCAGAAGAACCGGTCGCCCCACTGCCACGCGCCGATGCCGAGGGCGCTGAGGCGGAGGTTGGTTTTGCCGAGGTGGATGACGCCGCTTTCAGTCATGTGGCAATACCTTATTAGGCGCTGGCAACGGATTTCTTAACGGATGTAGCGGATGCGCGCATCTGTTACATCCGTTATATCATCCGTTGCCGATGGGTCAGATGGAAGTATACTCGATGACAATCATGACCAACCCCTACTTCCCCTTCCACGCCCTCGGCTTTCAGTGCAATCCGTTCCGGGTGTTGGCCGACGACGAATGGGCCGACATTGCCGTTCTGCCCGGCGCCGTTGAGTCGGCTGTGACAGCGGGCTTCGTTCACCTGCAAGTGTTGGGCGCGCTGGGGCGCGGCAAGACGACGACTCTGCTGGGGCTGGCGGCGCGGTTCAGGCGGGAGGGCAACCGTGTGGCTTACGAGTATTTACCGGAAGGGCAATCGCAATTTCACACGAGCCTGAGCGGGCTTGAGGCGTTTCTGCTCGACGAGACGCAACGGCTGAACCAAAGCGAGAGGGATCGTTTGTTGTCGGCGGCCCAAACCCTCCCGAAGGTTCGCAACCTTCGGGAGGGTCTACAGTTGGTGGTGAGCAGTCACGACGATCTCGCGCCGCTGTTCGCGAAGCGCGGCCTGCCGCTCACCACCGTTCATCTAGAAGAGACGGCGGCTCCTGAGTACCTGAGCGCGGTGTTGGAACGGCGGCTGTCTTACTTCGCGCTCGACAAAAATGCGCCGGGCGCCACTCTGACGCCCGGGGCGGCGCGCTACCTGCACGAAACTTTCGGCGGAAACTTGCGCGCGATGCAATACTTCCTCTACGAAGTCTTCCAGCGGCTCAAGGGCAAGGGCGCGATCACCGCAGACCACTTGCGGGCCGAGGCGGCGATCATCGGCGGCCCGGGGCCAGGATGAATGGCTGGCTGAAGTGCATGTCCGGGGACAGCGGAATGTCAAACGACACCAGCACTTCCCAGACGATGTTGATATAGTGCCCGGCGTAGCTCCAGGGTTCGCGCGGCAGGTTGAAGTGAAAGCTTTGGGTGAGGGGCGTGTTGGCGGCCAGCGCGCCCTGAGCGATGTCCAACTCGCCCGCCCGGCCCTCGTTGCGGGTTCCGCGCCCCTCGGTGTGCCACTGTAATCGGACGTAAACGTGGTTACAGCGGATGTCGTCTTGCGGCACGATCTGCACCGTGCCCTGAAGCGTGCTCCCCGGCTCGAAGCGCATCCAGTCACCTTCGTAATCGCCGCCATTCAACGTGAATTGAACCGTCGCGTTTGCCATCGCTCACCACGCCCTTTCTGCCAGCACCGTGATTGGATACTCTTCGTTGAAGTCAGGCCAGCCCGCCATCTCAACTTTTGCCTTGATCATCCATTGCAGTTTGTTGCGCGGGGCTATGAATGTATGCATGGCCTGCGGCGGAATTTGCAGGCGGCGCTGGTCGCGGAACGTTTCGCCCGACTCAAATTGGCGGCCCGGAATCTCAAACTCCTGAACGAGGTTATCGTGGTGAACCGTTACTGTGTCGGTGCCGCGTTGGTAAGTGGCCGACTCACGGAAGATGAGTTGGAAGGCCATACGCTTGACCTCGGTCCTGCTCTTGAAGGTCTGCTGATACGTCAGCGAAAATTCTTCCCCGACGCGAAGCGAGGTATTGGAAACCGAAACTTCAGGCGCAGAGACGCGGGCGCGCGCGATCCACGGCCAGACGGCGAAGGCCAACAGGCCGAAGCCGATCGCCAGAAACGGCAGAGTAAAAACTGCCGGCAACAGCGTGCTGGCCAGAAGTTCTGCCAATCCCAGGTTGAACTCGGGATTGGTGAAGGCGGCCAGTATGCCTCCGGCTGAGCCGATCAGCGGTATGCACGAGGAGCACGTCCATATCAGGGCAAATGCCGCCAGGCATCCGCGTCCCCAGGCTTGCGCCGGCGATTGTTGTAGTTTTTGCATTCCATTCTCCTGTCGGGTGTAATCAATCGAATTGTGACAGAATCACACGGGCCTTTGCATCGTAATTGTACTAAAATAATCGGCTTTCCCTGGCCCAGACCTGACAGGTTTCCAAAAAACCTGTCAGGTCTGGGCCGCAGGCGCTGAATCTCGCTCTGGTATAATCGCCTGATATGGCTAAACAATCTGCGCCGCCAACGCCGCCGCCGCGCTTGTGCCCCACTTGCGGCACGCGCGTCGGCGATTTGGCGACAAAGTGCATCGTGTGCGGGGCCGATCTCGGCGGGCCGGCCTCGAACACCCAACCTCAGCGCGCCGTGCGCCGCTCGCTCCTGCCGCCGCGCCCGTCGTTCATGCGCCCCACCGATCAACCTGTGGCGGCCCCGTCGAAAACGGCCACCCCGCCTTCAGGCGTTGCCACGCGGCACGCGGCTCAACCGGCGCCAACGGCTCAGGCTCCGGCACAGGGCCGTCGCGGAATCACCTTGCCGCTCCCGGCGGCGCTGACCATCGTCGCTGTCTTTTTGCTGATGGGTGTGGTGTTGGTATTGGGGGCGATGGGAGCGATTCCGTTGTTCGCCCCGCCCACGCCGACTGTCACCCTCACCCCCACCGCCTTGCCGACGTTGACGCCTTTGCCGACGGCTACCGAAACGACTGCGCCCAGCCCCACGCCCTTGCCGCCCGTTGAATACACGGTGGCTTCGGGCGACACGTGCATCAGTATCGCTTTCAACGCTAATATCGGCTTGCAGGCCTTGCTTGAGGCCAATGGACTCTCGCAAGCTTGCCCGCTGGTGGCGGGGCAAAAGCTCATTGTGCCTCAGCCGACGTACACACCCACGCTCCTGCCCACCAATACACTCGAAGCCATTGCGTTGACCGAGACAGCCCGCCCGCGCCAGTATTATACGGTGACCGCCGGCGACACGCTGTTTAGCATCGCCGGGTTTTACAACGTGGACCCGGCGGCGTTGGCCGCCGAGAATGGCATTCCGCCGCCTGATTATGCGATTACGGTGGGACAGGTGTTGACGATCCCGCTCGACCGGCCGCCGCCCACGGTGGGGCCGTCGCCGACGGCGACGCCCCTGCCGCCGTACCCGGCCCCGGTTCTGCTCAGCCCGCCGGAGGGCGCGGCTATTTCACCCATTGAGCAGGCGGTGACTCTGCAGTGGAGTGCGGTGGACATTTTGCAGGAAGGCGAAGTGTATTTGGTGAGCATTGAAGACGTGACCTGCAACTGCGCCAGGCGCAAGTTGGACACGACCACAACCACGCGCTACATCGTGAACGTGGACATGAAGCCCGAGGAGGCCGCCCCGCACGTGTTCAAATGGTCGGTGGTTACAGCCCGGCAGACCGGCACGAACGACAAGGGCGACCCGGTCTACGAGCCGGCCGGGGCCACCAGCGAAGTGCGGACGTTTACCTGGACGGGCATTGGGGTGGCGACGACGGCGACGCCGAGTCCGTGAGGGTAAGTAGTAAATAGTAATTGGTAATTGAAAACAATCGCCCCGGGTTGCAGGCCGGGGCGATTGTTTTTTGCACGTCTTTCAAAAGCGGTCATTCACCCGCCTCATCGTCGGCGCGGCTGATGCCTTCCAGAAACTCGGCGAAGGCGAGTAATTCCTTCTTGAGTTGCTCCCACACGGTTGACAGCTTCTCCACCAGATCGCCCACGCGCTCCGGATCGAGGTGCTCGGCATAAACATTCCGAACCACGTGGCGAAAGCGGCGATATTCGTCAAGACTCTCGGCTGTCTTGGCGCTCATCACCGGTGGCCGGACGTTGGGCAAGTCCATTGTCATCTGGCGGAGCAGTTCGCGGTGCCAGGCCTCGCCTTTGGGCAAGCCGCCATCCAGTTGGTTGGCCGTATATTCAAACAGCCGCTCCAGCCCGGCGTAGAAGCTATGCAAGTTGAGGGCGGCAGAGTCGATGAACATGTCCTGGTCGGCCTCATTCTGCGAAGCCGCTTGCCAGGCCCGCTCTGCCCTGCGAACCGCGCGCTCTAAATCGTCGAGTTCATCTAGAACACGTTGAGCTACGAGTTGATAGAGTGGAATCACAGCGCCTGGCCCTCCTTCTCAATCCGTTGCCGCATTCGTTCTGAAACCACCCCAACGTCAATCAAATCCACCTTGAACTCCGGGAACTGTTCTTCGACGTCGTTCCAGGCACGCAAATAGTCGGGCCAGGGGATACCGTCCACCGCAATGTCAATGTCCGAGTGCAGGCCGAAGACTTCGGGATGGACAATAGAGCCGAAGGCCACGATGCGGGCCGGGCGGTATTTTTCGCGCAGAAACTCGGCAATTTGGCGGGCGACGGCCCAGGCCCGTTCGCGGCGCGCGGCGGCTTCCCGGCGGCGGCGGGCGGCCTGCTCGCGGGCGTGTTTGAGGTAAGGGGTGTAGTTCGGCGTTGTTCGAGTCGTCATGGCGGGCAGTATAAGCCGGGGAGGGGAGACTAGCGATAAAATGGGTAAAATTCAGACTTGCCCCTCTTGTTTTCTGACAAACTCTAAAATCTTTTCAGCGGCGGCGATGGCTTCTTGCGCTTGTGCCTCACTGGGCATCCTACCGGGCAAACTGCCCGGAACGCCGTCAGGATAGCGTGTGGGGATGTAATACTGATCAACAACGATGCAGTCAGAAAGAAACTGAGAAAAGCCGGCGTTGATAGCTTCGCATCTGCCCAACAGATCCACCAACTTGTGAACGCGGGGATAGTCGCCAGCTTTGCCGATCAAGTAAGCCTTCAATGATTTCTCGATGCACTGTTGCGATAGAAAACAGGCGTGGGCTGTGTGGTCTTCGGCCAGTACCAGACGAGCCACTATCAAATCCTCAGCGGCTTTCTCAAGCCACTGTTTCGACAGGCTGGTGCTCATATATTACTTTCCCTTTGCGGATCACTTCCTCAATGATAAAAGGATTGCTTTCGGCGATCATCTGGGCAAATTCAGTTGGTGTATAAACCAGAAAGTCAACTCCAACTCTTGCCTGGCAAAGCAAGGCTACTTCTTTGAGGCGCTCAAGGAATGGAAGTGCTGTATCCTTGATGATGACAAGGTCGAGATCGCTCCACTCGCTCACCGCGCCATGAGCCATAGAGCCAAAAAGAATCACCTTGCGCGCCTGATACTGCGTGGTAACAGTTTGCAAGATTTGCTCCAGGGCCTGGGTTAGTTTGGTTTGCCGCTCGGTGTTCATGGCTGAATTATAGCGCCAATAGGCCTTGCCATTTGCGGAGCGACGACCCAGGCTCGCTCGCGGCGCGCGGCGGCTTCCTGGCGGCGGGCGGCCTGCTCGCGGGCGTGTTTGAGGTAGGGGGTGTAGTCTCGTATTGTTTGGGTCGTCATAGCGGGATGTATCAGTTTCTGTTTTATCTGTTCAACCACCCATTGTATGAGCAAATCAGGGCGGTTGTCCCGTGAGATCAAGTTGGCTTAGGTTCTCGTGTTTTTTCCTTTGCTATCCGCTCAACAAAACTCAACACCTGCTTGTCTGCATCTTCAGTGTGGATCGGTATTGGGATAGCCTCTAACCCAGCAGCATCATAACTTGCAAGAAGCCAGTCGCCCTTTTTGAATTTGAAAGTCTGGCGAAACATATCTTCTGAAATTCCAAAAGCGCTGGCTATGGTTTGGCGATCATAAGCTCGGGGTAACTTAGAGATAAAATAGGTGTGAGGTTGTGCTAAGGTATTGACATCGAGGTTTGCAATACGCTGTGTAGCAATACCGATACCCAGACCAAACTTGCGTCCGCGTCGGGCTAAGGTCATTGCCGCAGCTTTCGTACTCCTCTGGCTATCATTAGTTGCCTGGCCTGGAATAAACTCATCGGCCTCGTCAAAAATGAAAGATACAAGTGGTTTGATCTGACCAGTTTTACGCCGCGATTCATAAACTATGCCAGCCAACATTGCTGCGAACTCGCGAAGCGCATCAGGATCGTGCGCCTGAAATATCATAAGGCTACTGGTGGAAGAATCGTTGAGTTGATGGATAATTTGACCAACGCCAATCTGCGCTTCAGATGGAATAGTTTCTTGATGTTGAGATACGGCTTCTCCGAGTCGCTCACGAAGCAGGTCAAGATTTTGAGTGGCTGTGGATGTCAAATTTTGCGCTTTGGCTTCAAAGTCTTGAAGTTCTTTCTCAATCTGTGCTATGACAACACTATCAGACCCATGTTCGCCGTATTTCTGAATTAGATCGCGAATTAATTTTCGGATGGCTTGGGCGGACCCCCCCCATAGTTTGTTTAAATTCGCTTGATGTCTCTTTGATTATTTCTCCCATCGTCCGTTGCGATTGTTTCGCGAACAGGACTTTACCATCGCGCAGGAGCATTGCAACAGGGCGATGGAGATCCGGCTGACGCTGTTTGAGACGCTTAGGCAATACAGTTGTATTCACAAAGTCAACAGTTGCTTGTTTGAGATTTTCCTGAGTTCGCTGAGAGCAATAGTTCAAAACGGATGTGGGTGTCGTTTTTGCGCCGATATTGATAATCCGTGCACCAGCCATGCTTACCAATTGATCAACCAGAAGTCCCGTGTATTCGCTCATCAAATCAAAGACAATAATTTTCACAGGTTCTTTGCTTTCGACAAGCAATTTACGAATCAGGGTGCTAAGCAGATTGGACTTGCCAGCACCAGTAAAGCCAAATATACCAAAGTGAACCTTAATCAGATCTTCAACTCTCAAAAAGGCTCGAACTTCTGAGTCGCGAACAAGTGTCCCGATCTGAATGGCGTTCTCGTGTTCAAGGTCAATATTCAAATTCGCTACGCGTTCAGTAGTCGGCGTGTCTAAAAGATGAACCTCATGGCCGACCATAGGTAAATTGCCTTCTTCTTGAATAACAGGGCCGTGCTCATCACTTGAGAAGGGCTTTTCCACAATTTCGAGATTGGTTGGAACAGCCACACATCGGATTTTTGTGGTGTCCTCCGTCGAAGTGTTGTCCTGCGTCATCCAATCTTGTCCGGCATTACGAGCAGCCTCTACCACAAAGCCAGGGTAGCCAGAAGTGTCATTCCCCAAAGCATAGTGAATCGGCAAAAGACCAGTCACTTCTAAAATACTATAGTGCGTTTCGTTTTTATTACCTGCAAAATTGGGAACGGCTATCATCGCGCCTTCAGCAATCGTATTGATGGCCTTGTGGGTATAGTCGAACCACACTTCGTAATGGTAGCGAGTCGCCGGGTCTTCTTCGATTTTCATCAAAGTGCCAACAAGATTGGGAACAAACATGGCCTTACCTCACGAACGATGGAATGAGTCACGGATGTCGCGCAGAGTACGATGTATCGGTTGAGAGCGGAAAGAAAAGGTGCTAGAGGCTACAATTTGGGCAATGCGCTTGCCCACCGATTTGGCCCCCCAATCGGCTTTATGCAAAGGATCGGGATAACCAATAACTTCGGGGAAGTGGTTACGAGTGAGAATATTGAGCAGGTACATATTGAGCATTTGCCCTACGTTCAGTTCGCTATTGGTAGGATAACACAACGGCTGAATGCGGCCTAATTCAGGGGTTTCAATTGTGACTCGGTTGAGGGCCTCCATGTCCCAATCAGGGTAGACCAGTCGCTCAATAATAACCACGTGTCCCATTAGAGGTGTAGCTTTATCGCGCTTGAGAAAGAATTGACCGAGCGAACGAGCGAAAAGTCGCTCTGGGGCAACAATGAATTGTTTGACGCCAGCAATTTTAGGTTGGCCAGCGTTATCTGCCTCAGCGTGAAGGGTCATATAAGTCGAATCAAATTCGATCGTGGCCCATGGCGCATTTAAGTCATCGACCAGAGCCGGTAACAGCTTAAGCAGAATCAAATCTGTCCATGGCAACTGCTGCACATCGAGGGCGGTCAAATCAGGATAGCCTTGCGGTGCATGCTGGGCGGCCAGGAATTTCATCACGCCCATATAGTTACGCGAGAAGTAACGTGAAGCAGAATCTTTGATGATACCTGTGAGTAAGATATTGCGCTCCCAACACTTCTCAATGAGCGCCCGAATGCCTACAGCAATCAGGAAGCGAATATCGTCAGGTGACATCCAGCGCATGCGCGTAACACCGTACTCGTCTGGCGACTCATATAGAAGCGCACGCTGATCTTTTTCAATGAACAAGCGATGGCAAATATGTTCAAACAGACTGACGGTATAAGCCCAAGAAGTGGCGCAATCTATGCCAGCGACCAGCCACTCTTCACCGTTGCGTATTTCACTTCGCACGAAAGGGATGAAGTGCAGAGCATCTTTGAGAGTGTGTGGAGAAATCTGGTTGCGATGTGCAAATTCAGCGAGCTTGAACTCGCGTGTTTTCCGACGGTGAAACTCTGCAATGAGTGCCCCGTGACGTTGAAAACGCTTGAGTGTAGGAATACCTAAATCCGCGTTGAAGGGATGAGCTAGCGCGATCGTTGCATCCTCAATTGTTAGTTGGCGGCGGTCGTAAGGGTAATTCAACATCGGGAGTGATTTAGGCTGTAGAGCCACATCGGCAATCATACTGCTGGGTGATCGGTCAAGCATGATGAGCCGAGGCGTTTCCAACGCCGAGGACGATGCAACGTTATAGGCCAAGTAAACTTCAGCCAACTCCATAATGCGGGTATCTATATTAGATAAATCAACCTTCTCGGTATCAGAGACAAGAAAAGTCTCCGCCCTGTCTTGATCTGCTACATCCGCAAACTCTGAAAAAGGAACAGGGATGTACGTCACCATTGAAACATCTTTGTCAATCGCCCATTTCTGGTAATGAATGGTTGGCGGGTCGTCGTCGAGATTGATCTGTCCCTTTGCGCCATAAGCACAAGCGGCAAAGACGACGAAGTCTTGAAAAGCTCTCTTGTCGTTATGGCCGTCTATAGCGACAAAGTCAATTTCTCGCCCACCGAAGAAATTCTCGATATAACGATGTAAAGCGCGGCGAGCGGCTGGATCGGCAAACCGAGCGTCAAGAGGGCAGATTAAGCGATTGAGAAAAGCATTATAGAAGTCGTGAGCATTTTGAGCGCGACCGTTGTAGAGATCAGTGTATTTGTCACGCGAGAAATTTAGCGCGTCACGGTAGCTTCCATAGATGTCCGAAATGGTAGACATTCTGCCTCCAGGTTCATGGCATACTCAAATACTCGTTTATAAAGAGTGCTGTGCAAACGACTATGAATGAAATTCTCGAACTCAGGGCGTGGGCGAGCTATCAATTGCCTAACACGTTTCGCCTCAAAGTTGAAGGCATACAGGTTGTGGCAAGCCCGGCGATGAATGTGGTTGACACCTTTACGATCCATTAAGAAATCGAGATATTTCAGTGCGGCTTGCTCATTAGGAACCGGCCATGCTTCACAGGTGTCCCAATTCTGCACTACAAAACCTTCCGCCTCACACAAATAAACGAGCTGTTGAGCGAAGCGGTGACGGAGCGACTTATATTTAGGGTTGGTTTCCGCTTCTCTTCGTGAGAAGCGAGTCATGTAAAAACCCGGCAGTTGCACATATTTGAAAGCCGCGCTCATAATCCACGTTTGGGAGTCCACAGTATCTGCTCCACAATAAAAAGCTAACAGCATAAGAAGCGCTGATCCCATTGAGAAGCAATGGATATGAGCGTCGGGCAACATCTGCCGCACTGTGCTAATGACATCCACGACAACTTTCTTGCTGCCGTTCTGCGCAAGCGGGGCCAGGCTACCAACCCCAACAATTTCAGGATCACGTCCGATAGCTGAACGAACTTGTTTCAACGCTTTGGCGAGGGTTTTCTCGTCGTGGCCGTGCAAGACAGGCATGAGTTGGAAGTGCGGCGGGATGTTTTTTGCCTTCTCCAATTTCTTTATCATTGCGCGTGTATTTTCAAAGGTGCGTTTGAGGCGAGCATCTATCTCGTCAGGAGATGCATGCGGCGGAAATGGGTGATCGAGGACGACACACGCATTAGCTCGTAGTTCAAGAGCAATGTCCAGCACTGCGCCAGACGTGATACTGATTTCTTGATGTTGCAAGAAATTAAACGCGCCTGAATCAAGCATGACCGGGCCAGAAAACTCAATGTATTCCCCTAATGCCTCCCCCCGCTTCCGAATCTCAGCCGTATATTTACAGGTACGTGGGTTAGCGATGAGATCATACGCATTGAGCAAAACAGAGGTCGTTTCCGTCACTTGCCACGGATGAAAGCGAAGTCCAGCGCGAGGAAAGTCGGCAATGCGATAACTGGCAAAGACAGAAGGGGTTGCCAGTTTCTTGTTGCCAATTCGCCGATTCATATGTGATGTACCTTAATACCAAGTTCTACTAATACACGCCTCGCTTCACTGCTAATAAAATCGTTTACGGCTAGTCCTGTAATCTGGCTAACTATCCACTTCGGCCCTACTTTTCTTCCATCCACTAGCACATACCAATCGCGGAAATTGTCAGGAACGCCGTGGTCTGCACGCAAAGATTCTCGCGCCTGGCGAAAGATTTGTGCGGGTGAAAGAGTCAGAAAATGACCACGAATAATTGCATAGCCACGAGGAGAACGTGAGGATGTATCTTTGCGCTTTGACAGTGCGACGTCAAATGTTGTCCCGTAAAGCCAATGTTTGAGTTGCCCGGCTTTGATGCCCTGTGCACCTTTGGCCTGGATGATCTTCGTTTTTGTTGGTACGACCGCCTCAAAGCCGCGAACAGCCTTTTGATAATCCGCGCCAAGTAAGATGAAGAGCTCCGTAAAGTGCCCATCAGCAAGTTCGCTTCTCAGCGTCTTCAAAACTTGCGGACGCAATTCCTCCGTGCGGCTCGGAGTCATGCGGCGGTCATAGTTGGGAATAGGCCAGTCACTTGGGATTAAACCAAATTCAGCGGAGAGGATAAGCACCTTGAGATGATCCTGGCTGTACGGTGTCTCCCGTAAGAAGCGACGGAGGACTCGAAAATATGGCCCATCATAACGCTCCACTGCTGGCAATGGACTGGCATTAGGGAGTTTGGTTTTTGCACAACTCATTAGCAAGCAACGTTTCATTCTGTTCCCAAGCACTCTTCTTCACTCTATTCTACAACCGGACAACCAAACCCGCTTGCCCCGCCCCTGACGTATAATTCGCACACTCCCACTCCAATTCAAAGAGGAATAAAATGGTTACCAAAACCACCTTCAACTGGCTCACCCTCATCTCTGGCATCTTCATTACCTGCCTCCTCATCGCCAACATCATCGCCGTCAAACTTGTCACCATCTTTGGCTTGGTCGTTCCGGCGGCGGTGGTGATCTTTCCCATCAGTTACATCTTCGGCGATGTGCTGACGGAAGTGTACGGCTACAAAGTGTCTCGGCGGGTGATTTGGCTGGGGTTCTTTTGCAACTTGCTGGCGGTGGCGGCAATTTGGACGGGGCAAGTGTTGCCGGGGGCGGCGTTTTGGGATGCGCAAGACGCTTACGTCCGCATTCTGGGCTTTGCGCCGCGTTTGCTCATCGCCTCATTCGTCGCCTATCTGATTGGCGAGTTTGCCAACTCGTTTATTTTAGCGAAACTCAAAATTACGACCAACGGACGCTGGCTGTGGCTGAGGACGATTTCATCCACTTTGGTTGGGCAGGGATTGGACTCGACGGTGTTTATGACCGTGGCGTTTGTGGGGACGATCCCGGCGGACGGTCTGGCGAATGCGGTGGTGACACAATGGCTGTTCAAAACCGCCTATGAAATGCTGGCCACACCGCTGACTTACGGGATCGTGAACTTTCTGAAGAAGCAAGAAGGGCTGGACGTTTACGACCGCGAGACGAACTTCAACCCGCTAGCCGTAACCGAATGATTCACTCCAAATGCTGCCGCCGCCACTCGAACAGGGCTACAGCGAGCGCGTGGGTCACATTCATCGAGCCATTCACGCCGAACATCGGGATGTGAACGGCCTGCTGGCACTGGCTAAGCAAGGATGCAGGCACGCCGTGCTTCTCGCTCCCGATCACAAAGGCGCATACCGTCGGCAATTCAACTTCAAAGATGCTGGCCGAGGTTGTCGTCAATTCCAGCGCGATGAGCGGCTGAAACGACGAAGCCCGCTCCAAAAATTCTGCCGGGGTGTATCGCGCCCATCGAACCAGCGTTTCGGTGCTGCGCGACGTCCGCCGGATGCGCGTTAAATCCGGCGCGGCCTCGTTGACGAAGATCACCTGTGGCGTGCCAACGGCGTCGGCTAACCGGAGCACCGCGCCGATATTTTCTGACACTTGCAGACCGGCGGCCACAATCGTCGGGCCGGGGAGAAATGACTGCCCCGCGCGCAGTGCTTTTTGCCGCTCGTATAACTCCTGGCCTTCAAGTTGTTCGCCAGCGGGGGCCAATGTCTCAATGCTCATATCCGTTTTGCGTCTGCAGGTAATGCGAAGACCTGACAGGTTTTTTGGAAACCTGTCAGGTCTTTGTGCTTTACAACTTATACCCTCTCAACCTCAAACTATTCGTCACCACAAAAATCGAACTGAACGACATCGCGCCGGCGGCCAGCACCGGGACGAGCAAGCCAAACGCCGCCGCCGGGATGAGGATGATGTTGTAGAAGAAAGCCCAAAACAGGTTTTGCTTGATGGTGCGCATCGTCTGCTTGGAGAGGCCAATGGCGCGCGGCACGCCGCGCAGGTCGCCGCTTATCAGCGTCACCGGGGCGGCGGCCATGGCCACGTCTGCCCCGGTGCCAATGGCGATGCCCACGTCGGCCTGGGCCAGGGCCGGGGCGTCGTTCACCCCGTCGCCGACCATGGCGACCACCGACGCTTGACGTTGGCGTAGTCCCCTGCGGGTGTCGTTGGCGTAGCCCCCTGCGGGTGACGTTTGCAACGCTTTCACCATCGCCGCCTTGTCGCCGGGAAGAACTTCGGCGATGACGCGATCCACACCGGCGGCCTTGCCAATCGCTTCCGCCGTCTTCTGGTTGTCGCCAGTCAGCATCACCACTTCCAAACCGAGACGATGAAGCTCGGCAATCGCTTCCGCCGAGCCTTCTTTGATCGTATCGGCCACGGCAATCACGCCGGCCGCTTCGCCATCCACGGCGATGAGCATCGGCGTCTTGGCTTCGGCCTGCAAACGAGTCATTTCGGCGCTCAACCCGTTGAGCGGGACGCCTTCCATTTCCATCAATCGCAAGTTGCCCACCAGCACCCGTTGCCCGTCTATGTTTGCCTCAATGCCGTGACCGCTGATGGCTTTGAAGCCTGCCGGGGCGCTGAGAGTCAATCCGCGCTCGGTGGCGGCGGCCACAATGGCTTCGCCAAGCGGATGCTCACTGCCTTTTTCGGCAGAGGCGGCCAGCCACAAGATCGCTTCGGAATTCCAACCGGCGCACTCCTTGCCATTCTGGACAACCGTCGAGCGGTCAGCTTCCACGATGTCGGTCACGGTGGGGCGGCCTTTGGTGATCGTTCCGGTCTTATCCAGCACCACCGTCCGAATCTTGCCCGCGTTTTGCAAAGCTTCGCTCGACTTGAACAGGATGCCGTGCTCTGCGCCCTTGCCGGTGCCGACCATGATGGCCGTGGGCGTGGCCAGGCCGAGCGCGCACGGGCAGGCGATGACGAGCACCGCAATCGCATTGATGAGCGCGGTGGTGAAGTCACCTGAAATCAGCCACCAAACGACAAACGTCAAGGCGGCGATAGCGATGACAATCGGCACAAACACCGCTGACACTTGATCGGCCAGCTTTTGGATCGGCGCTTTACTGCCCTGCGCCTCTTCGACCAGTTTGATGATCTGGGCCAGCGCCGTCTCTTTGCCGACTTTGGTCGCCTCAAACTTGAACGACCCTTGTTTGTTGATCGTGCCGCCGATCACGGGGAGGCCGGGTCTTTTCTCGACCGGCATCGACTCGCCGGTCAGCATCGACTCGTCCACAGTGGACTTGCCTTCGACGACGACGCCGTCCACCGGAATCTTCTCGCCAGGTCGGACGACGACCAGATCGCTCACCCGCACATCGTCAATCGGAATGTCGGCTTCTGCGCCGTCTCGAATCACGCGCGCAGTCTTGGCTCGTAAGCCCATCAGCTTCTTGATTGCTTCGCTGGTTCGGCCTTTGGCCCGCGCTTCGAGAAACTTGCCCAGCACGATCAGGGTGATGATGACAGCGGCAGTTTCAAAGTAAACGTGGCCTTTCAGCCAGCCGAACAGAATCGGCAGTGAGTAGAAGTAGGCCGCCGAACTGCCCATGGCGATCAGCACGTCCATGTTGGCCGAGCCATTGCGCAAAGACTTGTACCCACCGACGTAATACTGCCAGCCGACGTAAAACTGTACCGGCGTGGCCAGGGCAAATAACAGCCAGTTGAACCACCACGCCGCCTCCCGCGAAGCGTTCATCCCGGCCATCACAACGTGAGTCGCGTCGAGGAAGAACGAAGGCAGTACGCCGAAGTCACGCATCATCGAAAGCGTGAACAGCGGCACGCTGAGGATCAGGCCGACGACGAGCAAATGTTTCTGGTGGTTGATCTCTTTCTCGCGCGCCAGCCGCTCCACGTCTTCGGCGTTGCCTTCAGCGATGACGGCTTCAAATCCCGAATTACTAATTGCCAATCTCAAATCCCCTTGACTGGCTAACGTCGGGATGTAACTCACCACCGCCTTCTCGGTCGCAAAGCTGACCTTGGCCGACAGCACGCCTTCGAGTTTGCTCAGGGCTTTCTCCAGGCGGCGGGCGTCGTTGTCATCGCTCATCCGTTTGATCGGCAAAACGGCCTCGGCGACGGCCACACCATAGCCGGCCTTCTCAATGCGGGCGATGACGTCGGCCTGCGACAGCGTCGCCGGGTCAAATTCCAGCGTCGCCCGCTCGGAGGCCAGGTTGACGTTGACGTTTGCCGCCGTCGGCAGTTTCTTCAGGTTGCGTTCGATGGTGGCGGCGCAGTTAGCGCACGTCATGCCGGTGACGGGGAGGGTGAGTTGTTTAGCAGGCATGAAATGATTCCTTCATCGGATAGCGTCTTCAACTATCGCTGACTTGTGGGCCGGCCTGCGCCGTCCACACACTAACCAGTACAAAAAGTATGACCACTGGAATGAATGGGATGTAAGTCCAGAGATAGCCAAACAGGTTTCCAGTCCATGATCCCATTGCCATTGTTCCATAGGTAAAAACAATCGCCGCATAAACGGAAATGGTGAGCGTAAGAGTGCCCAGCCACAGCCACCATTTGGCTCTTGCGAAGTAGCCGTAAACAAACACCAGTCCCAGAATAGCATTGACTAAATCGCTGATCGCCATGCCATTCAACAAATGAACCGTTTGAGGCAACCACCCCTCGACGGGTGGCGGGAAGGGCGGCGTGCCGGGGCGAAGAAGATACAGCGCATTGAACAGAATGTGAACGGCTTGAAAAAGGCCGTACCAGCCAACCAGAAACTTCCCCCATAAGCTGGTGGGGTTGGTTAGCCTCATCGAGTTGGTTTCCATGCTTTGTATGTTGACAACGTGCCGAAGACGGTTGTAAATCGGGCTGGTTCTTCAACCTGCTCAAACCCGGCGCGGCGCATCATCTCCGGCAACAGGCCTTCGATGTTGTCTGCCGCCCGTTCAAGGCGGCGCACGAACCACGAGATGACGTGGGCGAAGGCGTGATGCGGCTTGCCGAAATCCACGATGTGCAATTCGCCGCCGGGCCGCAGAACCCGAAAGACTTCGCTCAACGCGCGTTGCTTGTCTTCTCGGATCAGGTGATGAAACACCAGACTGGAGAGCGCGCGGTCGAAAGAGGCGTCAGGGTAGGGCAGTTGAAACGCCATGCCATAATCCAGCTTAATGTCCGCCCCGGCCTTCGCCGCCTTGGCCCGACCGATTTCAAGCACCCGCTCGTCGCCGTCCAGCCCGACCACCTCGGCCTCAGGGTGAGCCTGCTTGACGAGAATGGTGAGCGTGGCTGTGCCACAGCCCAGGTCGAGCACGCGCTGGCCTTGCCCAATGTTGGCTTGCTTAATTAGGGCGCGCTTGAACGTCTCCTCGCGCATGACCCAACTGAGCAACGGGTCGTAGAGCGGAGTCAGGCTTTTGTGCCCCAGCGCCGGGATGTACTTGTCGCTCTGGCTCATGGCGAGGTTTACTTTTCCGCTGGATACCCAATCTCGGCCATCAACGCTTCGATCTGCTCTTTCGTCGCCGGGTCGTCGAAGGCAATCGTCACCAGTTTGGTGTCTTGCGCGGCGACGACGCTCTTCACGCCCGCAAGTTCGCGCACTTCGTTCTGGATTGTCTTCACGCAGTGCCCACAAGAAATTGCGGGGGCTTTTACAGTAATGGTATTCATCTTGTTGTTTTTTTCCTTTGGAGTTTGGATTTTGGGATTTGGAATTTTCACACTTTTGTCGCCGTTTCAAACACGTCGGCGATTTCGGCCAGCACGCGCTCGCGCTCGTTCGGGTCTTCGCCGCGCACGGCAGTAATGACGCAGTGGTGCAGGTGGTCGTCGAGTATCTGCGCCTTCACTTTGTTGAGGGCGGCCTGGATGGCTTGGATTTGGGCGATCACTTCGATGCAGTAGGCATCGTCTTCGACCATTTTCTCCACGCCCTTCACGTGCCCGGCCACGCTCTTCAGCCGCCGCAGAGTATCTGCTTTTCTCTTGTTGTCGTCCATTGGCTTGCCCTTTCCACCTACCCCCCCCAGGGGGGATGGGTCAACTATGGGCATTTTACCCGGATTTTTAGGGCATTGTCAAGTACGAAGTTCATTAACAGCCAGTGCCGAATGTCATGCCCTTTAAAAAGAGGCCGCTTCCCCGAGGCCGGGGAAGCGGCTTTCACATCGAAGCAATGACAAACGGTCAGACAGGGCGGGGATACGGCGCAACGTACAGCAACATCACCATGAAGTGGCAAGCGCATCCGCCGATCACAAACAGATGCCATACTTCGTGGAAGCCGAACACGCCGGGGACGAAGTTGAAGGTCTTGGTGACATAGACGACGGCCCCCACGGTGAAGAACAGACCGCCCGCCGCCAACCAGACGATGGCCGCCACCGGAAACACCCGGCTGATCTCGTTGATGCCCATCACTGCCAACCAACCCATGATCACGTAAATCCCGGCAGAGAGCAGGCGCGGCGTTTTGATGAAGGCGATCTTGAAGCCGCTTCCCGCCAGCGCAATCGCCCAAATGATAGATAACAGCCCCCATCTCCAAAAGCCGGTGAACATGTTGAAGCAAATTGGCGTGTACGTCCCGGCGATCAAAAAATAGATCGCCGTGTGATCGAGCTTGCGCAAGAACTGTATTCTTTGCGGCGAGCCTTTGATGAGATGGTAAGCGGCGCTGGCGAGCAGTAACAGCGTCAGGCTGGCGCCGTAGACGACGAACGAGAGTTGCTTGGGCCAATCGTGGCGGCTGAGGATGACCAGCGCCGCCAGGCCGACGACGGCCAGGATTGCGGCGAAGTAATGAGTCAACCCGTTGACGGGTTCGCGTAATTTGTTGAGCATAGGAATCTCCTGATGCTGATCATAGCGCACGTTAGAAGATTCTTACAGGCGCAGATTTTTCGCCGTCAGCACATTACGGTAGCGTCCTGAGCGTAGTCGACGCGAAGCGCGCGGCTTCTGCGATAGAGCCGCACTCCTTCGGCAAGCTCAGGACTGGCTCTTCGACTTCACTTCGCTTCGCTGCGTTCCGCTCAGGGTGCTGTGTTCGTTCTGACTTCATCTCGCATCCGCCGCCGCGCCCGGCGACCCGGGGCTTCGCCGGTGGAGGCCGCCACTGCCGGGGCAGGGACTTCTGGAAGAGGGATTTCAGGATTCTCTTTTAGACCAGATCGAATGAGGCGGCGAAGCTCGGCATCAATGGCCGGGTCGGTCTCAACTGGTTTGTAGGCGGCCAATCGTCGTTCAACTTCATTATGCGCCCGTTGTTGCAGACTCAAGCCACCCTGATTCATCCACGTCTCGCGGTTGACTCGATCCACCGTTGGCCCCGGCAGGTAAAGTTCCTGCGGCCAATACTTGAGGGTGTGCTCGGCAGTGATCAGGTGTTGCTCGTCGAGCAAGTGCCGCACGAGATCAACCGTGTTCAAATCTTCCAGCGGCGTGAACTCGCGCAGGAAGTGCAGAGCCTGGCCGCACAACTCGTTGTCGAACACCAGTTTCTCCAGGCTGAAGGTCAGCACGTAATCCAACATGCCCGGCCCGGAGACCGAGTTGACTCCGGCCAGCGCCGCCAGCAAGGCGCTGCCAAACGTCTCGGCCCCGGCCTGCGCGTCGAGGAACTTGCCTTCACTCAAGGCCATGTAACTTTGAGTCGGCAGGCCCAACGACTTGGCGACTTCCACATAAGCGACATCAAGATGCAAAGCCTCAATCGCCGCCATCGGCGCGGACGCCGTCTTCATGTGGAAGGTCGCCGGAGCGCCGCCGAACAGCACCGGCGCGCCCGGCTTGACGATCTGGGCCATCGTCAGCCCGGCCAGCACGTCGGCGCAATGGCTCACCGTTGCGCCCACTAGCGTGACCGGCGCGATGAGGCCCATGAGCGTGACCGGCACAACTTCAATCGGAATGCCCCACTCGACACAGTCCAGCAAGTTCTGGCACGAGTCTTCGCTGTAGCGGAACATGCCGGTGGCGGTGATGGTGAAGATGGACATCGGGTGGGCGATGAGATCGGCCTTGTCGCGCCGGAAGAGTCCCATCATCTCGGCCATGCGCGGCACGCCGTGCTCGGTGAACGCGCCGGAGACGGCAGGCTTGAGCGAGTTCGCCAGACACAAATATAGCCGCCAGGCGTCGGACACTTGCGGCTCAATGTCGTTTGTCGAAAAAGCGGTGGCAAGGTAGGCAATGTGTGGCAAGCCATCCGCCAGCCGCACATACTCGACAAAATCGCGAGTCTTCGACAAACGGGTCTCGCCAGTGCGGTGGTCGAGAATCTTGAGGCCGCTGGAACCGGGGACAAAGTGGACTCGGTTCTCGCCAAGTTCAGCGTGCGGCCTGCCGTTCCGGTCATAAAGCGTAAAAGATCGCGGCGCGCTGGCAACCGCCTTGTCCACCAAGTCGGGCGTGAACAGCATCCGCCCGCTCGACGCATCTTGCTTTAAGCCGTGGTCGAGCAGGCGCTGGCGCAAGCCCGGCCCGCGCACTTCCACCCCAATCTCGTGCAGAATGCGCTTGGCCTCGTCGAGAATCTTCGGGAGGAGGTGATCGGGGACGATGTGAAGGGCTGGGCGCATGAGGTTCAAGCCAAGGAAGTATGGGAGTGTGGGAGTATGGGAGAGTCTCCCATACTCCCACACTCCCTCACACCCCTGCTAACGGGTCCTGATGTCCTTCAAAATCTCCTTCGCCGCGTTGCGCCCCGCCGCGCCGGGCAGGCCGCCGCCGGGATGGGCGCCGGAGCCGCACAAATACAAGCCGCCGATCGGCGTGCGATACTGTGACCAACCCGGCACAGGCCGCATGAAAAACATTTGATTGAGTGTCATGTCACCGTGATAAGGATTCCCCTCGGTCAAGCCGTAAGTCTCTTCAAGGTCGAGCGGGGTGATCACCTGCCGGTGCAAAATGGCCGACTTGAGATTAGGCGCGTACTCGGCTAATGTATCAACCACTACATCGCCCAACGTTTCCCTCATTTCCCCCCATTTTCCGTTTTTCAAATGATAGGGCGTATACTGTACCCACACTGACATCACATGCTTGCCCTCCGGTGCGCGTGATGGATCGAGAAGCGAGGGGATCATAGCTTCGAGATAGGGCTTCCGCGAGAACTCGCCGTACTTGGCCGCGTCGTAAGCCTGCTCAAGGTAGTTCAAGCTGGGGCTGATTGAGATTGAGCCGCGCAGGGGCGCGGTATCACTGTGCAGGGCGGTGAAGGTCGGCAGAGTATCGAGCGCCAGATTCACTTTCGCCACCACGCCCCGGAAGCGAATATTGCGCACGTTTTGTACGAACGTCGGATCCAAATTGAACGGGTCGTTCAGGCCAAAGAATGTGCGGCGCGGGTCGGCGTTGGAGATGACCATGCGAGCCGAAATCTCCTCGCCGCTCACCAGGGCCACGCCGGTCGCCCGGTCATTCTTCACCATGACTTCCGCTGCCGCCGCATTCGTCCGAATCTCTGCGCCGCCAGCTTTGGCGGCTGAGGCCAGTGCTTCGGCCAGCTTGCCCATGCCGCCCTTCGGAAAGGCCGTCGGGCGGAACGAACCTTCTTTGCATCCGACGTGATGATGCAAGAAGCCGTAGCCTGTGCCGGTGGCGCGCGGCCCTTGATGAATGCTGGTGATGCCGCTCGCGGCCAGAGTGCCTTTGAGCGCGTCGCCCTCGAACCAGTCGTTAAGCAGTTCGGCCACTGACATGGGCAGGGTGCGCACCATTTCGATCATGTCCTTGTTGCCCAGTTGCCGCAGTTTGCCGCCCAGGCTCAGGAGAGTCATCAAGTCGCCGCTCTCAGAGGCGGTCAGTCCTGGCATGCCCGCCGAATACATCGCGTCGAGGAATCCGGCCAGCTTTGCCATCTGCGCGCTGAACCTCATCCACTTTTCGCCGTCACTCTTCGAGAACTGTTGGATCGACTCAATCGTCTTGCCGCCATGCTCCCACAGAGTCAAGTGTCGCCCGTCGGGCAGGGGCGTGAAGGTGTTGACTTCGCTCCGCAGGAGTTCGAGGCCGTGTTTCGCCAGATCGAGATCGCGAACGATGTCGGAGCGGAGGCCGCCGAGTTTATGGGCGACAGTGTCGAACTTGAACCCCGGAAAAACTTCCTCAGTGGCCGCCGTCCCGCCGATTGCCGGGCGTTGTTCCACGACCAATACTTTGAGTCCCGATTTGGCTAAATACGCGGCGGCGGTCAGTCCGTTCAGCCCGGCGCCGATGATGATGGCATCGTAAGTTTGAGTCATAGTCGCCCGTCCTTCAACATCTCCAACGCCGCCAGCCGCCCGTTTGCGCCCATGATGCCGCCGCCGGGGTGCGTGCCCGAGCCGCACTGGTAGAAGTTGCGGATCGGACTGCGATACTTGGCCCACGACTGAGTCGGGCGCAGGAAGAAGAGTTGGTGCAGGAGCAGTTCGCCCTGGAAGATATTGCCCTCGGTGAGGCCGGTCATCTGTTCGATGTCCCAGGGCGTGAGCACCTGCCGGTGGAGGATGATGTCTTTGATGTTGGGCGCGTACTCGGCGATGGTGTCAATGACGGCGTCGCCGAAGGCTTCGCGCTTGGCGTCATCCCAGCCGCCTTCGATGGAACTCGGCGCGTACTGCACGAAGCAGGACATGACGTGCTTGCCGGGCGGGGCCATGTTGGGATCGATCATCGAAGGAATGATCATGTCTATGTAAGGCCGCCGCGAGAAGCGCCCGTACTTGGCGTCATCATAAGCGCGTTCGATATAGTCCACGCTGGGGCTGATGGAGATCGCGCCGTAATAACCTGCCCTGAGCGCAGTCGAAAGGTGCCGCCTCACGCCGGGCATGCAAGTGAAGTCGGGGAGGCGGTCCAACGCCAGATTCACCTTGCCCGACGATCCTTGAATCTTGTACTTGCGAATGCCATCTATAAAATCAGCCGGCAATTCTTTGGGTTCGACCATTTTGAGGAAGGTGCGCTTCGGGTCAAGGCTGGAAGCGATGACTTTGGCGTAGACCTCATCGCCGTTTTCGAGCGCCACGCCGACCGCCTGCCCGTTCTTGACGATCACTTGCGACACGCCCGCGTTGAGTCGAATCTCGGCGCCAAAGCTGCGGGCGGCGCTGGCAATGGCCTCGCTGATTCCGCCGGTGCCGCCTTTGGCAAAGCCCCAGGCCCGGAATGCGCCGTCAATCTCGCCCATGTAGTGGTGCAGAAGCACATAGGCGGTGCCGGGCGAGCGCGGGCCCATGAACGTGCCAATGATGCCGCTGGCCGACTTGGTGCCTTTGAGGGCGTCGGTCTCGAACCACTCGTCGAGATAGTCGGCGGCGCTCATCGTCATCAGTTTGAAGAGGGCGGTGAATTTTTCTTCGCCCAAACCGCGCATGTGGCCGCCCAGCTTCGCCAGCCCGGCCAGGTCGCCGGGGCTGAGCGAGGTCGGGTCGGGCGGGATCATGCTGAGGATGGGTTTGACGGCCATGGCCATGTGGTGCATCAGGTGGCCGAAATCGTCGTAAGCGTCGGCGTCTTTGGGCGAGTGGCGGTAAATCTCGCGCCGCGTCTCGTCATGGTCGTCCCAGAAGGCGATGTAGTCGCCGTTGGGCAGAGGTGTGAGCGTGCTGGGTAGAGGCAGAATCTCCAGGCCGTGCTTCGGCAGTTGCAAGTCGCGGATCAGTTCCGGCCTGAGCAAGCTGACGACGTAAGAGAAGACCGTGAATTTGAAGCCGGGCGCTTCGCGAATCTCTTCAGAGACCGCCGCCCCGCCGACCAGATGCCGCCGTTCCAGCACCAAAACTTTTTTCCCGGCCCGGGCCAGGTAGGCCGCTGTCACCAGCCCGTTGTGCCCGCCGCCGATGATGATTGCGTCGTAGGTGTTTACCATAGCTAGGCCCTCTTCCTCTCAGGATTAAAGAACGGCGTCTTCGCAATATGCGCCGTTGCGAATTTGCGGCGGTGTTCAACCGTCACTTCCATTGTCACCAGCGCGCCGGGTTTGGCGTGCGCCGACTCGATATGGGCGAGCGCGATGTACTTCTTGAGCAAGGGCGACCAGCAACCGCTCGTCGCATAACCGATTTGGCGGCCAGTAGCGAAGATAGGCACACTTGCGCGCCAAGCCACGGTCGGGATGTGAGGCGGCAAGCCGACTTCGTTGTAAAGCCGCTCCAGCGAGTCCCATTCCACTTCCACGCCCACGAACTGCCATGTTGAACCTTGCTCTTTTTCTTTCGTCAAGGCCTTGCGTCCGATGAAGTTGGGTTTGTCCAGGTTGACGGCCCAACCGAGGCCGATCTCAAACGGCGACGACTTCTGCGCCTCAATCGTTGCTCGCCTGGCCGAGATGTAATCCACGTCGAGCATGATCAGCCCGGCTTCAATGCGGGCCACGTCGAGCGCCCAAATTCCGGCAGGCGTGAGGCCGTAGTCTGTGCCTTTGGCGATCAGTGTGTCCCAGATCGACTCGGCGTGTTTGGCATCCAGCCAGATTTCGTAGCCGAGGTCGCCGGTGTAGCCGGTGCGCGAGATTTCCACCGGGCAACCGCCGATGTTGGCCCGAACCAGCCGGTAATATTTCAGCTTGTCCAAATCTGCGCCCGACGACACAACTTTGAGAATCTCGCGCGAGCGGGGGCCTTGCAGGGCCAGTGAAGCTGTGGCCTTCGACACATCCTCAATGGTCACGTTCAAGCCCATCGCGTTGTCGCAAAGCCAGCGATAGTTTGGTTCGGCCGAGGTCAGGCGAAATACTTGGTCGTCGAGCCGGGTAATAGTGCCATCGTCAATCGCCTTGCCGTGCTCGTCGCACCACGGCGTGTAAACCACGTGACCGACGGCGGCCTTTGAGAGGTCGCGGGTGATAATACGGTTGAGCAGGCGCAATGCGCCCGGCCCGCTGACACGATACTTGTAGAGCGGCGAGACATCAATGAGAGCCGCGCTGTTGCGAATGGCCCAGTATTCGCGGTCGTGCAGAAGCTCGTACGAACTGACGACGAGGTGGCCGCCCCATCGCCGCCAGTTCTGGGCCTGGCAAAGGGGGGCAGTGCGGGAGTGGAATGGAGTGCCTGTAATCATTGCGACGTTCCTTTTGCCGGCGCGAAGAACACCAGCAGGGTCAAGTCTTGGGTGATGCTGTGAAAGCGGTGATCGTCTCCGGCCTTGACCAAGATGATCGAACCGGCCTGTACCGGGCGATCCTCTCCCGCGACCTGAATCTGCCCTCGCCCGCTGACTACGTAATAGACTTCGTCTTCGGTGTGCGGCAGTTGTGGGTCGGTTGCGCCTGCGGCCAGGGTGTAGATGCCCAGGCTCATTGACGCGCTTGGCGGGCGTAAGAACTCTTGATAGAAGTGTTTTTCTCTTTGGAACTTGGGAATTAAGTTGGAAAGTTCGAAGGCTTGCATGGTTAACCTTTTCTATGTCGAAAACCGAGCTTCTGTGAAATTCGGCCAGCCGACTCTTTGACTTTCGCAGCGATCTCCGGCAAACGCTCGCCGGTCATTCGCGCGCTGGGGCCGCCCACGCTGATGGCGGCGACCACCTGGCCCTCGTGGTTGAAGACGGGCGCTCCAACCACCACAAAACCGATCTCCAATTCTTCGTTGGCAATCGCGTAACCTCGTTCACGCACTTGCGCCAGTTCGCGCTTAAGCGTCTCGCGTGACGAAATGGTGTTCTCGGTCATTTTGGCCAGGCGGCTCTGAAGGTGCGTCTCGCGTTCGGCATCTAATAGAAAGGCCAGCATGGCTTTGCCGGTGGAAGTGGCGTGGGCCGGCCAGCGCGTGCCGATGGAAGGCGTGCCGCCGATCATGTGGCGGCTGAGCACTTCGTCGAGGATGAGCGAGGCGGAATCGGCCAGCACTTCAAGCGTCACGGTCTCGCCGGTTTCGTGGGCCAGCATTTGCAGTTCAGGGCGGCTGACGTTGCGGAGGTCGTTGGCCCTCAGCGCCCGCCAGCCCAGCACGATCAATTCAGGGCCAAGACGATAAGCTTCGTTCGTCGGGTTGCGGGCGATGAGGCCTTCGCGCTCAAGGGCGGCCAGCAGGCGGTGGGTGGTCGTCTTGTTCAGGCTCACGGCGCGGGCGAGGTCGGCTAGGCCAAGTTCGGGCCTGGCATCGGTGAACGTTTTGAGAAGGGAGACAGCGCGTTGAACGGTTTGCGCGCCGGGATAAGAATCGGTTGATGTCATATAGTGAAATTTCGTTTCATTATGTGGAACAATCTTAATCGGGTGAGCGAGGGCTGTCAAGGGCATGGTAGACTCAGCCTCATGGAAGAAAAATCTCGCGTTCTGCTAGTGGACGACGAAGCCGCCATCACCGACAACCTGGCTCCCTTCCTCGAACGGTCAGGGTTCGAGGTCGTCGTGGCGGCCAATGGCGAAGACGCTCTGCGTCAGGTGACGGCGTTCAACCCGGCGATCGTCATCATGGATGTCCTGATGCCGGTTCTGGATGGTCGCGAAGCCCTGCGCCGCCTGCGCCGCGCCGGAAACTGGACGCCCGTCATTCTGCTGACGCAAGTTGGCGAATCGAGTGAGCGAGCCATGGCCCTCGAAGAGGGCGCGGACGATTATCTCAACAAGCCCTTCGACCCGCACGAACTGGTGGCCCGCATGAAGGCGGTACTCCGGCGGGCGCGGCCCGGCCAGCCGCCGCTGGCCACCGCCTCGCGCATCGCCAGCGGCGACTTACTGCTCGACCGTACTTCGCGCCGCGCCTGGCTTGCCGGAAACGAAGTGACGCTCACCCCCAAAGCCAGTGCCCTGCTCGAATACCTCATGACTCACCCCGACGAACTCATCAGCCGCGAGCGGTTGCTCGACGCCGTTTGGGGCTGGGAGTACCCGGCTGGCACGCGCACCGTGGACACCCGCATTGCCGAACTGCGCCGCGTACTGGGCGACGATCCCTCCGAGCCGCGCTTCATTGAGACCGTGCCGGGGCAAGGTTATCGGTTTGTGGGATCGGTTGAGGTTGTGGCGTGAAGCGACTCGCGCTCTGGGCAATATCGTTGATTCCGGCTTGCATCGGGGCAACCGTCACTGCGGCGTTGGCCCTGGGTCGACTCAAAAACCCGATCCTTTATCTTCGCGCCGATATCGGCACGCTGTCGCTTCTGCTAGGCATCGGCATTTCCACTTTGCTCATGCTGGCATTGGGCGGCTGGGCCTGGCTGGAACATCAACACAACCAAAAGATGACGGGGACGATCTCTCAAGTTTCCGCCGACCGCCGCCGTTTCTTGCAGAGACTCGATCACGAACTGAAGAATCCCCTCACGGCGATTCGGGCCGGGCTGGTGAATGTTGGCAATGGCGACGCCCCGGAAACAATGTCCAGCATTCAGACTCAGGTGCAACGCATCAGCCGCCTCACCGCCGACCTGCGCAAACTGTCCGAGTTGGAGACGCGCCCCCTCGAACGCTCGGCGGTGGACATGGCCGACCTTTTGCACCAAGTCTTCGAGTTGGCGCAAGAACGCCCTGAGGCCGAGACTCGCCGCCTCTCACTGCAATTGCCTCAGGCGCCCTGGCCTCTGCCTGCCATCCCTGGCGACCGTGACCTGCTTCTGCTTGTCATCCACAATCTGATTGACAACGCCCTCAAGTTCACCCGGCCTGGCGGCACGGTTGAAGTGCGCGCCTTTGATGATGGGACGGTCGTCGTCGTCGAAGTGGCCGACACCGGCTCCGGCATCTCCGAAGAAGACATGCCGCACATCTGGGAAGAACTGTATCGAGGGCAGGGTGCGCGCGGCGTGCCCGGCAGCGGCCTCGGGCTGGCGCTTGCCAACGCCATCATCCAACGACACGGCGGCCAAATCGTCGTCCGAAGCCGGCCCGGCCAGGGCACGGTCTTCACTGTGCGTTTGCCCATCAAAGGCTGATTCTTTTTGTAGCGCGAATTGGCAATTCGCGCTACAAGCCCTTCTTGTTACAAATCTGTAACACCCTGTGGCAAGCCTGCCACGCCGTGAAAAACTGGCGTGACGTTGACTTGCTACGATGTTCTCCGAGCCAGGAACCTGCCCGGCCCCTCTGGCGTCTAATGAAGAAGCCACGCCCGATCACAAGGAGAACATTGCCCATGCCCACAAATGATTACCTGCCTTCCATACGCTGGATGACTCGCGCCCTCGGCGTCATGATCAACAGCTTCTTTTTGCTTATTCTCCTGCTGGCGTTGACCAATGAGGATGGCGTGCCGCCTCAAGGGTGGCCAGTCATTGTTTGTTTGGCCGTCTGTATTCTGGGCGTCTTCAGCGCCTGCCGCTGGACTCGGTCCGGCGGGCAAATTGTGGTGGCCGGCGCGTTTGCGCTCTGGGTGGCGGCCCTGCACTCGGCCTTTGTCACCGGCTTGCCCTGGGAAGGCCTGGTGCTGGCCCTCATTTACCCGGTGCCATTCTTCATCGTCGGCAGTCTGTTTTTGGTTGATGGCCAGGCGGTCGAAGAGCATCTAAGCAATAAGAGATGATAAGTTTCTGTGAAACTCAAACTCCACTGGCTGACCGTTCTTGGAATTCTGCTTTCTACTTGCCGCAGTACGCTGGAGATCAGCGTTGAAAGGACGCCTGACCTTGCGCTGACTCAAGCTGCCATCGTGGTGACTGCTCCAACCACAGCGGCAGTCGTCACCCTGACGCCTCCGCCGCCTACGCTGACTCTTCCTCAATCTACGGTAGAGCCGCCGACTGCTGTTCCGTCCAACCCAACTGCCGCGCCAGCGACCGGGCAACCGTCGGCAACAGCCTCCCCTGTTGTGGCTGTTCAATGGGACACCAACCCAAACGCCCTGATCATCCGCCACACTGGCGGCTTGAGCATCGCCGGGGCCTACAATCCCAATTACTACATCCCGGATGTGCAACTGTGGGGCGATGGCCGAATCATCTGGGTCAAAACAGAAGGACTTGCCCGACGGGTCTTTGAAGGCAAATTGACGGCTGAACAAATGAAGTCGCTCTTGCAGAGGATCGTGGATGCCGGCTTCTTCGAGTGGCAAGATTATTACGATGCCCTGGGCGGCAATTCAATCACGCCCCGTCTCTTGCTGGTGAATCTGACTGGCCGCTCCAAAGAAATCTCTGAGCATGGCGCGGCCCCGCCTGCCTTTTACGAACTGCAAGACTTTATCAAAAATGGCGCGGGTGCTGTGGGACGTGAATTTGTGCCCACGCGGGGTTACCTCACCGTCACGCCCTTCCCTGGGGCTACCAATGGCGAACTGTGGCCCGATGCCGCCGTGGTCGGCTTTACGCTTGACCGAGTTGGTGAAGGGCGTTACATCGAAGGTGAGGCGTTAGCTTTTGTGTGGCAGGCCGTCAACAAAAATCCTGCTGCGCCTGTCTACGTGAAATCAAACCGTCAGATTTACGTTATCATGGCGCAAATACCCGGCGTCTCTTTTTACGAGCCGCCGTAGAGGCACTGATTGATGAGAGTTCGCATTTGCCGTTTGAGCGCCGCTTTCATTTTCGCAACATTATTGACCGCCTGCGGCGGCACGCTTGAAGTTGGCATTGAGCGCACGCTGGATGCCGGAGTGCTGACGGCATCGGCCCCATCGCAACTTGCCGAAGGGGCGGTTGTGGTGGAAGAGACGACGGCAGTTCCCACGATTACTCTTGAGTCTACGCCTTCCTTAACAGTGGCAGCTTCACCGTCCGACTCTGGCCCTCAACCGCCGACCGAGTCGCCATCACTCACCCCAACCGCCTGCGGCCCGCCACGCGGATGGGTGCTTTACACCGTCGAGGCAGGCGATTCGCTTTTTAGGCTCAGCCAGAAATTCAACGTCACTATTTCTGAACTGCAACGCGCCAATTGCCTGACTGGCACAAACATTCGGGCCGGCCAGCAACTCTACGTGCCATTTGTTCCCACACCCACGCCGACGTTCACCGCTACACCCTCGCCCACGTGGACAGCCGAGCCGCAAGCCATCTTTGCGCCCGGTGGCAAGCGATATGCCACCAATCGCGGCCTGGTGGTGGATGTTGAAGCGGGACGGGTGGCAACGGTAACGACAGAAGTTTCACCCTGGGTGAGTTTTTGGAAGTGGACGATGGATGGGCGCTTCGCCATCTTTACTCGAATCAATCAGTATGGCAATGGCCGGATGATGGTCCTCGATACCCAAACTTGGAGCATGGTTCTGGAGACGACGGGTTGCAGTTCGCCGACGAGTATTTGCGGCGAGTATCCGATTGCCTTGTATTCGCTTGGCCCGCGCTTTCTTCGCGCTGACGGTTGGTTGACCGACTTGCCCGCCCGCCAGACCGATCTGCTTGGCCCCTGGCGAACCGGCCCCACGCTTTTCGTCATTTTTGCCGACTGGTCACCGAATGCGGCGTCAATGGCGTTTGTGACCGGCATTGAGGGACAAACCGATTTCGCTCTCTACACAGCTCTGGGCGATGGCACACAGATTCAGAGGATGCCGCTGGACAGCCTTTCGCAATCACTGCAGTGGACGAGCGACAGCAAATCGGTGGTGGTGACAACCACATTCAGCCGTTACACGTTGGACGTGACGACCGGCGAACTGCAAATCACGCCGCTTTCTACAGTGACGCCGTCGCCGTCCGCTAGCGCGACTCCCACTTCCACGCCCTCGCCGACGCCGTAGCGAGTTGCCTGATCCGGTCCGCTAAAATTTGTGTAAAAAGATGATGCGTCTGGAAAAAGTTGTGATAGAATAGCGCCATGTCCAAATTCAGTTCGACGTTCTCGATGTTGATGCATGGCCGACTGTGTCGGTCGGGCGGCGGGGCCGCCTGACCGTGATGGATCGCGCACACGGGCGATTTTCCTGTAACACCAAGAATCGCCAGCCTCGGCTGGCGGTTTTGTTTAATCCGCAGACGCGAAGCGCACAGATTTCCACAGATTATTTTCTTCTCTGCCTCCATCTGCGAAATCTGCGGATATAATCTTGTTCTGTTGAGGAGACTGACATGACCGAAAACATTCTCGTTTCCGTGGCCTGGCCTTACGCCAACGCCGACATTCACGTGGGCAACATCACCGGCGCCTACCTGCCCGCCGACGTGTTCGCCCGTTATCATCGCTTGCGAGGCAACCGTGTGCTCATGATCTCCGGCACCGACGCTCATGGCACGCCCATCACCGTCCGCGCCGACGCCGAGGGCCTGCCGGCGCAGGAAATCTACGAGCGCTACCATCGCCGCTTTCTCGACCTGTTCGTCAAGTTTGGGTTGACCTACGATCTGTTCACCACGACGCACACCGAGAATCACTTCAAGGTGTCGCAGGATATCTTTCTGGCGCTGAAGGAGAACGGCTACCTTTACACGCAGAAGGAACAGCAATGGTATGAGCCGGGCAAAGGCCGCTTCCTGCCTGATCGTTACGTGGAAGGCGAGTGCTACATTTGCCATTACCCCAACGCGCGCGGCGATCAGTGCGACAACTGCGGCAACCTGCTCGACTCGGCTCAACTGATCAACCCGCGCGCCAAAGGCGGTGGCCAGCTTGAATTGCGCGAGAGCGAGCATTTCTATCTCGACCTCGCCAAACTCGCGCCCGCGCTGGGCAACTACCTCAACGACGGCAAGGATCACTGGCGGCCCAACGTCATCAACCGCTCGCGGCAAGACGTGAGCGAACTGCGTGGCCGCCCGATCACCCGCGACCTGGACTGGGGCATCCCGGTTCCGATAGAAGGTTGGGATGGGAAATGTCTCTATGTTTGGTTCGAAGCAGTGATTGGTTATTTCTCGGCCGCCATCGAATGGTCGAGCAACAATGGCAAGCCTGAAGCGTGGAAGGATTGGTGGTACGACAAGGCGGCCAAAACGTATTACTTCATCGGCAAGGACAACATCCCCTTTCACGCCGTGGTCTGGCCGGCCCAGTTGATCGGGGCCAATCGTCTCTACGAAACCGACCCGGCCAAAACCCTCAACCTTCCCTACGACGTTCCGGCCAACGAGTTCTTGAACCTCGAAGGCCAGAAGATTTCGGGGAGCCGCAACTGGGCGGTGTGGGGCCTGGACTCGGTGGAACGCTACGACCCGGACGCCCTGCGTTACTACCTGCTGGCCAACATGCCAGAGTCCAAAGACGCCGACTGGTCGTGGAGTGAGTTCGTGGCCCGCAACAACAACGAACTGGTAGCCACGTGGGGCAACCTGGCGAACCGGGTGCTGTCGTTCGCCTACAAGAACTTTGAGGGTGAAGTACCCGACCCCGGCCCTCTGCGCCCTGAAGATCGCGAACTGATCGCGACCGTGAATGCGGGGTTCGCCAGCGTTGGCGCATTGCTCGACGCGGTGAAACTGCGGGCGGCGTTGGCTGAAGCATTGCGGCTGGCCAGCGAAGTCAACCGCTATCTCGACGTGCGAGCGCCCTGGAGCGAGATCAAAGCTGACCGGGCCGCGGCGGCCAAAACCGTGTACACTGCGCTCAAGGCCATCGACTCGCTCAAGATTCTGTTCGCGCCGTTCCTGCCGTTCTCGTCAGAGAAACTGCACAGCCACTTCGGCTACAGCAGCTTGCTCTTCGGGGCACAGAAGATAGTGACTTATGAGGAACCGACTCGCGCTCACGAGGCGCTGACCTACGATCCGGCCGGGGCGGCGGGCAAATGGCAGCCGAGCGAACTCAGGCCGCATCAGGTCTTGCGCCCGCCCGCGCCGCTCTTCAAGAAGCTGGAAGAATCGGTGGCGGAGGAGGAAGTGGCGAGGTTGCATGGCGGCAAGTAGACACGGAGAAGGGGAGAAGGGGAGACAGGGAGAAAACCTTCTCCTTGTCTCGATCATCATCGCCTACCTTGCCATCGGCCTGCAGTACGCCCTCCTCACCCCCGCCTGGCAAGTGCCGGACGAACCGGCGCACTACAACTACATTCGCTACATCGCCGAGCACGGCGCTCTGCCGGTGTTGAACGTCGGCGATTACGATCAGGCTTATCTCTCGCAATTGACCTCGCAGGGTTTCCCGCCCGAACTTTCGGTGGACTCGGTTGACTACGAGTCGTGGCAACCGCCTCTGTATTATTTGCTGGCTTCTCCAATCTTCCTGGCCTTTGAGGGGGCGCTCCTGCCTGTGCGCCTGTTCTCGCTTGCGCTCGGGGCGGGCGTTATCGCCTTTGCTTTTCTTACAGTGCGCAAAGCGGTAGGGGCGACTCATGAGTCGCCCTTACCCATTATTGCCGCCGGGTTCATCGCCTTCATTCCACAACACGTTGCCATGATGGCCGGGGTGAACAACGACAGCCTCTCCGAATTGTTGATTGCGATTGGCCTGTGGCTGATCCTGCGCGCGAACCGCCGGGACGGTGGCCTTGATGATCAAGTGTTGGGCTATATGATTGGCCTGGCCTTCATCACCAAGTCGCAGGCTTACGTGCTTGCGCCGGTAGCCGAGCTGATGTTGCTGTTGGCCTGGCGGCGCGATAGCTGGAACGGCTGGCAGATGTTTGCGAAGCGGACGCTGGTCGTTTTTCTTCCGGCTCTGCTCATCGGCTCGCTAATGTGGGGGCGCAATATTGCCGTTTACGGCTGGCCGGATTTTATGGCCGCCTCCCGCCACAACCTCGTCGTCGCTGACCAACCGCGCACGAGCCAGTGGGTGGCAGAGTTTGGCACCACCGAGGTTACACGCCGCTTCTTTCAGACCACCTTCCAGAGTTTCTGGGGCCAGTTTGGCTGGATGGGGGTGGTAATGCCGCCGCGCTATTATGCGATGTTGGGCGTGTTCACGGCAGTATTAATTGTGGGATGGGTGATCAGTTACTTGAGAATTAGAGAATTGGAGAATTCTCCAATCGCCAATTCTCTAATCTCTAATTACTATTTACTAATGACTTCCGGCCTCCTCACCCTCGGCCTCTATCTTTACTACAACCTTTCGTTCGTCCAGCATCAGGGCCGCTATCTCTTCCCGGCGCTGATTCCGATTGGGCTGGCGGCGGCGGTGGGGTTGAGCGGCTGGGGCGGGGCGGTGAGTCGGCTAACCCGGCGAAATATTGGCTGGGTCGTGCCGGCAGGCGCTCTGTTCGCAATGGCAACGTTGGATGTGTTCGCCCTGTACTGCTTTATCATCCCCGCCCTTCGTTGAGCATCCTCACTTGGTCGTCGTGTTGTTATGGAACCAGTTGTAGGCAAAATAGCCCGAGGCGCTCTGTAAGCGGATCGCAATCTGGGTTGCGCCGCGCAAGTTGGCCGGGATGTTGTAGGTTGCCGAGAACGAGCCGCCTGCGCCAGAGTCGGTGGTGGTCACTTTCGTGCCGTTCACGCCCTTTGCGCCAAGCGGCCCCATCAACACGTCGAACTTCTGGCTGGCCGGGAAGTTGGCCGTTTGAATGGTGACGGTTTGATCGCGCACAACGCCGGTGATGGTGAATGTGGGGATGACGGTTGGGACCGGGGAGGTGACCGGCGGCGTGGTTTTAGCCGGGATGCAGAGCACCTGGCCGCCTTTGATAACATTGCCGTCTGCCAGGTTGTTTGCTTTCGCAATGTCGGGCCAACTCACGCCGTACTTCAGGCCAATGCGATATAAATTTTCTCCGAGCTTCACAGTATGCTGTGTGGCGCAAGTTTGGGCTGAGACGGGGAGAGCCAGCGATACCAACAGGCTCAGAGCGAGGATAACGGAGGCCAGGAATTTCATATAATTCCTCCTTGCCGCTCTCTTGCTTCAAGGGAACGGCCTAATGCCTGACCGATGTCGTTTTGAGTATATCACCTGCCGCTTGTTCTCTGCAAATATTCCCACACTATCCTCAATGCCGCCTCAGCCGATTCGGCTTTATTCCCTTCCCGATCCTTGTTCCAGATGAACTGTTGCGCCGTCTCGCCCTCGCGGGTGCTGAGGGCGATCCAGGTCAGGCCGACCGGTTTGTCCGGCAGGCCGCCGCCCGGCCCGGCAATGCCGGTGACGGCCACGGCAACGTCGGCGCTGAAGACGCGCCGCGCGCCGCAGGCCATTTCAAGCGCCGTCTCTTTGCTCACCGCGCCGTGATCGTAGAGCGTGGCATGGTGCACGCCGAGCAAGTGCTCTTTGGCGTCGTAGTTGTAAGCCACCACGCCGCCGAGAAAGTAGGTCGAACTGCCGGGGACGTTGGTGAGACGGTGTGCGATCAGGCCGCCGGTGCAGGACTCGGCGGCGGCCAGGGTGAGTTTGCGGGCGGTGAGGGTTGCGCCAATTTGGAATTCGAGTGAGGGTTCAGCCATGAGGCCGATTATAACGTGTGCTCACAAGGGCTGAAACTGTAGTAAACTGGCTTTATCGGAGGATAAGATGATGGTAGCTGTTAAACTGCGTGGAAGGGTGACAACAAACAAGCAACTGGTTGTCAAATTACCTAAGGACATTGCGCCCGGCGAGGTGGAAGTTATTTTGCTCCACGAACCGCCTGCCAAAGCCCAAACCCGTCGCGCGAGGCGCAAGACACACCCGGCTTTCGGTATGTGGGCTAATCGGAAGGACATCACCGATTCTGGAGACTATGCGGCTCAGTTGAGACGTAAAGTGGAGAGGCGAGAGGATGGCCGATGAGTTGGAATGGTTGTTAGACACTTCGATTCTGATCGATGTCCTGCGCGGCTACAAGCCAGCCCAGGCCTGGATCGATTCGCTACCAGATGATGCTCGTTGGGTCTCAGTGATCACTGCCGCCGAGTTGTTGGCTGGGTGTCGCAACCAAAGCGAACAGCGCCGGGTAGAGCGTGAACTCGCCCTATACTCAATACTCTGGATTGATGAAGAAACGTCAAAATCGGCTCTTGGCCTTTATCAGCAGTTCCACCTCAGTCACAGTGCGGGTTTCTTCGATTGCCTCATCGCCGCCACTGCTCAAGTGCATGGGTTGCAACTGGCAACTCTCAACACCAGACATTTTTCGCCTTTCCCGAAAATTGAACCTCGGCGGCCTTACTGACCGAGGCGGTGGTTGCAATAATCTTCCACAACGGTTGAAATGATTGGGTGAAACCTGCCAAAAGTAGAGACTGTAGCACAGCTACAGAGATTTCAAATGAAAAAACAGCCGATTTCGAGTAAACTTGGCTTCCATGAAACCAGCCAAAACGACTTCCAAGAAGCCCACCACCTCCAAGCTTGGACCCGGCGA
>Ga0247727_10000729_pt1 | contig 80682 bp, 80 predicted proteins | sample WisWelCaveWW1625_FD_202498 | JGI IMG/M metagenome (GOLD analysis project Ga0247727, IMG submission 202498) | Biofilm microbial communities from Wishing Well Cave, Virginia, United States - WW16-25 | ecosystem: Environmental > Aquatic > Deep subsurface > Groundwater > Cave microbial mat | place...
CGAGCCCATCCGCGCGGAGCAGCAGGCCTTCGCGATCGGGGACGCGGCGATCGTCGCGAACCCGTTCGAGCTCTTCAACGAGTGCGGGTCGCGCATCCGCGAACGAAGCCCGTTCGCGACGACTTTCGTCCTCGGCTACACCAACGACTACGCGGGGTACCTCCCCGCGAGTGAGGATCTCGATCTGATCGCCGACATCCCGCTCGACGACCTGCTCGACCAGGATCGCTATCGCTGGGCCTACGGGATCACGAGCTCGAACGTCGAACGCGGCGAGGTCGACCGGCTGATCGAGGAGAGCGCCGCCCTGCTCCGGAGCGTCGCACCGCCGGCATGACGGCGAGCAGCGTCTGCTCCTGCTGGCAGGCGTCTCGTACGGCGAGGCTTACCGCGCCCTGATCAGAAGAACGTCAGCACCGCGCCCGTGACCTGGCCCTCGTCGTCCACGAGGTATCCGAGCCGCCACTTGTCCAGCGTGGTGCACGGGTGTGAGACGTGCAGGCAGGCGAGATCCCCTGGCGCGACGGCCGCCCCCGCATCGACACGGATGTGGGCATGCTGGTCGGACAGCGCAACGACCTCGCCGGGGCAGGGGGCGACGAGCACCGGCAGCCCGGAGTCGAACGACACGTCACGCCTGCCGGCGCCTGCGATGACGAGCTGCGGCTCGGGGCGGGACAACACCGACGCCCACACCTCGATCGCGTTCTCGAGGCTGCCGGCGAGTGGCGACGCGCGGGCGTACAGGCCCGCGTCATGGGTGACGTAGCAGCCGCTGCGAAGCACGAGGCGCGGGCCGATGCGTCCGAGCCCGCCGACGACGCGGTCGAACCAGGCGCTGCCGCCCGCTGACACGAGGCTCACGTCGCCGATCGCGCCGACGGCTTCGCGGACCCGCTCGAGCAGCCGGTCGACGCCGGCCGGGTCGCGCATCAGTCCTTCGAACGCCTCCACCCCCCCAAGCCTCAGGTGCGCCGAGGTGCGCACCGCGCTCGCGACCGAAATCGCCTCCGCGAGGGTCCGGCAGCCGGCCCTGCCGTCCTCGTGGCCGATCTCGACCAGCACGTCCACAGGGCGCGGTGCCCCGGTCAGCGCGCCGTCCATCCGGTGGACGCCTTCGATCGAGTCGGCGAGCACGTAGAGCTCGAACGCCTCGTCGCGAGCGAGCTCCTCCGCCACCCAGCCGAGCACGCGCGGCTCCACGAGCTCGTTCGCATACAGAACCCGCTCCACGCCTAGCCCGCGCCAGAGCCGGAGCTGTGCGGGCGTGGCAGCGGTCACCGCCCAGGCGCCTGCGCCCACCTGTCGCTCGACGAGTTGCGGCGCCAGCGACGTCTTCGCGTGTGGCGCGAGCAATACGTCGCGCTGGTCGCACCACCGCTGCATCGTGGCGATGTTGTTCTCGAGCGCGCTGTCGCGAAGGAGCAGGGCCGGTAGAGAGAGATCCTCGACGCGGTACCCGCGCCCGCCGATCTCGCCGAGCGCGACCGGAGCGTCGACCGGCGCGCCTTTCCACCACGGCTCGACGACTTGGTCCGCGAGCGCGGCGACCGCGGCCTCGTCGATTGCGGTGGGCGCGGATGCGCGGTCGGGCACGGGACGCGAGTGTACGCCTGGGTACCCATTCGGAAACCCCGGCGCGTGCTGGTTACAACAGGTGTGCGTCAATCGGCCGGGGCTGCCCGCGCCACGAACCTGGCCAGGTCGCCGATCACCCGCGGGTCGATCGTGTGTGGCACCGGCGTCTCGTGCCACTCGACGTCGGCACCCGCGGCTTGGAGCGCGTCGCGCGCCTCACGCCCGTAGGCGACCGAGATCACCGGGTCGAGCGCTCCGTGCGCGATCGCCACCCGCAGGCCCTTCAACCCAACGAGTGTGAGGGGCCAGCCCTCGACGCGCGGCAGGAATCCCGACATGGCGAGGATGCCTGCCGGTCGGGGACGGTCGGGGCCGAGCGACATCGCCCAGCTCATCACCGCGCCCTGCGAGAAGCCGCCGAGCACGACCCGGTCGAGCGGTACCGGCAACTCGTCGAGCAAGCCGGCCAGCAGCGGCACGCTCTGCTGGAACGTCTCCGGCTCGGGTGTGGGGATGCCTCCGAGCGCGTACCAGTGACGCCCACCCGGCGGCAGTTCGAGCGGCGCCCGCGGCGTGACGCCGAGCAGCCGCCGCTCGGGGTCGAGCAGATCGAGCAGCGGGTAGAGGTCGCGCTCGTCCGCGCCGCGCCCGTGCAGCAGCACGAGCGCGCCGTCGGGCTGCCCCGCAGCCGGGCGGGTCAGCCGGGCGAGATCGCTCACCTGCCGACGGCCGCGCGAGGGTTCTCGATCGGGGTCAGGACGCGCTCGACCTGCTCTCGCAGGTGCTCGAAGGCGGGCGGCAGGATCAGCGCTTCGCCCAGGTGCTCGGGGTCCTCGTCCACCGTGAAGCCGGGGCCTAGGGTGGCGAGCTCGAACAGCACGCCGCTCGGCTCTCGGAAGTAGATGGAGCGGAACCAGAAGCGGTCGATCACGGGGCTCGGGTGCCTGCCCGCGTCGGAGACGCGCGCGTGCCACGCCTCGTGCTCGTCCATTGTCGACGACCACGCGACGTGGTGAACCGTGCCGGCGCCCGCAACACCGCTGCCAGAGGCGGGTGGAGGGTCGAACGCGTAGAGACCGCCGCGGGCGGCACCTCGCACCTCCCAGCGGTCGTCCCCGGAGGGAACGAACGTCAGCACATCCTCGAACAGCCCTCGGCTCGCACTCGGATCGGCTGCAAAGGCCCGTATGCCGTCGAAGCCCTGCAGCGCGAGCTCGGCGGGAACCTCGGGATGATGGGCCACGAGCGGCTCGTCCGCCGTGGCGACGGCGAGCTCCAGCCCCAGCCCTTCGGGATCCTCGAAGCGCAGCCGGCCGTCCGCGCGGCGGGTCGCGATTGCCGCCGAGGCCAGCCTCGCCTCCCAGAAGTCGAGCGCTGCCTCTGAGGCGACGCGCCAGGTGATCGTGTGCACCATGCCTCCGCCCGCTCGGCCGCGGCGAGCGCCGGGGTATTCGAAGAAGGTGATGTCCGCGCCGGCGCTTCCGTCCTCGTCTGCGTAGAAGAGGTGGTACACGGTCGGGTCGTCCTGGTTCACCGTCTTCTTCACGAGCCGCAGCCCGAGCGTGCCTGCGTAGAAGGCGACATTGCCGGGCGCGTCGCCGGTGATGCAGGTGATGTGGTGGATCCCCTCGAACCGCACCCCTGCACCATAAACAGGCAGCGCAGCAGTACCGCTGTTGCATAGGCTGCCGGTCGTGAAGATCGGCATCGTGGTGCCGTTCTCCTGGTCGTTCTGGGGAGCGATCGTCGAGCACGGCGAGCTGCAGGCTGCAGCCCTCGAAGCTCGCGGTCACGACGTTCGCCTGATCATGGCGAACGACCCGCCCGGGCAGTTCACGCGCGCGCTGCACCCGAGGGTCGGTCGCCACGGCGAGCCGCCCGCGAACGTGATCCCCGTCGGGCGGTCGGTGATCGTGCCGGCCAACGGGTCGCTGCCGAACATCTGCCTGAGCCCTCGCTCGTTCTTCCGGATCAGATCGGTGCTCGAGCGTGAGCGGTTCGACGTCCTCCACCTCCACGAGCCGATGACACCGTCGATCTGCGTCGCGACGCTCTCGATCGCTACCTGTCCGATCGTGGCCACTCACCACGCGTCGGGGGAGCTGGGCTGGATGAAGCTGGGAATGACCGGCTGGGGGTTCCTCATGCGGCGTGTCGACCAGCGGATCGCGGTCTCCGAGCAGGCCCGCGCATCGGCCGACCGTTGGCTGGGCGGGCCCTGGGAGGTGATCCCGAACGGGGTTCTCATCCCCGACGAGGCCGAGCCGGGCGGCCGGGAGCACACGATCACGTTTGCCGGGCGCCACGAGCCCCGCAAGGGGCTGCAGGTCCTGATCCGCGCGTGGCCCGAGATCCGCCGTCGCACGGGTCTGCGCCTGCGGGTGGCCGGTGCCGATCCGCTGGCGGTCCGTCTCCTCCTCTCGCGCCTGCGGGTGCCGGACGACGGCATCGACGTGCTCGGGTTCCTCTCGCAGGAGGAGTTGACCGACGCGCTGCGCACGACGAAGGCGCTCGTGGCGCCGTCGCTCGGCGGTGAGAGCTTCGGCATGGTGCTGACCCGCGCGTTCGCGTGCGCGACGCCCGTCGTGTCGTCGGACATCCCCGGCTACCGCGAGGTCGTCACCCCGGAGACGTCGGTCGCGGTTCCGCCCGGGGACGTCGAGGCGCTGGCGAATGCGGTCGAGCGGCTTGTCGCCGGCGAGCCGGCGCGCGAGGCGATGGGGGCTGCCGCCCGCGAGCTGGCCGTCGACCGGTACGCGTGGGCCGACATTGCCCGCCGCCTGGAAGAGGTGTACGCCAGGGTGGTCGACCGGCGCGAGGCGGCCGCCGCGTGAGCCGCGCACTGTCCTTCTTCCAGAATCCGTGGACGCGGGGCCTGCTCGTGCTGGCGCTCCTCGGTCTCGCGCTCCTCGGGATCTGGTGGCAAGGGCCGGAGTGGAACGACGTCTACCACGCCTTCGATTTCGTCCGCTGGTGGTGGATCGTCGCCGGGTTCGCGCTCAACCTCCTCTCTGTCCTCTCACGTGCGATCTCGTGGCACCTGACGATCCGGCAAGCGCTTCCCGAGCCGCACCCACGTTTCTCCCATGTCTTCTCGGCCTTCGGCGTCGGGCTGCTCGGCAACGCCATCCTTCCTGCGCGGGCGGGGGAGCTGGCGCGCGTCGCCGTCCTGCGCCGTCACCTGCCGCACGGGCCTGGAACGAGCGCAACGCTCCTCGGAACGGTCTTCGCCCACCGGTTGTTCGACCTCGTCCCAGTCGTGCTGCTCGTCGCCTACGTGTTCTCCACGGCGAAGATCCCGCACTGGGCGGTGACGAGCCTCGTCGTCGTCGTCCTCGTCGGCGGCGCACTGTTCACGGTGGCGGTCGTGTCCGCCAGACGCGGAGGCTCGACGCTGCACGACGGCGCCGGCACCGTTCGGCGCGTGCTCGTCATGGCGCGGCAGGGGCTGGCAGTGATGCGCGCGCCGCTGCCGGCTGCGTTGGCGATCTTCTTCCAGACGGTCGGCTGGACGCTGCAGCTGCTCGCGGTCTGGACGGTGACAAAGGCGTTCGCGATGGACGTGCCGCTGCCGGCCGCGGCACTCGTGTTGCTCCTGATGAATGTCGCCACCATCTTCCCGCTGTGGCCCGGAAACATCGGCCTGCTGCAGGCGGCGGTGGCGCTGCCGCTGCGCCAGTACGGCGTTGCGTACGGCACCGGGTTCGCGTACGGCCTCGTGTTGCAGGCGATCGAGATGTCGGTCGGCGTCGGGGTCGGGCTCGTGATGCTCGCGCGCGAGGGCATGTCGTTCGCCACGCTGCGGCGGATGGAGGAGGAGCAGGAGTCGGAGGAGAACGTGCTCCTCGCCGGCGAGGGGGAGACGGTCGAGGCCGAGCGCGAATCGGCGAGCGTGGCGTCAGCGTAGAGCGACGGTGAGATCAGCGCCTATCGCGTCCTTGGCGGCGGCCCGGCCGCGAAAGCGGCCGGCTTTAGGGGTGTTCGCGAGCGGAAATCTGCTTCTGCGGATTTCCGCTCTGCGGGCTGGCTAGAGCAGCGTTTGCGACCCTGAAAGGTGCCCGAGCCGCGCGGCGACGATCTCGTCCGCAGCCGCCTGTGCGCGCTCGTGCCCGGTCACGGCAGCGAGGAACTCGGCGCGGTCGAGGGACTGGAGCACGACGGCGGTGGCGGCGGTCACCGTCGCGGTCCGGGGCACGTCCTTGAGCAGCGCGATCTCTCCGAACGAGTCGCCCGGCCCGAAGCGCCGGCCGGCGACGTCGACCTCGCCCTCGCCGATCACGTAGAAGCGGTCGCCGGGCTCGCCCTCCCGGATGATCGTCGCCCCTGCGGTCGCGCGCAGCTCGTCGAGCGACGCGGCGAGGTGCTCGAGCACTGGCTCGGCGAGCGGAGCGAAGATCGGCACCCCGCGCAGAAGCTCGAGATGGGCGGGGCGCAGCGCAACTCGGTCGATCGCGCGCAGGCGGCCGAGCGAGAGGAGCACCAGCACGGGCATCACCGCTCCGGCCACGATCAGCGTGGCCTCCGCCCCCAGGGCGTCGATGAGCACCGGCGTCAGCAGCGCGCCGAGGCCGATCCCCGCGAGCAGGAGTCCCTCGAGCGTCCCCAGCACCCTTCCCAGCACGTCGTTGCCGACGATGCGCTGTAGCAGCGTCAGCGCCGTCACGTCGACGATCGAGTTGCCGATCCCGAGCACGGCGAGCGCCACGAGCGCCAGGGGAACCTGGGCCAGCGCGACGAGCACGAGCGGCAGCCCGAAGAGCACGAGCCCGATCCCGAAGTCTGCCGCGAGTTTCCCTCGCGCCGCCAGCACGAGCGCGGCGAACCCTCCCACGATGCCGCCGATCCCGATCATTGCGTTCAGGTAGCCCACCCCCGCCTCGCCCGCGTCGAGCAGCTCGAGGGCGGCCACGACGACCAGGACGTTCATCGCCCCCGCGACCAACGTCTGCGCCGTGTACAGGCCGGTGACGACCGCGACGTTGCGGTCGCCCACGATCGCACCGACGCCCGCCGTCAGCTCGTGGACGAACCCGGGCCGCTCGCGACGCTCGCTGGCGCCGTCGGCCTGCGCCTTGATGCCGAGCACGAGCGCTGCCGACCATACGAACGAGACGCCGTTGAGCGCGAACACGAGCTCCGTCGACGTGGCCACGAGCAGCAGCCCGCCGAGCGCGGGCCCCATGAACGAGGCGACGCTCTCGATCGTGCTCGACGCGACGTTGGCCGCGGTCAGCTCGGCCGGGTCGCGCGACAACCGCGGCAGCAGCGCGGCCTGCGCAGGCCGGAACACAACCCCGACGACGGTCGCCACGACCGCGACGGCATAGACCGTTGCCGCCGGGCTGTCCGTGGCGATCAGGGCCGCCGCCAGACCCATCAGGCCGGCGCGGATCAGGTCCGACACGACCATCACGCGCTCGCGCCGGTAGCGGTCGGCGAACGTCGCCAGAATGGGTGACAGGAGGGCCGCCGGGACGAGCCGGATCACCCAGATCAGGCCGACTGCGCCCGCCCCGCCCTGGTCGTAGGCGTAGATCGAGAGCGCGACGAGGTACGACCAGTGCCCGATCACCGACCCCAGCCAGGCGAGCTGGAGCCGCCGCAACTGTGGGTTGCGGAACGAGCGCGCAAGCGTTCCTGTCGCCTCGGCGACTCTGCCGCGTACCCCCGTCGAGCCCGAGCCTGTCACGGTAGTTGCGAAGACCACCACATTCGAGGGAAGATTTCATCTCTCTGCGCCGTCATGTGCGCAGGATCCGGACTTCGGTCTCGAAGTTCGGCAGGCGAGAAAAGGAGCGGGAGATGTCGGAGGATCTGGAGAAGACGACAGAAAGCGTGGCCGATGCGGTCGTCGACGACGCAGCCCGGCACGGCGAGACGGACGAGGGCGAGGACGACTTCGAGGGTCACCGCCACTCGCCCGGCAGCACGACGGACTCGGTCACGGACTCGATCGTCGACTCGAAGTCGGACGCCTAACCGGCGTCCAGCGGGGCGTCCACCACACTCCTTCCCGCGCGCGGGCGCCGGGGCCGGAAGCCCCGGCGTTTGCGTGCGCCGTGTCTAGTCGATCCGTCTGAGCACGCGCTCGAGCGCTTCCAGCAGCCGTAGCCCGTCTCCGTCGTCGTCTGCGCGCTCCAGCAGCGCCGTCACCCGCGCCACCACGCCAGCCGCTCCTGCCGTTCCACCTTCGAGCAGCGCTCGCGCCCGCCGGCTGCGCCGGAGCAGGTCGAGGCCAATCGCCGCCTGGCTCGCGAACATCGTCAGCAGATCCATGTCGGCGGTCGAGAAGGGACGGTCGAGTGGCCGGTCGAGCACCGACAGCACCCCGATCGCCGCGTCGTCGGCGAGGAGCGGCACTCCGACGAGCGAGTTCGGCACGTACCCGGTCGACTCGGCCGCCTGACGCGCATGGCGGGGGTCGGCCTGGAGGTCGTCGACGACCAGCGGCTGACGCGTCACGAGCACCCAGCCGGCCAGGCCGGTGCTCGACGGGAAGCGCACGCCGATCAGATCCCCCTCGCCTTCGCCGGAGACTGCCTCGAACACGAGCTCGTCGGTGTCCTCGTCGAGGAGGAACACCGACGCCGCCTTCGCGTGGAAGATGGCCCGCGCCGTGTCCACGATCGACTGCAGCAGCGCGCGATGCGTCTCCTCCGTGCCGAGCAGGCCGCTCGCAGCCGCCCGGCGCAGCTCGTCGCTCATGTCAGCCCCGCAGATCCCGAATCTGCAGAAGCAGATCCGCGATCGCGACAACCCCTGAAGCGGCCGCTGTCGCGGCCGGCGCCGACGAGACACGTGAATCGTGGGGTTGACACAGGGCCTCTCATGCCACACCTCCCGCGTTCGTTGCCGTCAGGTAGAGGACGCTCTTCAGCTGGAACGGTGTCAGATCCGGGTGCTTGGCGAGCACGAGCGCCGTGAGGCCGGCGATGTGCGGGGCCGCGAAGCTGTTGCCGGTGCAGCGCATCGTGCCGCCGCCCAGCCAGGCGACGTCGAGGTCGATCCCGCGCGCGAAGAACTCGACTGGAGGGTCCGGGTTCGCGTACCAGGTGAGCGGGTCTGACTCCTCGTGACTCCCGACCGAGATCACCGACGCGAACCGCCACGGGTAGCTCTCGACGGGCATGTTGTGCGCGGAGGCTACGAGCACCGTGCGGCGGAAGTACGCCGCGTCCGCCAGCTCGTGGAGGAGCTCCGCGAACTTGCGCTTCGTGGTGGAGAGGCTCAGGTTGACGATCCGGTGGCCCCGGTCGATGGCGTGGCGCAGCCCTGCGAGAATCAGGTCGCCGGTGCCGGTGGCCCCCGACCCGAGCACGCGCACCGAGTGCAGGCGGCAGCCGGGAGCGAGCGACCGGACGATCCCCGCGCACGCGGTGCCGTGACCGCAGACGTCGCCCTCGTCGTCGGGAACGACGCGAGTCTCGTCGCGGTCGAAGACCACCGCGACCGAGCTCGCCAGGCCCCCGACCAGCGGGTGACCCGCCTCGACGCCGCTGTCGAGGATGCACACGTCCATCCCCTCACCGGTCGAGCCGCCGATCGCCCACTCCCGGGTCACGCGCTCCGGCCAGCTCGCGGGCAGTGCAATCGAGTCGACCGCGTCGGCGGTCAGGCTCCAGGCTGGGATCAGATCGCTCATGCCAGTCCCGCAGATCCCAAATCTGCAGCCGTAGGGCGTCTCATGCTTCCTCGGCCAGCGCTCGCTCGCGGGCGCGCGCGGCCTCGGCGGCGTGGACGAGAGCCTCGTCGCGCATACGGTCGCCCGGCAGCGTGGCGAGGTTCACCTCGACCAGCCGCACAGCCGACCGGCAGGCGGCCTCCGCGAGGAGCGCCGCCGCGGTCGCGTCGGGTCGCAGCTGGGGCTCGCCGGACGAGGCCGCCAGCGCCGCGAGCTCGGCGACGTCTGCGCACGAGCCGGCGATCCGAAGCGGCACCTCGGCCGCTCGCTCGAGCGCGACGCCGAGCAGGTGATCGCGCGCCCCGCCCGTGTCGCGTGCAGCGGCAAGAGCTTCGAGCGCGGCCGCGTACGCGCGCACATCCTCGTCGGCGAGGCCGACGAGTCGCGTACGCAGCGAGCCTGCCTGGGCTGCGACGCCCGCAGCCTCGGGCCAAGTGGGCGACCGCCTGCCGACGAGCACGACGAGCGACGCCGCCATCGCGCCCGCCACGGCCGCGGCCGAGCCGCCGCTTGGCGACGGAGCAGGAGCCTCGAGCGCGGCGAGCAGTGCCCCGACAGAGACGTGCTCGAGACCCCCGGTGATCCCGGCTCGAGACTGCGTGGTCACGCCTGCAGGCGTCTGCGCAGGTGACGGACGACGGCCGGTCGCGGCTCGACCCCGACGGCGTCGAGCGCCGCCTCGAGGTCTGCGAGGACCGCCGCGCGGTAGGCGGTGTCGCGCTCCGCCCGCTCGACCAGTGAGTCGAGCTCGCGCTGCGCGAACGGAAGCTCCTGCGCCGCGCTCACCCAGGCAGCGGGGGCAGGCGGCAGGCGCCGAAGCAGTCCGGCGATCCGTTCCTCGTCGTAGGTCATCATCGTGTCACCTGCTTACGAGACGACTGATCGCTTGGGTTTCTTCCCCCGAGCTCGTCGCGAAGCTTGCCAAGGCAGCGGCTGATCCGGCTCGCGATGGTGCCTCCGGGCAGCGTTAGCGCGTCGCCGATCGTACGGTAGCTCTCGTCCCGCGCAAAAAAGCGGTCGAGGATCTCCCTGCACTCCGGGGTCAGCCGCGCGAGTGCCTCGCGGACGTCGAGCGCCTCGTCGAGCTCCTCGAGAACGCCGTCGACAGCGTCCTCGGGCGGCGCGTCCGTGGTGATGTCCCGCGAGCCCTGCCGGATCCGGTCGACACAGCACCGTCGCGTCAGCTGGGCGATCCAGGGCCGCACGGCGTCGTCGGAGCGAAGCGTGGGCAGCCGCTCCCAGACGCGGGCGAACACCTCCTGGAAAACGTCCTCCGCATCGGCGCCGCGCAAGCTGTACCCCTGAGACGCGATCGCGAGCACGTAGCGCGAGAACCGCTCCACCAACTCGTCCCACGCCGCCGGTTCGCCCGCCCGACAGCGAGCGACGAGGAGCCCGTCGGGCGTCGACGCCATGGGCGAAGTCAATACGAGCGGCGCGGAAAGCGCTACTGGTAGCCGGCGCAAGACCGGAATCCGCTCGCGCAGATTCCGGCCGCGCAAACACCCCTGAAGGCGTCCGCTTCGCGGCCGCGGCGCGCCTTTCTCACCGCAAGCGTTACTGGGCTGCGCGCAGATTCGTCTCGCGCAGCCGCTCCGCGAGCAACTCGAGCAGCTTCCACATCACGTCCGGGTGCGTGTGCGCAAACGAGCGGAAGCTCCAGATCGGGAGTGCGTGGCACCGCATCTCCGTCACGGCCGTCACTGTCGCCGTGCGCGCAGACTTGTCCACGAGCGCGACTTCGCCGAAAGCGTCGCCCGCGTGCAGGCGCTTGACTTCCGTTCCACCGACCGCCACCGTCGCCTCGCCGCTCTCGACGACGAAGAAGTTGAGACCGGACGCGCCCTCTTCGGCAATCACGTCCCCGGCGTGGAAGTGACGCTCGATGAAGTCGCTGGCGAGCCGGTCGGCTTCCTTCGCCTCGAGGTCGCCGAACAGTGGGACACCGCGAACCAGGTCTGCGGAGGGCTTGGCCACGGCGCGACCTTACAGACTTACGCTCGAGTTGTCATCCGGCGCGCTCCCGAGCTCCTCGATCTTCCCCTCGGCCGCGTCGAGCAGGTCGTTGCAGCGCCGCTGCAGGGCATCTCCCTCGCGCCAGAGCGAGAGCGCTTCATCGAGCGACACGTCGCCGCCTTCGATCCGCCCCACGATCTCCTCCAGCCGGCGCATAGCCTCCTCGAACGTCGGCGCCGCATCGCCGGTCACGTGCGCACCTCCTCGACACGGGCGCCGAGCCCACCCGACGCGAGTGAGACGTCGAGCAGGTCGCCGGGCACAACCCTCGTCGCGTCGCGGAGCACGGTACCGCCGGAACGCACGATCGCGTATCCGCGCGACAGTGTCGCGTCCGGGGACAGCGCGGCCAGACGACCTGCCGCCATCGCGAGAGTGGCCCGTTTCAGCTCGAGCAGCCGCCGCGGCGCCGTGCGAAGGCGCTCGCCGACGTGGGCCATGCGCTCCCGGTCGCGTGCCGCCGTACGCTGCACGCCCCGTGCGAGGTCGGCACGTGCCCGGGCAAGCACTGTGAGCAGGCCGTCGAGCGAGGGGACGACGAGCCGGGCGGCCGCGGTTGGAGTCGAGGCACGGACGTCGGCGGCGAGGTCGACGAGCGGCGTGTCCTGTTCGTGCCCGACGGCTGAGACGACCGGCACCGGGCATCCCGCGACAGCCCGCACGACCGCCTCGTCGCTGAACGGCAGGAGGTCTTCGAAGCTGCCGCCGCCGCGCGCCAGGATGATGACGTCGACGGCCGGGTGCGCCGCGAGCCGTTCGAGGCCTGCGACGATCGCCCGCGGCGCCGTGCGTCCCTGAACGCGCGTCTCGCAGAGGACGATGCGGGCGGGTGGGAAGCGCGTCGTGATCGCTGTGAGGATGTCGCCGCGGGCAGCCGCGTCCACACCGGTGAGCACGCCCACGGCGCGTGGAAGGGCCGGCAGCGGGCGCTTGCGCGCCTCCGCGAAAAGGCCTTCGGCGGCCAGTGTCCGCTTTAGCCGCTCCAGCGCCGCAAGGTGCTCTCCGAGGCCGAAGCGCTCGATCGTGGAGGCGCGGAACGCGAGGGACGCCCGCGCTTGATGGAGGTCGGCGCGACCCTCGACGTGGACGCGCTCCCCTTCGGAGAGACCGAGCTCGAGCGCGTCGAACGCTCGTCGCGCCATCGTCACCGGCAGGCACGCTCCGGTGGCGGCGTCCTTGAGGGTGAAGAAGACGTTTGCCCACGCGTCCTGACGCCGCAACTCGGTGGCCTCGCCCTCCACCCACACCACCGGCAGGCGTCCGAGGTACCACGCTAGCCCCTTGTTGAACGCGGACACCGGGTAGACGCGCCGGTCGCCGTAGTGAATGGGTTCGATCTTCATGCCTGCAGCCTACGGCTGCAGGCTAGAGGAGAATCTCAGCGGCAGTGGAGGGATCGCAGCCGTCGCTGACGAGGTCGACGCACGTATGCAGGTCGGCTTCGCTGGCGGCGAGCCGTTCCGCGAGGTGCAGCGGGAAACCCGCCTCGATCAGGATGTGCAGGCGCCATCCCTCGACCTTGGCGCGCTCGTTCGCCTCCTCAACGGGTGCGTCGGTCTCTGTCGTCTCCGCCATGATCTCGCCCGAGTTCGCTACCTCCTTGACGATCCCTCCCGCTGGCGCAAGGCAAAACATCCCTGAAGGCGTCCGCTGCGCGTCCGCGGCGCTCCATTCACGGCAAGCCCTGTCTTGGCGCCTCAGGACGGCAGCTCTTCCACTCTCTGGACGAACTCCTCCTTCGCCAGCGCCTCGATCGTGCGGTCGAGCTCACGCCGCAGGCGGGTCGACGCCTCCTCGCGGATCTCCCGCATGCGCTCGTCGTACGCCTGGGACGCGATCTGCGCGTGACGCTCGATCTCCCGCTCCGTCACCCGCTCCAAACGGTCGGTCTGACGCCGCTCCCACTCCACCAGCAGGACGTCGAGTCGCGCCCGCACGTCGGTCTCGGCCCGCTCGATCGAGTCAGCGACGGCGGCTTCCCGCTGGCGTAACCGCTCCGTGATCTCCTCGATCGAGCGCCGCCGTTCCAGCGTCTGCGCCTCCAGCTCGTCGAGCGCTTCGGTCACCGCCTGCCCGGCGGCACGCTCGAGCTCCTCGCGGAGCCGCAGCACGACGCGCCGCTGTTCGTCTGCCGCGCTGCCGAGCTCGGACGCCTCCGCCGTGATGCGCGCCTCCACCCCCGCGATCGCGTCACGGTGTTGCTGCCGGAGCCGGTCGAGTTGGGCGCCGACATGACTCTGCGCCCGCTCGAGGTCGCTGGCGAAGCCGCGTAGCCGCTCCTCGAGTCGGTGCTCGGCAGCCGCGATCGTCGCCGCATGACCTTCGCCGGCGCGCCGCTCTCGTTCCGTGAACGAGGCGCGGGCCTCCTCGGCGAGCCGGCGCTCCTCCGCGGCGAGCAGCGACAGCGACTCGGCCCGCTCCCGCGCGAGTGTGCGCCTGATCTCATCTCGGTGAGCCTCCGTCTCGACCGCCACCACGCTTCGGATCTCGGCGCGCGCGGCGTCGGCCACGCGAGCCGTATCGGCCGCGCGACCTCGCGCACCGCGCAGCAGCAGCGCCAGCGCGACGATGAGGACGATCGCAACGGCGATTCCGGCAGCAAGCGCCCACTCGGCCATGTCCAGACACTAAAGGCTTGCTGTGAACGAGGAGCCGTGCGGCCGCGGAGCGGACGCCTTCAGGGGTGTTGTGCGCGACCGGAATCCGCACGAGCGGATTCCGGTCTTGCGCCAGCTAGGAGAGCCGCAGCGCCACGAGCGCCGCCGCGGCGAGCACCGTCGACCAGGTGAGCAGGCGAAGTGCCGCCTCCGGGCCCGCCAGCAGTGTGTCGCGGGTCACGGCCTCGACCGACCCGTCGGCGAGCGCGATCTCGCCGCGCACGTCGATCGCCGCCCGGCGCGCCCGCCGCACCGGGGTCGACAGCCGTCGCTGCGCGAGCGACAGCAGCGTCGCCCAGCCAGCGCCCAGGAGCGCGGGTAAGCGGATGTTGCCCGAACATGCAACGAAGCCCGTGACGACCGGGAAGGCACCCCAGGCGAGTGCGAACCAGACGTCCGAGTGAACACGGCCGCCGAAGAGCTCGAGGTTGTAAGCGGGGACAAGGAACGCGCCTGCGGCGACGAGCGGGAGCAGCCAGAGGCTGAAGTCGAGCGCCACCGACACCCCTATCGCGGATGCGAGCCCGACCGAGCCGATGGCGAGAGCGACCAGCACCCGATCGGGGATCTCCGTGCGTAGGGGGCGCCCGTGCAGCTCGTCGAGCGCGTGCGCGCCCACACCCATGGCAAGGGCGAAGGCCAGGACGGTGAGGCCGAGCCGGGCCCACGACACCTCGGCCGCGAGACAGCCGCCAACGACGACGTAGGACAGGTGCCAGAGCGTGTACGGCGGGTGTAGAAGGCTCACGTAGTCGCGCCAGCCTCCCGGCCGGAGCGCGTAGAAGGCGGGTCGGGTCTCGGTCACTGCCGGACGCCCCAGATGACAACGCCTCCACCGAGGGAAAGCCGGCGCAGGCGGGGCTCGGCGATGCCCGCTTCACGCCATAGCTCCAGCAGGCGCGCCTCGGGGAGCTGCGCCCAGAACCGGGAGATCGAGCCTCCGAGGAAGCGGCCGACCTCGTGCCAGCCGGGCGAGACGATCCTCCCCGCCGCCGGCAGCACGGCACCGACGTAGAGGCGCCACAGCGGGTGCCAGGGGCCCCGCGGCATGCCGAACTCGAGCATGGCCACCGTGCCGCCGGGGCGGACGACGCGCGCCAGCTCCCGAAGCGTCGCGGCGGGGTCATCGACGTAGCGCAGCAGGTAGGTGAAGGTCAGGTGGTCGAAGGCGCCGTCGGGGAAGGGCAGGACGTCGGCGTGCCCCTCGACGAGCGCGGCGCGCCCGTCGAGCCGAGCACGCGCCGCGGCGAGCATGCCGGGGCTCTGGTCGAGGCCGGTGACGTGGAAGCCCCGGGCGAGCAGTCGCTCCGCGACGAGCCCGGTGCCGGTGGCGACGTCGAGCACACGGCCGCCGTCGCCCGGCAGCCTCGCCACGAGGAAGCGGCGCCACCGAGGATCCTGCCCCAGCGACAGCACGGCACCGACACGGTTGTACGTCGGGCCGAGAGGCGCGAACAGCTCGATCGCGTGGCTTCGGCGGTCGGACACTTCCCTATCCTGGCACGGTGGCCGTGTCCGACGATCTCGCGCGCGTGGCTGCCGCTGCGTCCGCACAGGCCGCCCTCGGCGAGGCCGTGGTCGGGGTTCTTGCATCGGAGCCCGCGGCGGGCCTCCGCGTGTACCTGTGCGCCTTCTCGACTGGTGACGACGGGCCGCGGTCGTGGCTCGCACTCGACGACGAGGGCTCGCCGCTTGCGGACCGGCAGCTCGTTGCGGACGCGGTCTCGATGGCGGCGTTGTGCGAGGTTGCCGCCGAGGCGGCGTTTCCCGGCGACCTCGACGAGTTGCGCGCGCAGCTCGTGCAGGTGCGGCTGACGGAGGCGCCGCCCGGTATCGAGGAGGCGGAGGCTGCCGCCGCCGAGCTGCAGCGCACGGTCGGCACGCCACCGCAGCTTGCCTCACCGGAGCGGCTTGATGCGATCGGGGCGGCCGCGCGCCGGCTCGAGGCTGCTCTGTCGGATCCCGGCGGTGGGTCGCCGTTCGCGGCTGCGATGCGGGGTGCACAGAGCGCCGTCGACGAGCTGCGCAGCGAGGTCGAGTCCCGCTACCGGCTCCCGCTCGCGTGAGCCTCCGTCACGTACGCTTGACAAATGGAAGGCGGCGGCTTCCTCCCGTTCGGCGGTGACCCCGAGGAGATCCTGCGGGGCCTGCGCCAGTTCGCAGAGCAGCAGGCTGAAGGCGTCAAGGAGGCGCAGCGCGAGCAATTCGCGACGCTGACGCTCAACACCGCCGTCGAGTTGACGAAGGCAGCGCTCGCCCAGGTCTCCGCGCCGGGGACTCCCGAGGAGCAGGCGCTGGCGCTGCGCGAGGCGATGCGGGTGCTCTTCCCCGAGGCGGTCGCGCTCGTCTCCGCCGCTCGCCAGGGCTTCATGCGCGAGTAAGAGGAGTGGAGCCCTGCGACGCAGGGCTCTCCGTCAGGTGCCTGGCTTGAGCCAGGCACCGCCGTTGCCCTCTTCCGCGGCAGCCCGGCCCTCGCCGGGAGGCCTCTGTGGACAGGGGCCGCACCTCTGGTGCCTGCCTGAGGAGGCAGGCACCGGGACGGTGCCGCACTTCTGGTGCCTGCCTGAGGAGGCAGGCACCGCGACAGTGCCGGCGCTCGCGGCGGGACGCTCCGCTCGTTACTATCGGCGCGCTGTGTCGGGGTTGGAGTTCCGGGTTCTCGGACCGCTCGAAATCTCCGAGGGAGGACAGGCCCGCCCGCTCGCGGGTACCAAACAGAAGGCGCTGCTGGCAGCGCTCCTGCTCCACCCGGGCGAGGCTGTATCGTCCGACCGTCTCGTCGAGGCACTCTGGGGTGAGGAGCCTCCGGAGAAGGCACAGAACGCGCTCCAGGCTCACGTGTCCCAGCTCCGCAAGGTGCTGGGAAGCGCGGCGGGGGAGCTCGTCACCCAGGCTCCCGGCTATGTGCTGCGGATCTCGCCGGAGCAGCTGGACGCCGCCCGCTTCGAGCGTCTCGCCACGGAGGGCCGGCGGGCGCTCGCCGACGGCGATCCTCGCGCCGGCGCAGACACGCTGCGCGAGGCGTTGTCTCTGTGGCACGGCCCGGCGCTGGCCGACCTTGCGTACGAGGCGTTCGCGCAGGAGCACATCGCACGCCTGGAGGAAGCTCGACTCGCTGCGCTCGAGGACCGGCTCGAGGCCGATCTCGAGGTCGGGCGGCATGGCGAGATCGTGGCGGAGCTCGAGGCACTCACCGCTACGCATCCCTTCCGCGAGCGTCTCCGGTGCCAGCTGATGCTTGCCCTGTACCGGTCGGGCCGGCAGGCCGAAGCCCTGGCGGTCTACCAGGGCACGCGCATGATGTTGAGCGAGGAGCTGGGCCTCGAGCCGGGTCCGCAGCTTCGAGAGCTGAACGGAGCGATCCTCAACCAGTCGCCCGCCCTCACGCCGCGCGTCGAGGCTCCGACGATTGCCGAACGCCCCATCGTGCGTTCGGAGGCGGCCCCGGGCCCCGCCGTGGAGGAGCGCAAGATCGTGACGCTACTCTTCGCCGACCTCGTCGGCTCGACCGAGTTCGGCGACCGACAGGACCCAGAGCGGACGCGTGCGGTCCTGGAGCGCTTCTACGACGCCGCTGCGGCGGAGGTCGAGCTGGCGGGCGGGACGGTCGAGAAGTTCGTCGGGGACGCCGTGATGGCCGTCTTCGGCGCGCCGGCCGCGCACGAGGACCATGCGGAGAGGGCGCTTCATGCCGCGCTTGCGTTGCGCAACCGTCTCGACGAGGTCGTCGGGGAGATGCCCCCGGTCCGGATCGGCGTCGACGCCGGCGAGGTGGTGCTCGGGCGGGCGCGGGAGGGCAGCTCCTTCATGACAGGCGACGCGGTCAACGTGGCAGCACGACTGGAGCAGCTGGCGGGGCCCGGCGAGATCCTGGTCGGCGAGCGTGCGGTCGCCGTCGTTCGCGGCGCTTTCGAGTTCGAGGACAAGGCGATCGTGGGAGCGAAGGGCGAGCCGCAAGGCGTCGCCTGCCGGCGCCTCGTCCGTGGACTGTCCCTCGCACGCCCGCGCGGGGTCGGCGGCCTTCGGCGTTCCTTCGTCGGGCGCGGCCACGAGCTCGAGCTGCTGCTTGCGACCCATCGTCGTACCACCGACCAAGGCGCATCGCACCTCGTCACGGTCATGGGTGACGCCGGTGTCGGCAAGACCCGGCTCGTACGGGAGCTGTGGGAGCGACTCGGGGACGGGACGCCGGCTCCGCTGCGACTCGCGGGCCGCTGCCTCGCCTACGGCCGCGGCATCACGTACTGGCCGTTGGCGGAGGTGCTGAAAGAGCACCTCCGCATCCTCGAGAGCGACCCGCCCGAGGCCGTCGTCGCCCGCCTCGGCGAGCGCGAAGTGCTTGGCCTCGCGCTGGGGCTCGACGTCGCGGGTGGGCTCCACCCGCTCGAGGCGCAGGCGCAGCTGCACGAGGGGTGGGTGGGCTGGCTGGAGGAGCTCGTGTCCGAGCGACCGACGGTCGTCCTGGTGGAGGACCTGCACTGGGCGGAGGCGCCGCTCCTCGACGTGCTCGAGCGCGTTCTGCGCGAGGTGCGAGGTCCGCTGCTGCTCGTGGCGACGGCCCGGCCCGAGCTGCTCGACCGGCGTCCGGGCTGGGGAGGCGGGCGCAGAAACGCGACGACGCTGTGGCTTGAGCCGCTGCAGCCGTCCGACTCGTCGCGTCTGCTCGACGATCTCCTCGGCTCCGAGCTTCCCCTGCCGCTGCGCGAGCTCGTGCTCGGGCGGGCGGAAGGCAATCCGTTCTTCCTCGAGGAGTTGATCGGCACCCTCATCGGCCGGGGCATCCTGGAGCGCGCCGGCGACGGCTGGATCACCCGCGGGCCTCCTTCCGACTTCGTCGTCCCCGATTCCGTGCAGGCCGTCCTCGCATCGCGCATCGACCTCCTTCCCATCCAGGAGAAGGCGGCGCTCCAGGCGGCATCCGTGATCGGTCGCGTGTTCTGGCCCGGGCCGGTGCGCGAGCTGATCGGCGGAGCCGAGCCGAACTACGCGCTCCTCGAGGAGCGCGATTTCGTCCGCCGCAGCTCCGGCACCTCGCTCCCCGGCGAGCGCGAGTACGCGATCAAGCACGCGCTCACTCGCGAGGTCGCCTACGCGAGCATCCCGAGGGCCAGGCGTGCACCGCTGCACGCGTTCTTCGCGGAGTGGCTGGAGCGTGTCGGCGAGGGCGGGGACGAGCACGCTCCCTTCCTTGCCCACCACTACGCCGAGGCGACGAGTCCCGAGGACGTCGACCTTGCCTGGGCAGGCGAGGACGACGAGTACGAGCGGCTGCGGGCGAAGGCGCTGACGTGGCTCGACCGCGCCGCCGACCTCGCAGTCGGCCGCTACGAGATCGACGACGCGCTCCGGCTCCTCCAGCGGGCGAACGAGCTCGAGCGAGATGTCACCGCGCAGGCCGAGCGCTGGCTCGAGATCGGCCGTGCGAACGCTCTCAAGTTCGACGGCGCAGGGTTTCAGCGCGCCCTCGAGCAGGCGATTGCGCTGTCGACGGATCAGCGCCTGACGCGGGACGCGTCCGTCGAGCTCGCGTACGCGGCGAAATACGGGATGTGGCGACAGAGGCCCGACGCGCGGCTCGTGGATGGATGGCTCGACCGCGCCCTCGAGCTCACCGAAGGAGAGGAGGGGGCCGAGCGGGTGAAGGCGCTGTGCGCGAGGGTGTGGTGGGATCCGTTGCAGGAGTGGGCGGCGGTAGAGGCGAGCCGGATCGCGCAGCATCTCGGGACCGCCGAGGAGTTGTACGCGTCCGGGTCCGCGTTGCAGGAGGTGGCGCGGGCCGCCGGACGGTACGACGAGGCGATCTCGTGGGCGAGTTCGATCGTTCGTTTGCTTCCCGAGCTGACGGATCCGGACAGCCGCGGGTTCGCCCATTGGGGCGCAGTCGTCGCCCACCTCGGCGCCGGGAACCTGGACGACGCGCGCCGCCACGCGCTCCACCACGACGAGATCGTCTGCCGTCTCACGCCGCACCACGTCGTGCACGGGTTTGCCATCTCGCTCCTCGTCGAGGAGCACGCTGGACGATGGGAGGAGATCCGGACGTACGCCTCGCGGGTCGAGCCCGCCGTCGCCGGGAACGCCGACGCTCCGTGCGTGCTGAACCCGCGCATGCTGCTCTTGTGCGCACTCGCCGCAGCACACGAAGGCGACCAGGAGGAGGCGAGGCGGCTCGAGCAAGCAGCCGAAGCCGTCCCGATGGAGGGCTACGGGCTCACCATCGACGCGGTGCGCATCCGCCTGGCTCTGATACGGGGCGACCTCGACACCGTCGCGCGGCTGATCGAGCTGCCCGTCGGCTTGAGCTACACGGCGACCGCCGCGCAGGCGGCCCGGCTCGACGGGCTCGCCGCGCTGCGCGACCGGCAACGCGTGGAGGCGGCGGCGGCGCCTCTGGTACAGCCGGGCACCTACCTCGAGCCATTTGCATTGAGGGCCCTCGGCGTGGCGCGGGAGGACGTGACCCTCGTCGAGCAGGCGCAAGCCAGGTTCGAGGAGATGGGACTCGACTGGCACGCCGCCCAGACGCGCGCGCTGCTCTGACGACCCTCGGTCGGACGGCCAGTCCTGAGGTGGCGCGAACGGGGATCGTGGGCGGACGCCTGGCCGCCCACGATCCCCGGGACGCAGCACTTCCTGTCAGGAGTGGGCTGCCGTCTTCCTCGTGCGTGCCGCCGAAAAGGCCGCGGCGGCGAGCACGCCCGTGAGCGCAATGCCGGCGAGAGCGCCGAGACCGATGTCGCCCCAGTCCCGGCCGTCCTGCGCAGCAGCGATGACCGGCGACGCCTGTGCGCCGGACGGTCGTGATGCTGACCGCTGCGCGATCAGATCTCGCTCCGGGGGCGGCGCGAGCGGCCGCACGACGCTGATCGTGCCGGTGCTGTCCGCAGCGGCGTTGACCGCCGAGATGCCGTACCCCGGGCCGCCGGAGCTGTGCCCTCCACTCGAGCCGGTCTCGTCCGAGCGTGCCACCGGCGCCGCGATCAGTGCGGCGGCGGCGATCACCGGCACCAGCCGGCGGATCTGAGTCCCTCTCATGGTCTCCTCCTTCTCTGGGGAACGGAACATCCCGAGCATGCGAGGACACGCTGATGCGGCACTGATGGGGCGCTGATGTCGCTCTGTCGGCGGCCCCCACCGCCCGAGGAGAGGGCTTCGTCAGGCCGGTGACGCGAGCAGCGACCAGCCGCCGTCGACGACGAGGGTCTGGCCGCGGATCATGGTGGCGTCGTCGAAGCAGAGGAAGGCGACGGCGCCGGCGACGTCCTCGACGCCGACGATACGCCCGGCCGGATTCCGCGCACCCATCGCCAGCATCTCCTCCCGGTTCGGAAAGTGCTCGAGCGCACCGGTCTCCACGACGCCCGCCGACACGGCGTTGACCCGGATCCCGCGCGCGGCAAGCTCCACCGCGAGGTAGCGGACGAGCGCCTCGAGCGCGGCCTTGGAGGTGCCGACAAGCGAGTAGTTTTCGAGCACGCGCGTGGAGCCGAGGCTGGAGATCGCCACGATCGACGATCCCTCGGGCATCGACGGCGCCGCCACTCGAGCCAGCGACAGCAGCGCGCGGGCGTTCGCGTGGTGCGTCCAGTCCCAGTGCTTGTCCTCCGTCTCCAGCGCCGGTCGGATGACGCCGGTGGCGGCGTTGTGCACGAGCACCCGCAGCGGCCCGAGCGCCGCCACCTGCTCGAGCACCCGCTCGGAGGTGACGTTGCCGCGTACGAGCACAGGCTCTGCGCCCACCGCTCGCAGCTCGTCAGCCGTCTCCTCGGCGGCGTCGTCCGAGCGGAAGTAGCCGATCGCGACCCGCGCCGCTCCCTCGCGCGCGAGGCGCAGCGCGATCGCCTTTCCGATTCCCCGCGAGCCCCCGGTGACGAGGACCGTGCCCCCTTCGAGGCTCACGCCGGGTTCCGAGGCAGCGGCTCGGAGGCGGGGGCGGAGGACGGAATTCCATCCCAGCCCGGCCGCGTCCGCGGCTCCGGGCTCTCCGAGTCCTCTGCGAGCGTCGAGGCGTAGCCCAGTCGGTCGAGCTGCTCCAGCCGCTCCTCCGCGTAGCGGCGGACAGCGTGCCCCTCGGGCAGCCCGTCGACCAGCTCGCGCACGCGCGCGCGGAGCTGGAACGCGAAATGCGGCGTGGCGGGGCCGACGAGTGCGTCGACATCGTCGAACGTTGGCTCGGTCATCGGCTGGGAAGCCTAACCAGTAGCGTCCGGCGGGTGCGCCGTCCGTCGTCCGTCGAGCTGATGCTGCTCACGGTGATCACGCTGTGGTCGCTCAACATCACGGTCACGCGGTACGTCCTCACGCACGGCTTCCAGCCCCTGGCGTACACGACCGTCCGGTACGGCCTCGCCGCACTCACGTTCGTCCTGCTGACGCTCGTCGCAGAGCGGACGCTGCGCATCGCGCGTGCCGACGTCGGGCTCGTCGTCGTCGCGGTGGCCGCGCTCTACTTCAACCAGCTCGGGTTCGTCTATTCGCTGCGCACGACCTCCGCCTCGGTGATCGCGCTGATCCTCGCCGCGACGCCGATCTTCGCCGCGCTCCTTGGCCTCGCGCTCGGGACCGAACGGCTCTCACGGCGCTTCTGGCTGGGCGCCTCCGTGTCCTTCGCCGGTGTCGCGCTCGTGGCGCTCGGCTCCGGCGGCGAGGTGAACGGCGACCTCGGCGGCGTCCTGCTCGGGATCCTCACCGCCGTCACGTGGGCGGTGTACTCGGTCGCGATCGCCCCGCTCATGCAGCGGTATTCGCCGTCCCGGATCAGTGCCACGGTGCTGATAGCAGCCTGGGTGCCGCTCGCGCTCACCGGCGTGCCGCAGACGCGGTCGCAGGACTGGCAGCTCGGCTGGGAGATCTGGGCCCTGACCGTGTTCGCCGTCCTGGGGCCGCTGGTCGTCACGAACGTGCTCTGGTTCAGGTCTCTCGACCGGATCGGCCCCGCCCGCGCCACGCTCGCCACGAACCTGCAGCCGTTCGCGGCGGCGCTGTTCGCCGTCGTCCTGCTCTCGGAGACGCTGACGGCGCTCCAGGCCGCCGGCGGCGTGCTGATCGCTGCAGGAATCCTCGTCGCGCGACGGCGGGGCACGGCGGCCCCGCCCGGCGAATAGATTGCAGCCATGTCGCCCGAGCGGCGCACCGCCCTCGCCTCGGTCGTCGCCGCGTGCGTCCTGATCGCGATCAAGCTCGCCGCCGGCCTGGCCGCCGGCAGCCTCGCCTTCGTCGCCGAGGCGGCGCACAGCGGCACCGACCTCGTGGCTGCGCTGCTGACGTTCTACGCCGTCGGGTACGCCCGCAAGCCGGCCGACGCAAGTCACCTCTACGGCCACCTGAAGGCGGAGCATCTGGCGGCGCTCGCCGAGGCGACGTTCCTGGCGTTCGTCAGCGTCGGCATCGGCACACTCGCGGTGCTCCGGCTTTCGGGAACGCTTCCCGGCGAGGTCGACCCGGCCTGGTGGGCGTTTGCCGCAGCGTCGGTCGTCGTCGCGATCGACGTCTCCCGCACCGCGATCTCGTACCGAACCGGACGACGCCACCGTAGCGCGGCGCTGCTGTCGAACGCGCTCCATTTCGGCAGCGATCTCGTGGGAACGGTTGCCGTGCTGACGGGCCTCGTCGCTGCCCGCGCCGGCTGGCCGGCAGGTGACTCCGTTGCTGCGCTGTTCGTGTCGGTGCTCGTGATCACCGCGGCCTTCAGGCTTGCCCGCCGCAACGTGGACGTGCTGATGGACAGGGCGCCTGCCGACGAGGTCGCGGCGGCCCGTGCGGCGATCGAAGCGCTCGAGCCGCCGGTCGAGGTACGGCGGCTTCGCCTGCGCCAGGCTGCCGGACGCGCGTTCGCGGACGTGGTGATCGCCGTCTCGCCGGATGACGCGGTCGGCCAGGGCCACGCCCTCGCCGATCGCGTCGAGGGGGCGCTGGAGCGCGCGCTGCCCGGCGCGGACGTCGTCGTCCACGTGGAGCCCTCCGCCGCCGAGGGGAGCCTCCACGAGCGGGTGCGGGCGGCGGCGACGTCGATCCCGCGCGTGCGCGAGATCCACAACCTCCTGGTGATCGCCGTCGGTGCGGCCGGGGTCGAGATCTCGCTTCACCTCAAGCTGCCCGGCGATCTCGCGCTCGAGGACGCGCATGCCGTCGCCGAGCAGGTCGAGCGGGCGATCATCCGCTCGGTACCGGAGGTCGTCGCCGTGCAGACACATCTCGAGCCGCTGGGGGAGCTGGCCGAGGCGCACGATGTGACATCCGACGAGAGCGGCGTGGCGAGGCTCGTGCGCGAGGCTGCGGGCGAGGAGCCCCGCGCGATCAGGCTGCTGAACACGGACGACGGGCTGGTCGTGTTTCTCACTCTCGGGCTGCCTTCGGGGACGGTGCTCGCGGATGCGCACGGTCGTGCCAGCGCGATCGAAGAGCGCATCCGCGCTGCGGTGCCCGGCGTCGCCGACGTGATCGTGCACACGGAACCCTAGTCCGCAGCCTGCGGCTGCGGACTAACGTTCGGACCCTCGTGCGCTTGTGCATGTTCCACCCGAAGGACACCCCGATGGAGCGGGGCTGGGTCGGGCGCGTCGACGGCGATCGGGTGATCCACCTGGCCGCGCAGACGCTGCAGCACTTCTTCACGGGCGGCGCGAGCGCGCGCGAGCACGCCGAGTACCCGCTGCTCGAGGTCGCGTTCACGGTGCCGGTGCTGCACCCGCCGTCGGTCCGCGTGTTCGAGGACGAGATGACGTTCGCGTTCGCGAACCCGGCTGCCGTCGTCGGGTCGGGAGCCACCGTTGCGATCCCGGCCGCCGACGTCGTCGCCTCGCCGCGGCTCGCCGCGCTCGTCGCAGACGACGAGATCGTCGCCCATGGAGCCTTCCTCGAGCTCCGCGCGCCCGCACTCGCGCCCCCGAAGGACCGGGACTTCGGGCTCGCCTTCGGGCCTGTCGTCGTCACTCCCGACGAGCTTGCGGCGGAGCACCCCCCGATGACCGTAGGCGTCGACGGCGGCGAATGGTGGTCGGGGACGTCACCGCCTTTCGACTGGGATCGCGCCCGCGCGCACGCGGCGGCGGGCACGACGCTGCGCACCGGCGACCTCATTGTCGGCCCCTCGGCCGGCGAGCTCGAAGGTCTCGTTCCGGGCTCGCATCTCACCCTCGCCGTCCATGGAATCGGCGAGCTCACGGTCACGCTGGCGTGACGGAGACGCTCCCGCTCGTCCTCGACTGGGACGGCACGGTGACGGAGGTGGACAGCCTCCACATGGTGCTCGAGCGCTTCGGTGACCCGGACGTCTACAGAGCCGCCGAAGAGCGCCTCCAGCGTGGCCTGACGCTGCGTGAGGTGATCGGCCTCGAGCTGGGGACGGTCACCGCGCCACTCGACGAGGTCGTCGACTGGCTCCTCGACAACGTCGGGGTGCGGCGCGGGTTCGCCGAGCTGGTCGAGCGCCACGACCCGTTGATCGTCTCCGCAGGGTTTTCCGAGCTGATCGAGCCGGTGCTCGCCCGCGAGAGCGTCCGCGCGCGTGTAGTCGCGAACACGCTGCGGGCCGACCCGGGGGGTTGGGTGGCGCAGTTCCGCGACGCCGCCCTCTGCAGCGTGTGCGGTGAGCACTGCAAGCGTGATGCCGTCGCCGGTCTCGATCACTTCGTCTTCGTCGGGGACGGTGTCTCCGACCGGTGCGTTGCGCTCGCCGCATCACGGGTGTTCGCCCGCGCCGGGCTCGCCTCATGGCTCGACGTTCGCGGGGTGCCGCACGAGCCGTTCTGGGACTTCGTCGATCTCAGGCTGGCTCTCGAGGACCGCGCTGTCCCCACGCAGAGCACTGAACCGAGATGATTGACGGATGAGCGGGCAGATGCTCAACACACCGCACCACGACGGCTCGAGCATGTACGTGCCGGAGCCTCCGAATGCGCTCGGCGACGAGGTTGTGGTGCGCCTGCGCGTACCGCGCGGGACAACGCTCGACCACGTGGTCGTCCGCCACGTGGAGGACGGCGAGCCGCGGATCGCCCATGCGGCGGTCGACGAGGAGACGGAGACGGACACGTGGTGGCGTGCGTCCTTTCGGGCCGTGAACCCGCACACCAACTACCGCTTCCTGCTCTCGGGCGGCGACCTCGGCTACGCGTGGCTGACCGGCGCCGGGATCGTCGGCTACGACGTCCCCGACGCGGACGACTTCGTGGTGGCGGCCGGTGCCGGCGGCCCCGACTGGCACCTCGACTCGGTGTTCTACGAGATCTTCCCGGATCGCTTCGCCTCCTCCGGGCGCACGGCCGACACGCCCGACTGGGCGCTGCGGCGGGACTGGGACACGCCGCCCGACGGCAGCGGCGCGATCTCCGGGCGGGAGCTGTACGGCGGCGACCTCGCGGGTGTCGAGGCACACCTCGACCACGTGGAGGCGCTCGGCGCAAACGCTCTGTATCTGACCCCGTTCTTCCCGGCCGGCAGCGCGCACCGCTACGACGCCGTCTCGTTCGAGCGCGTCGACCCATTGCTGGGTGGCGATGCAGCGCTCGCCTCGCTCCTCGCGTCGGCCCACGCGCGCGGGATGCACGTCGTCGGCGACCTCACCCTCAACCACTGCGGTGTGGAGCACGAGTGGTTCCGGGCGGCGCTGGCGGACCCTTCCTCACCCGAGCGCGGCTTCTTCTCATGGAGCCCCGAGGGGTACGAGTCATGGCTGGGGGTCCCAACGATGCCGAAGTTCGACCACCGCTCCGAGGAGCTCCACCGGCGGCTGTTCGGCGGGCCGGACAGCGTTGCGCGTCGCTGGCTGGAGGGCCTGGACGGCCTCGACGGATGGCGAATCGACGTTGCGAACATGGCGGGTCGCCTCGGCGACGTCGACGTCACGCACGACGTCGCGCGGCGCCTGCGCGCGGCCGTTGAAGCGGCGCATCCGGGCGGGATCGCGATCGCCGAGCACTCGCACGATCCACGCTTCGACCTGTTCGGCGACGGCTGGCACGGCGTCATGAACTACATGGGGTTCCTGCGCCCCGCCTGGTGCTGGCTGCGGAGTCACGACCTCCCGATCGAGCTGCTGTGGAACTTCCTTGGGCTGCCCGTCGCCATCCCGTTTCTTTCCGGCGAGGCCGCGGTGGAGACGATGCGCCGGTTCCGCGCCGGCGTGCCATGGCCGGCGGTGCTCCATTCCTGGCTGCTACTCGACAGCCACGACACGCCGCGCTTCGGCGCCGTCGCGGGGTCGCGCGACCGGCACCTCGTGGGGGTGGGCCTGCAGATGACGACGCCCGGCGTGCCGATGGTGTGGGCGGGCGACGAGATCGGGCTCGGCGGCCTGTGGGGCGAGGACGCGCGGCGGACGATGCCATGGGACCACCCGGGGAGCTGGGATCGCAAGCTTCTCGAGGGGTACCGCCGGTTGATCGCGCTGCGCCGCTCCTCGGATGCGCTCGCGCGCGGCGGCATGCGCTACGTCGCCGTCGCGCCGGACGCGATCGCTTACCTGCGGGAGACGGCTACCGAGCGCGTGCTCTGCCTCGCGAGCCGGGCCGGGCACGAGCCGTTCCACGTGCCGCTCGCCGCGCTCGGCTGCGCGAAGCTCGAGGCTCTGACCGGGGACGACGCGGTCGTTCGTGACGGCGTCGCCGTGCTCGGGGCGGATGGCCCTGCGTTCGGTGCGTGGAGGCTGCGATGAGAACGTCAGGAAAAGGAGTGCGGGATGGCTGAAGTGACGCTCGATCGGGTCGACAAGGTGTACGGCACCGACGTGCACGCGGTGAAGGAGCTCTCGCTCGAGATCGCGGACGGCGAGTTCCTCGTGCTCGTCGGACCGTCCGGCTGCGGGAAGACGACGGCGCTGCGCATGGTGGCCGGGCTGGAGCGGATCACCGCCGGCACGGTGACGATCGGCGAGCGCGTCGTCAACGACCTCTCGCCGAAGGACCGCGACATCGCGATGGTGTTCCAGAGCTACGCGCTCTACCCGCACCTGAGCGTGGCCGACAACATCGCCTTCGGGCTGCGCCTGCGGAAGACGCCGCGACACGAGATCGACCGTCGCGTCGCCTGGGCGGCGACGCTACTCGACCTGGCGCCCTACCTCGAGCGCAGGCCGAAGGAGCTCTCGGGTGGCCAGCGCCAACGGGTGGCGATGGGTCGCGCGATCGTTCGCGAGCCGAAGGTGTTCCTGATGGACGAGCCGCTGTCGAACCTCGACGCGAAGCTGCGGGTCCAGATGCGCGGCGAGATCGCGAAGCTCCAACACGACCTTGGCACGACAACGGTCTACGTCACGCACGACCAGGTGGAGGCGATGACCATGGGCGACCGCGTCGCCGTCATGAGCATGGGCGAGCTGCAGCAGGTCGACACGCCGCAGCGTCTCTACGACCACCCGGCGAACTTGTTCGTGGCCGGTTTCATCGGCACCCCGCCCATGAACATCCTCGCCGCGGACGTCGTCGTCGAGCACGGCGAGGTGCACCTGGTGCTCGGCGGGCAGCAGCTGCCGGTGCCCGCCGCGGCGCTCGAGCGCTACCGGGTGGTGCCCTCGTACAACGGTCGGACGGTTGCCGTGGGCGTCCGGAGCGAAGACCTGCACCCGATAGCGACCCGCCCCGACCTGCCGACCCTGACCGCCCGCCTCGAGCTCACCGAGGCGCTGGGCTCCGAGACCGTCGCCTTCTTCCGCGTCGACGCGCGCACGGTGCGGTCGACCGCGCAAGGTCGCGTCGGAGACGCGGTCGAGGAAGTGGTCGGCGCCGGGGGGATCGCGGCGTCGCGACCGAACCTCGTGGCGAAGTTCCCGCCGCGGCTGGAGCTCACGCTCGGCACGGAGCTTGGCCTTGCCGTGGATGCTGCGAGGCTGCACTTCTTCGACGAGGAGACGGGTGCGGCGCTCCGGTAGTGCAATTCCCGCTTCCGCGGCAATTGCACTCATCGCAGCCGTCGGCCTGGCGACTGCGGCCAGTGGCTCCGGCGGCGCGGTCCCGACCCCTCCGAGCGGAGCGGAGCTCGAGGCGCTCGCGCAGCCGCAGCGCGTGGCTGCGGTCGCCTCGCAACGCGTCTACTTCGTGATGCCCGACCGGTATGCGAACGGAGACCCGTCGAACGACCGCGGCGCCGCCGCTGGCTCGCGTGCCCAGCACGGATTCGACCCGACCGATACCGGCTACTTCCACGGGGGCGACCTGAAGGGGCTGACGGGCGGCTGCACCGACCCGAAGACGGGCCTGCAGCGCATCCGCGACCTCGGCTTCACCGCTCTGTGGGTGACGCCGCCCGTCGTCCAACGTGCAGTGCAGGGCTCGAGCGCCGCGTACCACGGCTACTGGGGGGTCGACTTCACGCGCGTCGACCCTCACCTCGGGACGAACGACGACTTCGGCGCGCTCGTGACGTGTGCGCACTCGCTCGGCATCAAGGTCTACCTCGACGTCGTGGCCAACCACACCGCCGATGTGATCTCGCTCACCGGGGCGGGCTACTCGGAGGCGCCGTATCGCACCTGCTCCGGCCGGGTGTTCGACCCGGCCCGCTACGCCGGCACAGGCCGGTTCCCGTGCGTGAAGGCGGAGACGATGCCCCGGACGCCGATCGTGCTCCGCTCCGACCGGCGGGCGAAGCGGCCGCTGTGGCTGAACGACGTACGCCGCTACCACAACCGCGGCGACATCGCCTTTGCCTCCTGCAGCGAGGAGTGCTTCGAGCAGGGCGACTTCTTCGGCCTAGACGACCTCTTCACCGAGCAGCCGGCGGTGGTGAAGGGGCTCGCCGCGGTCTACGGCGACTGGGTGCGCCGCTACGCGCTCGACGGCTTTCGCGTCGATACCGCCAAGCACGTCGACCGCGCGTTCTTCAAGGTGTGGACGCCCCGGATCCGCGCGGCGGCGCGCGCGGCGGGCGTCGCCGACTTCGAGATCTTCGGCGAGGTGTTCGTGGGCGACGCGGTCGAGCTCTCACGCTACCCGCGGGAGCGAAGCGTGCCGAACGTGATCGACTTCCCGCTCGCGGACGCGCTCGTCCGCTACGCCGGTGGGTCGGCGAGCGCGCGGGGGATCGCCGCCCGCCTCGACGACGACGACTACTTCAACCTCCCCGCCGGCGTCATGCACACGCCGACGACGTTCCTCGGGAACCACGACGTCGGCCGCGCAGCACGCCTGATCGCCGACCAGTCGGGCGCGAGCGGGACGGAGCTCCTGCGCCGCGTGCTCCTCGGGCACAGCCTGCTCTACCTCCTGCGTGGCGCGCCGGTGGTGATGTACGGCGACGAGGTCGGGATCATCGGCCGCGGCGGCGACAAGGAGGCACGGCAGGATCTGTTTCCGACGAAGGTGCGCGAGTGGCAGCGTGAGGACCGCGTCGGCGCTCCCCCGATCGGCACGGGCTCCTCGTTCGACGTTGCCGACCACCCGGTTGGCCTGCATCTCCGGGCGCTCGGAGCGCTGCGCGACGCACACCCTGCGCTCTCCTCGGGTGCAACAGCCGTCCGCAGTGCCGCTCAGGGAGTGCTGGTGCTAAGCCGTTTCGACGCTGTCGCGCGCCGCGAGTACCTCGCAGCGTTCAACGCTCAGCGCAAGGCGGCGACGGTGACGGTGCCGACGGCGACGCCGGGAGCTGCGTGGGCGCCGCTAGTCGGTACGGGCGCGCCTGTCTCGTCCGGCGCGGACGGGCGCGTCACGCTGGCGATCCCCGCCCTCGGGGCGGTGCTCCTCCGGGCGGATACCGATCTACCGCGGCGATCGGCTACGGGCGCGAGGCTGCGCGTCTCGCCCGACGACTTCAGCGCGCTGCACCGGCTGCAGGTCTCGGTCGCCGGTGTCGACCCCGCCTCGGTCACGGTCGCGATCCGGCGCGGAGGCGACACGAGCTGGAGGCGGCTCGCCGTCGACGCCTCCCCGCCCTACCGCGCCTTCGTCGACCTGCGCCGCTACCGCAAGGGCGAGCGCGTTCATTTCGTGGCCGTCGTCCGATCGAGCTCCGGCGACGTCGCCACCTCGCCTGTCGTCGCGTACGAGGTGCTGCGATGACGCCCGCCCCGCAGCGCCCCGACCTCACCGTGCAGGGCCCGGCAGGCGCACCCGACGACACCGGCCGCCGGGTCGCATTCCTCCCCGCGGGGACGCTCGGCAACGGCTCGCTACTCGTGACGTTGTCGGGACGCGGCGAGATCGAGGGACTGCTCTGGCCGTCGGTCGACGGCGAGCAGCATCTGGGACTGCTACGGCTCGGCGTCGGTTGCGAGGAGGGCGTGCGGTGGCTCGACGAGGCGCCGTTCGGCGACTGGTCGCAGCGATTCGAGCCGGACGCCGGGGTGCTGCACACCACCACCCGTGACGGCGATTTGACGGTGGAGATCGTGGACGCCGCCGATCCGGACGGGCCGCTGCTCGTGCGGCGCGTCCGCTGCAACGAGCCCGGGCTCCGTCTGGTCGTGAGCTGCCGCCCGGAGCTCGACGATGCGGCTCGTCACGGAGCGGCCTTCGTAGATCCCGATACGGGCGCCGTCGTCTTCTATCGCAGGCGCGTTGCGCTCGCTCTCGGGCTGGTGGGAGCGGCCGGAGCCGTGCCCGCCGGCGCCGTGACGTCACTCTCGGGCGCCTCGCTGCCGCACGAACGCGAGCTCGACGTGCTCGTGCACCGCGCACCGGTCGAGGGGAGCGCGGAGATCAAGCTCGACGGCGAGGCACGGTTGCTCGTGGCGTTCGGCGAGTCACCCGACGAGGCACTCGCGCTGGTGCGTCGGCATCTTTCCGAGCCGGTCGAGGCGGTCGAGGACGCCCGGCGTCTCCACGACGCGCGCGTGATTCATGCCGCAGCGCCGCCCGACCCGACGCATGACGGCATCGCCGGTCTCGAGGCTTTGTACCGGCGCTCCCTCCTCGTCCTCGAGACGCTGACCGACCGTGCCACGGGTGCCGTGATCGCGGCACCGGAGATGGACCCCGACTTCGTGCGCAGCGGCGGTTACGGCTTCGTCTGGCCCCGCGACCTCGCCTACATCGCGCTCGGGCTGCTGGCCTCCGGGTCGCAGGATGCGGCGGCGGCGGCCCTCCGGTGGCTGGGCAGGCATCGGGCGCCCGAAGGCCTGTGGCTGCAGCGCTACTGGTGCGACGGTGCGCTCGCGCCGTCGTGGGGCCTGCATCAGATCGACGAGACCGGAGCCGCGATCTTCGCGTTCGAGGCTGCGTGGCGGGAGCAGGAGGACGAGCGTCTCGACGCCGAGCTGTGGCCTGCAGCCCGCGACGGCGCCGAAGTCCTCACCCGGTTCGTCGACCCCGGGAACGGCCTGCTGCGCGCAAGCGTCGACCTCTGGGAGCAGGCGGACGGCCAGCACACGTACTCGTGCGCGTCCGCCGTCGGCGGGTTGCGCGCGGCGGCGGCGATGGCCGAGCGCCACGACCCGCCGCTTGCGCCGCGCTTCCGTGAAGCGGCCGCCCGCCTCGCAGTCGCGATCGACGCGCAGCTCTGGAGCGAGGAGCACAACCACTATGTGCGGTCCGTCAACGTGGCACGAGGCGACGGCGGCGGCGAGCAGCCGGGGAGCGCTTTCGACCGGGTGCTGCCGTACCCGAACCGCCGCGTCCGCAGCGTGGAGCCGGTCGATCCTCGCCTCGATAGCTCGCTGTTCGGCCTGGCGTGGCCGTTCGGCGCCGTCGATCCGGCCGGGGACCGGATGCGCGCGACGTCCACAGCCACCGCCTCCGGGCTCCGTGCCGCCTGCGGAGGGATGCGCCGGCAGGTGGACGACCACTATGCAGGCGGCAACGTGTGGTTGATCGCCACGCTGTGGCACGGGCTGTACGCTCGACTCGTCGGCGACTCGACAGTGCATCGGGCCGCGCTCGAGTACACGGTGTCCCGGCGCACCGCGCTCGATCTGCTCCCGGAGCAGGTGCTCGAAGACGGTCGCGCCGCCTGGGTGCTGCCACTCGCCTGGAGTCACGCGATGCTCCTGCTCGCGTCACGGCCAGAGCTCGCGATCGTTCGCGACGCCTCGCCCGCTGTGTCTGCGACCCCCTGACCGGAAGGTCAAAAACTGCACTTTTTGGGGGTGCCGCGGGGATCGGTGCGGCAATAGGCTTGGACGGTCGGCGGCGACCAACCCCCTCGGCCGCCGCCGACAAGAGACCCGGTTGAGTAGTCTGGACGGCGATGACCGTCCGCCGCGCCGGCCTTGGTGACGTGCCTGCGCTCGAGAGTCTGTACCGGGCGTTCTTCGCGGAGCTGCCCCCGCGCGAGCACGACACCGTCGATCTCGACCAGGAGCTGTCGGAGATCCGTGAGATCGTCACGGCGGAGCATGCGTTCCTGGCCGAGGGCGCCGACGGCCCGGTCGCGTTCGCGCTGGCGCGGCGCCGCTCGCCGCAGCTCGCCGAGCTGACCGATCTCTACGTGCTGCCCGAGGCCCGCGCGGGCGGGATAGCCACGGCCCTCGTGCGGGAGCTCGTGGCATCGCTGGACGGCGCCGAGTTCCTCAATCTCGTCATGCAGTCGACAAACGCGACCGCCCGCACTGTCTACCAGCGCTGGGGATTCCACGACGACCTCGTGGTCATGGTCGCGCCACTCACGCAGCTTCGCGAGCGGCTCGCACCGGGACATCACGCCGTCTCGTTCGCGTCGGTGCACGTGCAGACCGACGACCGCGGCTGGGTGGAGCGCACGATGACCGAGTTTGCTCGGCGGATCAGGTCGCCGGGATCCAGGGTTGAGGGGCCGCGAAACGGGTGGACCGCCGTCTACGACCCCGTCGTCGACGGCGACCCGAACGCGCTGCTGCGGCTCTCGCGCGAGCTGTCCGAGCGGATGGGCGCGGTCGTGCTCGCGGTAGCACTCGAGCTCGACCAGGTCGTACGCCTGATCGCGCTCGATCGCGGCGGCATCGTCGACGAGTACCTGTCAATTCCGGAGTTCTACGGTCCGTTGCCCCCCGGTGACGTGATCGGCCTGGCCGCCAACCCGACCGTGTTAGCGCGCCTGACGGGCGCCGAGCCGGCGGCGGTCAAGGCTGTCGCCCGCACCGCACGGGCTTCCGCGGAGCTGCCGCCCCCACGCGAGCTGCTGGCGGCGATCGCCGCGGTGCTGGGGCTCGAGGGCACCGGCTATGGCTTCGAGCACGAGGAGGGCCGATGACGATGATCCTCTACGACGCTGACCGCTGCCCGTATTGCGCCCGCACGCGGATCGTGCTCGCCGAGAAAGGTGTGCCCTACGACGCGGTGGTGGTCGATCTCGACGACCGGCCGGCGTGGATGATCGAGAAGAACCCGCCGGCGGGCCGCGTGCCCGTGCTCGAGGAGGACGGGTGGGTACTCCCCGAGTCGGCGGTGATCGGCGAGTACCTCGACGAGCGTTACCCCGAGCCGCCGCTCCTGCCTGCCGACCCCGCGGAGCGGGCGGCGGCACGCTTCATCGTGTTCCGCTTCGACGACTTCCAGAGGCCCTACTACGCGCGGCGGCGCGGCGAGCCGGGAGCGGACGAAGCCTTCGCGCCGGGGCTCGACTGGCTCGACGGGCTGCTCGCGGGGATGCCGTACCTGACAGGGCGCTCTTTCGGGCTGGCGGACGCCGCCTACCTGCCGTGGGTGATCCGCGCCCGCGACCTGCTCGCGATCGAGCTCGACCGCTGGGAGTCGCTACACGAGTGGCTCGAGCGAGTATGCCTGCGCCCGTCGGTGGCGGCGGAGGTCGAGCTCGTGGCGGCGCTCCCGCGATGACTGACGTGACGGCGGCCGAGCTTGTAAAGCGGATCGAGCAAGAAGGCCTGATCCTGCTCGATGTGCGCGGCGCCGCCGAGTACACGGGCGCTCTCGGCGCGCCGTGCGACCCGCGGCAGGGGCACATCCCCGGTGCGCAGCACCTCGACGTGATGGAGCTCCTAAGCCTCTCACCGGACGGCGTGCGGTCGCTGGTCGGCGCCGAGCCGGGCGCGGAGGTGATCGCCTATTGTCACTCCGGCAACCGCTCGGCGCTGGCGGTCGAGATGCTCCGTGCAGCCGGCTACAAAGCGCGGAACTACCCGGGCTCGTGGCACGAGTGGTCGAACGACCCCGTCCTGCCTGTCGAGCAGTAGGGGCTGAGGTGGCGTGGCGGTGTGGACAGCACGCCCCGGCCAGAGGCCGGGGCCGAGGTTGCGTCCGGTGTTGTGAGTCCGGGGCTGTGCCCCGGGCGTGCTTTCGTCCTGAGAAGCACGCCCCGGCCTGAGGCCGGGGCTGAGGCGGGCGGGGGAGTATGGAAAGCGCGCCCCGGCCGGAGGCCGGGACTGAGGTAGCGGGGCGTTGAAAGCCCGGGGCTGTGCCCCGGGCGCGCTTTTCGTCCTGCAAAGCGCGCCCCGGCCGGAGGCCGGGGCTGACCTCACGCGGCGCCGGCTGCCACCGCGAGAAACGCCTCGCACAGCGCCCGGCCGTGCCGGTTCCACGGCCCGATCAGCCGGTCGGTCTCGGCGCGCAGCTCGCCGATCGGCCTCGGCAGCTCGTGCTCGCCCGCGACGAGCCACGTGTCGACCATCTCGCGGGTCACCTCGGCGTGGAACTGGATCGCCCAGGCGTGGTCGCCAATCCGGTACGCCTGGTTGGCCGCCTCGCTCGACGCGAGCAGCGTCGCGCCCTCCGGGACGTCGAAGGTGTAGTAGTGCCACTGGAAGGCAGCCACCCGTGCCGGGAGCACGCCGACGACCGGGTCGGCCCGGCCGGCCGGCGAGAGCTCGACCTCGCACCAGCCGATCTCCGCCGCACGGGCGGGGCCGATCTCCGCTCCGGCGGCGCGGGCGATCAGCTGCGAGCCGAGGCAGACGCCGAGCATCGGCACCCGCTCCTCGAGCGCCGTGCGGATGAAGTCGGCCTCCCCGCGGAGCCAGGGGTGCTCGGCGTCCTGGTCGGGGTGCATGTAGCCGCCGAAGACCATGATCGCGTCGTAGGCGGCCGGGTCGTCTTCGTGTCGGCCGTCCGGGGCGTGCCAGCGCTCGTGGCGGTGCCCGTTCTCCTCGGCCACCGTCTCGAACAGCCCGCCGCCGGCGGTGTGGCCGGCGTGGTGAACGACCGAGAGAACCCGCATCCGCGCAGCCTAGATCAACTATCTAGAACAGCGTCAGCTCGCTCGGCGGCGGGTCGACCCCTCCGCTCGCGGGCACGCCCGCCTCGTCGAGCAGCCCGCGGAAGGTGGCGGCGCTTCTTGGCGCGAAGTCGTCGCGGTTGTTGTTGAAGAGCGCATAGACCTCTTCCGATTCCTCGCCGAGTCGCTGCACGGGCTCGACCCACTCCCCGAGCTCCTCCGGCGTGTACAGCCAGTCGAAGCGATCCGCGCTGGTGCCGCCGCGGATGTTCCAGGCCTGCGCGTTGCGGCCGTGGAAGCGGACGTAGGCGACGCGGTGCGTGGCTGCCGCCACGCGGGGCATGACGTTCGAGGCGCGCGTGCGCGGGCTGTCGACGGACACGTACGCGAGGCCCGCTCGCTCGAGGAACGCGAGCGTGTCGGCGCGCTCGTCCTCCTCCATCCACGAGCGGTGCCGGAACTCGACCAGGGGCACGAGTGGCGCGATGCGTTCCGGTACCCGTGCGAGCTCGGCGAGTGCCTCCCGCGTCTTCGTGAAGCGCGGGTGGTACTGGAGGAGGATGCCGCGAAGCTTGCCGGACAGCTCGAGCGGCTCGACCGAGGCGCGGAACCCACGGAAGGCATCGTCTGTCGGCGGCCCTTCGTGCCACGTCATCGCCGCCCCTGCCTTGACGTGGAACACGAACTCGTCCGGGGTGCGCTGCGCCCAGCGTGCCGTTACCTGCGGGTCTGGGAGGGCGTAGAACGGCGAGTCGACCTCGACGGTGTCGAAGCGCTCCGCGTAGTAGCGCAGCCGCTTTTCGGCAGTGGAGACGCCGCGCGGGTACCAGGCGCGCAGCAGGCCGTCATCTGCCCAGGAGCACGTACCGATGCGGACCGTCGCGGCCATTCGCAACCGGTGACGGTCACCGAGGGGCGAGCCCCGGCGACCGTCACCAGCCGAGAGGTTACTTCTTGCGCACCTGCTTGCTCTGAGCCGTGAACCCGTTCACGGTCGGGTTCACGCACGGGATGCCACCGAGGGCCGGCGTGAGAGCCGCGCAGAGCGGCGGTGCCGACCCCGACGCGGCGACAACGCGCGCCTGGAACACGTCACCTGTCTTGGCGGTGAACGTGTACGTCCCGTTTGCCTTCGCCTTCACGGCACCGAGGCGCCTGAGCGCCGCCTTCCCCTTCGCGCCCCAGATCGCCACCGTCGCGTTCGAGCGAGGCTGGCCGGACTGGCTGACGGCGCCGCTGACGACCGCGCCGAGGCCCTTCTTCTTCGCCTTCGCGGTCACTGCACCCGGTGCGATTGCCGCCGGCGAGGCGACGGTGCCGGCCGCGTTGACCTGGCCGTTGCCGGCCTGCCACGGCGTCCAGAACGCGATCCAGACGCCGGTGGTCACGGCGCCGAAGACACCGTCGACGGTCAGCTCGGCGCTGAGGAACTTGGCGCCGAAGGTGGCGCCGCCGAGCTCGACCGGGATGTCCGGCGGTGCCAGGCAGAAGACGACCTTCGCCGGGCCGAGCGCAGCCTCGGGGCCGGCGGTCGGCAGCAGATAGGCGGGTAGGTTGATCGTCTGACCCGCGGCCTGCAGCACCAGCAGCCACGTCGCCGTCGGCGTCGCGGTCTGAATGCACGCCGTCTGCGAGGCAGCCGGAACGGCCCCAGGCGGCGCGACGATGATCGGGCCCGTCAGCGGCAGCAGCGCGCCGCCGAGCGCGAGTGCGCTCACCTGCGCCTTGACGCTGCCGATCGGCGTGCCGGGCGCCTGGTTCGAGACGATCGACGTCCCCGTGGCGACGTAGATCGCCGCGCGCGCCGTCGCGTCATCCGCGACCGCAGCGGACGCGGCGATCACGGTCTTCGTGCCGGCCTGCGACACCTTCAGCGTCGGCGACGTGTACGCCGTCGACGCTGCGACGACGACGGCGGGCACCGCGACGGCAGCGGCGACCACGGCCAGCGCGATGCTGATCCGTTTCCTCATCTGATTGCCCTCCTCGCGTTCATGGTTTCGAGATCTCTGACGTTCGAACGTACTGCAGGTTGCCGCAATCGTTCCACACTTCGGCTCAGCGGGCCTTGAGAAGCCCGCTCGCTCGCACCCACTGCTTGTTGTCGTAGCGGTACAGGTAGACCTCGTCCATCGGGAAATAGTCGACGGCGGACGTCTTCAGCCGGATGCCGGGGAGCATGAACGGGTTCGCGCGCGTATCGATCGTTTGGGCAGCGCGGAGGAGCCTGGCTCGGGTGAGGCTCTTCCCGGCACGCTGGAGCGTGTCGACCATCGACCACGCGACGGTCATGCCGTACCAGTTGTAGACGTCGGACGGCCTGCCACTCGGGTAGAAGCGCTTCATGATCGAGCGGTACAGGGCGAGCGCCGGGTCCTTCGCCCAGATCGGGTCGTTCGGGTTCTTCACGAACGCAATCGACAGCGCACCCTTCGTCAGCTGCGGTGCGTTCGTGCGGGCGATGGCCATGATCCCCGGCTCGATCGAGATCGAGGCGATGTAGAGCTGCGGCTTCCAGCCGAGCTTGTTGGCCGCCACGATCGCCTGGATCATGAACTTCGGCGTCACGAACAGCATCAACGTGTCCGCGCCCGAAGCCTCGAGCTTCGCCACCTGGGAGGAGACGTCGGGCGACGTGAACTCGTAGCTCTCGGAGGCGACGACCTTCGGCCCCTTGCCTGCGATCGCGCGGGAGAGCCCGCGTGTCATGTCCTTGCCGAGCTCCGTGTTCTCGACCAGCACCGCGACTCGCGCCTTCGGCCGCCGCTTGACGAGGTCGCGGCCGTAGATGGCGCCCTCGCCACGGTAGCTCTGCAGGAAGCCCATCGTCCACGGGTAGCGGCGCGGGCTGCCCCCGAGCGCCTCGGAGCCGTCGCCCGAGAAGAGCTGCGGCACCTTCTGCGCGTTCGTGTAGTCGCGGATGGCGAGGTTGTGCGCCGTGCCGGTGACGTTGAAGAGCGCGAACACGCGGTCCTGCTCCACGAGCTTGCGCGTGAGCTGAACGGTCTGGGCCGGGTTGTACGCGTCGTCGTAGAAGATGTAGCGGATCTTCCGCCCGTGGACTCCGCCCTTCGCGTTGACGTAGTCGAAGTACGCCTTTGCTCCCGGGCCCACCGCGCCGAACGCCGCCGCCTCGCCCGACAGCGGCACGGTGCCGCCGAGTAGCACCTCGGTCGTGGTGACCCCCGGGTCTGCCGTCTCCGTCGCGCCGGCGGCTGCGGCGAGCGTCAGCGCGCACGCGAGAGCTACGGCGAGGTGGCGGGTCACTGGCGCTGGATTACCTGCTGATCGCACGAGTCAGCACAGGCAGCTTCATCGTTGCGGGCCCGATCGTGGCGCGCGCGGTCGCCGGCATGGGCAGGTCGAGGTAGAGGAGGTTGCCTGGGTTCTGTGCGAGCGACGACGACGCGAGTGTCAGCGTCAGTCGCGACCCCTTGGGGACGAAGGTCGCCTGGTCGATCAGCCGGATCGTGACGGTGCGCCGGCCGGTGGTGAGCGGTACGCCCCCGCCCGAGACGACGATCTCCTGGCCGGCGGGTGTGCGGGCGCTGAGCACGGCGACGAGGCGCGACCAGCCGCCGGCGGCGCGGACGTCGACCTTCACCGTCGGCGCGCCGAACACCTCCAGCGCGGTCTTGGTGGGGCTCGTCCGCCAGACCACCTTGCCGGACGCCTCGATCGTCTTGCCCCCGGCTGCAGAGAACCCGAAGCTCGCTGTGGTGGTGCGCGGCAAGTCGGTGAAGCGCGTCACCGTCGCCGACGCCGACGCGGCGACGACGACCCGCCGCGGGCCGTCGATGCCGTTCGGGACACCACGCAGGAAGCGGTCGAACCAGCGCTTGCCCTCGACGAGCATCGCCGGCGTGTCGGGGGCGGGGAACGACGACGGCGCGTGCCCGTGATTCCCGATCCACAACCGCTTGGGGCCCTTGAGCTTCGCCCACGGCGTCCTCACCTGGTCGAGGCCGAAGGCGAAGTCGCGCCGCCCCTGCATCATGAACACCGGCGTCGTCATCTTGTGCAGCGTCCCAGCCGACGACCGCGCCGAGGAGAAGCCGGACACACCGACCAGCGAGCCCGAGAACGCGGCGTCGCGAATCGCGAACACCTCGGGGTCGACCCTCTTGGGGTCGAGCGACGACAGGAACCCGGCGATGACACCCGTCTTGGCGAGCCTCTGAGGCGCGAGCGCCTGCTCGAGGTTCGTCCAGGTGATCACGGGCTCGACGGCAGCCCAAGGGACTCCCGCGGCCAGCGAGTTCCAGGCGGCTCCGCCGCCGTACGAGATGCCCCACGCGCCGATCTTCCCGTCTGCAACGTCGGATCGGCCGGCGAGCCAGCCGAAGACCGCCTTCACGTCGACGATCTCGTTCGGCCCGTCGATCCCGATCAGGCCGCCGGACTGCCCGTGACCCCGCGCGTCGTAGGCGAGCACGACGTAGTCCTGGCCAACAACTCCCATCAGGCGGGCAATCGCGATCGTGCTGGAGCGGTCGCCGCCGAGGCCGTGCAGGAACACGACCGCAGGCCAGCCAGCGGCCGGCGGCGAGCCGTCCGGCACGAACAGCGTCGCGGCGAGCCTGGTGCCGTCGGCGGAGACGATCGTGACGTCCTCCTGGGAGAACGTGGCCGTCGGCGCCGTGCCCGCCGACAGCAGCGCTGCGACGACGGCGACCGCCGCCGCTGTCCAGATCTTCACCACGAGGCGGAACCGTAGCCGTTCGTCCCTACAATCCCGCGGATGGACGAACGACCCATCGGGGTTTTTGACTCTGGCAGCGGCGGGCTGACCGTCATGCACGAGCTGCTCGTCACGATCCCGCACGAGGATGTTGTCTATTTGGGAGACAACGCGCGGTTGCCGTACGGTCCACGCCCCCTCGAGGAGATCCGCCGCTACGCGCTCGAAGTGGGTGCGTACCTCGAGCGGCAGGACGTGAAGCTGGTGGTGGTCGCGTGCAACTCGGCCACCGCTGCCGCCCTTCCCGACCTGCAGCGTGAGCTCGCTGTGCCCGTGGTGGGGGTCTTGCAACCGGAGGCCCATGCGGCCGCCCGTGCGACGCGGAATCGCCGTGTCGGTCTGCTCGCGACCGAGGCGACGGTCGCGAGCGGGCGTTACGAGGCGCTGATCTGGACCGTGGACGCGGGCGTCGAAGTGCACGCCGTCGCCTGCCCGCGGCTCGTGCCGCTGATCGAGGCCGACGACCCGTTCTCGGCCGAGACGGTGGCGGCCGTGCGCGAGGTCGCCGCACCGCTCCGCGAGGCGGGCGTCGACACGGTGATCCTCGGCTGCACCCACTACCCGCTCATCCGGCCGATCTTCCAGCGCGTGTTCGGCCGTGATGTGACGCTCGTGTTCTCGGCCGACGAGACGGCGCGAGAGGTGGCGGAGACGCTTGGGCGAAAGGGTCTCGAGGCCGGTGTCGACGGGGAAGGCGCCTACCGCTTCCTCACGACCGGCGACCCGGAGTCGTTCCGGTCCACCGGCAGCCGCTTCCTGCAACTGCCGATCGACCGCGTGAAGCACGTGGCGATATCCGAGCTGGCGGGGGTCGCCGCGTGAGCGTGCGGACCGACGGCCGGCGCCCCGACGAGCTACGTCCGCTCGACGTGCAGGTCGACTACCTCGAGCAGCCGCACGGCTCCGTCCTCTACGCGCAGGGGCGCACCGTCGTCCTCTGCACGGCGACGATCGAGGAGGACATCCCCCGCTGGCTGCGCGGGCAGAAGCGCGGCTGGATGACCGCCGAGTACTCGCTGCTGCCTGCCTCTACCGGAGAGCGGACCCCGCGCGCGGTGTCGCGCGGCCGCCCCGACGGGCGCACGGTCGAGATCCAGCGACTGATCGGTCGCGCGATGCGGTCGGTGTGCGACTTCGCGGCGCTCGGTGAGCGCACGCTGTGGCTCGACTGCGACGTGCTCCAGGCAGATGGCGGCACCCGCTGCGCCGCGATCACCGGCGCCTACGTCGCCGCGCACCGGGCGCTCGACCGGTTCGGGCTGAACAAGGCGCTACGTGGCTCCGTCGCGGCCGTGTCGGTTGGGATCGTCGACGGCGAGTGTCTGCTCGACCTCGACTACTCCGAGGATTCGCAGGCGGACACGGACATGAACGTCGTCATGACGGGGGACGGGCGCCTCGTCGAGGTACAGGCATCGGCCGAGCGCGAGGCGTTCCCCAGGGAGTTGCTCGACCGCATGCTCGACCTGGCCGCCGGCGGCATCACCGATCTGGGCGCCGCCCAGCGCGAGGCGGCCGAGGCTCCGGCCGGTGGTGAGTAACACCGGCTCGACCGGTGTCACTCACCGGTGTTCGGCCGTCCTTGCCTCGACCAACCCGCACAAGCTGGAGGAGCTGCGGGCGGCCCTGCCCGGGTGGGAGATCCACGCGCTCGCCAGGGACGATTACCCTGCCGAGACCGGGGCGACGTACCAGGAGAACGCGGCCGCAAAGGCGCGCTTTGGCAGGCTGCACGCCGCCGGGGGCGCATGGGTGATCGGCGAGGACTCGGGCATCGAGGTCGCGGCACTCGACGGCGGGCCGGGTGTCGAGTCCGCACGCTGGGCAGGCGACGGCGTCGCCAGGATCCTCGACGCGCTCGGCGGAGAGACCGACCGGCGTGCCCGCTACGTCTGCACCATGGTCGCCGTCGCGACCGACGGGGCCGAGGTCGTGGCGGAGGGTGTACTCGAAGGGTCGATCGTGACCGGGCCGCCGCGCGGGCGGGAGGGATTCGGCTACGACCCGATCTTCGTGCCCGCGGGGGAGATGCGAACGGTCGCCGAGCTCGGCGACGCCTGGAAGCACGCGCATTCGCACCGCGCGCGGGCCGCCGCAGCCCTGGCGCAGGTGTCCCAGCGCTGCTGAGCGCCTGCTCTGCTACCGTCGCGCCGCCGCATGGACGAGACCGGCCGCCTCCTCGTAGAGAAGGCCCTCCTCGAGGGTGACTTCGTGCTCCGGTCGGGCAGACGATCTCACTACTACCTCGACAAGTACCGCTTCGAGACCGACCCGGAGCTCCTCCGCGCCCTCGGCGCCTCACTCGCCGGCGTCGTTCGCGAGGCGGAGCCGGAGGCCGTCCGCATCGCCGGCCCTGCTCTGGGAGCGGTCGCTCTGGCCGCGTCGGCGTCGATGGCGTCCGGACTGCCCTTCATCATCATCCGTGATGAAACCAAGGGATACGGCACCGAGAACCGGATCGAGGGCCCGTTCGCCCAAGGCGAGGTCGTGTGCCTGGTCGAGGACGTCGTCACTTCCGGCGGCGCCCTCGTCGAGGCCGTGGCGGCGCTTCGCGAGGCCGAGCTCGTCGTCCGTACCGCGGTGTGCGTCGTCGATCGGGAGGAAGGGGGTTCGGACGTGCTTGCGCGGAGCGGCGTGCGGCTGCGATCCCTGTACCGCGCGAGCGAGCTACTGGAGGTGCGCCCGAGTGCCGAGAGACTGCATGGTTGAGCGAGATCCGCCGGCTTGGTACGGTGCCGGCGGCCGTTAGGGACATCACGACGACCAGGAGGGAAAGCAGTGACCAAACAGGATTTCGTGGACGCTGTCGCCGGCGGTGCCGGCCTCAGCAAGCGCGATGCGGCAGCAGCCGTGGACGCGTTCCTCAACACCGTTAGCGGAGCGCTCGCAGGCGGCGACACCGTGACCTTCACGGGGTTCGGCAAGTTCCACACCACGCGGCGCGCGGCCCGCATGGGCGTCAACCCGCGCACGGGCGCACCGGTGCACATCAAGGCCGCCACGGTGCCGAAGTTCTCCGCAGGCTCGCAGCTGAAGAAGGCTGTCAACCCCGACCCCGTCTACTAGTCAGCCAGCGCAAGACCGGGATCCGCTCGCGCGGATCCCGGTCGCGCGAAGATCCCTGAAGGCGTCCGCTTCGCGGCCGCGCTGCTCGGTTTTCGCATCAGGCGGCTGTCAGCCAGCGCAAGACCGGGATCCGCTCGCGCGGATCCCGGTCGCGCCAACATCCCGATACGCTGGACCGATGCGCCCACTAGCCGTACTCGCGGGATTCGCGATGGCGCTCGCGATCGCCGGCTGCGGTGGTAACGAGGCACCGAGCGAGGACCCGGGCGCCTTCGTCAGGTCGGTCGTCTCCGACCTATATTCGGGCGACACCGGCACCGCGTGGGACGCACTTCACCCGCGACATCAGGCCGCGGTGCCACGCGACCGCTATGTCGAGTGCGAGCGACAGGCGCCGCTCCAGGAGAAGCTTCGGCACATCGAGGTAGTGGGCATCAACGACGCGCCGTCGACGGTGCCGGGCGAGGACGGCGCCGTCGACAGCAAGGCAGTGGAGGTCACGCTGCTCGTGAAGCTGCCGGACGTCGAAGAGCCTCAGGAGATCACCCACACGGTGCACGTGTTTGCGGTCGACGGACGCTGGGCATGGGTGATCGGTCCGAACGACTTCGCGAGCTACACAAGCGGCCGCTGCCCCGGCGGCGGCTGACAGCGGGCTTGAGAAGCTGCGCCGTGGCCGGGAAGCCGACGCCTTCAGGGATCTTCACGCGATCGGAATCCGCGGGAGCGGATTCCGATCCTGCCCCACCGAGCTTTGTATGCGAACACGTGTTCGTGTACGCTGACTCGGCGTGCAGCTCACCTTCGACGCCGCCGACCGACTCGTCGAGCTGATCGAGGCCCGCCGCGGCCCCGTCGCGGCAGACGTCGCCGCTCGGGCTCTGTTCGCGCTGCCGAGCGCGCCGACGGCGCTTGCGCGGTCGCTCCTCGATGACGTCGTCGCACTCGACGCCCGGCTCGCGTGGCGCGGCGGCGCCATGCTGGGCCTCGCCGACCCGCCTGGCGGCGAGACGCGGCTCGAGGAGGCGACGTTCGTCGTCTTCGACCTGGAGACGACCGGGCTGCGGCCGGGTCAGGCGCGGATCTGCGAGATCGGCGCTCAGCGGGTGCACGCGCTCGAGTTGCACGAGACGTTCGAGACGCTGGTCGACCCGGGCGTGCCGCTACCGGCTCCCGTCGCCGCGCTGACCGGCATCCGACCGGGTGCGCTCCGCGGAGCACCGCGTGCCGAGCTTGCCGTCCGGCGCTTCCTCGCCTTCGCCGGCGACGCCGCGCTCGTCGCGCACAATGCGCGCTTCGATCTCGCCTTCCTCGACCGGGAGGTGGAGCGGCTGACCGGGCGCCGGGTGGCGGCGCCGGTGGTCGACACGGTCTGGCTCGCACGCAGGCTGCTGGGGCAACGGACACGGCGTGTCGGCCTGGCGGCGCTGGCCCACTTCCTCGGCGTGCCGACTCAGCCGTGTCACCGGGCGCTCCCCGACGCCCGCGCCACGGCGGAGGTGCTCCTCCACCTCATCGGCCTGGCGCAAGAGAGGGGCGCGCGCACGGTGGCCGACCTCGTAGAGATGTCCGCCCCCCGGGCTCGCCGGCTCCACGCCAAGCGCCCGCTGGTGTCCGGCGCGCCGACGACGTCCGGGGTGTACGTGTTCCGCGACGCGCATGGTCAGACGCTGTACGTCGGCAAGGCGCGGAACCTGCGGGCGCGCCTCCGCTCGTACTTCGGAGGCGAGCGCCAGCGGCCTGCCGTCGAGGCGGCGCTGGGCGCGCTCGCCCGCGTCGATTGGCGGGAAACAGGCTCCGAGCTGGAGGCTGCGCTGCTCGAGCTTCGCCTCCTGCGCGAGCTGCGCCCCCCGGCCAACGCGCGCGGAGCGAGGCCCGATCGCCACGTGTATCTGAGCCGTCGCGGCGAGCGGTGGACGCTGACAACGGACCCGGGCCCGCTCGGACCGTTGCGGAGCCGGCGCCGGGCGACCCTCGCCGCACGCGCGCTGGACGGCTACGGCGGCGACGACGTGGCTGCCCCACTCGCACCGTTGCGCGACCGGTTGCGCCGGCTCGCCGCCGACCTCCGCTTCGAGGACGCGGCGCGACTCCGCGATCGGCTCGCCGCGCTGGAGGAGGTCGTCCGCGATCTCGCCGAGCTCGAGCGGCTGCGCCGGCTGGAGGCGTGTCTCCTTGTGCCGGGCCCGGCTGCCGGCTACGCGCGGGCGTTCTTCGTCGCAGGCGGCGCCGTGGCGGGCGAGCGAATGTTGCCGCGCGGAGGGGGCGCCGCGATCGAGGCCGCCGCCGGTGTCGCCGAGGCGCGCCGGCGCGGGCGGTCGCACGCTCCGGGGGACGCGGACGAACTGCACGTGATCGCCTCTTTTCTGCGCCGCCCGCCGCCCGAGCTGCGCGTGCTGCCGCTCGACGCCAAGGCGATCGCGACGGCCGTCGACGGGGTACCGTTGGCCGCGTGAGCATCCTTTCGGCGCAAGACCAAAAACCCGCTCTCGCAGGGGATCATGCTTCAGCGTGACCCCCTCCATCTGCGCAAGGTCCCTGAAGCCGGTCGCTGGCGCGACCGGGTGCCGATGGTGACCGTGCCGGTCGCTGTCGCGACCGGGCGCCGGCTATGACCGACGCCATGCTGCCGGCGTTCTCGGACCGGGTCGCAGAGGCGGTCGAGCGGAAGCGCAGCCAGCTCGTCGTCGGTCTCGACCCGCGACTCGACCTCCTTCCAGTCGAGCTCAGGGGTGAGGCAACGGCAGGGGGAGCGGCCGCCGCGGGTGCCGTCGAGCGTTTCTGCTGCGGGATCGTGGACGCGGTCGCGCCGTACGTCGTCGCCGTGAAGCCGCAGGTGGCGTTTTTCGAGGCGCTCGGCGCCGACGGTGCCGCTGCGCTCGATGCCGTCTGTGCTCACGCGCGCGACGTCGGACTGCTGGTGATCGCCGATGCCAAGCGCGGCGACATCGGCTCGACGGCCCGGGCATACGCCGCCGCCTACCTTGAGCCCCGTGGCGCCCGCCCGCCGCTCGCCGACGCACTCACCGTCAGCCCCTATCTGGGGCGCGACTCCATCGATCCGTTCCTCGCTGCCTGCCGTCGCCACGGCGCGGGTGTGTTCCTGCTCGTTCACACGTCGAACGCGGGGGCGAGCGACATCCAGGAGGCGACCCTGTCGGACGGACGGCCGCTCTGGCATCTCGTGGCGGAGCTGGTGGCGGAGTGGGGCGCGGACTTCGTCGGCGAGCGAGGGCTGTCGAGCGTCGGGGCGGTGGTGGGAGCGACCTACCCCCGCGTGGTCGGCGAGGCGCGCCGCGCGATGCCACAGTCGATCATCCTGCTGCCGGGGGTGGGCGCGCAGGGGGCAACGCCGGCGGACGTCGCGCGGGCGTTCACGTCGGGGCCGGCGAGCGCGCTCGTGAACGCGTCGCGCGCGGTGATCTACGCCTACCGCGACACCGACGATGACTGGCGTGCCGCTGCTGGTGCGGAGGCTGCTCGGCTCGCCGCAGCCGTGTGGGCCGCGGCGGGCTGGTGACGAGGTGACACGCTTGGCCATCCCGGTCCTGGTGGTGCTCGCGGCCGCCGTCGCCGCGGCAGGGTCCGCAGCGCCGCCGCCCGTGGCCGCGCCCGTCTACGTCGTCGAGAGTGCTGTCGACGGCACCACGCTGGCGGCGCGGAACGCCACCCGTCGTCACGCGATTGCGAGCATCACCAAGCTGATGACCGTCCTGGTCGCGCTCGAGCACGCAGACGCGGACGACAGGGTTGTCGTGTCGGCCGCCGCGACGCGGATCGGGGAGTCGACGGTCAACCTGCGCCCAGGTGCGCGGCTCACCGTTCGCGACCTCGCGATCGGAGCCCTCCTGCCGAGCGCAAACGACGCAGCGATGGCGCTTGCACTTCATGTCGGACGCGGCTCGGAGGCGCGGTTTGTGGCGCTGATGAACGCGAAGGCCGTTCGCGTCGGGCTTCGCGGGACACACTTCACGAATCCTCACGGGCTCGACGAGCCGGGGCACTACTCGACCGCCCGCGACGTCGTCCGCCTGCTCCGCGTGGCGCTGCGGAACCCGTTCGTTCGCACGTGGTCGACTCGGACGCGGGCGACCTTGTCGAGCGGACGTACGGTCGAGACGACCGACGACCTGCTGGCGCGGCTGCCGTCGCTCATAGGCGGCAAGACGGGGCATACGGAGGACGCGGGGTGGGCTCAGGTCGCCGCGGCCACCGCTCGAGGAGTCACCGTTCGTGCCGCGGTGCTCGGTGCTGCGACCCGAGAGGCGCGCAACGCGGATCTCGAGGCGCTGCTTCGCTGGGCGCTCGCCCAGTACCGTTCGTCCCTCGTGGTCGATCCGAAGCGGACCTACGCGACCGTCGATCCCGGGTGGGGTCTACCGGGGCTCCGCCTCGTCGCGCGGGCCGCCGTCGTGCGACCGACGCCGGTGAACCGCCCGCTCGTCGAGCACGTGGTCGCCGTGCGGGTTCCTGCGCTTCCTGTTCGCCGGGGGCAACGCCTCGGTGAGGTTCGCGTCTACGATGGCGCGCGCCTCGTTGCCCGCTCTCCACTCGTAGCCGCCCGCGAGGTCGGCGAACCGGGAGCGCTTCGAAAGGCCGGGTTCTTCGCCCGTCGAACCTGGCACCACCTGACCGGATTCGTATCCTGAGGCGGGGCTCGCCATGATCGTCACCGTCACCCTCAATGCGGCGCTCGATCGGTCGCTGACCGTTCCCATCCTCCAGGTGGGCCACAGGCACCGCGCCAGTGACGTGGTCACGCTCGCAGGCGGCAAGGGCGTGAACGTCGCTCGTGCACTCAAGAGCCTGGACGTTCCCGTCGTCGCGACGGGCCTCGCCGGCGGGCGCACGGGCGCACGGATCGTCGAGGAGCTCACCGCCGAGGCGATCCTCAACGACTTCGTCCGCATCCACGACGAGTCGCGTACGTCGACGGTGGTGCTCGACCCGACCTCCGGCACGCATACGGAGATCTACGAGTGGGGGCCGCGCGTGACGCCGTCGGAGCTCGGCATGCTGATGGACAAGGTGCGGTACCTCGCCCGCGGTGCCGACATCGTCGTGCTTGCGGGATCGCTCCCGCGCGGCGTCGACGAGGGCTTCTACGCGGACGCGGCGCGCGAGGTGGCGCGACGCGGTGTGCGGGTCGTTCTCGACACGGAAGGCGAGCCGCTCCGCCGCGGCCTGGAGGCTGAGCCCTGGCTCGTCTCGCCGAACCAGCACGAGGCCGAGCAGCTCGTCGGCCAGGAGCTCTCCGACGACGAAGACTTCCTCTGGGCGCTCGACAGGATCGCGGAGATGGGTGCGCGCAACGTCCAGATCACGCTCGAGACGGGGTGCTTCGCGCTCGTGCGAGAGGAACGGACGACGCGTCGCTACCGCGCGGTCTCCCCGCTGCTCGACCCCGTCTCTGTGGTCGGTGCCGGAGACGCATTGCTTGCGCAGTGGCTTGCCGCACGCTCGGAGGGCGCAGGCGTCGAGGATGCATTGCGGCTCGCCGTGGGCGCCGGCTCGGCCTCGGTGCTCGAGGTCGGCGGCGGGCGTTTCGACCCTCCCGAGGCGAGGCGCCTGGCGTCAGCCGTCGAGGTCGCCGAGCTGCAGGCTGTCGCGTCGTCGAGGTGACCCGGTGGACGTGATCTTCGAGACGATCCTGCAGGGCCTGGACCACCCAGAGGGCGTGGCGTGGGGGCCGGACGGGCGCGTGTATGCGGGCGGCGAGGCGGGGCAGGTGTACGCCGGGAGGAGCGGCGGCGAGCCCGAGACGATCGCCTCGACCGGCGGCTTCATGTACGGGATCGCACTGGACTTCGATGGCAACGTCTACGCGTGCGATTACGGCAACGCGGAGATTGCCCGCGTCCAACAGAGCGGGTCGTGGTCGTCGTACTCTCATGGCACGGCGGAGCGGCCGCTGCGCGTGCCGAACGCGTGCGCATTCGACGACCACGGGAACCTGTATGTCACCGACTCCGGCGAGTGGGGTAACGACGACGGTCTGGTGTACCTCGTCCGGCCGGGTGGGCTCACGGAGGTGTGGACCGACGCAGTGCCGCGGTTCCCGAACGGATGCTGTCTCACGGCCGACGGGGAGGCGTTGCTCGTGATCGAGTCGAGGGGTCGGGCCGTGATGCGAGTTTCGATCGGCGCCGACGGCGCCGCGGGCGCCCCCGTGCTCGTCGCCGATCTGACGGGATCTCAGCCCGACGGAATCGCGCTGGCGGCCGACGGCACCATGTTCGTGGGCTGCTATCGCCCGGACCGGATCTGGCGTATTCCACCCGGCGGCGAGCCCGAGGTGCTCGCAGAGGATCCCGATGGCGTCATCCTCAACCAGCCGGCCAACGTCGCCTTCATCGGGGATGGACTCGACCGCTTGGCTGTCTCGAGTCTTGGTGGGTGGAGCCTGGTTGCGGCGGACGTTGGAGTCGCCGGTCTGCCGCTGCGCCTGCCGAGGCCCGACCCGGGTGTCGGGTAGAACCAAGACTCGTGGGCTGGGTTGGTAGGCTCTCGAGACCCGGTGGATGATCTCGACGGCAAGTTCGCGAAGGAAGGGCTCACCTTCGACGACGTCCTGCTCGTGCCAGCCGAGTCCGCCGTGCTCCCCAACGACGTCTCCACGGTCACGAGACTGACGCGCACGATCGCGCTCGAGATCCCGATCGTCTCCGCCGCGATGGACACCGTGACGGAGGCGCGGCTCGCGATCGCCCTAGCCCGCGAAGGCGGCATCGGCGTCATCCACCGAAACCTGGCGATCTCAGACCAGGTGGCCGAAGTCGACAAGGTCAAGCGATCCGAGGCCGGGATGATCGTGGAGCCGGTGACGCTGCCGCCTCAAGCGCTCGTAGCGGACGCGCTGGCGTTGATGGAGCGGTACCGCGTCTCCGGCGTGCCGATCACGGATGCGGCAGGTGTGCTCCTCGGAATTCTCACGAACCGCGACCTCCGCTTCGGCGCCGATCCGGCAGCTTCGGTCTCGGCCCTGATGACGGCACGCGACCTCGTCACCGCGCCGGTCGGCACGACGCTCGAGGAGGCACAGGCGATCCTCGGCCGGCACAAGATCGAGAAGCTACCGATCGTCGATGCCGACGGGCGGCTCAAAGGTCTGATCACCGTCAAGGACATCCAGAAGAGGGTGCGCTATCCGCTGGCGACGAAGGACGAGCGGGGCCGCCTGCGCGTGGCGGCTGCCGTCGGCGTCGGCCCCGACGCGCTCGAGCGGGCCACAGCCCTCGTGGACGCCGAAGTCGACGCCCTCGTAGTCGACACTGCGCACGGTCACTCGCGTGGCGTGCTGGAGGTCGTGCGAGCGATCAAGGAGCGGCACGACGTGCAGTTGATCGCCGGCAACATCTCGACCGGTGAGGCTGCCGAGGCGCTGATCGACGCAGGCGCGGACGCGCTGAAATGCGGGGTCGGGCCTGGGTCGATCTGCACTACCCGAGTTGTCGCGGGCGTCGGCGTCCCGCAGGTAACGGCGATCTACGACTGCGCGCGGGCCGCCGCCGACGAGGGCGTACCGGTGATCGCCGACGGCGGCATCACCTCGTCCGGCGACGTGGCGAAGGCGATCGGCGCCGGCGCAGACACCGTGATGATCGGCTCCATGCTCGCCGGCACGGACGAGGCGCCCGGAGAGGTGCTCCTCGTCCAGGGCGAGCGCTTCAAGGAGTACCGCGGCATGGGCTCGCTCGGCGCGATGCGCGCGCGCTCGTTCTCCAAGGATCGCTACTTCCAGGGCGACGTCGAGGACGTCGACCTGCTCGTGCCGGAGGGGATCGAGGGGCGCGTCGCCTACAAGGGCCCGTTGCGGCCGATCGTGTACCAGCTCGTCGGTGGGCTGCGCCAGGCGATGGGGTACTGCGGTGCCGAGACGCTGGAGGCGATGAAGCAGGCGCGGTTCGTCCGAATCACCGGCGCCGGCCTGCGCGAGAGTCACCCGCACGACGTCACCATCACGAAGGACGCGCCCAACTACCGCCGTGCGTGACAGGCCGCTGGCGGAGGTCGTGCAGTTCCCCGTGCCCGAGCAGGGCCCCGAGGAGCGGCCGGTGCTCGTGCTCGACTTCGGGGGCCAGTACAGCCAGCTCATCGCGCGCCGCGTGCGCGAGGCCCGCGTGTACTCCGAGCTCGTCTCCCACCGGCTGAGCGCCGTCGAGGTGGCGGCTCGCAACCCGGTGGCGCTGATCCTCTCGGGTGGCCCGGCGTCGGTCTATGCGAAGGGGGCGCCCGACGTCGACCCTGACATGTTCTCGCTCGGGGTGCCGACGCTCGGCATCTGCTACGGAATGCAGCTGATGGCGCAGCATCTCGGCGGCGAGGTCGAGTCGAACGACGTCTCCGAGTACGGGAAGACCATCCTCCGCGCCTCGAGCGGAGCGCTCTTCGGGGAGCTGCCCGAGGAGCAGACCGTCTGGATGAGCCATCGTGACTCCGTCGTCGCCCCGCCGCCTGGTGCCGTGGTGACTGCCTCGTCGGAGGCGACTCCGATCGCAGGCTTCGAAGATCCCGCCCGAGGCCTCTACGCCATCCAGTTCCACCCCGAGGTGGTGCATACGCCCCACGGCCAGGAGATCCTCAAGAACTTCCTCTACGAGGTGGTTGGCGCGCCGCCCGCGTGGACGCCGGCCGCGGTGATCGAGGAGCAGGTGGAGCGCATCCGGCAGCAGGTGGGGTCGGAGCGGGTCATCTGCGGCCTTTCCGGCGGCGTCGACTCGGCGGTGGCCGCGCTGCTGGTGCACAAGGCGGTCGGCGACCAACTAACGTGCGTGTTCGTCGACCACGGCCTGCTGCGCGAGAACGAGGCGGAGCAGGTGGTGGAGACGTTCTCGGGCCACTTCCACGTGCCGCTCGTGCACGTGCGCGCGCAGGAGCGTTTCCTGTCGCGGCTCGCCGGCGTCACCGACCCTGAGACGAAGCGGAAGATCGTCGGCGAGGAGTTCATCCGCGTATTCGAGGAGGAGGCCGTCGTACTGGACGACACCCGCTTTCTCGTGCAGGGGACGCTGTATTCGGACGTGATCGAGTCGGGCGGCGACACTGGCGCTGGAGGGGGCGTGGCCGCCAAGATCAAGTCGCACCACAACGTCGGCGGACTTCCCGCGGACATGCGAATGGAGCTCGTGGAGCCGCTGCGACAGCTGTTCAAGGACGAGGTGCGCCGCGTCGGCGAGGAGCTCGGGCTGCCCGAGCGACTCGTGTGGCGGCACCCGTTCCCGGGCCCTGGGCTCGCGATCCGCATCATCGGCGAGGTGACGGAGGAGCGTCTCGCGATCCTCCGCGCGGCGGACGCCGTCCTGCTCGAGGAAGTGCGCAAGGCGGGTCTCTACCGGGAGCTGTGGCAGTGCTTCGCCGTGCTCCCAGCGATCCGCTCCGTCGGCGTTCAGGGCGACGAGCGAACCTACGCATATCCGATCGTCATCCGCGCCGTCACCTCGGAGGACGCGATGACGGCCGACTGGGCGAGACTCCCCTACGAGCTGCTCGAGACGATCTCGAGCCGCATCATCAACGAGGTGCGCGACGTCAACCGCGTCGCGCTCGACCTGTCCTCGAAGCCTCCGGCCACCATCGAGTGGGAGTAAGTGCCAGGTGACTGTCACCGCCCCCCGCGGCGGTGACAGTCACCGGTTGTCGCGTCGCCCTACTCGGCCGCGACGTTGCTCGACCAGGAGGCGCTTGACCAGCTGGCGCTCGACCAGGAGGCGGAGCTCCAGGAGGCGCTCGACCAGCTGGCGCTCGACCACGAGGCGGAGCTCCAGGAGGCGCTCGACCAGCTGGCGCTCGACCACGAAGCCGAGTTCCACGAGGCGTTCGTCGAGGCCTCGGCATACCAGTCGTCCGCGTCGAACGCTTTCAAGGACCCGTTCAGGTAGACGAACTGGTTCAGGCCGGCGTTGGGGTTGGCGCTGCCGGAAGCGCCGAGCGTCGCCTCCTGGTTGACCACACCCAAGCCCAGGCCGCCGCTCGAGCTGTAGCCCCACGGCACGGATGCCTTTTGCATCAGCGCGCCCTTGACCTGGTCGGGCGTCCAGCTCGGGTTCTTCGCCAGGAGCGAGGCTGCTATCCCCGAGACGACGGGTGCTGCGAACGACGTGCCCGACATCCACATGTAGTTCGGCGCCACCACCCGTGTCGGGAACAGCGTGAGGAGCTTGGCGCCGGTCGGAACCGCACCGTTCATGACACGACCGGGCGCCGACACCTCGGGCTTGAAGAAGCCGTCTTGCGTGTAGCCCCAGGCCGACCACGGCGCGGCGAAGTCGTCGTTGCGGGCGCTCGAATTGTTGACGTCCGAGGCGCCGACGGTGATCACAAACGGATCGTTCGCAGGCGCGAAACCGACGTCGCTCTGGGCTCCGTTGACCGCGTAGTTGCCCGCTGCGACGACGACGACGACGCCGTTGAGCCACAGCGACTCGACCGCCTTGTCGAGAGCGTCGTAACGTGCGCTCTCGCCGGCTGCGTTGAGCGAGAAGTTCGCGACGCGGATGTTGTAGGTGCCCTTGTTTTGCAGGATCCAGTCGCAGGCCGCGATGATGTCGCTCTTCATGCCGGCGCCGTTGCCGTCGAGCACCTTGAGCGAGACGAGCTTGGCCCGCGGCTCGGCGCCGGTGTACCCCGCCGCTGCGCCGGCCGCGACGCTGCCGACAAGCGTGCCGTGGCCGTACGCGCCGGAGGCGCTGCCCGCCCACGAAACGAAGTTGACGCTCTTGACGAGGCGTGACTCGAACGTGGAGAGCGCCGTCATCCCCGAGTCGACGATCGCGATCGTCGGATACGCCGAGCTCTCCACGGTAGACGACCACGTCTCCGGAATGCCGGCTGAGCTGGGCCAGACCTGCGTGTTCGAGTAGGCCGCGAGCTCGATCCGGGTGTCGGGCGTGATCGAGTCGACCCACGACTTGTCGGCCAACTTTACCAGCTGGCTGCCGCTCAGGGTCGCCGACACGCCGGAGATCGACACGAACTTGCGCTTGAGGGAGCTGCCCTTCGCGGGCTTGTCCTTGCGCGTGTCCTCGACCTCCTTCGCGACGTCCGAGCTGTCCTTGCCCTTTACGCCCTGCACGAGCACGTCGAAGAGCTGATCGGGGTTCGCGGTCGCGTCCTGCAGCAACGCAGGAGAGACGTACGCGTCGTTGCTCGACGCGGCCGCCGGCGAGATCTGCCCTGCCGCGCAGGCGAGCAGTGCCACCATGGTCGCCAGAACGATCGTGGTCTTCTTCCCGATCTTGCCGCCGCCGCCCCACAGCGCGTTGGCGCGCTCACCGGGCTTGACGGCGCCTACGGTCCGACCCGTCGCCGAGATGTCCCGCCGCATTTTCTTCCTCCCGCCCCCTCTGCTTCGGGGAGCCGCCGCGTTTACACACCACCGTCTTCCTCAACCGACGGTACGGACGGGCGCTGCGGCCACATCCCCCTGAAGGGGTATTCGACGCCACGATCGAGGGTTGCGATCCGGGGGCGTACCCCTTCTGCGGGATGTCTCGGACCCCCGAACGGACGATCTTCCGTTGGATGGCCACTGCGGCAGAGACGACCGAGCGGGCGCCTCCGGCCCTGCCACCCCTCGCCTGGGCGTATCTCGTCGCGATCTACGCGGCGGCGGCCGCCGCCGCCCTCGCGGGGCTACCCGTCACTTTGAGCGAGGACGACTGGCGGCTCGTGGTCGTCCTCGGCGCCCTCGCTGCGGTCGCGCACCTGTTCGTCGTCGTCACGCCGCGCAACCAGTCGTACCACGTGAGCCCGGGCATCGTCGTCGCGGCGGCGATCCTGTTGCCGCCGCCGCTGGTGGCTGTGATCGTCGTCGTCCAGCACGTGCCGGAGTGGGTCAAGGAGCGGTATCCATGGTTCATCCAGGTGTTCAACATGGCCAACTACACGTTGGGTGCGATTGCAGCGGGCGCGGTGTTCGAGGCGATCGCGGGAATGTCGGGTCGCAGCGGGGCAGCCGAGCTCTACTTCTTCGTCGCCGGGCTGGCCGCCGCCCTGGTCTTTATCGGCGTCACGCACACGTTGCTCGCAATCGCTCTCGTGATGGCTCGAAGTCAGCGTTTCTTCGAGACCGGCCTGTTCACGTTCCACAGTCTGTCGATGGACATCGGGCTGGCGGTGCTCGGCGTCGTCGTGGCCGCGCTGTGGGAGGTGAATGTGTTCCTGATCGTGCTCGCGCTCGCCCCGCTGCTGCTCCTGCACCGGACGCTCGTGTTGCCGAAGCTCGAAGCGGAGGCGCGGCAGGATCCGAAGACGGGCCTCTACAACGCGCGCTTCTTCTCTGACGCCTTGGAGGAAGCGGTCGAGCGACTCGATCGGGGCGGGCCAGGATTCTCGCTTCTGCTCGCGGATCTCGACCTTCTGCGCGAGATCAACAACGCGTACGGCCACCTCGCGGGGGACGCCGTTCTCGCGGGCGTGGCAAAGGTGTTCCGCGACACGATCAGGCCCCACGACATCGCAGCGCGATTCGGAGGTGAGGAGTTCTGCGTGCTGCTGCCGGATACCGGGGTCGATGAGGCCCGGACCATCGCCGAGCGGATACGTGAGGCCGTGGGGTGCGCTCGCTTCGAGGTCGACACGGCGACCGAGCCCATCGGCGTCACGATCTCGATCGGCATCGCGGGAGCACCTGACGACGCGATCACCGCTCGTGACATCCTTCATCTCGCTGACGTTGCCGCCTACCGCGCGAAATCCGAAGGCCGCAACCGCACGGCCGCCGCAGCCGATGCCACCGGCGCCGCGGCTAGCGTGGCAACCGCGGAGATTCCACCGCCATCCTCTGGCTCGGCAGGCGCCGATCGGAGGGAGACGGAAGCGGCTCCCACCACGACCGCAGTGGGGTCACCGAACCTGCATCTGCTCGAGGCCGAAGACCGCCTGATTGGCGTGCCTCCCGCCCCGAACCATCTCGCGCTGAGACCCGCCGTTCGTACCGTGGCGTTCGTGTTGGGGGCAGTCGGAGCTGTGGCGGGAGCGCTTGGCTATCTCGCCCCAATGGGTGCCGACTCCGTCGCCTTGCTGATTCTGATCGGTGTTGTCGCGGTGGGGCAGGCGCTCGCTGTCGGCGTGCTCGATCACGGCTCGATCTCGGTGAGCGCGGTCGGGTCGTTGGCAGGTGCCGCGCTCGTTGGCCCGAGGGCTGCCTTGCCGCTGGCAGTCGCCGTGTGCGCTGTCGAATGGGCGGTCCAACGCTCTCCGTTCCATAAGCTCTCATTCAACTTCGGCGCCTTGACGTTGAGCGGCCTCGCCGCGGCGGCCGTATTCGCGGTCCTCCCGGAGCAGCAGTGGCTGTTCGTCGCAGCGGGCGCCATCGCTGGGGCCGCCTACTACGCCGTCAACGTCGGCCTGTTGGCGAAGGTGATCGCGCTCGAGACGCGCGAGTCGTGGCAGAACGTGCTCAGAGGACGGTTCGCGTGGCTCTTCGTCTACTACGTGGTCTACGGCTCCGTTGGAGCGATGGTTGCCATTGGGTACCACGCGGCAGGCCCGCTCGGCTTGCTCGTGTTCGTGCTCCCCGTCGTGCTCGTCCGCAAGGCGCAGCTCGACTACATAGCGCACACCGAGGCAAGCGTCCGGCAGCTGCGCGGCGCGTCTCAGACGATCGAGCGTCAGAACGAGTCCCTCACGGAGGCGAACGTGCTCCTGCGTACGCGTGCCACCGAGGCGATGGAGTCTCTCGCTGCGGCGGTCGACGCCCGCGACGCGTATACGGCGGGTCACTCGCGGCGCGTGCAGGTTCTCTCGGTCGCGATCGCTCGAGAGCTCGGATTGGACGACGAGGCAGTGTCGCCAATCTCCTACGGGGCTCTCTTTCACGATGTCGGCAAGCTCGCCGTGCCCGATGCCGTGCTGCTCAAGGACGGTAAGCTCGAGGAGGCCGAGTGGGAGCTCGTGCGCAACCATCCCGTCGAAGGAGAGCGCATCATCGGCCACCTCGGCTTCCTCGTCGACTCCACGCCTGCGATCAGACATCACCACGAGTGGTTCGATGGCACCGGCTACCCGGACGGCCGCCACGGCGAGGACATTCCCCTCGGCGCTCGTATCGTCCATGTCGCCGACGCCATCGACTCGATGATCTCGTCGCGCACGTATCGCGACGCAGTTGGCGTGACGCAGGCCTTCGGGGAGCTGCGCAAGGGCGCGGGAACACAGTTCTGCCCGCAGTGTGTGGCCGCGGCCGAGCGGGCGCTGGCAACAGGACAGCTCGACGACGTGCTGGGTCTCGGCGCGGCTGCGTAGTGGACGGCCGACGTGGCCGCTCACCTGGTCGAGGGTTGACGATCCGGACGAAACCGCCGATGCCAATTCGCATGCGGTGCTCTTTCCGTGTGCTCCTGGTCTGCGGCTCGCTCGCGTTCGCACTCGGCACCGCCATGCCTGCGTCCGCGAGCGAGTCGCTCACCGACACGAACGTCACTCTGCTCGCATTCAAGGTGAACACGAAGGGCGAAGCGCTCGTCTCGTACCGACGCAGCGACGGCCGCCCGCGCCACGTGCTCGCGTGGGGGGCGGTCAACGCCCTCGCGCCCACCGACCCGGACGTGCCGCAGGTGCGCTTCCGGTACGACTACGCAGGCGGGTGGGGCAAGTACCGCAACGCGAAGTACTGGAAGACGGTGAGGAATGCGTGCGGCGCGTATACGGGGCCGGCGCTGCCGCATCTCGTCTCCGCCTGCACCGCACCGGACGGCTCGCACTGGGCGCTGCAGTCGTGGCAGCGGTTGCAACCGCTCCTCGGCTTCGATCCCTGGCTGCCTCGCCACACTGCCTGGGAGCTGCACCTCTCCCACTGGTCCGGCGAGCTGCCGGTGCTCGAGGTCTACCGCCACTTCACCTACGGCGGCCAGTTCCAGGGGCTGTTCGGTCGGTTCACGTACCTCGGCGCGCCGGTGCACGGCTTCAGCGTCAACAAGGTCGGCAACCCGTACGACCGGTACGCGCGCAACGTCTACATCGACACGTTCAACTCGGCATACGGCCCGGGCTGGAAGCGCGAGTCCGGCATTCTCACGCACAAGGGCACCGGAACCTTCTGCCACAGCTTCGTGCCCCAGAAGCCGTTCCCCGGCTATCCGAGCGCCGCGATGCGCCCCGCCGCGGCGGGTGAGCGCTACCGCGCCACCGTGATGGGCCCGGGCGTGACACCGGTCGTGCAGTGGGAAGGGCCCGGGCTCACTGCAGCGGACCGTACGCTGCAGTCGTCGACCCGTGCGATCTTCGACCGGGTGATGGCGGGCGACCGCATCTGCGCCTCCGAGCGCACCGCTTCGTAGGGGCGAGGCTCAGCCTCGCCCTCAGCACACGCGAAATCCGACCAGGCCTTCCGGCTGCTCGGGGACGACGTCGACCCGATCGACGCGGGATCCGGGCGGGCCGAGCCGGCAGACGTCGATCACGCGGGCGACCGCGTCCTCGCCGCCTTCGAGCACCACCTCCACCGCGCCGTCCGGTCGGTTGCGAACCCAGCCGGCGACCCGGTGGCGGTCGGCGGCGAGGCGGGTCGACTCGCGAAACCAGACCCCCTGCACGCGCCCGTGGACGACCACGCGCCGACGGATCATGCGAGCTCCGGGGCCGAGCGCGATCACGCCCAACGGGTCGACGACGACCTGCACGCGATCACCCGGATTCGGATGATCGAGCGCGGTCGTGACCGACTCGAGTGTGCTGCCGTCGTCGCAACGGACCCCGATCACAACCGACGGCCCGCGGCGCTCGGCCGTGACGACGGTGCCGTCCTCACCCGGTGAGAGTTGGACTGCCTCCGGCCGCACGACGACGCGCCGACCGTCTCGCACGAGGAGATTGTGCATTCCGAGAAAGCCGGCCACCCAGGCGTCGGCGGGATGACGCCACAGCTCCTCCGGCGTGTCGACCTGCGCGACGCGCCCTTCCCGCATCACCGCTACGCGGCGGCCGAGCGCGAACGCCTCGGCTACGTCGTGAGTGACATGGAGGACGGTGAGCCCGAGCCGTGCGAAGAGGTTGCGGAGGTCGTCCTGTAGCCGGTCGCGCAACGGCCCGTCGAGCGAGGCGAGAGGCTCGTCGAGGAGGAGCACGCGGGGGGCGGGAGCGAGCGCGCGTGCCAGCGCGACTCGCTGCGCCTCGCCGCCGGAGAGCGTGCCGACGGCCCGCCGGGCGAACCCTGTGAGGCCGACGAGCTCGAGCATCGCGTCGACCCGTCGACCGGCCACCCCCCTGTCCGCCCCGGCGAGACCGAAGGCCACGTTGCGACCGACGTCCCGGTGCGGGAAGAGGACAGCGTCCTGGAAAACGAGGCCGACGCCGCGCCGGTGGGCGGGGACAGCCGTCACGTCCGTCCCGTCGAGAAGCACCCGGCCGGGCGCGGGCTGCTGCAGCCCCGCGATCACCCGCAGGAGCGTCGACTTGCCGGAGCCGCTCGGCCCGAGCAGCGCCAGCGTTTCGCCCGCCGACACCTCGAGCGAGAGGTCGGCCAGGATGCTGCGGCCGCCGAGATCGACGCTGACCTTGTCGACGCGGATCACGGTCGCTGCCCCCGCCCTGCGCGCGCCCGTGCGGCGCCCAGCGCGACCGCGACCGTCAGTCCCGCAAGCGTCACCGCGAGCGCCATTGCCTGTCCGACGTTCTCGGCGCCCGGGCGCCCGAGGAAGCGAAAGATCGCGACCGGGAGCGTGGGCCAGTCGGCTCGTGCGACGAAGACGGTGGCACCGAACTCACCGAGCGCGACCGCGAAGGCGATCGCCGCCGCGGCGCCGAGTGCCGGCGTGACGAGCGGCAGGACGATCTCGCGCCGGACGCGGGCAGGCGACGCACCCAGCACGGCCGCTGCCTCCCTCAGCCGGTCGTCGACGGTGCGAAGCGCCGGCGCCACGGTTCTTACCACGAAGGGCATCGCCACGAGTGCCTGTGCGAGCGGCACGAGCCAGGGGGAGCCGCGGAGGTTGAGCGGCGGCTCGTCGAAGGCGAGCAGGTAACCGAAGCCGAGCATGGCCGCCGAGGCGCCGAGGGGCAGCATCACCAGCATTCCCAGCCAGCCACCGCGGCGACCCGCAGCGACGGCAGCGGCCGGCAGGCCGACCGCGAGCGCAATCGCCGCCGCCAGACCGGCGAAGAGGAACGAGTTCAGGATCGCATGCCACGGCGTCACGAGCAGCACCGGCGTGTCGCGAGCCAGCGCCCGGAAGTGGTCGAGCCCGTACCCGCCCGGGACAGAGAGCGAGCGCTCGACGAGAGCAGCGACCGGCACGGCGAGGAGCGCGAGGGAGCCGGCGACGACGAGCGCCACGACGATACGTTCGCGCCGGGCGGGTCGCCGTCGAGGCGTGCTTCTCGCCCGTCCGCCTCCGAGCCTCCTCTCCAGCCGTCCCGCGACCGCGACGGCGGCCGTCACGGCCGCGAGCTGCACGAGCGCCAGCACCGCGGCCGTGCGGAGGTCGAACAGGCGGGCGGCCTGGTTGTAGATCTCGGCCTCGAGCGTCGCGTAGCCGGGCCCGCCGAGGATGACGACGACCCCGAACGACGTGAAGGAGAAGAGGAAGACGAGCGCGGCGGCGGCAGCAAGCGCAGGCTGGAGCAGCGGCACGGTGACGGCCAGGAGGCGTCGGGCGGGGCCGGCACCGAGTGTCGCCGCGACATCCGAGGCTCTCCCGTCGAGCTGCCCCCAGAAGGTGCCGACGACGTAGACGACGACAGCGACGTTGAAGAAGACATGCGCCAGCAGGATCGCCCAGGCCGTTCCCTCCAGCGCATCGGGGAGCACGGCGAGGAACGCGGTCGCCACGACGACGGTCGGGAGCACGAAGGGGATCAGCACCAGCGCCTCCGCGAGCCGCCGGCCGGGGAACGAGAAGCGCGCGAGTGCCCAGGTGAGCGGTAGCCCGGCCGCGAGCGTCAGCGCCGTGGACGCGGTCGCCTGCCACAGCGTGAACCAGACGACGTCGAGTGTCTCCCTCGAGACGAGAATGTCGAAGGGGAGGTCGAGCCGGCCGTCCTCGACGAGACTCCGTTCGAGGATCGCGGCGAGCGGCCAGGCGAAGAAAACGGCGAGGAAGACCAGAGGCGCGCCGGCCACGGCCGCGCGCGCCGCCCGTCTCAGCGCAGGACGATCGCCGTCCACTCGTCGATCCAGGCGTCGCGCCCGGCCTCGATCTCCTCGGGCGGCAATGTCAGCGGGTCGGTGGGCCGGATCGCGTGGAGCTCGAAGGCCTCCGGGACGGGGACGCCGTCGCGCACGGGATAGACGAACATGGAGCCGGGAACGTCCGCCTGGAAGCGCTCGGAGAGCATGAAGTCGATCAGCTGCCGCGCCCCTTCGCCGTTCGCGGCGCCCCGGAGCACACCGGCGTACTCGACCTGGCGGAAGCACCCGTCCTCGATCGCCGCCGTCGGCGAGGTGTCGAGCGGCCTGCCGGCGAAGATCACCTCGGCGGCAGGGCTCGTGGCGTAGGAGACGACGATCGGGCGCTTGCCTGGGCTACCGGCCGCGCCGGAGAACTGCTGCGTGTACGCCTCCTCCCAGCCGTCCACGACCCGGACGCCGTTGTCGCGCAGCTTGCGCCAGTAGCCCCCCCATCGCTCCCCGAAACGTGTGACCGTGGCGAGCAGGAACGCGAGGCCGGGGCTCGAGGTGGCCGGGTTCTCGACGACGAGCAGGTCGCGGTAGCGGGGGAGCGTGAGCTCGACCAGCGTGCGCGGCGGCCGCAGCCCGCGTTCCGCGAACCAGGCGCGGTCGATGTTGAGGCAGACCTCGCCATGGTCGATCGGCGTCACCCGGTCGTCCGGCGGCGCGAAGGCGGGGTCTACGCCGGCGAGCGCATCCGGTCGGTACTCGTCGAAGAGGTCGCCGTCGAGGGCGCGGGACAGGAGGCTGTCGTCGACGCCGAAGAGGACATCCCCCTGCGGGTCGCCGGCGGTGAGGAGCGCGCGGTTGAGCGCCTCGCCCGCGTCGCCGGCCTGGAGGATGCGGAGCGTCAGCCCCGTGTCGTGCTCGAACGCAGCTTTCACCTTCTTCGAGACCGCGAACGAGTCGTGCGTGACGAGCACTACCTCGCTCGGCGTCTCGTCGCCGCCACCGCACCCCGCGGCGGCGACCGCGACCAGGGCCGCAACCCCGACCTTGCAACAGACTGCTGCAAGGTGGTTCACGTCGCGGCTCCGGGGAGGATCGCGAGGACGACGCCGTGCTCGACGGTGATGCGCGCATCGGGGGCAGAGAACACGTTGGAGACGCCGCGGCTCGAGCCTGGCTCGAGCGTCTCGCCGTGGAGCGGGTAGACGAGCCCGTCCGTGCTCACTCCTTCCGCCGGCCCGTTGAGCGCCAGCAACGTGACCAGGTCGCCCACGCCGCCGTGGAGGACGCGCTCCGACCGCACCACGTGGACGAGCGCGTCGCCGACCAAGGCGTCGATCTCGGCGGCCGCGAAGCTCTCTGCACCTAGCAGGAGCAGCACACCGGCGAGATGGTCGAGCCTGCCCTCGGCGCTCGCCACCACCACGATCCGGCGCGCGCCTGCCGCCAGCGCCTCTTCGAGAGCGAGCTCGAGGTCGGTCGCGTCCTTCGCCGCCGGGTGCCGAACGACTCGTGCTCCCGCACGCTCCGCCGCCTTCACCGCGTCGGGCTCGGCGGAGTCGAAGTCCCCGACGACGAGCGACGGGCGAAGCCCGAGCGCGAGCGCGCGGTGCAGACCTCCGTCGGCTGCGATCACGGTGGCGCCCCCGGGCAGCCCGGGCAGGTCGTCCGGGCCATCCCCGGCTGCGACGACGACGACGGTATCGATGTCCTGCACGCTTCCTCCGCTGGCATTACCCAGATCAGGTTCTGCGGGTCGGCGGTGCGGTGGCCGCCCTCTCAGCCCGGTTGCCCCGAGCTCCCCGTATTCGCTCCGCCGATCGTAGCGCGCGACAATCGTGTGGTGCGCGATCTCGTCGAACCGCCTGCCGCCGCCCGGATCGTCCACGCGTACAACCAGGAGGCGTACGGCGAGCGAGCTGCCTCCCGGGAACCACCGGAGTGCGGGCGGGGTAGGAGGATCGTGACCCGGCTTCGCCTCGCCGCCCTCGTCGCGCTAGGTGCCGCAGCGCTGGACACCGGCTCGGCAATCTCGTCGTCCGGCGCGACCACGATCTACTTCTGGTCCGACCGCGGTCGGCCGTGGCTCTACACGATGTGACCCGACGGATCCGGGGTTCGCCTGATCCTCGAGACCCCCCAGAACGCCAAGCGACCCGTGCCGTCGCCCGACGGGCGCTGGATCGTCTTCGACGGCGCCGCGCCGGGCAAGCCGCCCATGAGCGACTTCGACCTGCAGTTCGTTCGCGCCGACGGCACGGGAAGGCGGACGCTCGCCAGCTCCCGTGCCTACGAGCTCGATGGCCAGTGGTCGCCGGACGGGTTGCTTCTCAGCTACTCGCGTCAACCAACGCGCGACTGGCGCCGGTCGGAGATCTGGGTCGTCCGCCGGGACGGCCGCGGCGCCCGCCGTGTCACCCGCGGCCAGTTCGCGCGCTGGTCTCCCGACGGCACGATGCTCGCCGTCGACGCCCCAGGCGTGGGCAACGACGGGGATCTTGTCGTCGTCGATCTCGCGGGCCGGATGCTCCGCCGGTTTGCCGGGACGCCGGCGCTCGAGCAGCCGGCGGCATGGTCACCCGACGGCACACGGATCCTGTTCACGCGCTTCCACGCCGACGGCGCCGGGGCCGACGTCTTCGTCGTCTCGGGGGACGGATCGGGCGAGCGCCGGCTGACACGCGCCCGGGGGGACGACGTGGCCGCGGCCTGGTCCCCTGACGGCGGCAGGATCCTGTTCACCAGCGATCGCACAGGTCGCTAGCAGGTGTTCGTCATGAACGCCGACGGCTCCGATCAGAGGAACATCTCCCGCAACCGCTTCGACGACGTCGCCACGAGCTGGGGATAGACCCAGGTCACCCCGGTAGCGGCGTGGCTGCTATATTCCGCCGTCGGCGGTCATCCGACCGCTTCTCTTTCTGCGAGATGAAGACCACTACCGCCAAGCCGGGCGAAGTCCAGCGCGACTGGTACGTCGTCGACGCCGAGGGCAAGACCCTTGGGCGTCTCGCCACGCAGATCGCCGACACCCTCCGCGGCAAGCGCAAGCCCGTGTACACGCCGCACGTGGACACCGGCGACTTCGTGATCGTCGTCAACGCCGAGAAGATTCACGTCACCGGCAAGAAGCTCGACGAGAAGATGGTGCGCTGGCACTCCGGCTACCCCGGCGGTCTCAAGGAGCGTACGCTGCGGGAGCAGCTCGAGCGCCGGCCGACCGAGGTGATCCGGAAGGCGGTCAAGGGGATGCTCCCCAAGAACAAGCTCGCGTCGGCGCAGATCACGAAGCTCAAGGTGTACGCCGGCCCGGAGCATCCGCACGCCGCCCAGCAACCGAAGACATTGGAGCTGTGATGGCAGAGATCGCCCAGTACCTCGGCACCGGCAAGCGCAAGACGTCGGTCGCACGCGTCATCCTGCGCCCCGGCGACGGCACGACGTGGGTTAACGGCCGCACGCTCGAAGAGTATTTCCCGCGTGCAGCGCACCGCACCCTCGCTCTCGCGCCGCTCGAGACTGCCGGCGCGCTCGGCACCTACGATCTCCGGATTCGTGTCCACGGGGGAGGCGTCAGCGGCCAGGCCGGCGCCGTGCGCCACGGCGTCGCGCGAGCGCTCGTCGAGGCCGACCCGGAGCTGCGGGTGCCGCTGAAGCGGCAGGGCTTCCTGACGCGCGACGCACGCAAGGTGGAGCGCAAGAAGGCCGGACTCCACAAAGCCCGCAAGGCGCCACAGTTCTCGAAGCGGTAGGGGCGAGGCCTGCCTCGCCCTGATCGCCGCCCGGTGCAGGGCGAGGCAGGCCTCGCCCCTACGAGGCACGTATGACTCGAGGGCAGCGACAGTTCTTCGGAACGGATGGTGTCCGCGGAGTCGTCGGCGAGACGCTGACCGAGGATCTCGTGGAGCGGCTCGGTCGGGCGGCGACGACATGGGCCGGCCGCGGACGCGTGCTGGTTGGCCGCGACACGCGCGGGTCCGGCCCGGAGCTCGAGAAGGCGTTCGCGCGAGGCGTCGCCTCGGCGGGTGGCACGGCTGTGCTCGGCGGCGTCCTGCCGACGCCCGCGGTGGCGCTCCTCTCCCAAGACCTTGGCGCGGTGATCTCAGCTTCCCACAATCCGCCCGAGTACAACGGCGTCAAGCTGTTCGACCGGCACGGCTACAAGCTGACCGACGCGGATGAGGCAGCGATCGAGGCGCTGCTCGACGTGCCCGCCTCGAACGGCGGCTCGATCGAGCGCGACGAGACGGCGGCGGCGGGCTACGTCGACCATGTGCTGGAGCGCTTCGGCGCCGACCTGGCCGGCCTGCGAGTGGCGGTCGACTGTGCGAACGGCGCTTTCTCGGCGATCGCACCGTCCGTCTTCGAGCAGCTCGGCGCTACCGTGACCGCTGTCGCCGACGCCCCGGATGGTGCGAACATCAACGACGGCTGCGGCGCCACCGACCTGTCGCTCCTGTCCGAGGTCGTGCGAGCCGAGGGGCTTGACTTGGGCGTCGCCTTCGACGGCGACGGCGACCGCATGCTCGCCGTGGACGAGGGTGGCGCACCGGTCGACGGGGATCAGATCCTGTCGGTGCTCGCGCTCGCGCGAGGTGTCGACCGGGTGGTCGTGACGGTGATGACGAACATGGGCTTTCACCGCTTGATGGCCGAGCGCGGCATTCGTGTCCACGTCGCGGACGTCGGCGATCGGTACGTCCTCGAGGCGATGCGGCGGGAGGGGGCTGTGCTCGGTGGCGAGCAGTCCGGACACCTCATCTCGCTCGACGGGCATGTCACCGGGGACGGGCTCGCGGCTGCGCTGCTCCTCTGCCGTGCACTCGAGGGAAGGCGGCTGTCGGAGGCGGTGGCGGTGCTTCCGCGCTACGCGCAGGCGAAGGAGAACGTCCGCGTCGTCGAGCGAGAAGTCCCTCCTGCGGTTCGCGACGAGGTCGACCGCCTGAACACCGAGCTCGGCGCCGCAGGGCGCGTGCTCGTGCGCCCATCCGGAACGGAGCCTGTCGTTCGCGTGCTCGCCGAGATGGAGCGCGAAGCGGACGCGGCAAGCCTCTGTGCTAGCATCGCCGCGCTCCTCCGACAGGAGCTCGCCGCCGGTTGACGGGGGCCGGGCCTCCGCGTAAGACAAGCATAGGACGACACTGGGTCATCCGCGTCGAGCGGTCCGGCGGGAAGAGAAAGCGAGGCGCGCGTCGTGTGCGGAATCATCGGCTATGTCGGACCCAGGGAGTGCAAGCCGCTTCTCCTCAACGGTCTGGAGAGGCTCGAGTACCGCGGTTACGACTCGGCCGGCATCGCGCTGCTCGAGGGCGACGCTCTGCGCTATGTCCGCGCGGTCGGGAATCTCCAGAACCTGAAGCAGGCGGCAGGGAACGGTTCGTCGCCGGCCTCGACGGGGCTCGGGCACACGCGCTGGGCCACGCACGGCGGCGTCACCGAGGAGAACGCGCACCCGCTGGCCGCCGAGGAACCGGAGAAGCTCGCGATCGTGTTGAACGGCATCGTCGAGAACTACCGCGAGCTGCGCGAGCGGCTCGCGGCCGGCGGCCACGTCTTCTCCTCGGAGACCGACGCCGAGACGGTGACCCATCTCGTGGAGGAGCACTACGAGGGCGACCTGGTCGAGGCTGTGCGCCTGGCGTACTCGGAGCTCGAGGGTCATTTCGCGTTCGTGGTCATCCATCGCGATCATGCGGGTCTGCTCGTGGGGGCACGGCTGCAGTGCCCGATGGTGGTCGGCCTGGGCGACGGTGAGACGTTCCTGGCCTCGAACGCGGCCGCGTTCCTACGGGAGACGCGCACCGTGCAGTTCCCCGACGACGGCGAGATAGCAGTCGTCACGCCGGAGGGCGCACGCTTTCTGTGCGCGGCGGACGGCGCCACGGTGGAGCACGAGTCGATGGTCCTCGACTGGGACGACGAAGGGGCGGAGAAGGGCGGCTTCGAGACGTTCATGCTGAAGGAGATCTACGAGCAGGACGAGGCGGTGGCGGAGACGATCGGCGACCGGCTGAGACATGGGAAGCTGTGTCTCGAAGGGCTCGGCATGGACGACGACGAGCTGCACGAGCTGAGCCGCATCGTCATCCTCTCGGCAGGCACCTCCTACCATGCCGCTGTCGCCGCCCGGTACGCGATCGAGGAATGGGCGCGCGTGCCGGTCGAGCACGACATCGCCTCGGAGTGGGTCTACCGCAATCCCGTGCTCGACCGGGACACGCTGGTGATCGGCATCTCGCAGTCGGGTGAGACTCGCGACACGATCGAGGCGATGAAGCTCGCGCGCGAGATGGGAGCTCACACGGTCGCAATCACGAACATGATGGGCTCGCAGATCACACGTGAGGTGGACTCGGTGCTGTACACGCGCGCGGGTCTCGAAGTCAGCGTCGCCGCCTCGAAGACGTTCACCGCCCAGCTCTCGCTGCTTTTCCTGGTCGCGCTCAAGCTCGCGCAGGTTCGCGAGACGCTTTCGCCCGGCGAGCTCGAGTACATCGTGAACGCGGTCTACGGCCTGCCGACCAAGATCAAGCGGTTCCTCGACGGCGATCATCCGATCGAGGAGATCGCGAGGCGGTTCCACGACCGGCCGTTCTTCCTCTACCTGGGGCGCAACATCGGCCTGCCCGTCGCGCTCGAGGGCGCGCTGAAGCTGAAGGAGATCGCCTACATTCCGACGGATGCCTACGCGGCGGGGGAGATGAAGCACGGCCCCATCGCGCTGCTCGACGAGAACACGCCTGTCGTCGTCGTCGCGACGCGCATGGACCGGGTCTACGACAAGCTCGTCTCCAACATCCAGGAGGTGCGCGCCCGCGGCGCACATGTGATCGCGATCGCCTCCGACGGCAACGAGGACATCCAGCATCACGCGGACGACGTGATCTACGTGCCGAAGGCGCCGGCGTTCCTGTCGGCTGTGCTGGCGGTGATCCCGCTGCAGCTTCTCGCGTACCGGATCGCCAGGCTGCGGGGCTTGAACGTCGACCAGCCGCGGAACCTCGCGAAGACCGTCACGGTCGAATAGCTGGCCTCGACGGCCGGCTATTCGACCGGGACAGACCTTCCGGTCTGTCCCGGTTACGGGCGAAGTCGTACGATGGTTCCCGGGGGAACCCGTCGTGCGCGAGAGGTGTAGGAACGCCGTGAGAGTCGTACTCGCCGTCGTAGCTATCGCGGCCGGGCTCGCCGCGTCCGCGTCGGTCGGCGCATCGACGCCGCAGTCGCTCATCGGCGTTCGCTACCTCGGCGACCACGACACGGTCGTCGAGCGTTTCGACCCGACGAGTCTGCGCCGTCTCGGCACGGGTCGGCGGCTCGGCATGCTGTCTTGGCCGTGGAGCTGGTCGCCGGATCGCTCGCGGATCGCCTTCGCCGGCGGCAAGCCGCGGCAGGGTTTCACCCTCGTGGTCCTGGAAGCGAAGACGCTTCGCGTCGTCGACACGCTGTCGGGTCCCTACCGGCTCCCGGTCGACGGCTCCGCCGTCGCGTTGCAGGAGATCGCCTGGCTACCGGGCAACCGGCTCGTGGTCATCACCTGGGACGAGGTGGGAGCGACGACGGCCCACGTCGTCGACCTCGCGACGCGGACCGTCCGCTCGAGTGTTGCCCTCGAAGGGAACATGCTCGCTTCCGGCTCGACGGCGCGAGCGTACGTCGGCCTGTTGGGGCCGAGCGACCGCATCGGTCGAGCGCGCGTGGTCGCGCTCGACCGCGACCTGCGCGTGACCGAGGTCGCCCTCGATCGGATCCGCGCGGGGACGTTCGCGTCGATGGTCGGCGGCTCCGAGGAGATCGAGGCGAAGACGCGCATTCCCGCGCTCGCCGTCGATCCCAGTGGCCGGCGCGCCGTCGTCGTCGGTCTCGGCGAGCCGATCGCCGACGTCGATCTCGACGCTGGCACGGTGAGATACCACGCGACGCCGGTGCGCGCGCCCGCGCGCGCGGCGAAGTCGACCGTCGGGCCTGTGCTCTTCGGCACCTGGCTCAGCTCAGACGCGGTCGCGGTCACCGGCACGATCTACGGCGGCGGAAACGATCGCGGCAGGCAGCGGGAGAAGCCGTTCGGCGTCAGGCTCCTCGACCTCGCGACGTGGCGGATGGCGACGGTCGATCCCGACAACCAGATGGTGGCGTTGTCCGGCCCGTACCTCGTGACGCTCCGTCCGAACCGTGAGCTCCAGTGGTTCACGCATGCCGGGAAGGAGGCCGGCAGGCTGGTCGGCATACGACCGATCACGGACTACGCCGTAGCAGGCAGTCGCGCCCTCGTCCGGCTCGCGGGCGAGTCGCGCGTCGCGCTCGTGGACCTCCGCACCGGGAGAGTGATCGAGCACCGCCCGCGCAGCGAACGACTCGCGCTCCCCGCCTTCCTCCCGCGGTAGGCGGCCACTTTCTGCGGGCGGGCGCCGGCCATTCCCTGCGGCGTAGGACCTCGACGCAGCCCCGTCGGTAGAGTCAGCGCAATGGACGGTCACTCGGTGCTGGAGCTTCTCGCGTCGACCGACCGGCTGCTCGTCCAGCAGGTGTTTCGCCCGCTCGCGAACGAGTACCGGATCTCGATTCCGTCGGCTGGCGCGACGGGCGAAGGCCAGCCACTCCTCTTCGTCAAGCAGAAGAAGATGAAGATCAAGGAGGACATCCGCTTTCGCCTCACGCCGGACGACGGGCCGCACGTGTTCCGAATCAAGTCGAAGACGGTGTTCGAGTTCGCGGGGCGGCACGAGGTGCTGGACGACGCCGACGCAGTGATCGGCGCACTCGGGAAAGCGTTCGGCAAGTCGCTGCTGCGCAGCCACTGGCACGTGTACGACGCCGCGGGCACGCAGGTGCTCGAGGCCCACGAGGCGAGCTGGGTGATCGCGCTCGTGCGCCGGTTCATCGAGCTGGTACCAGTCGTCGGCGACACGCTCGGTGTGCTGCAGTGGCTGCCCTTCAACTTCGTGCTGCGCAGCGGCGGTGAGGAGGTCGGCCGGTACAAGCGTGTGCTCGGTCAGTTCCGCGACCGCTACGTGCTCGAGCTCGAGCCCGAGTGGGCGACGCCGACCGACCGCCGCCTGCTCGTCGCGTTCACAGTCGCTCTCGACGCCCTGCAGGACCGCTAGCTGAGCCGACTACGGTTCGGGCATGGCCAGCGATCCAACGGTACCGCCGTACGCAACCACCGCCGTCTCCGTCCGTCGGCTTCCCGGCGACGACGAGACCGAGGACCGCGTCGCGGTGGAGGAGCCGCTCGAGATTCGTATCGACGGGATGCCTGTCGCCGTGACGATGCGTACACCCGGGCACGACGAGGAGCTGGCGCTCGGCTTCTGCCTCACGGAAGGGCTTCGTCCGACGCGAGCGCGGCTCACGGACGACCTCTTTGCCAACGTCATCGAGGTCGATGCCCCCGGTGCGGATCTCGACCGCGTGGCCCGCTCGTTCTACACGTCGTCGTCGTGCGGTATCTGCGGCAAGGGTGCGCTCGAGGCGGTGGCGGTCGAGGCTCCTCGGGTCGAGAGCCGCCTCGCCGTCTCGCCGGAGCTCGTGGTCGCGATGCCGGATCGCCTGCGCCAGGCGCAGGCGACGTTTGCCGTGACGGGTGGTCTGCATGCAACGGGGCTCTTTACTCCGGCCGGCGAGCTCCTGTGCGTGCGCGAGGACGTGGGCCGCCACAACGCGATGGACAAGGTGATCGGATGGGCGTGGCGCGAAGGCAGGCTGCCGCTTGCAGATGCGATTCTCTGCGTCAGCGGGCGACTCTCGTTCGAGCTCGTCCAAAAGGCGGCCGTTGCCGGCTGCCCCGTCGTCGTCGCCGTCGGCGCGCCGTCGTCGCTCGCCGTCGAGCTCGCCGCCGACCGGGGGATCACGTTGTGCGGCTTCGTCCGTGAGGGGCGGACCAACGTCTACACCGAGCCGTGGCGGATCGCGGGCTGACCGGCGTCCTGCTCGTCGGCGGCGCCTCCGAGCGCTTCGGCTCGCCCAAGGCGCTGGCCCTGCTCGGTGGGGAGACGCTCGCCGAGCGGGCCTGGCGCGTCCTAACCGAGGCGTGCGACGACGTGATCGCGGTTGGGAAGGCGTCCGACGCCCTGCCGCTGCCGTTCCCGATCGTCGATGACGGCGCCATGGGTCGCGCGCCCGTGTTCGGCGTCCTCGCGGGTCTGCGCGCGGCGGCCCACGAGGTCTGCGTCGTGCTCCCGGTCGACTGCCCGCTGATCACCCCGAGTGCGTTGCGTGCGCTCGGCGAAGCGGTGGCCGTGCCGCAGACCGGACCGCTCCCGGGCGCGTACGCGCGTGCGATGCTGCCGCACCTCGACGAGCGCGTCGACCGCGGGGAGCTGTCGCTCCGCGGCGTCAACCCGGTCGTGATCGACGTCGACGAGCGCCTGCTCGTGGACGTCGACACCCATGCCGACCTCGCCCGGCTCGAAGCCACATTGCGCTGATCGGCACGAAATCGTAGGATGGCGGCAGAGCGCGGCAGCCCCTCGCAAGCAAGCAGAAAGGGGATATCGATGGGCATAGAGGAAGTTGCGCGCGAGTACCTCGAGGTGTGGAACCGCCGAGACTGGTCACGACTCGACACGCTCGTCGCCGACGACGCCGAGATTGTGGACTTCGACGGGTCGAGCGGAACCGGACCGGCCGGGGCCCGTGCGCAAGGAGAGATGTACGCGACGGCCTTCCCGGACGGGACGATCGAGATCAAGCGTCTCATCGTGGCCGGCGACACCGCCGTGGCCGAGGTCGTCGGGCGAGGGACGAACGACGGACCGTTCGGCGACACGCCGGCGACCCACCGGTCGGGCGAGCTGCCGTTCGTGAACGTGATCACGATCCGCGAAGGGAAGGTCGTGGCCGACCGCCAGTACGGCGACACGATGACGCTACTCACCCAACTCGGGCTCGCGCCCGAGCCGGCGCACGCATAAGCAGTAGGACCACCGCAAGCTGCCGCGCTCTCGCACCACACGTCGCGCCGCGCCCTGTCAGCGGGCGATGGCGACCTCGCCGCTTTCGACGTGTAGCGTTTCGCCATCCGCGAGGTGCACTTCGAGGCGTCCGTCGTGGGCGATCGGCCCGGCGGTGCCTTCGCGGCCGTCGACCGTGACGCGGCGCCCGAAGAGGAAGTTGCGCGAGCCGAGCTCCGCGTAGATGTCTCCCAGCCCACCGTGCCGCCACGTGTCGTACAGGCGCTCGAGGCGGTAGAGGAGCGAGCCGGCAAGCGCAGCGACATCGTGTGCCCGGCCGGTGATCGTGCGCAGCGAGCCGGCCTCGGTCGAGGTAGCCGGCGGCAGCTCGTCACGTGCCTGGGTGACGTTGATGCCGATCCCAAGCACGACTGTCGTCTCGCGCGCCTCTGCGATCACGCCCGCAACCTTGCGCCGGTCGACCATCACGTCGTTCGGCCACTTCACCTGCGCCGACAACCCGATCATCCCCTCGACGGCCTCGGCGGCCGCGATGCCCCCGAGGAGCGACAGCTCGGGCCAGTGGCGCTCCGCGGGCGGGTGCAGCATCACGGAGAGGAGCACCGACGACCCCGGGGGGGCCTCCCACACGCGCCCCAGTCGTCCGCGCCCGGCGGTCTGGTGGTCGGTCGCCGCGACCGCGCCTTCCGGTAGCCCCGACCCAAGCAGCAGGAGCTGTGTCGACTCGCACTCGAGCTCCCACGTGTACGGCCTGCCGAACCGCCCGCGGACGTGCTGCGCGACAGCCTCCGGCGCGAGCGTGCTCATCCGGCCGCCGGCCGGATCGCGGCCGTGTCGAGCGCCTCGACGCGAACCGCGGACACTTTGTACTCGGGCGTGCCGATCAGGGAGTCGCCGACGTCGTGCGTGAGAAAGTTCACCTTCGCCTCGGTGAAGTGGAGGGCCATCCAGACGAGCCCCGGAAAGACGCGGTCCGTGATCGTGGCCTTCGCCTCCAGGTCGCCGCGCCGGGAGACGAGCAGCGCCATATCTCCTTCGGCCAACCCGAGGTTCGAAGCATCCTCGGCGGAGATCTCGAAGAACGGCTCCTCCTGCTTGTCGGTGATCCCGTCCTCGCGCATGGTCATGCCGGCCGAGTTGTAGTGGTAGAGCGTCCGCCCGGTCGAGAGCACGAGCGGGTACTCGGAGTCGGGCTCCTCGATCGGCGGCTGGTACTCGACAGGGAAGAACTTCCCCTTCCCGCCAGGCAGCGACGGCGTGGGGGCGTGCAGAAACATCGTCCCCGGGTGCCCGATCTCGGGGCACGGCCACTGGATGCCTTCCTCCTGCAGCCGGTCGTAGCGGATGCCATACCAGTTCGGGGACAGATCCGCGAGCTCGTTCCACACCGACTCGGCATCCGGGTACTCGGGCCACTGAGCACCCAGCCGACGCGCCAGGTCGATCACGATCTCGCGGTCGACGCGCGCTTCGCCGGGGCACGGCACGGCGGTCCGGACGAGGTTGACGCGGCGCTCGGTGTTCGTGAACGTCCCGTCCTTCTCCGCGAACGACGAGGCCGGCAGCACAACGTTCGCGTATTTCGTCGACATGTCGTTGAGGAACAGGTCCTGGCAGAGGAGGAACTCGAGCTTCGACATCCCCTCCTCGACGTGGTGCAGGTTCGGCTCTGTCTGCATGGGGTTCTCGCCGATCAGGTAGAACGCCTTGACACGGCCGTCGTGCAAGCCGGACATCATCTGGTCGAGGCGGTAGCCCATTGTCTCGGGCACTTCGGCACCCCATGCCTCCGAGAACTTCTTGCGGATCTCGGGGTCGTCCACAGCCTGGTAGCCGGGCAGGTAGGTGGGGTTGGCGCCGGAGTCGTTGAGCCCTTGCACGTTGTTCTGCCCACGGAGCGCATTGAGACCCGTCGACTCGTAGCCGAGATGTCCGGTCATCAACACGAGGTTCGAGAGCGACCAGATGTTGTTGACCCCGCAGGCGTGCTCGGTGATGCCGAGCGTGTAGAAGATCCCGGCGTGGCGCTCCTGCGCGTAGGCTCGGGCGGCCCAGCGGATGTCCTCGGCGGGCACGCCGGTGACCTGCTCGGCGTCCTCAGGCGTGTACCGGGAGACGACCTCGCGCACGGCGTCGAAGTCCTCGGTATGCGCACGGATGTACTCCTCGTCCTGGAGACCCTCCTCCAGGATCACATGCATCATCGCGTTCAGCAGCCACACGTCGGTGCCCGGGCGCAGCTGCAGGTGCTTCGAGGCGATCTTGGTGAGCCATATCTTGCGCGGGTCGGCGACGACGAGAGTGGCCCCGTTGCGCACCGCCTTCTTGATCCGCAACGCCAGCACCGGGTGCGCCTCGGTCGTGTTCGACCCGATCACGAGCATGAACCGGTCGTTCTCGATCTCGGGGATCGAATTGGTGCTCGCTCCTCTGCCCAACGACCTGACCAGGCCGTAAAGAGTGGGAGCGTGTCAGGTCGCTTCGCAGGAGTGGATGGAGTTGGTGCCGATCGCGGTGCGTCCGAGCTTCTGGATCAGGTAGTTCTCCTCGTTGGTCAGACGTGCGCTGGCCAGTACTCCCACTGCCTGCGGGCCGTGGCGGGCGATCACCCCCTTCAAGCCGTCGGCCGCGACCTGCATCGCGTGCTCCCATGTCGCTTCGTGGAGCTCGCCGTCCTCGCCCCGAACGAGCGGGACGGTGAGGCGGTCGGGGTGGTGGACGAAGTTGAACGAGAAGCGCCCCTTGACGCACAGGTTTCCCTGATTCGAGACGTAGTGCGGCTCGGAGGTGACCTTGACGATGCGGTTCGTGGCCGGGTCGACGTTGAGGTCGAGGCGGCAGCCGACGCCGCAGAAGGTGCACGTCGTCTGCACCTTCTTCAGTGACGCTTCACGACCGGCGGGTGCGCCCTCCTCGAACTTCTCGTAGATAGCGCCTGTCGGGCACACGCCGAGGCAGCCGCCGCACAGCTCGCACTCGGTGTCGAGCCATGACTTCCCCCACGTGGGGACGATCCGCGCCTCGCCGCCGCGACCTTCGATAGCCAGAGCCGAGCACTGCATCACCTCCTGCGTGTAGCGCACGCAGCGCGCGCAGAGGATGCAGGCGTCGGGGTCGTAGCCCATCAGGCGGTCGCGGTCGTCGTACGGCTCGCGCTTTGCGTCCGGGAGGATGAATGGCGCGTGCGCGTCGAGTGAGGCGGCGAGGTCGGTGAGCTCGTTGGGCCGGCCGGCGGGCGACGCGTTCAGATGCTCCGCGAGGAGCATCTCGGTGAGGGTCTTGCGGAACTCGCCGGTGGAGCCGTTGGTGGAGACGACCATGCCCTCGGCGACTCGAGTCGCGCACGCCGGCAGCGGTCGCGGCGCACCCTCGACGTCGACGACGCACATGCGGCAACCGCCGTACGGGTCGAGCTTGTCGTCGTGGCAGAGCGTGGGGATGAAGGTGCCGTAGCGTGCGGCGGCGTGCACGAGCAGCTCGCCCTCGGGCGCGCTCACCGTCTTGCCGTCGAGGGTGAACTGGACCATGGGTCGATCGTACAGCCGCGCCCGCCGAGAATCGTCTCCAAGCAGCGCTTGTAGCGGCGATTGTCGCCATCGACGCTTGCAGAGGCGAGCTCAGCGGGCCCGGCCGCGCGCCACTCTTTCAGCGCGACCCGACGTCGTCACGTGCCGTCGTAGCGGCAGCTCGTGATGCGCGTCACGACGCTCGGCCCATCCGCGGAACTGGCCTCGACGCTGCACGTGTCTTGGTACCGATCGAGCATCGACGCTGTGCCGTCCTCCTTGACGGGGAGAGCCGACACCTGGCACAGCCATGCGTCCGTCCGGTCGCTGTTCCCGCCAGCGTAGAGGCATGTCGCGTGCACAGCCGTTGCCCGCCGACCACGTGGGTACGCGCCCTCGACGCCTGCGTCGATCTGTTCTGGCTGTCGGGCGTTCGCGTCCCGTCTGCAGCTCTTGATCTGCACGGAAAGTCGCCAGGCACGATCGCGCATGACGTCGACGTGACACGTATCCGCGTCCTCGTGATACGGCTCGACGTCGCACAACCACCATTCCGAGCCACGTGAGCTCGTGGAGGAGTAGTTACATTGCGTGTACATCCCCGAGGGCGAGACATGTCGCAGGTCCGCGTACTCACGTGAGACGGCGGAATTGACGCGCGCCGCTCCGCGGTTGTCGTGGGTGGGACGAGTCTTCGTGCACCGCCGGCAGCGTCGCGGCCACGGATAGTCCGCGCCGTCGCGTCAGGGTTCTCGCGAACGTTGGCCTACGAGAGCTGATAACCAACTACCGACCGATCGGCACGATGCGATAATGACATATCTAGTATAGCTGATACGCTATTTGAATGATCAGCGGATTGCTTGTCAAGGAGGCGCGACGGCGTGCAGGAATCACCCAGGCGGAGCTTGCAGCACGCCTCGGAGTACCACAGTCGACGATCGCGCGCTGGGAGACGGGACGCATCGCCACGAGCTTCGACAACGTCGTCCGCGCCGTCCGCGCGTGCGGTCTCGAGCTGGTCACGCAACTCGCCCCTGCGGACCCGCAGCTCGCTACGCTCGTCGACGAGTACCTGCGGATGAGCCCCGCCGAGCGCTTCGCCCAGAACAGCTACCTGGTCGACTTCGTCGATGGTGCGCGCCGACAGATGGCGGTGGCCCATGCCTGAGCGGCCACGGTTTCGCCCCGACGAGATCCTCGAGGCGCTCGAACGCCACGACGTCAGCTACGTGCTCATCGGGGGCCTCGCGGCGGCCGTGAGGGGCTCGCCCTACCCGACCGGCGACGTCGACATCACCCCCGCCACCGACAAAAGGAACCTCGGCCGGCTCGCCGCTGCACTCGACGAGCTCGGCGCCAAGCTCCGCGTCGAGGGACACGAGCCGGTGGCGTGGCCCCTCGACGAGCGCTCGTTTGACCAGGGCACGACATGGACGTTCGTCACCATGGCCGGCTACCTCGACGTCTGCCTGCGACCCGACGGCACCGGCGGCTACCCCGACCTACGGCGCGACGCCACGGAGGAGCCCCTCACCGAGACGCTCACGATCGCCGTCGCCTCGCTCGCCGACGTGATCAGATCCAAGGAGGCCGCGAACCGCGACCGCGACCGCCGAGTGCTACCGGCGCTGCGGCTGCTCCTCGAACGAACCGACCCACCGCCACCCTGATTCAGTCGAGCGCGGCGAACAGCTCGGGCCAGATGCGCATCGCGCAGCGCACCGGGAACGGCGCCGCCTGGCCGAGGCCGCAGATCGACGTCTTCTCCATCGCGAGCAGCCACTCGTCCACCTGCCGGCGCGGCATCACTGCCACGCCCTCCTGGAGCTGCTCGGCCATGTGCTGCAGCGCCCGGTTGCCGATCCGGCACGGCGTGCACTTCTGGCACGACTCCTCAGCGAAGAAGCGCATTGTCTCGGCGAGCAGCCGTAGCGGCGGGTAGCTCCGCGGGAACACCTGCACCGCAGCCGAGCCGACACCGCATCCGTACGGAGCGAGCCCGTCGCGGGTCAGCGGCACGTCGAGCGCGTCCGGTGGCAGGATCCCCGAGGCTGCACCGCCCGGCACGATCGCCCCGATGTCGTCGGTGAGTCCCCCGGCGTAGCCGTCGATCAGCTCGCGCAGCCCGATCCCATTCGGCGCCTCGAAGCAGCCGGGGGCGGCGACGCAGCCCGACACCGACCAGAGGCGCGTGCCCTTCGACTCGCCGGTGCCGAGCGCCGCCCACCAGGCGCCGCCGTTTCTCACGATCGCCGGCACGTGGCAGAGCGTCTCGACGTTGTTGATCAGGGTCGGTCGCCCGAGGTGGCCGAACTGCGTGGGGAAGGGCGGCTTCAGGCGCGGCATCGCGCGGCGGCCCTCCATCGACTCGAGCATCCCCGTCTCCTCGCCGGCGATGTACGCGCCTGCGCCAATCTGGAGCTCGAGCGTGAGCCCGTCGAGGTGGCCTGCGTCGCGCAGCTCCGCGAGCGCAGCCTCGATGCGGTGCCGCGACGTTGCGTACTCCTCGCGCAGGTAGATGTACCCCTCGCGGATGTCCAGGGCGCGCATGGCGATGAGGGCCCCCTCCAGCAACAGGTGCGGCCGGCGCTCCATCAGGTACCGGTCCTTGAACGTGCCGGGCTCGCCTTCGTCCGCGTTGACGGCGAGCACGCGTTCGCCTGTCTCGCGCAGGAGCGACTCCCACTTGAGCCCGGTGGGAAAGCCGGCGCCGCCGAAGCCGGCCAGCCCGGCTGCCTTCAGCTCCTCGATGACCGCCTCGGCGGGCGGCACATCGCGTAGGGAGGTGAGCCCGCCGCGGGCCTCGTAGTCGGCGAGTGTGGTGTCCACCTGGCCGAGCCCGAGCGCGGGCCCCTCGTTCGTGCGGTGCGTGACCGGGCGCTCCTCGCCGCCGGGCAGGATGGTGTCGCCGTTCGTGGCCACCGGCGCGAGCTCGCAATGACCGAGACACGGCACCTCCATCGCGCCCTCCAGCCCGGTCAGGAGATCGCGCGAACCCAGGCAGTCGCAGATCGGCCCCGTGCACACCCGGTAGGTCGTCACCGGCACCTGGAGGAAGGAGTAGAACGACACCACCTCGTGCACCTCGCCGCGCCGGATGCTCATGTGGTCGGCGAGGGCGTCCGAGAGATCGGGCGTGAGCGGGCCGACCTCGCGGCGCAGCAGGCCGAGGTTGTCGAGCAGGCGCGTGCGCTCGCGGGGGAGGCCGTCGATCACCGTGATCGTGCGCAGCGCGTCCACAGAGGCCGAGTCTAGTTGTCGTTCCGGGGACGATCGCCTGTGCTCTGTGCAACTGTGGTTCACCGGAACTCGGCTGGTCGGGACACGCCCCGTTCTTCCGGTTGAGGGGCGGCCGCCCCATAGAACTGGTTCTCACGATCAACCCCGGTCGTCCCGCGAGCGCCCGACTGGTTGTAGGGTGACGGTGGAGGGGCCAGCGAACGGATTGGAGCGTCAGGAAGGGCGAGCAACCAGGAATGCCGGGAGAGCTGCTCTACGAGTACACGGTGCAGTTCACGCAGGTCGTGGAGTACGGCATCTCGGCTGAGGCGCTGTTCGCAGGTCAGACGCCGCCGCCGGCGGAGGGAGCGCGGATCGACGTCCATTTCGAGGGCCCTGTCACCGGAGCAAGGCTGAACGGGACGGCCAAGGGCGTGGATTACCTGCATATCCGGGCCGACGGCCGCATCCAGCTCAACATTCACGCAGAGATCACGACCGATGACGGAAAGAAGATCGCGTTGGCTGCCGACGGCGTCGGGATTCCGCAGGAAGGTTCGCCGGTCTTTCAGCTTCGGGAGAACGTGACGCTGACGTCCAACCACCCGGAGTACGCGTGGGTGAATCCGCTCCAGGTCTGGGCGCCGGGGACGGTCGACGTCGCCAAGGGAGAAGTCCGGATCAAGGGCTACGCCGTCTGACAGAAGCGGGCTGCGCCAGGGCCGCACGGTGGCGCCCCGATCCGACCTTGTGTTGATTCAACACAAGGTCGGATCACGCCGACGACTGCGCGAGGTGTGCGTCCACCGGTGGGTCCCTGTCCGGACGCCCGGGCACTCGGCCGGCTCAGCGGCCGATCACGCGATGGAGCAGACGCCGTGCTCGTGATTGGCGGGCCACGGTGTCCTGCGCGGTGACCGATGTCTGCCGATCGCTCCGCCCGGCGCAGGCGCGTGTGGCGGCGAACGGAACTTGAGGGGCGTAGCCGTAGCGTGGTGTGGCGGTGTCGCTCATGGTCGCTCCTATCCGGGTGCCGGTCGGTTCAGTTGCTCCTGGGGGCGAAGCCTGCGTCGAGCAGTCGGCTCTGTTCGCGGGCGGGCAGCGATCCGAAGGACGCGGCAGCGTCGACCTTGCGCCAGCATGGGTGGTCGGAGCCGTTGACGATCGTCGCCTGAAGCCGCCTCAGAGCCTTGCCCGCGGAGAGCCGTAGCCCGGCGTCGCGCGTCTGGTGCT
>Ga0247727_10000730_pt1 | contig 80540 bp, 65 predicted proteins | sample WisWelCaveWW1625_FD_202498 | JGI IMG/M metagenome (GOLD analysis project Ga0247727, IMG submission 202498) | Biofilm microbial communities from Wishing Well Cave, Virginia, United States - WW16-25 | ecosystem: Environmental > Aquatic > Deep subsurface > Groundwater > Cave microbial mat | place...
AAATATTTCTGTGGTGGAGCCGAGCGGGATCGAACCGCTGACCTCGTGAATGCCATTCACGCGCTCTCCCAACTGAGCTACGGCCCCTGTCCTGGTGGGATCCGGCAGCTCAATCCGCTGCCGGCAGCCCTAAGTATGCCGCGGCGCGCGCTTGCGCAAGTGCCGCCTGCGGCAGCCGCTATTGCGGCTCCTCGGGCTCGGCGACCGGGCCGCCGATGATGCCCGACATATCCGAGCCGTCCTCCTCCTCCTCTTCCAGGAAGGTCTCGTCGTCGGCGGCGGCCGGCTCGGCATCGCCCTCGACATCCGCCAGCACCTCGTCGCCCTCCGCGTCCGGAGCATCCTCGGGCTTGGCCCCTTCCACTGGATACGCGGGCACTGGATACACGGGCTTTTTCGCGGCCGGGCGCGGGGACTTCTTCTCGACCGCCGGAGCTGCGGCAGCCATCTCCGCCGGCGCGGTGGCCAGCGCGTATTGGGTGCTGCAGATCGGGCAGGCGATGGGGTCGCGGTTGAGGTCGTAGAAGCGGGAGCCGCATTGCGGGTTCTGGCACGTGCGTTTCGTGCCGCGTTCGGCTTTGGTTGACATTGGGCCACCTCGAAGGTCGAGATTCGGCTGCTCCTTGCCATGGGTGGCAGGCACTGTCAAAAGCAAATCGCGACGGCTGCGGCGGGGCCGATTGTGGCGCGCGGGTGGCGTGCCGGGCCTGCGCCGGGGGCCGCACTTCGGGGCCGCCCCTGGACACGCCTGGGGGCCCGCATTGACAGGCTCGAACCCCCTGCACTATGGCAACGCAGCAACTTGCCATTCCCGGGCGGATGGCGCTATCCAGTCCAGGCCATCGAGGCCTGCCAGGCTGTGTCACACACCGATCCCTCCCCCCTTGCTGCTGCCAGGCCGCGCGCCGCGCTTGCGGGGCGCGTGCGGGTGCCGGGCGACAAGTCGATCTCGCACCGGGCCCTGATGCTGGGCGCGCTCGCCACCGGCCGCACCCGCATCTCCGGGCTGCTGGAGGGCGAGGATGTCCTGAACACGGCCAAGGCGCTGCAGGCGCTGGGCTGCCCGGTACGCAAGGAGGGCGCCGTCTGGGAGGTGCTGGGGCGGGGCGTCGGCGGGCTCGCCGAGCCGGCGTGCGACCTCGATTTCGGCAACGCCGGCACCGGCATCCGGCTGATGCTGGGCCTGATCGCCGGCCACGCCATGCGCGTGCGCCTGGTGGGGGACGCGTCGCTGTCGCGCCGGCCCATGGGCCGCGTGCTCGAGCCGTTGATGCAGATGGGCCTCGAGGTGCGCGACGGCCGGCGCACGCTGCCGCTCGAGGTGCGCGGCTCGGCCGACCTGCTGCCGATCGCTTACCGGCTGCCGGTTGCCTCCGCGCAGATCAAGTCCGCCATCCTGCTCGCTGGATTGCACGCCGCCGGCGCCACCACCGTGATCGAGGCCGCGGCCACGCGCGACCACACCGAGCGCATGCTGCGCCACTTCGGCGCCGAGGTGGAGGTGAGCGAGCGGGACGGATCGCGCCGCATCACCGTCATGGGCGACGCCGAGCTCGAGGGCCGTGCCGTGCAGGTGCCGGGCGATCCCAGCTCTGCCGCGTTCCTGGCGAGCGCCGCGCTGATCGTGCCGGGCTCGGAGGTGACGATCGAAGGCGTGCTGGTCAACCCGACGCGGACGGGCTTCTACACCACCCTGTGGGAGATGGGTGCGGACATCGTCCTGCAGAACGAGCGGGAGGAGACCGGCGAGCCGGTGGCCGACATCGTCGTGCGTCACGGCAAGCTGAAGGGCGTGCGCGTGCCGCCGGAGCGCGCGCCCAGCATGATCGACGAGTACCCTGTGCTGGCCTGCCTGGCCGCGTTCGCCTCCGGCGAGACGCGCATGGAGGGCCTTGCCGAGCTCAAGGTGAAGGAGAGCGACCGCCTGGCGGCGACAGCTGCGGGGCTGGCTGCCAACGGTGTGGCGGCCAGGGTCGATGGCGACAGCCTCGTCGTCCAAGGTGGCGGCGTGCCGGGTGGTGGCACGGTGGCGACCCACCTCGATCACCGCATCGCCATGGCCTTCCTGACGCTGGGTCTGGGCGCCGACCGGCCGGTTGCGGTCGACGACGCGGGCGTGATCGCCACCAGCTTCCCCGCGTTCCGCTCCCTCATGGAGCGGCTGGGCGCGGCGTTCACCGAGCCGCGCCCATGATCATCGCCATCGACGGTCCGGCCGCCTCGGGCAAGGGAACGCTCGCCAAGCGCATCGCCGTGCACTTCGGCCTGCATCATCTCGATACCGGCCTCCTCTACCGCGCCGTTGCCCGCGACGTGCAGCGCAACGGTGGGGCGCTCGATGACGCGGAGGCCGCGGCCGCGGCGGCGCGTGCCATCGATCCAGCCACCCTGGACGATCCCGGCCTGCGCAGCCCGGGCGTCGACGAGGCCGCCTCGATCGTGGCGCGTATCCCGCAGGTGCGGGAGGCCCTGCTGGAGTTCCAGCGCAAATTTGCCGCCCGCGCACCCGGCGCCGTGCTGGACGGGCGCGACATCGGTTCCGTGGTATGCCCGGCCGCAGACGCCAAGATTTTCGTTACCGCCAGCCAGGAGGTACGGGCCGAGCGGCGCCATCTCGAGCTCAAAGGCCGGGGCGAAGCGGCCAGCTACGACGACGTTCTGGCGGATATCCGCCGCCGCGACACGCGCGATGCCGCCCGGGAGACGGCGCCGATGCGTCCGGCGGCCGATGCGTTCTTGCTGGATACCAGCAATTTGGATATAGAAGCCGCATTCAATACCGCCGTCGGGCTGATCTCGAGGAAGGTTGGCCAGCGCGGACGCTCCTGACAGGCCGGACCTGATGGGCCAAGTCTGGCGGGGGCGTCCCAATCTAGCTGGTACATGGGATCTTCCGGCGGCTGAACTCACACATCATGGGCACGAGCGGGGACTCGGGCGGCCGCTGCGCAGGCAGCGATCCAGTCCCGCACGACCCGTGCCTTTGACAGAACCCACGCCGACAGGAGCAGGAATGAGCACCGCCGTTGAATCGAAGGAAATGAACCCCACGCGCGACGACTTCGCCGCGCTGCTGAACGAGACGCTCTCGCAGGACGATGCTTTCGAGGGCAGCGTCGTCAAGGGCACGATCACCGCCATCGAGAAGGATCTGGCCGTGATCGACGTCGGCCTCAAGATGGAGGGCCGCGTTCCCATTCGCGAATTCTCCATTCCGGGCAAGCCGGCGGAGCTGAAGGTCGGCGACACCGTCGAGGTCTATCTGGAGCGCATCGAGAATGCGCTGGGCGAGGCCGTGCTGTCGCGCGAGAAGGCGCGACGCGAGGAGAGCTGGACCAGGCTCGAGGAGAAGTTCAATAGCAAGGAACAAGTCGAGGGCGTGATCTTCAACAAGGTCAAGGGCGGCTTCACCGTCGATCTCGACGGCGCGGTGGCGTTCCTGCCGGGCAGCCAGGTGGACGTGCGCCCGGTGCGCGACATCGGCCCGCTGATGCACTCGCCGCAGCCCTTCAAGATCCTGAAAATGGACCGCCGCCGGGGCAACATCGTCGTCTCTCGCCGCGAGATCCTGGAGGCAACGCGCGCCGAGCAGCGCTCCGAGATCGTCGCCAGGCTGGCCGAGGGCCAGGTGATCGACGGCGTGGTCAAGAACATCACCGACTACGGCGCCTTCATCGATCTGGGCGGCATCGACGGCCTGCTGCACGTCACCGACATGGCCTGGCGCCGCGTCAATCACCCGAGCGAGATCGTCAACGTCGGCGATACCGTCAAGGTGCAGATCGTGCGCATCAACCCCGAAACCCAACGCATCAGCCTCGGCATGAAGCAGCTGCAGGCCGATCCGTGGGCCGGCATCGAGGCCAAGTATCCGGTCGGCACCCGCTTCAAGGGCACCGTCACCAACATCGCCGACTACGGCGCCTTCGTGGAGCTGGAGCCCGGCGTGGAGGGCCTGATCCACGTCTCCGAGATGAGCTGGACCAAGAAGAACATCCATCCGGGCAAGATCGTCTCCACCAGCCAGCAGGTCGAGGTGCAGATCCTCGAGGTCGACGCCCAGAAGCGCCGCATCTCGCTCGGCCTCAAGCAGACCCAGGACAACCCCTGGGAGGTCTTCCTCACCGCGCACCCGAAGGGGTCGGTGGTGGAGGGCCCGATCCGCAACATCACCGAGTTCGGCCTGTTCGTGGGGCTCGATGGCGGGGTCGACGGCATGGTGCATCTCTCCGATCTCGACTGGAACAAGGCGGGCGACGAGGCGATCAAGGACTACAAGAAGGGCGACACCGTCAAAGCCCAGGTGCTCGATGTCGATGCGCAGAAGGAGCGCATCAGTCTCGGCATCAAGCAGGTCGGCGGCGATCCGCTCGAGACCGTCGGCAAGATGAAGAAGGGCAGCCAGGTCACCTGCGAGGTCGTGGCCGTGCAGGACAGCGGCCTGGAGGTGAAGATCATCGATACCGACATCACCACCTTCATCAAGCGCAACGACCTCTCCCGCGACCGCTCAGAGCAGCGCCCCGAGCGCTTCAACGTGGGCGACAAGGTGGATGCCGCCGTCACCAACGTCGACAAGAACAGCCGCCGCATCACCGTGTCGATCAAGGCGCTCGAGATCGCCGAGGAGAAGCAGGCGGTGGCGCAGTACGGCTCCTCCGACAGCGGCGCCTCGCTGGGCGACATCTTCAAGGCCGCCATCAAGAAGAAGGAAGGCGGCGACGAGAAAAAGGATGGCGAGGAGGAAAGCTCGAACTGAGCTCGCCGGTCTGTCGACAACGCGGGAGGGCGTCGGCTGACGCGCTCCCGCAAGCAGGTGTGCACCTGCTCGGTGCCTGACCCTGCCGCCCGGGCGGGGCGGGACACACAGCTGCGAGGTATCGGACTGCCATGGCCTTCGAGACCGAGACCGTCCTCGACCGGCGCCGTCTGCGCCGCCGCCTGACGTTGTGGCGCGGACTGGCGATCCTCGCCGTGCTGATCGCGCTGGGTGCGCTGGCCCTCTCAGCGGCCGAGGGCACGGGCGTGATCGAGCGCCGGCAGATCGCCCGCGTCACCCTCGAAGGCATCATCACGGAAGACCGCGACCAGCTGCGGCTGCTGAAGACGCTCGGCGAGAGCAAGCAGGTCGCCGGCGTCATCTTGTTCGTCAACAGCCCGGGCGGCACGACCACCGGCGGCGAGGCGCTGTTTGAGGGCATCCGCAACCTCGCCAAGGTCAAGCCGGTGGTGGCGCAGTTCGGAACCGTGGCGACCTCGGCGGCCTACATCGCCGGGCTTGCGACCGATCAGATTGTGGCGCGCGGCAACACCATCACCGGCTCCGTCGGCGTCATCTTCCAGTGGGCGGAGGTGTCCGCGCTGCTCGACAAGCTGGGCGTCAAGGTGAACGAGATCAAGAGCGGGCCGCTGAAGGCGAACCCCTCCCCCTTCCAGCCGCTCGACGAGGCCGGCAAGGGTGTCGCCGAGCAGATGGTGGCGGAGTCCAAGCGCTGGTTCGTCGGCCTGGTCGCCAGCCGCCGCGGCATCGATACCGCGAGCGTGGCCGGCCTCGAGCAGGGACGCGTGTTCTCAGGCCGCGAGGCGCTCGGCCACAAGCTCGTGGACCAGATCGGCGGCGAGGCCGAAGCCATCAAATATCTCGTGGATAAACGCAACGTCCCCAAGGACCTCAAGGTGGTCGACTGGAAGCCCAAGCGTGACGCCGACTGGAGCCTGCTGCGGCTGTCTGCGGCGGCGCTGGGCTGGGTGATCGGCGAGCGCGCCGCCGGCGAGGTCGGGCGGCTGATCGCCAGCGACAGCACCTTTGGCGGATTGCGCCTTGACGGCCTGGTCTCCGTTTGGCAGGGTGCGGAAAGATGAGGTAATACAATGACTTTGCTCGGCTGGGAGGGCAGCATGATCAAATCGGAGCTCATTCAGAAGATTGCGGCCACCAATCAGCACCTCTACCACCGCGACATCGAGCGCATCGTCAATGTCGTGTTCAACGAGATCGTGGAAGCGCTGGCCCGTGGCGACCGGGTCGAGCTCAGGGGCTTCGGCGCCTTCACTGTCAAGCATCGCGCGCCGCGCGTCGGCCGCAACCCGCGCACCGGCGCCGCCGTCTCCGTGGCCGAGAAATTCGTGCCGTTCTTCAAGACCGGCAAGGACCTGCGCGAGCGCCTGAACGGCGACGATCATTGAGGTCTTAGGTGCTGCGACGGGCGTTGAAATACCTCCTGGCGGTACCGGTCGCGATCATTCTGATCACGCTCGCCGTCATCAACCGGCACGGCGTGCCCCTGGTGCTCGACCCCTTCCGCCCCGATGAGCCGGTGCTGTCGCTGGTGCTGCCCTTCTACGTCTACCTGTTCGGCATGCTCCTGATCGGCATCGGCATCGGCGGGGCGGCCGTGTGGACGGCGCAGGCCCGCTGGCGCCGCGCCGCGCGCCGGCGTGCCGCGGAGGCCCAGCGCTGGCAGGCCGAGGCGAGCCGCTTGGCCCGCGAGCGCGAGAGCCAGGCCCTGGCCGGCGGGCAGCTCGTTGCGGTCAACCGGTAGAGCAGGATCGCTTCGCATGGCTTACCCGACTCCCGATCGACACGTGGCGGGCGAAGCGTGAATCCTGCTCCATTCTAGGTCCTCGTGGGGACGGATCCATGCAGTTTTTCGATGCTGCCGCGGTCGATTCGGCGCTCGCCTATCCGAGCCTGGTCGACATCTTGCAGGCGACCTTCGCCAAGGGGGCCGTGGCGCCGCTCCGCCACCATCACGCCATTGCGCTCGACGGCCGGCCGGAGGCGACCCTGCTGCTGATGCCGGCCTGGGAGGCGAGCGCGCCCGGCGCCGCCACGGCCGGGCGCTTTCTCGGCGTCAAATCCGTCACCGTGTTCCCCGACAACGCTACGCGCGGCAAGCCGGCGGTGTTCGGCACCTATCTGCTGGCATCGGCCGAGACCGGCGAGACCCTGGCCGTCATGGACGCAACCCGCCTCACCCCCTGGCGCACCGGAGCCGCCTCCGCCCTGGCGGCCCGCTACCTGGCGCGGCCCGATGCCGCCCGCCTCCTCATGGTCGGCGCCGGCGCGCTGGCACCCTGCCTGATCCGCGCCCATGCCTCGGTGCGGCCGATCCGCGAGGTGGCCATCTGGAACCGCACGCCCGAGCGCGCCCGGGCGCTGGCTGCCACGTTTGCCGGCAGCGGCCTCGCCGTCAGCGTCGCCGACGACCTGGAGCGCGCCGTCCACAATGCCGATATCGTCTCCACCGCCACGCTGTCGGCCGAGCCGCTGATCCGCGGCGTCTGGCTGCAGCCCGGCACCCACGTCGACTGCGTCGGCGCCTACCGCCCCGGCATGCGCGAGAGCGACGACGAGGTGGTGCGCCGCGCCCGCATCTTCGTCGACACCCGCGCCGGCGCCTTCGCTGAGGCCGGCGACATCTTGCAGCCGATCCAGGCCGGCGTGATCGGCAAAGCGGCGGTGCTGGGCGACCTGTTCGATCTGTGCCGCGGGACGGTCGCCGGGCGCGCGACACCGGACGAGATCACGATGTTCAAATCCGTCGGCGCCTCCATCGAGGACCTCGCCGCCGCCATCGCCGTGTATGGGACGGCACCATGACCCATCGGGGGAAGGCCGCCGATTGGACAAACGTCGTGCGCCGGCCTAGTTGTCCGGCGAGCGAAGACCGGAACCCATGACGACCAAAGTCAAGATCTGCGGGCTGAAGACGGAGGCGGCGCTGGAGGCCGCCATCACCGGCGGCGCCGACTACGTCGGCTTGGTGTTTTTCCCACCGAGCCCGCGCAACGTGACGCCCGAAGCGGCGAAAGCCCTGGCGGCGAAGGCACGCGGCCGCGCGCAGATCGTCGCCCTCATGGTCGACCCCGACGATGCCCTGATCGACACCGTGGTCGCCGTCGTGGCGCCCGACCTCATACAGTTGCACGGCGACGAGACGCCGGAACGGACCGCCGAGATCCAGCGCCGCTGGGGGACGTCGGTGATGAAGGCGATCACGGTCGAGACGGCGGGGGACGCCGGTGCGGCGCTCGCCTATCGCCACACCGCCGACCTCATCCTGTTCGACGCGCGCGCGCCGGCCGACAGCACGCGCCCCGGCGGCAACGGCGCGCCCTTCGACTGGCGGGCGCTGTCGGGCATCAAGGAGCAGGTGCGCTACGTCCTGTCGGGCGGGCTGACACCCGACAACGTCGCCGCGGCCATCCGCGTCACCGGCGCGGGCATCGTCGATGTCTCCTCCGGCGTCGAGAGCCGCCCCGGCGAGAAGGACCCCGAGCTCATCCGCCGCTTTATTCGTGCCGCAAGGGAGGTGTGATGGCGATGCCGGCCGGTCGAAGGAATGCTGCGCTGCCGGTCCCCTTGCGCGCAAAGCTCGGTACCGCAACATTGGCGCTTGTGCTTGTGCTCGGTCTTGGCGCTTCGTCTCGCGCACAGGGAACGATGACAGAGGAGCGGTGCCAGGCGCTGATGTCCATCGTCTCCGGCATCGTCGGCGAATATCAGGGGCAGATCAGCGCAGACCTGATACGCGATTTGCAGAGGAAGGTCGGAACAGGGGGCAAGTGCGACGGGCCCGACGAATACAGGGTGTGGCCGAATACCAAGGACAGGGAAGCGCTGGGTCGCATAAGAATGCTGCTGTCCGCCTGGGACAGCTGCAAGAAGGCGCCCAACCGAGAGGATTGCAAGGAAGTCCTCCGCTAGTGTGATGATCGAGAAGTCCGCACCATCGCATTGGGCTAGGTCGAGGAGCGGACTTCTCGATCTGAATCACACGAGCATCACGACTCTGCTCGTGTCCTTCAGATCGCGAAATTCGTTCCGAGCCCGCCGCACACTGAGACGAATTTCGCGATCAGGACACTAGGATCGTCACGCATGGCCACGACCGACAAAAAGAGCACAGACGCCAAGCTCAACACCTATCGGGCCGGCCCCAACGAGCAGGGCTTCTTCGGCTTGTTCGGCGGCCGCTACGTTGCCGAGACCTTGATGCCCCTGATCCTCGAGCTGGAGCGCGCCTATGAGGCGGCCAAGGCCGACCCCGCGTTCCAGGAGGAGCTGACCAGCCTCAATACGCACTATGCCGGCCGGCCCAGCCCGCTCTATTTCGCCGAGCGCCTGACCGCCCATCTGGGTGGAGCAAAAATCTACTTCAAGCGCGACGAGCTCAATCACACTGGTAGCCACAAGATCAACAACTGCCTGGGCCAGATCCTGCTGGCCAAACGCATGGGCAAGACGCGCATCATCGCCGAGACCGGCGCGGGCCAGCACGGCGTGGCGGTGGCCACCGTGTGCGCCAAGTTCAACCTGCCCTGCGAGATCTTCATGGGCGCGGTCGACGTCGAGCGGCAGAGCCCCAACGTGTTCCGCATGAAGCTGCTCGGCGCCAAGGTCAACGCCGTCACCTCCGGCGCGCAGACGCTGAAGGACGCCATGAACGAGGCGCTGCGCGACTGGGTCGCCAACGTGCGCGACACCTACTACATCATCGGCACGGCGGCGGGCCCGCATCCCTATCCGGCCATGGTGCGCGACTTCCAGTCGGTGATCGGCAAAGAGGTGCGCGAGCAGATGCAGGAGATGGAGGGGCGCCTGCCCGACACGCTGGTTGCCTGCATCGGCGGCGGCTCCAACGCCATCGGCCTGTTCCACCCCTTCCTCGACGACGAGAAGGTCGCCATCTACGGCGTGGAGGCCGGCGGGCACGGCCTCGAAGTCGAGAACGGCCATTGCGCCTCCATGACCGGCGGCCGGCCGGGCGTCTTGCACGGCAACCGCACGTATCTTCTGCAGGATGACGACGGGCAGATCCTCGAGGGCCACTCGATCTCGGCCGGGCTCGACTATCCAGGCGTCGGGCCGGAGCACTCGTGGCTGAAGGACTCGGGCCGCGTCACCTATGTCGCCATCACCGACAAGGAGGCGCTCGAGGCCTTCCAGCTTTGCACCCGGCTCGAGGGCATCATCCCGGCGCTGGAGCCCGCGCACGCGCTCGCGTTCGTGACCAAGCTGGCGCCGACGCTCCCAAAGGACAACCTGCTGGTGATGAACATGTGCGGTCGCGGCGACAAGGACATCTTCGCCGTCGCCGCCCATCTGGGGATGAAGATGTAAGGGAGGGAGTAGGCAGTAGGCAGTAGGCAATGGGCAGCATCTCTACTGCCTACTGCCTATTGCCCATTGCCTCCAATTCATGAACCAGCACTCACGGATCGATCGCCGCTTCGCCGCGCTGAAGGAGGAGGGACGCAAGGCCTTCGTCGCGTTCGTCACCGCAGGCGATCCCGACTATGCGACGTCGGAGAAGATCCTGCACGGGCTCCCTGCCGCCGGCGCCGACCTCATCGAGCTCGGCATGCCGTTCTCCGATCCCATGGCCGACGGCCCGGCGATCCAGGCGTCATCGCTGCGTGCGCTGAAGGGCGGCCACAAGATGAAGAAGACGCTCGATCTCGTGCGCTCCTTGCGCCAGCGCGACCAGGACACGCCGATCATCCTGTTCGGCTATTACAACCCCGTGTACGTCTACCCCGGCGCGGCCTTCCTCGACGACGCCAAGGCCGCCGGCGCCGACGGCCTGATCATCGTCGACGTGCCGCCCGAGGCCGACGACGAGTTGTGCCTGCCGGCCATCGCCCGCGGCCTCAACTTCATCCGCCTCGCCACGCCGACCACCGACGCGCGGCGCCTGCCGGCTGTGCTCGCCAACACCTCGGGCTTCCTCTACTATGTGTCCATCACCGGCATCACCGGCACCGCCACGCCGGACGTGAGCGCCGTTCAGGCCCACCTTGCACAGATCAAGAAATCCACCACCCTGCCGATCGCGGTCGGGTTCGGCGTCACCACCCCGCAACAGGCCAAGGCCATCGCTGCGGCCGGCGCCGACGGCGTGGTGGTGGGTTCGGCCCTGGTTAACGCAATCCGCCAAAGCCTAGGCCCCAAGGGCAAAGCGACTGGAAAAACCGTCTCCAACGTCCTAGATCTGGTGAAAAGCCTGTCGCAGCCATTGCGCCCTGCGTGAAGCAGGCGCCAAATTAATCCCAGGGTGCTACAATAACCGGCCTGGGAGCCTGTCGGCTGCGGGTCCGGCAGTTGTGCTTAAAGGAGCACTCCAAGCGTGAACTGGATCAACAACGTCGTTCGTCCCAAGATCCGCAACCTGCTGACCACCAAGCGGGAGCTGCCGGACAATCTGTGGGTGAAATGCCCCGACACCGGGCAGATGGTCTTCTACAAGGACCTGGAGGCCAACCAGTTCGTCATCCCCGGCTCCAACTACCACATGCGGATGGATGCGCGGCAGCGGCTGGCGCACATGTTCGACGATGGGCAGTACGAGAAGGTGCCGGTGCGGGAGGTGGCGCAGGACCCGCTGAAGTTCCGCGACGGCAAGCGCTACAGCGATCGGCTCAAGGCCGCCAAGAGCGAGACCGAGCTCGAGGACGCGGTGCTGGTCGGCGAAGGCAGGCTCGACGGCCAGGACGTGGTCGCCGCCGCGCAGGAGTTCCGCTTCATGGCGGGCTCGCTCGGCATGGCCGCCGGCGAGGCGGTGATCGCCGGCATGCTGCGCGCGGTGGAGAAGCGCACGCCCTTCATCCTGTTCGCCGCCTCGGGCGGCGCGCGCATGCAGGAGGGCATCCTCTCGCTCATGCAGATGCCGCGCACCACGATTGCCGTGCAGCGCCTGCGCGAGGAGCGTCTGCCCTATCTCGTCGTGCTCACCGATCCCACCACCGGCGGCGTCACCGCCTCCTATGCCATGCTGGGCGACGTGCACATCGCCGAGCCCGGGGCGCTGATCTGCTTTGCCGGCCCGCGCGTGATCCAGCAGACCATCCGCGAGCAGCTGCCCGAGGGCTTCCAGAAAGCCGAGTACCTGCTGGCGCACGGCATGATCGACATGGTCGTGCATCGCCACCAGCTGCGCGAGACCCTGTCGCGCCTGTGCAGCCTGCTGACGGCCAGTCCGGTCACCGTCCGGCCGGGCCGCGCGATCGCCGCCAAGGCCGCCAAGGCCGCCGAGCGCAGCGGCTATCTCAACGGCAGCACGCTCGACGGCAACACCATCGAGACGCTGGCGCGCTCCTCCGACGTGATCGAGCCGGAGGCGGTCGAGGACGAAGAGCGCTTCGAGACCCGCGACAAGGCCGACCCCAAGACGGTCCGGACCAGGCCCGGCCCGCGCGACGGCGCCCGCAACTGATGCGGTGTCGTCCCGGAAATTTGCGCAGCAAATTATCCGGGACCCAGGGCACAGCGAGCGCTTGCGGCACTAGGTTCCGGATATTTCGCTGACGCAAAATTCCGGGATGACAAGGCTCTCCAGTTGCCTTTCCGAGCCACTGTGCTAGTGGGCGCCAATGCCGACGAGCGACCAGCTGCTGGCCGAGTTCAAGACGCTGCACCCGCGGCGCATGGACCTGTCGCTCGGGCGCATCGAGGCGCTGCTGGCCAAGCTCGGCAATCCGCAGGACCGGCTGGCCCCCGTCATCCACATCGCCGGCACCAACGGCAAGGGCTCCACCGCGGCCTACCTGAAGGCCATGCTGCAGGCGGCGGGCAAGCGCGTGCACGTCTACACCTCGCCGCATCTGGTGCGTTTCCACGAGCGCATCGAGCTCGCCGGCGCCGACGGCAAGGCGCGTCCCATCGGCGAGACCGAGCTGGTCGAGCGGTTCCTCGAGGTCCAGCGCATCAACGCCGGCGATCTCATCACCTTCTTCGAGATCACCACGGCGGCCGCCCTGTTGGCCTTCGCCGAGCACCCGGCCGACGCGGTCATCCTGGAGGTGGGCCTGGGTGGTCGGCTCGACACCACCAATGTGGTGAAGCGCCCGGCGCTTGGTATCATCACGCCGATCTCCATGGACCATGCCGAGTGGCTCGGCGACACCGTCGCGCTGATCGCCCGGGAGAAGGCTGGCATCCTGAAGCCGGGCGTCGCCGCCGTGATCTCTCAGCAGCCCGAGGAGGCGCTCGATACCATCTCGGCGCTCGCCGGCGCCGTCGGCGCGCCGCTGGTCGTGTGGGGCCAGGACTACGAGGCCTTCGAGCAGCGCGGCCGCCTCGTCTACCAGAGCGAGGAGCGGCTGATGGATCTGCCGCTGCCGGCGCTGATGGGCCGCCACCAGATCACCAATGCCGGCACCGCCATCGCGGCGGCGCTGCAGCTCAAATCCCTGGGGCTCACGGACGCTGCCGCCATCGAGCGCGGCCTCCTCGAGGTGCGCTGGCCGGCGCGCATGCAGCGGCTCGACAATGGGCCGCTGTCACGGCTGCTGGCCGCCGGCTCGGAGCTGTGGCTGGATGGCGGCCACAACCCCGCCGGCGCGCAGGCGATCGCGCAGACGCTCGGTGACCTGGAGGAGCGGGCGCCGAAGCCGGCCGCGCTGGTGGTCGGCATGCTGGGCACCAAGGACGCGCCGGGCTTCCTGGAGCATTTCGGCGGGCTGGTGCGCCGCATTGTCACCGTGCCGATCCCGGGCACGGAGTCCGCGCGGGGTGCCGCCGACATCGCCGCCATCGCCCGTTCGGCAGGCTTCACCGCCGACGCCGCCGGTGGCGTCGAGAGCGCGATCGGCCGCCTGCAGGAGGCCGAGGGCGTCCCGCTGCGCATCATGATCTGCGGCTCGCTCTACCTCGCCGGCCACGTGCTGGCCCTGCAGGAAGGCGTGCAGGCGCAAATGAATTAGGGCGCCCTGCGCTCGCGAGCAATGCACGCTCGGCCGCCGGGATGACACACTTCCCTCAACCCACCCCCGCAGCGGCCGCCCGGCCGGCGGCGCGGCCGGAGAAGATGCACCCGCCGAGGAACGTGCCCTCCAGCGCGCGGTAGCCGTGCATGCCGCCGCCGCCGAAGCCCGCCACCTCGCCGGCGGCGAACACGTTGCCGAGCGGCGCACCGTCGGCCTTCAGCACGCGGGCGGAGAGGTCGGTCTGCAGGCCGCCCAGCGTCTTGCGCGTGAGCGTCCACAGCCGCACCGCGATCAGCGGGCCGTTGGCGGGATCGAGGATGCGGTGCGGCTTCGCCACCCGGATCAGCTTGTCGCCCAGATAGTTGCGGGCGCCGCGGATCGCGACAATCTGCGCGTCCTTGCTGAAGGCATTGTCGATCTCGCGGTCGCGCGCATGGATCACGCGCTCCAGCTCGGCGGCATCGATCAGCCGCTCGCCGGTCAGCGCATTCATCTTCATGGCCAGCGTTCCCACCTCGCTGGCGCCGACGAAATCCGCGCCCTTTTCGAGGAACGCCCGCACCGGCGCCGGTGCGCCGCCGCCGCGCCGGCTCTTGATCACCTTCAGCCAGCTGCCGGATGTGAGATCCGGGTTCTGCTCCGAGCCCGACAGCGCGAACTCGCGCTCGATGATCTTGTGGCTGAGCACGAACCACGAGTAGTCGTGGCCCGTCTTCATGATGTGCTCGAGCGTGCCGAGCGTGTCGAAGCCCGGGAACAGCGGCACCGGCAGGCGTCGGCCGCGCGCGTCGAGCCAGATCGACGATGGGCCCGGCAGGATGCGGATGCCGTGCTTGGTCCAGATCGGGCTCCAGTTCTGGATGCCCTCGGTGTAGTGCCACATGCGGTCGCGGTTGATGACGTTGCCGCCCGCGCCTTCCGCGATCTCCAGCATGCGGCCATCGACGTGGTCGGGCACGCCGCAGATCATGCGGGCCGGCGGCGTGCCGAGGCGCTTGGGCCAATTCTTGCGCACCATGTCGATGTTGGCGCCGATGCCGCCCGAGGTGACGATGATGGCTTGCGCACGCAGCGCGAAATTGCCCGCGACGGTGCGCGAGCTGGGCGCGCCGCGCTCAACCGTGGTGGGCTCCAGGATATCGCCGCGCACGCCGTCGATGACGCCGGCCGTGCTGGTGAGCTCGTTGACGCGGTGGCGGAAGCGCAGCAAGACACGGCCGGACTTCGCGCCCTCGCGCACGCGCGCCACGAACGGCGCGATGATGCCGGGGCCCGTGCCCCAGGTGACGTGGAAGCGCGGCACCGAGTTGCCGTGCTCGGTCGCCAGGTAGCCGCCGCGCTCGGCCCAGCCGACGATCGGAAACCAGCGCACGCCTCGCTGGTGCAGCCACGACCGCTTCTCGCCCGCCGCGAATGCCAGGTAGGCTTCCGCCCATTGGCGCGGCCAGTGATCCTCCGCGCGATCGAAGCCGGCCGAGCCCAGCCAGTCCTGCAGAGCGAGATCGTGCGAGTCGCGGATGCGCAGGTGCCGCTGCTCGGGCGAATTGACGAAGAACAAGCCGCCGAACGACCAGAACGCCTGCCCGCCGAGCGACTGCTCGCCCTCCTGGTCGAGCAGGATGACGGTGCGGCCGGCGTCGAGCAGCTCGGCGGTGGCAACCAGACCGGCAAGCCCGCCGCCCACGACGATTGCGTCCGCATCCATCCTCGTTCCTCCCCTGCCCGGTTTTTCTTCTATGCCACGCTCGCGATCTGCTCGGGCCGCAATCGCGGCGAGCCCGCGCCCGCGCTTTCTGCGCCCTTCACCAGCCGCGCCACCCGCTCCGTCAGCGGCGTCGGTACGCCGTGCTTTGCCGCCAATGCCAAGATTGCGCCTTGCAGATGATCGATCTCGGTCGGCCGGCGCGCGGCCAGGTCCTCCCACATCGACGAGCGCGCTTGCGGGTCGACCGCCAGCATGCGCCGGGCAACGACCCGGAACACCGGGTTGGGCAGGCGCAGGATCAGCGGGACCGCGCGCGGCGGCACGCCTTCGATGCTGGCGGGCCTGATGCCGGCGGCCTTAAGGACGGCGAGCCCCTCGTCGATCTGCGCGGCGAGCAGCAGGCGCCAGCGCCGATCCCCAATCTGGGTCGCAAGCGGGAGGTCGCTGAGCGCGTTCAGCGCGTTGTTGAGATTGAGCAGCAGCTTGCCCCACAGCACGCGCGCCATGTCCGCGTGCTCGGCGACGCGCGCGCCGGGGACGTCGAGCGTCTCCTGCAGTCCCGGTATGCCGGTTGCGATCTGCATCGTGCCGCTGGTGGCGCGATGGAAGCGCGGCGCCTCGCCGTCGGGCCGCGTCTGCACGACATTAAACGCCACCATGCCCGAGACCGACTGCTGCCTCGCGCCGAGATGCACGCGCAGCACGTCGAGGTTGCCGACGCCGTTCTGCAGGCTCACCACGATCGTCTCGGCCGGCGCGTGGCGCGCGATCAGCGCGGCCATGGCCGCCGTGCCGCCGCTCTTGACGGCGACCAGGACGATCTCTGCCTCCGCCAGCGCCGCGCTCGGATCAGTGCCGAGCGTCACAGCGGACGGCGCCACGGCCCGGTCGGCAGCGTCGAGATCGGAGATGCGCAAGCCGTGGCGCGCGATCGCCTCGGCGAGCACCGGCCGCAGCAGCAAGGTGACGCTGCGGCCGGCCAGGGCCAGGCAGCCGCCCACGTAGCAGCCGATGCTGCCGGCGCCGGCAACGACGATGCGTGAATTTCGATGCGCTCCCATCCCGGCGGGAGATTGCCATAACGCAACGCGGAGCGTGTGCTCGACGTCATGCCCGCGTAGGCGGGCACCCACGCAAATCCCCGCATGTGCAACGATGCTGGCGTGGAATCCCCGCTTGCGCGGGGATGGCGACTTGCATTATTATGCATGGTAGCGGTAGTTTGCAGCATAATAATGCAGACATCGCCGGTGCTCGCGCAATTCGTGTGCACACCATAGGCTCCGATGCCCCCGGGAGGTGGCCGTCCATGCCCGCACGCATCGACTTCCAAACCGAGCCGGCGCGCTATCGCCATTGGAAGCTGAAATTCGCTGGCGAGGTGGCCGAGCTGATCATGGACGTCGACGAGAACGCCGGCCTGTTCGACGGCTATCAGCTCAAGCTCAATTCCTACGATCTCGGCGTCGACATCGAGCTCGCCGATGCTGTGCAGCGGCTGCGCTTCGAGCACCCCGAGGTCAAGGTCGTCGTGCTCAAGTCGGGCAAGGACCGCGTGTTCTGCGCCGGCGCCAACATCCGCATGCTGGCCGGCTCCTCACACACCCACAAGGTCAACTTCTGCAAGTTCACCAACGAGACGCGCAACGCCATGGAGGATGCGAGCCAGGCATCGCAGCAGAAATACATCTGCGCGGTGCGCGGCACGGCGGCCGGCGGCGGCTACGAGCTGGCGCTGGCGACCGACCACATCCTGCTCGCCGACGACGGCAGCTCGACCGTGGCGCTGCCCGAGCTGCCGCTGCTGGCGGTGCTGCCCGGCACGGGCGGGCTCACGCGCGTCACCGACAAGCGCAAGGTGCGCCGCGATCTGGCGGACGCCTTCTGCACCGTCGAGGAGGGCGTCAAGGGCGCCCGCGCGGTCAAGTGGCGGCTGGTCGATCAGGCGGTGGCCAATTCCAAGTTCGAGCAGGCGGTCAAGGATACCGCCAAAAAGCTCGGCGCCCAGTCCGATCGCCCGAGCGGCAGCAAGGGCATCGCGCTGACGCCGATCGCGCGCGCCTTCGACGGCGACGGCATCACCTATTCGAGCGTACGGGTGGAGATCGATCGCGCCACCCGCCGTGCCACCATCACCATCCAGGGCCCGACCGCGCCGCCGCCGGCTTCGGCGGCTGCCATGCAGGGCGAGGGCGCAGCCTTCTGGTCGCTGCGGGCGGCGCGCGAGCTGGACGATGCCATCCTGCACCTGCGCCTGAACGAGCCCGAGATCGGCGTCCTGATCTTCAAGACGCAGGGCGAGGCGGCGCAAGTGCTGGCCCATGATGTCTTCCTGGAGGCCAACAAGGGCCATTGGCTCGCGCGCGAGATCCTGCACCACTGGAAGCGCGTGTTGAAGCGCGTCGACGTCACCTCGCGCTCGCTGGTGGCGACCATCGAGCCCGGCAGCTGCTTTGCCGGCACACTGGCCGAGCTCGTGTTCGCCTGCGACCGCTCGTTCATGCTGACCGGCGCGTTTCCGGGCGACAACCGCCCGGCGGCCGCGCTGACGCTGTCGGCGCTGAACTTCGGCGCCTACCCCATGAGCAACGGTCTGTCGCGGCTGGCCACGCGCTTCCTGGGCGAGCCGGAGAGCGTCGAGCAATCGCGCGGCCAGACCGGCAAGCCGCTGGAGGCGGAAGACTGCGAGAGTTTGGGTCTCGTCACCGCCGCGCCCGATCACATCGACTGGGACGACGAGGTGCGCATCTTCCTCGAGGAGCGCGCCAGCTTCTCGGCCGACGGCCTGACCGGCATGGAGGCCAACCTGCGCTTTGCCGGCCCCGAGACCATGGAGACGAAGATCTTCGGCCGCCTCACGGCCTGGCAGAACTGGATCTTCCAACGCCCCAACGCGGCCGGCGCCGAGGGCGCATTGAAACGGTATGGCACCGGCGTGAAGGCGAACTTCAATCCGGAGCGAGTGTGACGCCTCTCCCTCTCCCCGCTCTTCCGCGGGGAGAGGGTTAGGGTGAGGGGCAGGCCCACACCGAGCGCCAGATCCTGCCCCTCACCCTAACCCTCTCCCCATGGAGAATGGGGAGAGGGGACTAGACAGAAGGAAACGCGAGATGGCCGAGACCTCCCAAGTCGATTACTCCACCAAGATCCCCAACAACGTCGGCCTCACCGACGACCAGCGCGTGCTGAAGGCGCTGGAGCAATGGCACCCCGGCTACATCGATTGGTGGATGACCATGGGGCCGGAGGGCTTCCAGACCTCCGACGTCTACCTGCGTACCGCCATCAGCATCGATCCCAAGGGCTGGGCCAAATTCGACTACGTCAAGATGCCGGACTACCGCTGGGGCATCCTGCTGGCTCCGCGCCAGGAAGACCGGCAGGTCAACTTCGGCGCCCACAAAGGCGAGAAGGCGTGGCAGGAGGTCCCGGGCGAATACCGCGCCATGCTGCGCCGCCTGATCGTGATCCAGGGCGACACGGAGCCCGCCAGCGTCGAGCAGCAGCGCTTCCTCGGCAAGACCGCGCCTTCCCTCTACGACATGCGCAACCTGTTCCAGGTCAACGTCGAGGAAGGCCGGCATCTGTGGGCCATGGTCTATCTGCTGCACAAATATTTCGGCAAGGACGGCCGCGAGGAGGCCGACGGCCTGCTGCAGCGCCGCTCCGGCGACGCCGACAAGCCGCGCATGCTCGGCGCCTTCAACGAGGAGACGCCGGACTGGCTCTCGTTCTTCATGTTCACGTTCTTCACCGACCGCGACGGCAAGATGCAGCTGGAAAGCCTGGCGCAGTCGGGCTTCGATCCGCTGTCGCGCACGTGCCGCTTCATGCTGACTGAGGAAGCGCACCACATGTTCGTGGGGGAGACCGGCGTCGGCCGCGCGATTGAGCGCACCTGCCAGGCGATGCGCGAGGCCGGCATCGAGGATGCCAACGACATCTCAGCCGTGCGCAAGCTCGGCGTCGTCGACCTGCCGACCATGCAGAAGAAGGCGAACCTGCACTTCTCGCTGTCGCTCGACCTGTTCGGCTCGGAGGTCTCGACCAACGCCGCCAACTACTACAACTCGGGCGTCAAGGGCCGCTTCCAGGAGACGCGCATCGAGGACGATCATCTCCTCACCAACGCCAGCTATCCCGTCAGCAAGCTGGTCGACGGGAAGATCAAGCTGGTCGACGAGCCGGCGCTCACCGCCATCAACATGCGGCTGCGCGACGACTACGTGAATGACTGCGCCAAGGGCGTCGAACGCTGGAACAAGGTGATCGAGAAGTCAGGGGTGAAATTCAAGCTGAAGCTGCCGCACGTTGCCTTCCATCGCGGTATCGGCGAGTTCGCCAACGTCAAGGCATCGCCCAGCGGCGTGGCCCTGAGCGATGCCGAATGGGCCAAGCAGAAGGACCAGTGGGTCCCCTCCAAGGACGACGGCGATTTCATCGCCAGCCTGATGGCGCCCTGCTGGGAGCGGGGCAAGTTCGCCTCCTGGATCGCGGCCCCCAAGGTCGGCATCGACAACAAGGCGGGCGACTTCGAGTACGTGAAGGTGCATCAGGCCTGAGGTTCCCCTCTCCCCGTGACGGACGGGGGAGAGGGGGGCACGACGCTACGCCGTATCCTAGGCCGAGATCATCGGCTATATGGTCCGGAGCAGGATTCAGGGAGGACAGCCATGAGCTCACAGCAAAGGGTTTCCCGCCGCAGTATCATCAAAAGCGGCGCGGCGCTCGCAACCGTCTCGACGATCCCCACCGGCTGGGCGATCGCGCAGGCCAAGCCCTTGAAGGTCGGGCTTATGCTCCCCTACTCGGGCACCTTCGCCAAGCTCGGCGAGAACATCACCTTCGCCATCGAGGTGCTGATCGCCGAGAAGGGCGGCAAGCTCGGCGGGCGCGAGATCCAGTTCGTCAAGCTCGACGATGAATCCAAGCCCGAGAACGCGCCGCAGAACGCCGACCGACTGGTCAAGCGCGACCAGGTCGACGTGCTGATCGGCACCGTGCACTCCGGCGTGCAGATGGGCATCCACAAGGTGGTGTCCGAAAGCGGCACGCTCACCATCGTGCCGAACGCCGGCAACGGCGCCGTGACGCGCGAGCTGTGCGCCAAGAACGTGTTCCGCTCCTCGTTCTCCAACTGGCAGCCGGCCTACGGCATGGGCGTCGCCGCGGCCAAGAAGGGCTTCAAGAAATCCGTGTGGGTGACGTGGGACTACGCCGCGGGCGCCGAAAGCGGGGCCGGCTTCAAGGAGGCGTTCGAGAAGGGCGGCGGGCAGGTGCTGCCGAACCTGACGCTGCCGTTCCCGCAGACCAACTTCCAGCCGCTGTTGGCCCAGCTTCCGGGCCTCGGGGTCGACGTGGTCGGCTCGTTCTTCGCCGGCGGCGGCGCCGTGCAGTTCGTCAAGGAGTACGCCGCGGCCGGCATCAAGCTCCCGCTGTGCGGCTCGGGCTTCCTCACCGAGGGCGTGCTCGAGGCGCAGGGCGCGGCGGCCGACGGCATCGAGACGGCGCTGCACTACGGCGACGGCCTCGACAACGCCAAGAACACCGCCTTCCGCGCGGCGTTCAAGGCCAAGGCCGGCCGCGATGCCGACGTCTACGCCGTGCAGGGCTATGACGCGGCGCAGCTGCTGGCCGTTGGTCTCGAAGCCGTCCAAGGCAAGATCGAGGATGAGGCCAATCTCTACAAGGCCCTGCGTGCCGCGAAGATCGACAGTCCCCGCGGCCCCATCAGCATGTCGTCGGCGCAGAACGTCACGCAGAACATCTACCTGCGCAAGGTCCAGGGCGGGCAGAACAAGGTCATCGGCATCGCCGCCGAGAACCTCGCCGACCCCGGCACCGGCTGCAAGCTGGCGTGATGCGCTCCCTCTCCCCACTCTTCAATGGGGAGAGGGTTAGGGTGAGGGGCGGCGGCAAACTCCAGCGTGGTGCCTGCGGCCGCCCCTCACCCTAACCCTCTCCCGTCATGCCGCAGGCATGTCTTCGACATGACGAAAGTACGGGGAGAGGGCATATGGACGGCACCGCATGGATTTCCCGGGCCTGCTCGCGCAGCTCCTCAACGGCGTCCAGTACGGCCTGCTGCTGTTCCTGATCGCCAGCGGGCTCACCCTGATCTTCGGGGTGATGGGCATCATCAACCTCGCCCACGGCTCGATGTTCATGATCGGCGCCTACGTGGCCTTCCTGGTCGCGCGCCACTGGGGCTCGTTGTGGCTCGCGCTGCCGGTCGCCGTCGCCTGCGGCATCGTCCTCGGCCTCGTGCTGGAGCGCTGTCTGTTTCGCTTCTTCTACGCGCGCGAGCATCTCGATCAGGTGCTGCTGACGTTTGCGCTGATCCTGCTGTTCGAGGAATCGCGCTCGCTGCTGGTCGGCAACGACTTCTACTCCGTGCCGGTGCCGGCGCTGCTCGACTTCTCGGTGCCGATCACTGCCGGCTTCAGCTATTCGGCTTACCGCTTTGCCGTCATCGGCGTCTGCCTGGCGCTGGCCGCGCTGCTGTTCTGGTGGATCGAGCGCACCCGCATGGGCGCCGTCATCCGCGCGGCGGCCGAGAAGCCCGAGATGGTCGACATCCTGGGCATCGACGCGCGCGGGGTGCACATGACGGTGTTTGCGATCGGCACGGCGCTGGCCTTGGTCGCCGGCGCGCTGGCGGCCCCGCTCTACTCCGTCTATCCCAACATGGGCGACGGCTTCCTCATCATCTCGTTCGTGGTGGTGGTGATCGGCGGCCTCGGCTCGGTGTCCGGCGCCTTCTGGTCGGCGCTGATCATCGGCCTGGTCGATACGCTGGGCAAGGCCTACGCCCCCAAGGTGGCGGGACTCGCCGTCTACGTGCTGATGGCGGCCGTACTGATCTGGCGTCCCTCCGGCCTGTTCGGGCAGCAGCGCACATGACGAGAACCGGGAGCGCGACCTGATGCTGCCGCGCGGCCGGGCGGTGATCGTCATGCTGGGGCTGGGCGCGGGCCTGCTCGCCGTGCTGCCGCTGTTCGTGTCGCCCTACTACGTCGAGCTCGGCACCTACGCGCTGATCTCGGCCATGTTGGCGCTCAGCCTGCAGCTGCTGGTCGGCTGCACCGGGCTCGTCAGCCTCGGCCACGCCGCGTTCTACGGGCTCGCCGCCTACACGGTTTACCTGATCACGCCGGCCAACGAGGCTCGCTCGATCCTCGTCACGCTGCCCGCGGCCGTGGCCGTGGCCGGGCTGGCGGCGCTGATTGTCGGCGCCTTGTCGTTGCGCACGCGCGGCTTCTTCTTCCTGATGGTGACGCTGGCGTTCGGGCAGATGGTGTTCTTCCTGTTCCACGACACCAAGCTCGGCGGCGGCACCGACGGCGCCTTCCTGCCCCGCCCGCTGCTCGCACTGCTCGACTGGCAATTGCCGTTGACGCGGCGCCAGCGCCCCTATGCGGTCTACTACGTCTCGCTGTCACTGCTGATCGCCATGTATGTCGGCCTGGTCTTCGTGCTGCGCTCGCTGTTCGGGCGGGTGCTGGAGGGCATTCGCGTCAACGAGCACCGCATGCAGGCGCTCGGCTTCCACACCTACCGCTACAAGCTCGCGGCCTTCGTCATCGCCGGCCTGCTGGCGGGCGTCGCCGGCCACATGTGGGCCATGCACCGCGGCTTCGTGAACCCCGAGCTGATCGCCTGGCATCGCTCGGCGGAGGCCCTGCTGATGATCCTGCTCGGGGGCTTGAGCACGCTGCATGGGCCGATCATCGGGGCGCTGGCCTACACCGCGCTCGGCGAGTTCGCGCAAGCCGTCACCGAGCGCAAGCTGTTGGTCGAAGGGCTGATCGTGCTGTTCGTGGTGCTGGCGCTGCCGAAGGGCTTGAGCGGCATCAGCCTGCCGCGCCGGCCGCGGCGGGAGGCCCCGCCTGCGCCCTCCCCGACGAGCCCGGCCGAGGCGCATCCCCATGGTTGAGGCTCGCTCCGCCTCCGCGCCGGTGCTCGCCACGCATGGGCTCAGCCGCCACTTCGGCGGCCTGGTCGCCGTGCACGACGTGTCGATCTCCCTGCGCCAGGGCGAGCTGCACGCCGTCATCGGCCCCAACGGCGCCGGCAAGACCACGCTCGTCAACATGCTGTCCGGCGAGATCAAGCCGACCGCCGGGCGCGTCGAGCTCGACGGGCGCGAGGTGGCGGGCGAGCCGGCCTGGCGCATGACCCGCCTCGGCGTCGGCCGCTCGTTCCAGCGCACCAACATCTTCCTCTCGTTCAGCGTGCTGGAGAACGTGCGGCTGGCGGCGCAGGCGATGGGCGTGCCGGCGGCGCGCCTGTTCCGGACCGCGGCGCGCGAGCCCGGCCTGATCGAGCGGGCCGAGTGCGCGCTCGGCCGCGTCGGGTTGACCGATGTTTCTGCCAGCATCGCCGGCACGCTCTCGCACGGCGAGCAGCGCCAGCTCGAGATCGCCATGGCACTGGCCAGCGACCCCAAGGTGCTGCTGCTGGACGAGCCGCTGGCCGGCATGGGGCCGGAAGAATCCCAGCGCATGACCGGCCTGCTGAAGGAGCTGGCGCGCGAGCACGCCGTTCTGCTGATCGAGCACGACATGGACGTCGTGTTCGCCGTGGCCGACTGGATGACCGTGATGGCGGAGGGCGCCGTGCTGGCGGAGGGCCGACCCGAGGCGATCCGCGCCAACACCGCCGTGCAGGACGCCTATCTCGGGGGCCATGCGTGATGCCGGCGCCCATTTCCGTGCCCTTGCTCGAAGGCCGCGACCTCGACACCTACTACGGCCAGAGCCACATCCTGCGCGGCATCTCCATCGCCATCCGGCCGGGCGAGGCGATCGGCCTGATGGGCCGCAACGGCATGGGCAAGACCACGCTGATCCGCACGCTGCTGGGCCTGGTGCGCGCCCGCCACGGCACCGTTGCGATCGACGGGCAGGACGTGACGCGCGTGCCGACCTTCGCCATCGCCCAGCGCGGCATCGCCTACGTGCCGGAGGGCCGCGGCATCTTTGCCAGCCTCAGCGTGGCCGAGAACCTGGCGATCGCCGAACGTGGCGGCGCTGCGCAGGCGGATTGGACCACGCCGCGCATCTTCGAGCTGTTCCCGCGCCTGGCCGAGCGCCGGGAGAACCGCGGCGACCAGCTCTCGGGCGGCGAGCAGCAGATGCTCGCGATCGGCCGCGCGCTGCTCACCAACCCGCGCCTGCTGATCCTGGACGAGGCCACCGAGGGCCTGGCGCCGCTGCTGCGCGAGGAGATCTGGAAGACCATCCGCCTGATCCGCTCGACCGGCATGGCGACGCTGATCGTCGACAAGACGGTGGCCGCCGTCACCGCCGTTGCCGACCGCATCGTCATCCTGGTCAAGGGCGAGATCGTGTTCGAGGGCACCCCGGCCGAGCTGAAGGCCAACCCCGAGCTGATGCACCGGCATCTGGGGGTGTAGCCGTCATGCCCGCGGAGGCGGGCATCCACGCCATCCTCGATGGTTGGCTTGCGTGGACCCCCGCCTGCGCGGGGGTGACGTTGCGCCGCCTTCCCCGCAGGCCCAGCAATCTCCGACCGACACTGGAGTGCATAGTATCGTAGGCGCCGCGACTGCCCTGGAAATGCATGGTGTCGCAGCGATACCACACACCGCTCCAGATGAAGCCGCGCCGCTCGAACACCTCGATGACCTCCCAGGGCGAGGCCTCGGCAAGAAGATGGTCGACTTTTGGCCATTATTCTCAGTAGCCTGATATCAGATGCAGCAAATCCCGAGCGCGTCGAGGGCCGCGTATTGGGAGCGCTATCTTGGGGAGCCCTCCGTGACGAAGTTCATCGCCGTCTCCAATCGCCGGGGCGGTGTAGGTAAGACCACCATAACGATGATGCTGGCCTACGGCTTGTCCGCGGGCCGACGCCAGAAAGTCCTGCTGATCGACCTCGACGCGCAGGCCAGCACTTCAATCGTCATGATGGGCCATCAGCGCTGGCGTGCGGCCCGCGAGGCCCACCGCACCACCTCCGGGCTTCTCACCCAGATTGCGAACAACGATGCGATCAGCTGCAAAGCCTACATATCGCAAGGCATCGGCGACGTGATTCTCGCCGATGGCAGCACGCCTGCGCTCGACATCATCCCGAGCGCCCATGACCTCGACGACAAGGAAGCGCTGCTGCTGATCGCGCAGCAGGCCCGCTTCCACAAAATCAGCGACGCGTTCGACAACATGCAGGATCGGATGGGGAAGGTCATCCGATCGGCTGACGGGGCCTACGATCAGGTCATCATCGATTGTGCCCCGGGTCTTTCCCAGCTGGTGTGGGGGGCGTTGCGCATCGCTGACTTCGTGCTGATTCCCTATGTCCCCGATCGCACGGCCGAGGACAACGTCGGCTGGCTCGCGCACCGGCTGAAGGAGATCGGCGGGGCGATGTCCTCGACGGTCCCCAATCGCGTATCGGGCCAGGACAGTCGGGCGCAAGGCATCATCGCGGCCGTGAGCGCCAAGTATGCACCGCTCGGAGTCCAGATCCCGGCCACCCAGCCCCTGGCCAGCGCGCTCGACTACCGCGACAAACCGGGCACGCTTGCGTCGAAGTTCGGCCCGGCGGCCCAACACGTGAATGCCCTCGCCGATGCCGTGCTCAACGTCGTCAATCAGCCGATCGTGGTGGCCGCCCAATGAGTGCCCAATGAGCGAAGGCCAGATACACGAAATCCTCCGCCGGGTATTCGATGTCATCGTGCGGGAGGCGCAGGACAATCCGGCGCTGGCGCGAAGACTTGCGCAGGCCATTGCCCCAGGGCCCGCAGCCGGGCCCGGACCACCCAGGCCGGCGCGCCGCAGGCCCTTCGATGCCTCGCAATTCCACGCCATCAATATTCTGAGACTGCATGGCGAATCCGCACTCCGCGGCAAGCTCGAGCAGGTCAAGGCCGCGGAGGATTTGAAATCCGTTGCCAGGGCGTCCGGGCTGGTGCTGTCGGGACGCGCGAGCAAGGCGCGCGCATCGCGCACCGAGTTGATCGCCGGGATCGTCGAGGCCGCCAAGCATTATGACGCCCAGCGGGGCGCGGCCACCGCGTGAGGAGCCCGTCACCTCGATGTCCCGACAATCTCCGGCCGGTACTCGAAGTGCATGGTGTCGTAGTGATACCATTTGCCGCCCCAGATGAAGCCGTGGCGCTCGAACACCTCGACGATCTCCCAGGGGATGCGGTTCCTGTGGGCGTAGCGGCCGTCGGGGCCGGGCCGATTCCAGCGCCAGTAGTCGGCGCGCGCAACCGCGATGTCGATGGCGATGCCCATGCCGTGCGCCGAGATGCGCTTGGTGCCGGCGACGACGCGGCAGTTGGTGGTTCCCGCTGACGGCTTCAGATAGGGCGTGAGCTCGGCGGGCAGCCTGTCGAGCTCGTTGGAGATCGCCTGCAGCTTCTGCGCGACACCGTTGACCCTGGTCGCCTGCAATTTCTGCGCGCCGCGGCTCGGCAGCCACACCACGTCCACCAGGTGGCGTGCCACCTGGCCCTTAGTGCAGTCACCGTACATCTTGTCGAACAGCGGCTGGAACCGCACCCGGCCGGGATCGCTCTGGAAAGCCACGGGAAGGCCGGTGCGGCCGGTCGGATAGGCGGCATAGAACATGTCCTCGAGGTCGGGCGCATCGAGCCGCGCCTCAAACGTCTTTTCGCCTTGGCCGTCGTCGAACGGCATGCGCGTGCCGTCCCTCCAGACGATGTCGTTGCCCTCGGTGCTCGCCAGGAAATCGGGGTAAGCCGCCACCAGCGCCGCCATCTGCCGCTGCATCTGCGGGCCGACGCTGCCTTGTGCCGCTGCCGAGCCGGCCGACAGCAGCGCCGCCACACACATCCAAGCAGCCCGTGCCATGCGCCGGCGCCTCTTCTCTTCGCCTGCCCGCATGCTACACCGGCGCCGTACCGACCCATGCTTGCACCGTCATCCCGCCCATGCCCTTCGCCACCGTCGACGGCCGCCGCATCGAAGTCCGCCTGATCCCCGGCGATGCCCTGACACGGCCGCCGCTCGTGTTCCTGCACGAGGGGCTCGGCTCGGTCGCCCTGTGGCGCGACTTCCCCGACAAGGTCGCGGCCCGTCTCGGCGCGCGCGCGCTGATCTACTCCCGCTTCGGCTACGGGCAATCCGACGGGCTGGCCGACGGCCCGCCGGCCAGGCGGACGCCGGACTTCATGCACCGCGAGGCGCTGGATACCCTGCCCGCCCTGCTGGACCAGCTCGGCATCGAGCGGCCGCTGCTGATCGGCCATTCCGACGGCGCCTCGATCGCCCTGATTTATGCGGCCAGCTCGGGCCGGCCGGTCGCGGGTCTCGCCTTGATGGCCCCGCACGTGTTCGTCGAGCCGATCTGCGTCGAGAGCATCGCCAGGATCCGGGAGACCTACCGCACCACCGACTTGCGCGAGCGGTTCGGCAAATATCATGCCCGCGTCGACGACGCCTTCCTGGGCTGGGCCGACAGCTGGCTGGCGCCGGAGTTTCTCTCATGGTCGATCGAGGACCTGCTGCCCCGCGTGACGGCGCCGCTGCTGCTGATCCAGGGCCGCGACGACGAATACGGCACGCTGGCCCAGCTCGACCGCATCGAGGCCGCCGCCCCCGGCCCGGCCTCGCGCCTCGTGCTCGACCATTGCGGCCACGCCCCCCATCGCGACCAGGAGGCCGCCGTGCTCGCGGCCATCGTCGAGTTTGCCGGCCGGCAGACTCCAGCCTGAAGCAGGTCTGCGCCACCGCGCCAACAGCTGCAACGCCACGCCCCCGCCGCCAGGCCCCGAAAGCTGAAGGATGGCCAGGGCAAGTAAGTGCCAGTTCCCGAAGTTTCGGCTCTTTACATTCGGCATTCGGCAAGCCGCCTCTTTTGCTGTGCTTGGGGCGTGCTAATCTCGCACCGTGTTCTAGCTCACACGGGCGGTACCTGGTGTTGCGAATTTTTGCCGCCATCTTCATCGCGCTCACCTCTTGCCTGTGCGTTCTCGTGGAACGGGCGCTGGCTGAGAGTCGATTTGCCCTATTGATCGGTAATCAGAGCTACAACGAGAAAGTCGGGCCGCTCAAGAACACGCACAACGACATCGCACTGGTCGGCGCCGCGCTGGAAAAGCTTGGCTTCAAGACCACGCTCGTCAAGGATGCCGGCTACAAGACGATCGATACGGCCATCAAGCGGCATATCCAAAGCGTGCGCCGCGAGGGGAAGGGAACGATTGGTCTCGTGTACTACACCGGCCACGGTGCAGCGGATCCGGATACCAATCTCAACTACCTGATCCCGGTCGACGTCGCCAACGTCGACGATGACGACCTGTGGACCAACTCGCTCAACCTCAATGGCATCGTCGAGTCGCTGCGCGCACAAGCGCCAGACGCCACGCACTATGTTGTGTTCGATGCTTGTCGCAACGAGCTGAAGTTGACGCGCAAGGGCAGGAAGGCGCTGGTCGACAAAGGCTTCGTGCCAATCGCCTACACCCCGGGCGTCATGGTCGCCTACGCGACTGCACCGGGCAGGACAGCGATGGATGCGGGAAACGGCGGCGGGCCCTACGCGACAGCGCTGGCTGAGGAGATCGTCAAGCCCGGTGTCGAGGCCATGACCATGTTCCGGCGGGTGGCGCTGCGGGTGCACCGTGAGATTGGCCAGGACCCGTGGCTGTCTGCTTCGACCTTGCCGGAGGTCTACTTCGCAGGCTCGAAGCCGCCGGGGCCGACGCCCGAGCAGCAGATGGAGCTCGCGTTCTGGGCCTCGGTGAAGGACAGCACGAGCCCGGCGGTGTTGAACACCTATCTCGAGCGCTATCCGGGCGGCGAGTTCGCTCCTATCGCGCGAGCCCTGGTCGAACACTACGAGCGTCGGCTCAAGGTGGAGCAGGCGGCGCGTGAGGAGGAGCGCATGCGCCAAGAGGAAGCCAGGAAGGCCGCCGATGTGAGGCGGCTTGAGGAGGCGCGCCGCGTCCGCGAGGCGGCGCTTGCCGAGGAGCGCCGCCTCGCTGAGGAGGCCAAGAACAGGCCGGAAGCCACGCGGGTGGAGGAGCAGGAGCGGGCCGAGCTGATAGCCCGCACGCAGGAGCTGCGCAAGGCATTGGAGGAGGCGCGGCTGGCGCGCGAGGCAGCCAAGGCGGCCGAGGAACAACGGATAGCGGCAATCAAAGCCGCCAATGAGGCGACCAGAGCAGCAGAGCAAACCATAGCGTCAAAGCGTGAGGCGGAAAGCACCGGCGATCCCACCAAAGTCGCCGCGCTGCCCAAAATTGAGAAACCGCAGAGTACGGACCAGTTCGACGGCAATTGGATAATCAGTGTCACAAGCGAGACGTGTTCTGTAAAGAAAAGCGAATTTTCAATCACCATAGCGAATGGGGCGATTGGAGGCCGCGTCAAGGCGGGGAGTATCTCAGGTAGCATGTCAGCCTCCGGCGTGGCGAGCTGGACCCTGCCCAGCCTTAGGGATGGCAAGCCGGTGATCCATTCGGGCACGTTCCGCGGGCGTGCGGGGTCCGGCACGTACAGTCATCCTGGCTGCGGTGGCACCTTTACCGCCAAACGCACATGACGGCGCCCGTGCGATCGCCCACGGCAAAGAAGCAACGTCACGTCCGTCTTGAAGGCGACGACCAATAGCGCTTCGCGGCTGCAGTGGGCGGCTATTTTGATACAAAGGCATGGACTTGATCTTCGCTCACCGAGCGCGGGCTGACCATAGCGACGCTCCGGCTACTGTGTAAACAGCACTAACTTCCGCAACGGGTCATCATCCACCTGTCATGCGCGGCGTCCGACAGCAATTTACTGGAAGCGGACTGAGTCGGCTCGACCTGAGCCGGTCCGTCAACCCCGCTCGGGATGCCTACGGCACGGCCGGCAGCGAGCCCTCGACCGGGGTCCAGCCGCCGGCGCACTGGGCAAACAGCGGACAGCCGAACACGCCCCGCACCTTGCCAGGAAGCGCGGGATCGGCGGCCGCGAGCGGCACCTGCCAGCGGGTCGTCTGCTTCATCGCCACCACGACGGCGGCGATGTCGATGCCGAGCCGGGCGAGCAGGCGGTGCCCGGCCAGGATCGACGCGCCCGTCGAAACCGCATCGTCGACGACGCACACGCGCCGGCCGGCGAGCAGCGCAACGAGGTTGGGATCGAGATAGAGCCGCTTGTCGCCGGCCGGGCTGGTAATCGAGGACACCGGCTCCGACAGCGCATCGTCGTACCAGTACTTGCGCGAGTACCCCAGCGGCAGATAGCGCGCGTGCCCGAGGCGCTGCGCAACGAGCGGCGCGAACGTCAGCCCCAGCGTCGGCAGGCCGACGATGACCTCGACCCCGGCCAGGCGGGCAAGGTCCGTCATGCCCTGTGCCAGCGCATCGATGACCACGAACGCGGCCTGGTTGGCGATCAGCGAGGCGACCGCGTGCTGGCCGTCCGGCAGGGCGCGCAGCGGCAGCACGAGCACGCGCCCATCCGGCAGCAGCCGCACCGGATAGCCAAGCCGAAAGGGCGGCCGCGGAGCTGCGCCACCCGGCCAATCCGCCAGCAATGCTTGCCAGTAGGTGGTCGTCGGCTCGGTGTGGAGCGCGGGCGGCGCGTCGGCGGGCGGGCTCATGCGCCTTGCCCCGTCACCCCTCGTAGCCCTCGATGATCACGAGATCGGCCGTGCTGGCTTCGTCGCGGATCTTGGCGGCGGCCTGGTAGGCGGGCGAGTCGTGGCAGGCCTTGGCGGCGGCGTAGCTGTCGAACTCGATCACCACGTGCCGGCGCCCGCCGAGCCGGCTCCCCAACACCTGCGACTCGCCATTGCGCACGATGAAGCGCGCGCCATACGCCTTCAAGGGCGCGGCGTTGGCGGCGACATAGTCCTTGTAGCGCTCGGGGTTCGTGATGTTGACGTGCACGATCCAGTAGCCCTTCTTGGCCATCTCCAACTCCTTGTCCACGCGATCCGAAACCGACTGGGCTCAGCTTAGCAACCGCACCAGCCACAGCGCGAGTCCCGGAAAGGCGACGACCAGCCCGAGCCGAATCACGTCCATGCCGATGAACGGCAAGACGCCACGGTAGGTCGACGCGATCGGAACCGTCTTGGCGATCGAGCTGATGACGAACACGTTGAGACCGATCGGCGGCGCGGTCAGTCCGATGCCGACCACGATCAGCACCAGGATCCCGAACCAGATCGCAACCTCGTCCGCCGGCAGCCCGAAATCGAGCGCCTGCACGATCGGGAAGAATACCGGCAGCGTCAGCAACAGCATGGCGAGCTCGTCCATCACCGCACCCAGCAAGATGTAGAGCGCCAGCAGGCAAACCATGATGACGTAGGGCGGCAGGCCGAGACCGGCTACCCACTCGGCTGCCTGCGTCGGCATCTGCGAGCGCGCCAGGAAGGCGTTGAACACCTCCGAGCCGAGCAGGATGATGAAAATCATGCCGGTGGTCTCGGCCGTCTGCTTCAGGCTCTCGATGATGCTGCGCCAGTTGAGGGATCGCTGCAGAAGGCCGACCAGCAGCATGGCCATGGCGCCGAAGGCTGCGCCCTCGGTCGGCGTGAACACGCCGCCGTAGATGCCGCCCACCACCATCAGCGCGATCAGTAGAACCGGCCACACGTCGGCCACCAGCTTCGTCCGGTTGCCGACCTCGATCGAGGTCGGCGGCGCGAGCTCCGGCCGGCGCCGCACGATCAAGGCGATGGCAATGCAGTAAAACAGCGCCGCCATCAGGCCGGGAATGAGCGCGGCCTTGAACAGCTTGGCGATGTTCTGCTCGGTGGCGATCGCATAGACCACCAGGATGACTGAGGGCGGAATGAGAATGCCGAGCGTGCCGCCGACCGCAATGGTGCCGGTCGCGAAGCCCGCGTCGTACTTGTAGCGCAGCAGCTCCGGCAGCGCCGCCCGGCCGAAGGTCGCAGTTGTTGCGACCGAAGACCCGCAAATGGCGCCGAACGCCGTGCAGGCCCAGATCACCGCCATGGCAAGCCCGCCGCGCAGGCGGCCCGCGAACGCCTCGGCGGCGCGAAAGAGCGCAGTAGAAAGCCCCGAGCGCTCCGCCAGCGCCCCCATCAGAATGAACAGCGGAATGACCGAGAGCGTGTAGTTCGCGAACTGATGGTAGGAGTTGGTCTTCATGTAGGCGAAGAACGCCGACCAGCTCGAGAGGTGGATGAAGCCGGCCGACCCCACCACCAGCATCGACAGACCGATCGGCATGCGCAGCGCGATGAGCAGCAGCATGGCGGCAAAGCCGATGCCGGCGAGGGCAAAGCCGCTCATGGGCGCCCCCTGACCAGCCTTACTGCCGTCGCCAATGCGACGCAGGTCAGCAGAAACAGCAGCGCGGTGGAAATGGCGATTGCCGGCCAGGCAATGAGCTGCAACAGCATGGTGGTCTGTCCGCTGCGGTAGTGCTCGAGCGTGCCCACGACCAGGCACGCTGTGAGCAGGCCCATCATGCCGGCGTAGATCAGGTCCCAGAACGCGTCGAGGAGGCTAGTCGCCCGCGCCGGCAGCCACCTGGTGAAGGTATCGACCACGATATTGCCGCGCCGCGCTTGGCAGTACGGTAGAAAGGCGAACACAGCGATTGCCGCGCCCATGCTGACCAGCTCGAAATCACCATTGACCGGACCCAACCAGGGAAATTTGGCGGCCAAGGACGTGCCGCTGAGCCAACGGCCGAGCACACTAAGGACGACCAAAGATGCCATAGCGAGCAGGAGGAGGCCGCCCAGCACGCCGACGATACCTGAGATGCGCTCGACGAGCGGAGGGCGCACGCCGGGTCCAACCGAAACCTCGGCGTCGCTCATCTTCGTTTCCTCCTCCCCCAATTGACCGAGAGCCCGCGCCGGCCTGTGCCGTGTCCGCGGGCTCCCGAAATGCCTGCCGTCAGGCGCATGCACGGCCCGCTGCGCGCCACCCTTGGCGGTGCGCAGCGGCTGCGCCTACTGGACCTTACGCCTTGTCGTACTTGGCGACCAGCGCGCGGGCCTGCTCCAGCAACTTGCCACCGTCGAGACCCTTGTCCTTCACCTGCTTGATCCACGCGTCGATCACGGGCTCGGTCGCCTTCACCCACTTGGCCTTTTCCTCGGCCGAGATGGTGTTGATGGTGTTGCCGCGCTTCTTGACCATGTCGAGCACGATGGCACCGGCGTCGTCCCACATGTTGCCGGCGAGCTCGGCGAACTTCATGCCGGAGTTCTTGTCGATCGCCGCCTTGAGATCCGCCGGCAGGCCATCGTATTTGGCCTTGTTCATGGCGAGGAAGAAGCTCGCCGTGTAGAGCGTGGGCGAGCCCGGGATCTCGGTGTGGAATTTCACCAGCTCGTGCAGCTTGATCGCCGGCACGACCTCCCAGGGAACCACGCAGCCATCGATTACGCGCTGCGCCAGGCTCTCGGGCACCTGCGGGATCGGCATCGGGATGGCGGTCGCGCCCAGCGCCTTGAGCGCCTCGCCGGCAAGACGCGTGGGTGCCCGCAGCTTGAGGCCCTTGAGGTCGTCCATGGTCTTGACCTCTTTGGTGGCGTGGATCAGGCCATGATCGTGCGACCAGAAGCTGAGCAGCTTGATGTCGCTCGTCTCCTTGGCGAGGTTGGCATTGGCGTACTCCTGCGACGCCCGCGCGTTGACAATGCCGCGCCGCGCGGCCACGAACGGCAGCTCGAACACCTCGGTCGATGGGAAGCGTCCCGCTGTCGAGCCGGGCAGCGTCCACACGATGTCGACCACGCCGTCACGGGCCTGGTCGTAGAGCTGGGGCGGCGTGCCGCCCAGCTGCATCGAGGGGAAGATGTCGATCTTGATCTTGCCGCCGGAGTCCTGCTCGATCATTTTCGCCCATGGCGCCAGCATCTTGGCGTGGCCGTTGGCGACCGGCGGCAGGAAGTGGTGCAGCTTCAGTGTCACCTGCGCCTGGGCGAACGCCGGCTTGGCGATCGCCGGTGCGGCGATGGCGGCGCCCGTGGCAGCCAGGAACTTGCGGCGAGAGACGGTCATAGTATTCCTCCCATTCGATTCTTCGGACGAAATCGTAGCGCGCTACCTGCGACGGTGCATCCTGCCGCACGCGGCGGCGCCCCCGTCCCACCCCTCTTCTATCGCATCACATAGTTTGTATGCAAAACCTTCTCGCCGGCAAATTTGCCTGCCGGGTTGGCGGGAGGCGAGGCGGTGTGCCATGCTACGCTGGAACGGTTCCAATACGCTGTCAGGAGGTAGGCCATATGCGCTACGAGGCGCCGAGTTCGCTCGACCAGGCGGTCGCGCTGCTCGTGAATGAACGGGGTGAGGCGCGGGTGCTGGCCGGCGGCACCGATCTGCTGGTGCAGATGAAGACCGAGGTGATCGAGCCGGTATTGGTGGTCGACATCAAGGGCATCGCCGAGCTGTGCCAGATCAAGGAGGAGGGCGGCGGCTTCCGGGTCGGCGCCGCGGTCACCGGGGCCGAGCTGAAGGAGCACGCCAAGCTCCAATCGACGTGGCCCGGCGTGGTGGAGGCGGCCAACCTGATCGGCTCCACCCAGATCCAGGGTCGCGCCACCATGGGCGGCAACCTGTGCAACGGCTCGCCGGCCGCCGACAGCGTGCCGGCCCTGATCGCCGCCGGCGCCAAGGCCACCATCGTCGGCCCCCAGGGCCGCCGCGATCTCCCGGTCGAGGATGTCATGCTGGCCCCGCGCAAGCTCGCGCTGGCCAAGGGCGAGATCATCGCCTCCTTCCTGCTGCCGCCCAAGCCGGCCCGCAGCGGCGAGGCCTATCTGCGCTTCATCCCGCGCACCGAGATGGATATTGCCGTGGTCGGCTGCGGCGTCTGTCTCACGCTCGATGCCAAAGGCGTCTGCACGGCGGCCCGCGTTTCGCTCGGCGCCGTGGCGGCACGCCCGCTGTTGGTTGCGCCGGCCGCCGCCGCGCTGATCGGCAGCAAGGTCGACGATGCCGCCCTGCGAAAGCTGGACGCCGCGGCGCAGGCCGCCTGCCAGCCGATCGACGACAAGCGGGGCACCAAGGAATATCGGATCAAGGTCGCGGGCGTGCTGGCCCGCCGGGCTGCGCAGATCGCGCTCGAACGGGCGAGGAAAGGCTGAGGCTGATGTCGAAACACCACATATCCGCAACCGTCAACGGCGATGCCGTCGAGTTCCTGTGCGAGACGGAGGATACCCTCCTCGACGTCCTGCGCGACCAGCTCGGCCTCACCGGCACCAAGGAAGGCTGCGCCACCGGCGACTGCGGCGCCTGCAGCGTCACGGTCGACGGCCGCCTGGTCTGCTCGTGCCTGATGCTCGGCGTCGAGGCCAAGGGCAAGTCGATCGGCACCATCGAGGGCATCGCCCAGGGTGAGGCGCTGCATCCCCTGCAGCGCAAGTTCCTCGAGCACGCGGCGCTGCAATGCGGCATCTGCACGCCGGGCTTCCTGGTCGCCGCCAAGTCGCTGCTCGAAAAGAGCCCCGACCCGAGCGAGACCGAGGTGCGCTACTGGCTGGCCGGCAATCTGTGCCGCTGTACCGGCTACGACAAGATCGTTCGCGCGGTGCTGGACGCCGCTGCCGAGATGAGAGGAGCCTGAGCCATGCAGGAAAAAGTCAAGGACGCCCCGCTCGCCGAGTTCAAGTATGTCGGCACCCGCCCCGTGCGTCCGGACGGCGTCGACAAGGTGACGGGCCGCGCCAAGTTCGGCGCCGACCTCGCCATGCCGGGCCAGCTGGTCGGCCGCGTGCTCAGGAGCCCGCATCCGCACGCGCGCATCAAGTCCATCGACGCCACCGCCGCGCTCAAGCTGCCCGGCGTCAAGGCCGTCGTCACGCGCGATGACTTCAAGGATCAGCCCTCCGAGTTCATCCCGGCGGGCGAGATGATGATCAACTACCGCGACGTGGTGCGCTCCGTCATGGCGCGCGAGAAGGCGCTGTACGAGGGCCATCCGGTCGCCGCCGTGGCCGCCACGACCGCCAGCGTCGCCAAGCAGGCCCTGAGGCTCATCAAGGTCGACTACGAGGTGCTGCCGCACGTCATCGACGTGGTCGAGGCCATGCGGCCGGGCGCGCCTCTGCTGCACGAGGATATGGTCACGGCCGGCGTCGAGCCGGCGCCGAAAACCTTCTCCAACATCGCCAAGCGCATCGAGTTCACCATCGGCGACATCGACGCCGGCTTCAAGCAGGCCGATCTCATCGTGGAGCGTTCCTTCACGACCAAGCCGGTGCATCAGGGCTACATCGAGCCGCACGCCTGCATCGCCAGCGTCTCGGAGGACGGCCAGGCCGATGTGTGGGTGTCGACCCAGGGCCACTGGATCGTCCGCGCCCACTGCGCGCGCCTGCTCGGCTGGGACGTGAGCAAGGTGCGCGTCACTGCGGCCGAGATCGGCGGCGGCTTCGGCGGCAAGACCGTGGTCTATCTGGAGCCGGTGGCGCTGGCCCTTTCCCGCAAGGCCGGTCGGCCGGTGAAGATGGTGATGACGCGCGAGGAGGTGTTCCGCGCCTCCGGCCCGACCTCGGGCGCGCACGTGCGCGTCAAGATCGGCGCCAAGAAGGACGGCCGCATCGTCGCCGCTGACGCCGAGCTCAAATACCAGGCTGGCGCCTTCCCGGGCTCGCCGGTGCAGCCCGGCTGCATGTGCGCGTTTGCGCCCTACGACCTCGACAACGTCAAGGTGATCGGCTTCGACGTCGTCACCAATCGGCCGAAGGTGGCGGCCTACCGCGCACCCGGCGGACCGATCGCCGAGTTCGCGGTCGAGAGCGTGATCGACGAGATCGCCGGCAAGCTCGGGCTCGACCCGATCGAGCTGCGCCTCAAGAACGCCGCCAAGCAGGGCACCAAGGCCGCCTACGGTCCGAAGTTCGGTCCGATCGGCCTGGTCGAGACGCTGGAGGCCGCCAAGGCGCATGCGCATTGGCGCACGCCGCTCGGCAAGAACCAGGGGCGCGGCGTCGCCAGCGGCTTCTGGTTCAACATCGGCGGCGAGACGGCGGTGTCGCTCTCCCTCAACGAGGACGGTACGCTCTCGCTCACCGCCGGCACGCCCGACATCGGCGGCCTGCGCGCCTCGCTGTGCATGATGGCGGCGGAGGAGCTCTCCGTGCCGTTGGACAAGATCCGCGTCCAGATCGGCGACACGGCCCAGCTCGGCTACAACTTCCTCACTGGCGGCAGCCGCTCTACCTTCTCGAGCGGCATGGCGACGGTGGAGGCGGCCCGCGAAGTCATGAAAGAGGCCTGCAAGCGCGCCGCCCAGCTCTGGGAATTGCCGCAAGATGCGGTGGAGTACAAGGACGGCGCGGTGCGCCCCGCCGGTCCCAACGCCGGCAAGCACACGCCGATGACGCTGAAGGACATCGCCGGCGTCGCCGGCAAGACCGGCGGCCCGATCGCCGGCTATTCCCGCATCAACGCGCACGGCGCGGCGCCGAGCTTCGCCACCCACATCTGCGACGTGGAGATCGACCCCGAGACCGGGCGAGCGCTGGTGGTGCGCTACACGGCCATCCAGGATGCGGGCCGCGCCATCCACCCGAGCTACGTCGAGGGCCAGTACCAGGGCGGCGTGGCGCAGGGCATCGGCTGGGCGCTCAACGAGGAGTACATCTACGGCGCCGACGGCAAGCTGCAGAACCCGGGCTTCCTCGACTACCGCGTGCCGGTCGCCTCCGACCTGCCGATGATCGACACGGTGATCGTCGAGGTGCCGAACCCGCGCCACCCCTATGGCGTGCGCGGGGTCGGAGAGACTCCCATCTGCCCGCCGATGGCGGCGGTGGCCAATGCGATTGCCAGCGCCACCGGCGTGCGCTTCACCGACCTGCCGATGTCGCCGCCCAAGGTCCTCAAGGCGCTCGACGAGGCCAGGGCCAAAGGCACGGCGAAGATCTGAAAATCCCCCCTCTCCCCGCTTGCGGGGAGAGGGTCGGGGTGAGGGGCAGCGGCAAACATCGTCGAGCAAGCTCCTGCCCCTGCCCCTCACCCTAACCCTCTCCCCATGCTGAAGAAGCATGGGGAGAGGGAATGGACTACCCCCATGGCCCACGTCACGCTGATCGGCAACCTGCGCCAATACACCGGCGGCGTGAGCGAGCTTGCCGTAGAGGCGGCCACCGTGCGCCAGCTGTTTGCGCGTCTCGGCGAGAGATATCCCGACCTCGCCCCGCACCTGGAACAGGGCTCGGCCGTCGCCATCGATGGCCAGATCTACCAGGACGCCCTGCTGCAGCCGATCGCGCCGGACAGCGAGGTGCACATCCTGCCCCAGATCGCGGGCGGGTGAACCCGCGCGCCGTGGAGCCGTCGCCATGACCGCGCCCTCGACCAGGCTGCGCCTCTATTCCGGCCCCTTGAGCATGTTCGGCGCCAAGGCCGAGATCGCTGCCCGCGAGAAGGGCCTCGATTTCGATCTCGTCATGGTGCCCTTCGAGATGCAGCGGCTCTATGCGCCCAAGCATCCCGAGGTCGCGCGCGTCAATCCCAAGCAGCAGGTGCCGGTGCTGCAGCACGGCGAGTTGGAGATCTTCGATTCCACCCAGATCTTCGAATACCTCGAGGATCTGCAGCCAGAGCCGGCGCTGTGGCCGGCCGGCATCGCCGCCAGGGCCCAGGCGCGCCTGATCGAGCTGAAATCCGACGAGGTCTACTTCCCCCACATCATCCGCCTGATGGGTTTGCAGGCCACCCCGGAGGACCGCGTGGCGGTGGCCGCGCGCGGTGCCGCCGCCCGCTATTATCTGGAGATGGACGAGCTGCTCGTGAACCGCGACTATCTGGCGGGGCCCTACTCGTTTGCCGATATCGCCTTCTACATGGCGCAGCTGTTCGGCGACCGCATGGGAGCGGGCATGACCGACGCCACACAGAGGCTCATCGCATGGCGCGACAGGATGACGAGGCGGCCGGCGGTGCGGCAGGTGGTGGGTCCCATGGCCGCCTATCTCGCATCGCAAAGCCGGCCCCTGCCGGCCTTCCTCGCGTCGCTCGCCCCGCCCGCCGGCTGATGCTGCCCCGGCTCGCCGCATCCGTCTGCGCGATTTTCCTCGCGCTGGCGTTGTCGTTGGGCCCGAGCCGGCCGGCGTCGGCGCAGGCCGCGGTCGATCTGCAGCTCGTGCTCGCCGTCGACGCCTCGGGCAGCGTCAACGAGGTGCGTTTCGAGCTGCAGAAGCAGGGCTACGTGGCAGCCTTCCGTGATCCGCGCCTGCTGGCGGCCATTCGCTCCGGCGCCACGCAATCGATTGCCGTCACCGTGACGCAATGGACCGGCCCCGCCCTGCAGGTCCAGGTGGTGGGGTGGATGCGCATCGGCGACCAGGCATCGATGCGGGCCTTCGCCGATGCGGTCGCGGCCGCCCCGCGTCGGCTGTTCGGCGGCGGCACCTCGATCAGCGGCGCCATCGACCATGCCATGAGCCTGTTCCCGGCGAGCCCCTTCCAAGGCGCGCGGCGCGTGATCGACGTGTCCGGCGACGGCGCCAACAACCGCGGACGCCCGTCCACCGATGCACGCGACGACGCGGTTGCCGCCGGCGTCGGCATCAACGGCCTGCCGATCCTGGCGCTGGAGCCCAATCTCGACGTGTACTACCGCGACAACGTCATCGGCGGTCCCGGTGCCTTCGTGGTCGTCGCCGAGGATTACGAGACCTTCGCCGAGGCCATCCTGAAGAAGCTCATCGTCGAGATCTCGGGCGTGCCGATCGATCGACCGGCAATCCTGACGCCTACGTCCGCTCGCTGACCGCCACCGGCCGTGCGCGCGTCTCGAGCCAGGCGATGTAGACGCCGGCGCCGATGATGATGCCGGAGCCGATCCAGGTGGAGAGATCCGGCATCAATCCCGAGACGAGAAAGCCGACGAGCACCGAGCCGACCATCTGCCAGTACCCGAACGGGGCGATGATGCTGGCCTGGGCGTAGACCATGGCGCGGGCGACGCAGTAGTGGCCGAGCCCGCCCAAAATGCCGAGCGAGAACAGCAGCGCGGCATCGGCCCACGACACCGGCATGGTCCACACGAACGGCACCACCGCCGACATCACCAGCGTGCCGACCAGCGCGCTGTAGACGGCGGACGTCTCGGGCGGGTCGTGGCCGGCGACCCGGCGCGTGACGACCTGATACAGCGCGTAGCAGGTGGCGCTGCCGAGGACCAGCACCGACGCCCACTGGAACACCTCGCTGTCCGGCCGGATCACCACCAGCACGCCGAGGAAGGCGACCACCACTGCCAGCAGCCGGTTGAGCGTGATGCGCTCGCCCAGCATCGGCCAGGCCAGCAGGGCGACGATGAACGGCGCCGTGAAGCTGATCGAGGCGGCCTTGGCGAGGGGCAGATGCTTGACGCCGTTGAAGAACATGAAGGTCGACATCAGCAGGATGACGGAGCGCAGAATTTGCCACCTGGGTTGCGTGGTGCGCACCAGCGCGACGCCGAAACGCGGGCCGAACAGGGCCAGAATGAACACCAGATGCGAGGCGGTGCGCGCCCACACCAGCTGCTCGGAGCTGTAGCGGGGGCTCAGCACCTGCACGAGCCCGTTCATCACGGGAAACAGCGAGCCCGCCGCGCACATGAAGAGGATGCCGAGCAGCGTCCGGTTCGGCGCGGCGGGGACGGGAGGTGGCATTGCGGGCAGGGTCTCGATTGGACGGGTGTCGGCTGAGGGCCGACTGTCGGGATAGCAGCGCGCGGGGTCAACTATCTAGAAAGTCGCGCTTCAACTCGTTGCTCTCGTTCGAGCAACGCGCGGATTTCCTCAAATATCGTTTTGATGCTTCCCTTCGGGAAGCGTACTTGGCTAAGCCCGTGGATGTTTGAGAACTCCAGCGGGTTGCGCAGAGACCGCGTGCCGTCAGAGCTGTCCACCGTCGCCCCAGCTGTCCAACAAAGTGCAGTACTCTGCGTCGTGATAGCGGGATAGAAGGAAAGCCGGCGCGTAGTCAGGTAACGCGCCCTCCGTGATGTGCCGTGCGAGGAGTTCTCCCCCTGCGCACGATGCCATCACGCCAAATCCCGAGAAAGCTCCCGAGACGTAGGCACCCTCGACCGGCAAGGGGCCGATCAGCGGCCGGTTCTCACGCGTCTTGATGTAGTAGCCACCGTCGACATAGGGCCGCGCCCCTGTCTCGATGTACGCCTCGAGCGCCGGCACCATGGTCGACATGCCGCGAAGCGCGATCTCGGCGTAGTGGGCCTGCTCGGGCAGCGGGAAGACGACGTCGGTCGGGCTATTGTCGTAGTTGAAGAGGACGAGTAGCGCCGTACTGGTGCCGCTCCCGTCGGGCCGCCCGTGGACGCCGGGAGGAAACCTCCCCAGGAGCCACCGTGTCTCTTTGTCCTCGGCGAGCGTAGCGCGCTCGTCATCGCTCCAGGGCAAATGCTGCTCGTCGAGCCAGATCAGCATTGGAGCCCCGCGTGGCACTGCGCCGAGTGTGTCGGGGAAGCTGATCTTCTGGTGGCGCTCGGCGATGATTGGCAGCTCGACACCGATGAGTCGGGCCACCTCCAACTGCATTGGTCCTGCAGCAAGCACGAGATGGGTTGCCTCGAGCGATTGGCGCTCACCCTGCTGCTCGATGTGAACCGAGCGAACCCGCCCGCCGCCAGTGTCGATGCCCACGACTTTACCCCTCAGCAGTCTCGCTCCGCACTCTCGAGCCGCCTCCAGCATCACCATTCCGAGCTGCTGGGCGCTCAGCCAGCCAGCGCGCCGCGCGTGCGCCACCGCCACGGTCTCGGGTGTGAGATAGGGAAAGTGCCGACGGATTAGGCTCGTATCGGTGATGATATCTGCACCCGTGAACGGGAAGTCGAATCCGCGCTCGGGCGATGGCGCGTAGGGGCTCGACGCCGTCTCATGAATTCTCATGGGGCCGCCGCCCTGCGTCTCGGCCGTCATCGCCATCTCTTGGAGCCAAGAGACTCTGCTCACATCGGCGGTTGCGAACAGGTAGCCACGGCGGCTTAGATTGATGCGATTGTTGGTCGCGCGAGCGATCCCCTCGATGAGATCGATGCTGCGGTTCATGAAGGCTGTCATGGCCCGATCAGGGCCGGGCCACCAGTTGCGGTAGGCCTCGGTCGATTTATCCGAAGTGAGTGAGAGGGGGTGCCCTTCCTCGACAATGACCACGTTGTGGTGGCCGTGCTCGACTGCGAGATAGTAGGCGGCCGAGATTCCGGCGATCCCCGCCCCGCAGATGACTATCCTCGATGATGAATCGGCCATAGCAGGTGACATGCCTTAGCGTGCGCCAAAGATTTCGCTGGCCAATCAATCGTCAGAAAGCCATCTCGAGTACGTAGAGGCCGCCGATGTGCCGGTCGACGGCGTAGACGACCTGCCGCTCGTCGACGAACACGTCGTTGAGCTGAATGGTGCCGTTGGGCGCCCCGCGCGGTGCGGGCGGCACGAACACGCCCACTTCCTTGGGCTGGTAGGGGTTGGCGATGTCGTATGCGCGCAGGCCCCCGTTGAAGAAAGTGCCCAAAATGATCCGGTCCGAATGCCATGAGATCGGCAACGGCACGTTCTCGTGGATGTTGTGGGCGCCGAAGCGGCCGCCGCGTCGCGCATAGTCGCCCACGTCCGCGACGGGGCAGGTGGCAATCGGCACCGGGTTCGACTCCTCGCGGCCGTCGAGGATCCAGATCAGCTTCGGCCAATCCTTGGCGTCGTCGACCACGGATTCGTCAGTCACCACCAGCAACTGGCGCTCGAAAAGCGGCAGCACCGTGTGCGTGAAACCCGAGAACGGCGGCGAGTTGTCCCAGCGGCAGAGCGCCTTCGGGTTCGCCTTGTCGGAGATGTCGAGGATGAACATGCCGCCGTCGATGTAGCCAAGATAACAACGATCCGGCCGCTGGGGATAGACGTTGGTATTGTGTGCGCGGAAGCCCATGTCGTAGCGCGGCGGCTTGTGGCGGGTGGGCGGCGGCGCTGCATCGCCCTCGCGGGTGCCCGGCATCCACCAACGGCTCACCTCGATCGGCCTCGAGGGATTGCGTATGTCGAAGGCGCGATAGAACTGATCGTCAAGCGGGTTGGTCGGCTTGAAGTCGGGAGCGCCGGCCGCCATGTGCACGGTTTCCCCGTCGCAAAACCACAGCTGATGCACGCCGCGCGAGCCCGGCCCCGAAGCATCGACGAAGGCGATCGACTTGGGCGCCTCCGGCACCGAGATGTCGAACAGCTCGAAGCCCGCCGGCTTCTGCCCGTGCTTCTTCGTCTGGTAGGCGACAGCCATGATGTTGCCGACCGTCTCCAGCGAATTCGAGCGCATATGGCTCTCCGGGAGATCGATCTGCACCACAATCTTGGGCGCCCGCGGATCGGACACGTCGACGGCCGTAAAATTCTTCGGCGCGCTTTCGTGCGCAAGCCAGAGGATGCGGCGGCCGTCCTTGGCGATCTGGATCGACATGCCCTCGCCCATACCGCCGAAACCATTCAGCTCGTGATGGGCGAGCAGTTTGAAATTGCGGGTGATAGGTTCGTAGGTGCTGTTCGCCGCAATGGCCATTTGCTTTTTCTCCGGGGCTTCGCTTCTCCCACTCTCCCCGCTTGTGGGGAGGGCGTCGGGGCGAGCAGCCGCTTGTCCAGTCGTATCTGACCGCCCGTCACCTAACCCTCTCCCCATGCCGGAGAAGGTATAGGGCGAGCGAACTACGTACCTCGCGCGCGCTCCATGAACTCGGGCCGCAGCGCCTTGCTCCAATCGGGGATGGCGGCGATCTTCTTTTCCTTCAGCAGGACACCAGCGTGTTGCTCCAAATAGGGTTTGAGATCCGATGGAAAGCCCGGGTTTACATCGACGGTGGCCAGCGCCTTGCGGAAGGTCTCTTGTGACATGCTGTAGCCCTTCGAGGCGTAGAAGCCGTAGATGGCGTCGGCCACGGTGTTCGGGCGCTCTTTGAAGTCGCGTGCCACATCCAGCCACGCCTTGAGATAGGCGACGATGGTATCCCCGCTCTTGGCGGCGAACTCGGGCGTGGCGGCCATGAACACCGGCATCTTGTCCACGCTCCAGTAGTCCATGATGGTGGTGGCGAGGCCTTCGGCCTCGGCGATGGCGTTGTAGGGCTCCACGTTGACCATGGCGTCGACGGTCTTTGCGACCAGCGCGGCCACCATGTTGTTCACGTCCATGCGCACTTCCTGGTAGTCGCCTTTCTTGAGGCCGGCTGCTGGTGCGATCTGGTCGACGAAGATGTTGCCGATCGACGAGCCGGTCTGATTGGCGACCTTCAGGCCCTTGAGCTGCTCGACCTTGCTGATGTTGAGGTCCTTGCGCGCCATGATGCGGGTCGTCCTGCCGACGTGCTCGATCACGGCGATGCCGACCATGCCGCCCTTGTCGTGACCGAGGATGAAGGAAGGGCCGGCGTAGGTGCCGAGATCCACCTGCCGAGCCACCATCTGCTGCATGGTGAGGTTGCCGGAGGGCACCGCGAACTCCTCGAACTTGATGCCTCGCTTTTCCAGCGCGCCGGAGCGCAGCAGGTAATAGGTCGGCATTCCCCACACGTTGGGCTGGTAGCCTTGGCGGATGTTGGCGGCCTGCGCGGCCGCGTCGCGTGGGAAGCCGAAGCCCGACGCCAGCGCGCCCGCGCTTGCGGTTAGATACTGCCGCCGGGTGATGCGTTGCCGTATCGTCATTTGTCTCCTCCTGCTATTGTCCTTTTTTGCTCTCTGTAGTTTCTGTCAGGCCTTTGCGATCTGGTCGCCGAGGTGGCGCAGCAGCTCCTTCTGATGGTCTAGGAACTCGAGGCTGAGCGGGTCGCGCGGGCGTGAAAGTCGGATCGGCACTTGGCATTTCACCGTGCCGGGGTACGGGGTCATGACCACCACGCGGTCGGCGAGATACACGGCTTCGGCCACGTTGTGGGTCACGTACACCACCGTCTTGCCCGTCTCGCGCCACACGTCCGCCAGCAGCCGCTGCATGTCGTCGCGGGTCAAGGCATCGAGCGCGGCGAACGGCTCGTCCATCAGCAGCACAGAAGGGTTGTAGGCGAGTGCACGGGCGATGGCGACCCGCTGTTGCATGCCGCCCGAGAGATGGTGCGGGTAGGCGTTGGCGAATTTCTCGAGCTTGACGAGCTGGAGCTGCTGCAAGGCGATCCGATCCCGTTCCGGTTTCGGCACGCCCTTCATTTCCAGTCCGAAGGCGACGTTGCCGAGCGCCGTGCGCCAGGGAAAGAGCTGGGCGAAGTCTTGAAATACGATGCCGCGGTCCATGCCGCGGCCGGTGACGGCCTTGCCGCCAATGCGGATCTCACCGCCGGTTGGCGCAAGAAAGCCGGCGATGATGTTGAGCAGGGTGGACTTGCCGCAGCCGCTGGGGCCGACCAGGCACAGGAACTCCGACTGCTCGATGTCGAAGCTCGCGGCTTGCACGCCCGTCACGCGGCCCGCGGGCGTGTCGTAGACGAGCGCAACGTTGCGGACTTCGATGTGGGGCATTGGAATCCTCACCCCTTCGCCGCCCGCACCATACCCCAGCGCTGCACGGTTGTGCGCTCCAGCGAGCCAAACACCAGCCGCTCGAACAGAAAGCCGATCAGGCCGATGACGGCGAGCGAGGCCAGCATCAGGTCGGCTTTGAGGAACTCCTTGGCGTCGAAGATCACCCAGCCGAGGCCCCAGTCGGAGGCGGCCAGCATCTCTGCGCCGACCACGGCGATCCAGGCGCGCAGGAAGGCCTGGCGCAGACCGGTGATGATGAAGGGCGAGGCGCCGGGGATGATCACTTTCCAGAATAGGGCCTGCTCGTCGGCGCCCATGGCACTGCCCGCACGCAGCCACAGCGGATTGACCGAGCGCACGCCCGACCAGGCATTCAGCAACATCGGGAACAGGGCGGCGTAGAAGACGATGCCGATGGCGGTGGCGTTGCCGAGGCCGAACCACAGAATGAACACCGGCACCCAGGCGAGCGAGGGGATCGGCATCAGAGCGCTGGCGAGCGGCAGGAAGAAGTTCTCGATCGGCCGGAAGCGGCCCATCAGGATGCCGAGCGGCAGGCCGACGACCACGGCAAGGCCCATGCCGAAGAGAACCCGGGACAAAGTGCTGGCCGCATGGCCCGGCAGGCTTCCGTCCAGCAAACCCTCCACCAGCGCACGCCCCACGGCCGGCAGCGTCGGCAGCAGCGCGGCCGGAAAATAGCCGCTGCGCGCGATTCCTTCGTAGACGGCAGCTGCCATCACCAGCGTGATCGCCGCCCGGCGCATGGACTGCGTGCGTTCGGTGAAAGCGCTCACGTCATCATCCCCCAGCGCACGACCGTGAAGTCCTCCAGACGCTGAAACACCAGCTTCTCCAGCGCAAGCCCAATGGCACCGATCACCACGACGCCCGCCAGCATGACGTCGGTATTCAGGAACTCGCGGGCGCCGAAGATCATCCAGCCGAGCCCCCACGGCACGGCAGCGAGCATCTCCACGCCCACCAGGATGCGCCAGGCCTGCGCCAGCCCGAGACGCAGGCCGGTAAGGATGTAGGGCAGCGCTCCGGGCAGGATCACCTTGTTGAACAGCCGCCGGTGGTCCGCGCCCATGGCCTGGGCCGAGCGCACCCACACCTCTTTCACCGCCTTCACGCCGGTCCAGGTGCTGAAAATAATCGGGAAGGCGGAGACGAAGCCGACCAGCAGCACGACTGAGACATTGCCCAGGCCGAACCAGAGCAAGAACAGCGGGGCGTAGGCGATGCCGGGTATCGGTGCGCCCATGCTGACCAGCGGCAGAAACACATCCTCGGCCAGGCGCGATCGGCCCATGAGGATGCCGATGGCGACGCCGACGATGGCGGCGAGGGCAAATCCCGCCAGCAGCCGCAGCACCGTGTCGAAGGCGTGGTGCGGGAGCACGCCCGAGACGGTAAGACGCACGAAGGCGGAGGCGACAACCTCGAGCGCAGGAAAAAGGCGCGGTGGAAAGATTTGCAGACGCGCCACGATCTCCCACAGCGCACCGACGACGACAAAGGGAAATGCGGTGCGTGCGATGGCGCGCCAACGTGCCCCTTGGACAGGTGGCGACACGGCTAGGTGAGGTGGTGCGAAACCTGGACCACTCTGCATCGCGGATCAGTTGCTCGGGCGCGCGCTGCCAACGGCAACGTGCGCAACTCTACCGCATTTTCTGCCCCCGATGACGCCACATCCTCATGCACTGCGTGATCAGATTACTTGATGCTGGGCATGTTCGAACGTAATTGGTCACCGCTGGCCGCATTTATGTCCGCAGTCCTTGTGATCGGCTTTAGCTGTCTCGGCATCCCAAAGCTGTGCCTATCGTCGTTAGCTGCAGTCACCACGCGCCGACCATCGGGATTGTTCGGCCGAGCGGATCGCGCGCACGTAGAAGCGGCGAACTCCCCATGGCTCGTCGACAATGCTCGAGATCGGGATCACGCGAATCGCCCCCAAGCCGGAGCAGCTTTGGCGGGCTTGACCATCGCCGTCCGGGCGCTGAGGGGCGCGACCACTCTACTGGCGCAGCCGAAGCGGCAGGGCGTGTCACCGGGATCGAGCCGACGCGGTTGGTGTTGACTTGGCGCGGGGTTCGCTCGCTGGCAATCTGCTGCGCCGCGCCGGGAGAAGCTCGGCCAGAATGACCGGAAGGACCTGTTCCACTGCCGCAGTCAAGCCACCGCTCACCCGGTCGAGCCGGCCTTCGAGCGCGAGATGGGCAAAACCATGGACGGTGGACCATGCGCCGAGCAGTGTTGCTTGTCCGATCGCATCGACGGGCAACTTTGCCTTCGTCCCAACATAGGCCCTCACCGAGCTCTCCAGCTCGCCATAGGCCGCGGTCGCGGCCTCGTGCAATCGCGCATCGTCAAGCAGCAGATCCCTGCGGAACATCAGCTTGAAACGGCCCGGATAGCGCAGGGCAAAGCGCACGTAGCCGAGCCCCTGGGCGTGAAGCCTGCGCGCGGGGTCGCTATCTTCGCCGCTCCTTGCGTCGCAGAGATACCGGGTTAGCTCGCTGTAAGCCCGGATCGCGACCTCGGTCAGAAGGCCGGCGGCGCTGCCGAAATGATGCACCGGCGCGGCAGGCGACACCCCGACGCGGCGCGCCGCCTCGCGCAAGGTAAAGCCTTCGATCCCACGTTCGTCCAAGATCGCGTCAGTCGCCGCGATCAGCGCCTCGCGGAGCGTGCCGTGATGATAAGGCTTCGGCTGCTTGCCACGCCCTGCGACCAGCTTCGCCTTGTCTCGTCCGCGTCGCATGGATCTTTACACCATTTAGATTTGCTGCTAACGAGGTATCTTATCACTGTTTAGATGGAGTGCCCAGTGGCGCTTGGAGCTATGAGGGTCTCGAGTCGGCGGCGGGCTGAGCCGGAAATAGCCGTTGTCCGAACCAGGCAGCCTGCCGATGAAGGAGGTCAAATGACCAGACGACACTTCTTGCAGCGTGCGGCGGCAGCGGTCCCGTTCTGGCCGACCATGTGGTCGTCGATGGTCACACCAACCGGGGCCGAGGCAGCCGACCGTTCCTTTTCCCGCGTCCGTCCTGGCGATCTGGCGTGGCCCTCCGAAGCGAGTTGGAACCAGCTGAGCCGGGACGTCGGAGGGCGACTAGTCGAGGTACAGTCGCCGTTTGCCGCTTGCAGGAATGCGCCGTCGAGCCTCACCTGCGCGCAGGTCTTTGAGAAATTGAAGAATCCGTACTACCTCGGCGACGAGGCCGGGCTGACGCAGTCCCTCGGCTGGGTCGACGCCTGGACGTCGCGGCCAAGCGTGTACGCGGTGGCCGCCCGCACGACGGAGGATGTCGTCGCCGCCGTCAATTTCGCGCGCAAGTACAATCTGCGGGTCGTCGTGAAGGGTGGCGGCCACAGCTACCAGGGCACGTCCAACGCAGCGGACTCATTGCTGATTTGGACGCGAAGGATGAATGCCGTCGCCGTGCATGACGCGTTCGTCGGTGCCGAGTGCGGGGGACGTCAAGAGCCGCAGCCGGCCGTCACCGTCGAGGCAGGTGCCATCTGGGGCCAGGTTTACGATGCCGTCACGACCAAGGCGGGCCGTTACGTCCAGGGCGGCGGGTGCTTGACTGTGGGCGTTGCGGGCCTGATCCAGAGTGGTGGCTTTGGAAGCTTTTCCAAGGCCTACGGGTTGGCTGCGGCGAGCCTTCTGGAGGCCGAGATCGTCACCGCCGATGGCGCCGTGAAGATCGCCAACGCCTGCACCAACCCGGACCTGTTCTGGGGGATCAAGGGCGGCGGTGGCGGTAGCCTCGGAGTCGTAACCCGGCTCACGCTGCGGACGCATGAACTGCCGGCGTTCTTCGGCGCTGTGAACATGACGGTCAAAGCAACATCGGACGGGGCGTTCCGCCGGCTGATCGGCCAGGTCGTCGGCTTTTACAGCGACATGTTGTTCAATCCGCACTGGGGTGAGCAGATTATCCTCCGGCCTGGCAACGTCCTGGAGATCGCGATGGTGTGCCAGGGGCTCAGTCAGCAGCAGGCTGAGACCATCTGGCGCCCGTTACTCGGGTGGCTGGCCGGTTCTCCGCAGGAATTCAGCATCGTCACGGCGCCATGGATCGTGGCCGTCCCGGCCCAGCACTTTTGGGACTCTGGATTTCTCAAGAAGGTCCCGGGCGTGGTGCTCGCCGACGACCGCCCGGGTGCCCCCGAGGCCAATGTCTATTGGGCGACTAATCGGGGCGAAGCGGGGCAGGTCTTGCACGGCTACCAGTCCGCATGGCTGCCTGCCTCGCTCCTGCAAGAGAACCGGCAGAAGCAACTCGGCGATTCCTTGTTCGCGGCGACCCGGCATTGGGCCGTGTCCCTCCATGTCAACAAGGGCCTTGCGGGCGCCTCCACCGAGGCAATAGAGGCCGCCGGGGACACGGCGATGAATCCGGCAGTTCTGGATGCCTTTGCGCTCATCATCAGCGCGGCTGTAGGTCCGCCGGCATATCCGGGCATTCCTGATCACGAGCCCGACCCGACGGCCGCTCGCAAGCGCGCGGATGCGATCGGCAAGGCCATGACCGAGATGCGACGGCTGCTCCCGACCGTCGGCTCGTATGTGGCGGAGAGCGACTTCTTCGACGTGGCGTGGCGGGAATCGTTTTGGGGTCCGAACTACGCGAGGCTGCTTGCCGTGAAGGACAAGTACGATCCCGACGGCCTCTTCTTCGCCCATCACGGCGTGGGCAGCGAACGCTGGAGTGCCGACGGCTTCACACGACTGGCCGGACGTTAGGCCGTGGCGACTAGGACGAACCCAGGGGTGCCAGACCCACTACGGCGCCCAGCCGCATGCTCTGGCGCCTCTGATCGACTGGATGAGCCTGTACGGCGCTTTCTGGCGCGACCAGTCCGATCGCCTCGAACCCCTGTTGAACAGGTTGGACCAATGACCAAACCCGCGGCGACCAAGCGGCCGCTCCAGCACTGAGAAAGCGGCCAGCCGGTGGACAAATCACACCACCTCAAGACAGGAAAACCTCTCCATTACAGGCACTTAAACGATATCCCGGAAAATCTCACTGAACCTGTCGATCTCGCGGCCCCCCGTTCGACGTGATTGTAGAGCCAGCCTTCACACTCGGTCGACACCACCCGGAAGCCCGGCTCCGAACCGAACCCAAAAGGAGAATCGACGATGCGATTCATGTTGATGGTCAAGGCCACGAAGGACTCCGAGGCCGGCAAGATGCCCTCTGAGGAGCTGCTCTCCGCCATGGCGAAGTTCAGCGAGGAGATGGTGAAGGCCGGCGTAATGCTCGATGGCAATGGGTTGCAGCCGAGCTCCAAAGGCGCGCGCGTCCGGTTCTCCGGCGACAAGCGCGCCGTAGTCGACGGCCCCTTCGCGGAAACCAAGGAGCTGGTCGCGGGCTATTGGATCATCCAGGTAAAGTCGAAGGCAGAGGCGATCGAATGGATCAAGCGCTGCCCCAATCCGCATGAGGGAGAGAGCGAGATCGAGATCCGGCAGCTCTTCGAGCTGGAAGACTTCGGTGCCAGCGACGCGGTCGAGCACCACCGCAAGCTCAATGAGCAAATCCGGAAGAAGTAGCTTTCGCGCCCGCGCCGGCGGTAGTCGCGTCACAGCGCGGCTTGCCCCGGCGAGCATAGATGCGTTAGTCGGTAGCCATGACGGCTACCGACGCCCATCGTGCAATCGATGCAGTCTGGAGGATCGAGGCGCCGAGGCTCATCGCCGGTCTCACCCGCATTGCGCGCGACGTCGGGCTCGCCGAGGAGTTGGCGCAGGATGCTCGTCGCCGCGCTCGAGCAGTGGCCCAAGTCGGGCATCCCGGACAACCCTGGCGCCTGGCTCATGGCCGCTGCGAAGCATCGTGCGATCGACCGGCTGCGCCGGAGCAAGCTCATCGAGCGCAAGCACGAGGAATTCGGCCGCGAGTTCGAGGCCGCGGGAGAAGGTGCGACGCCCGATCTCGACGCCGCCCTTGACGACGACATTGGCGATGACCTCCTGCGCCTCGTGTTCACCTCGTGCCATCCGGTGCTCCCGACCGAAGCGCGCGTCGCGCTCACGCTTCGCCTGCTCGGGGGCCTGACGACCGAGGAGATCGCGCGTGCGTTCCTTGTGCCGGAGCCGACCGTTGCCCAGCGCATCGTCAGGGCCAAGCGGACCCTCACCGAAAAGCGCGTCCCCTTCGAGGTCCCCCGCGGGGCGGAGCTCGCCCAGCGCGTGGCGTCGGTGCTCGAAGTCATCTACCTCATCTTCAACGAAGGCTACTCGGCGACCGCCGGCGACGACTGGATGCGACCTCAGCTCTGCGAGGAGGCGCTGCGTCTTGGCCGTATCCTGGCAGAGCTTGCTCCAAACGAGCCGGAGGTCCACGGCCTCGTCGCTCTGATGGAGATCCAGGCGTCGCGCTTGGGTGCGCGGACCGGCCCGTCGGGAGAACCCGTCCTGTTGCTCGATCAGCATCGCGCGCGCTGGGATCAACTCCTCATCCGCCGTGGTTTTGCCGCGCTCCAGCGTGCCGAGGCGCGAGCCAGGGACCTTGGGAGCGGGCCTGGGCCCTACGTTTTGCAGGCCGCGATCGCCGCCTGTCACGCCCGAGCGCTTACTGGGGCGGAGACGGAATGGGCGCGCATCGCAGCACTGTAGGAGACCCTCGCAGGGCTCACGCCATCACCCGTCGTGGAGCTCAATCGTGCGGTCGCACTTTCGATGGCGTTCGGTCCGGCGGCGGGCCTCGAACTCGCCGATGCGTTGACGTCGGAGCCGTCGCTCGAGGCCTATCACCTCTTGCCGAGCGTGCGCGGCGACCTCCTCGCCAAGCTCGGCCGCCTCAACGAGGCGCGCGCAGAGTTCGAGCGCGCCGCATCGCTGACGCGCAACGCCCACGAGCGCAAGTTGCTCCTCGACCGCGCCGCCGCGTGCGCGCGGGGCCAGGGGCGCCCGAGCCCGGGGTTGAGCGCTCTCTCGCTTTCTGGTGTGAGCAGCCCTGGCGGAAAAGTGTCCGCAGGCCACGCCATAGTCGATTCTCGCGAACACACTACGGCGAAACACCTAACCTTTTCAGGTTATTGACGGCGCTCGCATAACCAGCGTCGATAGACAATGTTTTTCGATAATCGGCGATCGCTTGATCGCGGTTGCCCTTTCTCTCATGGGCGAGCCCTCGGTTGCTCCAGGTTTGCGCATCCTTCGGATTGAGTTGGAGGGCTCGATCGAAGTCCGCAATCGCCTGGTCGTGGCTCCTCTTCTGTAGGTGAGCATACCCTCGCAACCGCAATGCTCCGGCGTCGTTGGCATCAATGCCAATCGCCTTGTCAAGGTCAGAGATGGCGCGGTCAAAGTCCTGCTTTTCCGCGTAAGCGTATGCCCGATTGCGCAGAGCAAAGCTGTTTCCCGGACTGAGCTTGATCACCTGGTCATAGTCCGCGATTGCTCGATCGTAGTCCCGTTTCATCGCATAGGCGAGGCCTCGATTGCTGAGAGCCAGGCTATGGTTCGGGGTGACCCTGATAGCCTCTGAATAATTGGCGATGGCGCTGTCGTAGTCACGCTTGTGATAGTAGGTTAGGCCCCGGTGGTGGTGTGCAAGTGAGGACCCAGGATTGATCTCAACAGCCCGGTTCAAGTCCGCAAGGGCGTCATCAAAGGCTTTCAACTCGATCCGGGCATAGCCTCGACCGATCAGAGCGTTTGCATCCCACGGGTTGCCCTTGAGGGCTTGATCGTAGTCGGCGACAGCCCGCTCGTAGTTGCGCTTGTTCAGATAGGCATTGCCTCGGTTCCGGTAGGCCGGCCCAAAGCTCGGGTTCAGTCTGAGGGCCTCCGTGTAATCCTTGATGGCCTGATCGTGATCACTCTTGCGGCTATAGGCGTCGCCACGATTGTTATAGACCGCAAAATACCTTGGGCTCAGCCGAATCGCCTGATCGAAGTCTGCAATGGCGCGATCGAGCTCGCGTTTTTGCACGTAGGCAGATCCTCTGCTGTTGAACGTCAGGGCGTCTCCAGCCGTCAAGTTGAGAGCCCGATCAAAGTCGACAAGCGCGGCATCAATTTCCTGCTTGTTCGTGCGCGCAACGCCGCGAAGTCGATACTGGTGGGCATCTCTCTCGTTGCGCGTGAGAGCTTCTCCGATGCGGGCGATGGCGGCGTCGTAGTCCTGCAGGGCCAATTCTTTGTGGCCCATATTCGCGTGCGCTACTCCGCGCAACAGGATGGCTTCACCATCGTCGCCTTTTAGGCGAATCGCTTGGTTGAAGTCCTTGATAGCCTCGTCAATCTGGCCGAACCATCGATGCCATGCGCCCCGAGCGGCGTAGGCCTCTGCAAGGGTTGGCTTCAGTTGAATCGCTCGGTTCAGATCAGAAAGTGCGCGTTCGCTTTGCGAGATGTAAGTCAACATTTTTCCGCGGTGCACCAATGCTACGGCGTTGTTGGGATCGCGCTCGAGCAACAGGGTGCACGCGCGCACCGCTCCCTCCGGATCCAACGGCCGAGTGCAGCTCTCCAGCGTTACGTGGTGCTCGGAGTTGGGAACGCGAGCAGATGGCACAAAAAGCGTTGTCGCAGCAGCCGCTCCCAGAAAAACCGCACCCCCAAACAACACCGACAGGACCGGCTGGCGGCGTGCCAGCGCCGCCAGCTCCTTCCTCGCAAAAAGTGCGCACTTGGCAATTTGCGAAGCAGCGCGACGGTAAAAAGGAGTCGCCGGCTCTTCGCTGAACCCTTGCAGAACTGTGGTCCGACCCGGCAGTCCTCGCATCAGGCTCGGCGCTGCAACCGCATCTCCTTCCTCGAGCAAACGGTTGCGCCATTGTGTGATTGATTGTGGCCGCTTCTCCGGTCGGAGCGTCATGGCCCAATCGATGGCCCGCAAGAAGTTGTCGCGATAGTTGGCCTTTGCGACATTTGCCGCCGACAGATGTTGGTCGGTCAATGATCGCGCCGTTGCCTCCAGGGGGCGGCTCCCCGAAATCGCACGATAGAGCGTCGCCCCGAAGGCGTAGATGTCGGTCCAGGCACCGTAGTGATCAGCATTGGAGGTGTATTGCTCCGGCGCCGAGTACCCCGTTTTGAAGACCAGCGCCGACACGAGCTGGGAATGTTGCTTGATCTCGAAGCGGGACGCTCCGAAGTCCACCAGGATGGGAGCACCATCCTTGGCTCGGATCATGATGTTCTCGGGCGAGATGTCGAGATGCCAGGTGCGGTTCTCATGCACCAGCTCGAGGGCGCTCAACAGCGGAGCGACAATCAGATCGAGTTCTTCCTGGGTTGGCGGACTGTCCAACCCTTCCAACCACTTCTCCAGCGTGTTGCCGTTGATGAAATCCAGCAACATGTACGCAGAGTCGTTTGCTTCAAAGACCCGACGAACGCTGACAATGTTGGGGTGATTGAATTGAGCTAGCAAGCGCGCTTCGTCATAGAATTTCCTCAAGCCCCATCGGTAGTCACTTTCGCTGTTCGGTCTCGCAGAAAATCGAACACTCGTGCCTTCCCGCCTGACAAGGTCCTCGGGGAAGAACTCCTTCAAGGCAAAATCTTTCTCCAGCAAATGATCGCGCACGAGATAGGTGATGCCAAAACCGCCGCGACCCAGCACGCCGCCTATGACGTACTGGTCAATGTTCGTGCCGGCAGGTAGGATTGAAGCGTCCATCAGCTAGTCCCTACAACCAACGTCACCAGCGCTGCCGTCTGCGCAAGTCAGGTCCGACAGTATCATCGTCTGCTTGCTTGTAGGCTAACGCCGCGAGCCTCTCTCTTGGACGGCTCGAGTTGCGCGGCTCAGGCGAACCAGACGACCCCGGACTCATAACGATTGCCGGCGCATGCCGGGCGAGGCAAACTGGTGCCGCCAAAAGAATGAAAACAAACGAGAACAATCAAGGGAGGAAAGGACATGCGCACCGGTTGCACGTTGGTCTGCGTCGGAGCAGCCTTGGCCCTCGGCGCTGGAGCGACCGCGGCCGAGACGCCGAAGCGGGGCGGCATTCTAAGCTTCGCGGTGGTGGCGGAGCCGCCCAACTACGACTGCCACGGGTCGCAGACGTTCGCGCTGCTGCACCCTGTCAGCCCGATGTACTCTTATCTTGTGAAGTACGACAGCAGTCAGGGCGGCAAGATCGTCGGCGATCTCGCCAAGAGCTGGACCATGTCGCCGGACGGGCTCAGCTACACGTTCCATCTGCACGAGGACGTCAAATTCCATGACGGCTCGTCGCTGACATCGGCCGACGTGAAGGCGACGTTCGAACGCATCGCCAACCCGCCCGAGGGCGTGGTGTCGCTGCGCAAGTCGACCCTGCAAGACGTCGCCGGCATCGATACGCCCGATGCGACGACGATCGTCTTCAAGCTCAAGACCGTGAATGCCTCGATGCTCGACAACCTCGCGTCGCCCTTCCACTGCGTTTACAGCGCCGCCAAGCTGAAGGAGGATCCGAAGTTCCCGGAGAAAAACATCCTTGGCTCGGGGGCGTTCCAGTTCGGGGAGTACGTGCGCGGATCGTACGTGACGGCAAAGCGGTTCGATGGGTATTTCCGCAAAGGCCTGCCCCACCTCGACGGCTACAAGGCGCTCTTCGTGAAGTCGAGCAACGTGGTGTCGGGCATGCTCGGTGGCCAATTCGATGCCGAGTTCCGCGGCCGAACCCCGAGCGAGCGCGACCAGCTCCTCAAATCACCCGACAAGGACAAATGGATTCTGCGCGAGGGCCCCTGGGCAACCGTGAACATAGTCATCTTCAACACCACCCAGAAGCCGTTCGACGACCCTCGCGTGCGCCAGGCTCTTTCTCTGGCCATCGACCGCTGGGGCGGCAACGAGTCGCTGTCCAAGATCACGTTCGTCAAGGCGACGGGCGGCTTCCTGCGACCGGGCTACGAATACGCGCTGCCGGAGGCGGAGATCCAGAAGATGCCCGGCTACGACCGGGACATCGAGAAGTCGCGGACCGAGGCGCGACGCCTTCTCAAGGAGGCGGGCGTCGAGAACCTTGCGCTCAAGCTGCACAACCGGACGGTCGCCGAGCCCTACACGCCCATCGGCGTGTTCCTCATCGACCAGTGGAAGCGGATCGGGGTCACTGTCGAGCACTCCCAGGTCGAGACCAGCCCCTACTTCGGCAATCTTGTCGATGGCAAGTTCGACGTCGCGATCTATCCCGTCACGGTCCCCGCCGATGAGGTCACGGCACAGCACCAATCATACCTCACCAATGTGAAGTCGCCGATCAGCTACTCGCGTCACACCGACAAGAAGCTCGACGACCTCTGGGAGCAGCAGAGTCGCACGCTCGATCCTGCAAAGCGCAAGGCACTCGTGCACGAGTTCGAGCGCCACCTTCTCACCCAGAACTATTCGATTTCGATCAACTGGTGGCAGCGCATCATCGTGCACCACAGAAAGATCAAGGGCTGGCACTTCTCACCGAGTCACTTCCAAGGCCAGGACCTGATCGGGGTGTGGCTGGACCAATGATGAGTGAAGGGCGGGGCAATGAGCCCCCCCTGCCACACCGCGGCGGCCGGTTATTTGTCCAGCCACAGGTCGTCGAAGCGCCAGTTATTGTAGATGCCGTTGTGGTGCAGGGTGAAGTTCTTGACGTGGGGCTGCCAGCACAGGCCGGCAACGTTCTGGGTGATGATCGGCCTCGCGACATCCCGGGCCAGCGTCTTCTCCAACTCCCACACCAAAGCCCTGCGCTTGGCCGGATCGGTCTCGCGCGACTGCTGGTCGATCAGCTTCTCGACCTCGGGGTTGCAATACTTGGTGTAGTTGCGCTCCGAGCCGCAGGCATAGTTCTCGTAGAAGTTGATGTCCGGGTCGTCGAGCGCCGCGGCGGTGAGGTTGAGGCCCACCGTGTAGTCCCCGCGTGCGACTTTAGCGAACCAGATGCTGGTCTCGATGACATCGAGCTCGGCCTCGACGTGGATCTTCTTCAGCTGGTCGATGAGGATCACCGCCGGATCGCGATAGAGCGGGATGTTGCGCGTTGCCACCTTCACTTTCAGCGGATTGCTCGGACCGTAGCCGAGCCCCTCCATGATCTTGCGCGCTTCGGCACGGTTCTTCTCGACGTCGGCGCCGTAGCCGGGCAGCTCTGCCACGACTTCCGGCGGCATGCCCCAGCTCCCTTCCGGCGCCGGCATCATAACGCCGCCGATCTTGGCCTTGCCCTCGCTGATGATATCGACGAAGGCCTTGCGGTCGAGCGCCAGCGCCAGCGCGCTGCGAATCTTGGGGTCGCTGAACGGCGCCACGTTGCGGTTGACGATCAGGTTGGTCGAGTTGTTGGTCGGCTGCAGCTCGCAGTTCGCCTTCGGTAGCTGCGATTGAATGTCCTTCACCAGCGTCACGGTCAGGTCGAGCGAGAACGTCATGTCGAACTCGCCGGCGACGAAGGCCAGCACGCGGGTCGAGCGGTTGGAGATGACGCGCCACTCGATGGCGTCGATGTATGGGTGCCCCTTGCGCCAGTAGTCCGGGTTGCGCACCAGCTTGACCGACTCGTTGCTCTTGAACTCGACGAACTTGAAGGGGCCCGTGCCGATCGGCTTGGTTCGCATGTCGGCCGCCGACACGTGGCAGGGATAGACCGGGTTGTAGCCGGTGGCGAACAGGGCAACGAACGACGCCTGCGGCCGCCCGAGATGGAACGTCACCTCGTGATCGCCGTTGGCAGTCACCTCCTTCAGGTTGTGCCACCAGATCTTGCGCGGGTTCTTGCGGAAGCTGTCCGTGGCCTTGTCCTGCAGCTTGTCCAGGGTGCAGACCACGTCCTTGGCCGTGAACGGCTTGCCGTCGTGCCACTTCACGTCGTTGCGCAGCTTGAAGGTGAGCTTGGTCTTGCTCTCGTCCCACGCCCAGCTGGTGGCGAGCTCAGGCTGGATCGTATCCATGGTATTGAGCTTCTTGTGCTGGTCGTAGAGCACAAGGTTGCTGTAGACGGGCATGAACGGCACCGTCGTCGAGACGGTTGCCTCCTCGTGGATCGAGGCGCTGGGAGGGCTGTCCCAGAGATACATGCGCAGCGTGCCACCCTGCTTCTGGGCGCTGGCAGGACCGGCGGCGATCAGTCCAGCGACAGATACCGCGGCAATCGTCACGAGCCTATGGCGCATGATCTCCTCCCTTTCTTGGAACCCTGCCGCCCGGGTCAAACAACCGGCGTCCAGGGTTTTGATTTCTTGGGCCCCTTTTCGTGAACCCGCCTCCTACCACCTCACAAGTGCGAGGTCCTCACGGCATCCCGACTGTGAAGTTTGATCGGGTCCCACTTGATAGATCGTCGATCAACAGCTGATCACATGCTGGAGAATGGCGCACGTTTTTTCGAAGCCGACAAGCGCGTGATTTTGCTCCGACGGCGTATCCCCATTCGGTTGATCTTGCGGTCGATGTGGTCGTAGGCGGTGTCTGCGAGACGCATGCGATCAACGGAAAATGCCGCGCCGCGCGTCGGCGAGCGGACGGGTCCTGGCCGGCCGGTCCCCCCTCAATGCAGCTTCACGTGCGGCTCGGTGCGGCGCGTGATCAGGCGGGCCAGCGTGTCGAGCGCGACCTTGGTGAGGCCGTGCAGCGCCAGCTGGTGCATCTTGTAGAGCGACTTGTACATCAGGCCGGCGAACAGGCCCTCGATGAACAGGTTGCCGCCCACCAGCTTGCCCATCAGGTTGCCGACCGTCGAATAGTCGCCGAGCGAGACCAGGGAGCCGAAATCGCGATAGTGCCAGTCCTGGAGCGGCTCGCCCCGCAGACGGCGCCGCAGCTGTCTGGCGAGATGCGTCGCCTGCTGGTGGGCGGCTTGCGCGCGGGGCGGCACCGGGCGATCGTGGCCGCGCCAGGGACAGGCCGCGCAATCGCCGAGCGCGAAGATGGCATCATCGCGTGTGGACTGCAGGGTGGGCCGCACCACCAGCTGGTTTGCGCCGTTGGTCTCGAGCCCGCCGATGCCGGCCAGGACATCCGGCGCTTTGACGCCGGCCGACCACACCACCAGCTCGGCCGGAATCGCGAGCCCGCTCGCCAGCCGCACCCCCTTTGGCAGCACCTCGGCCACCGCCGTGCCGCAGTGGATGCGCACGCCGAGCCCCTCGAGCAGTCCCACGGCCGCCTGCGACAGCCGCTCGGGCAGAGCGGGCAGGATGCGGGGCGCTGCCTCGATCAGATCGATCTTGATGTCCATGTCCGGGTTGATGCGGTCGAGGCCGAAGGCGACCAGCTGGCGCGTGGTCTTGTGCAGCTCGGCTGCCAGCTCCGTGCCGGTGGCACCCGCGCCGATGATGGCGACGTGCAGCTGCTCGGGCGCGAGCGGCGTCTGCTGGGTGTTGGCGCGGATGCAGGCGTTGACGAGGCGCCGATGGAAGCGTGCCGCACCGCCGGCCGTGTCGAGCGCGATGGCGTGCTCTCTGACGCCCGGCGTGCCGAAGTCGTTGGTCTGGCTGCCGATGGCGATGACGAGCGTGTCGTAGCCGATCGCCTGGCTCGGCGTGACCTGCTGGCCCTCGTCGTCGATGAACGGCGCCACCAACACCACTCGGCGGGCTCGGTCGAGGCCGGTCATCTCGCCGGCGCGATAGACGAAGCCGTGCCAGTACGCCTGCGCCAGATAGTCGAGGGCGTGCATGTCCTCGTCCATGCTGCCGGCCGCGATCTCGTGCAGCAGCGGCTTCCAGACATGCGTGCGGTGCCTGTCGACGAGCGTGACGTGCGCCTTGCCGCGTTTTCCCAGTTTATTGCCGAGACGCGTGGCGAGCTCCAGCCCGCCGGCGCCGCCGCCGACCACCACGATGCGGTGTGCGGCCGCGGCCACCGCTATTGATCGAGCCAGACGTCGGCCAGATCCTGGTTGGCAAAGTGGGTGGGAATGATCTTCCAGCCCTTCATGCTGGAGACGTGCGCCACCAGGCGGCTGTACCAGATGACCGGCACGCTGTTGGCGTCGGTAATGATCATGCGCTGCATCTCGGCGGCGAGCTCGGCGCGCTGCTTGCTGCCGGTCGCCGCATTGAACTTGTCGTAGAGGGCATCGAGCGCGGGGCTCTTGTTGCGTGCCATGTTGCGCGGCGAGCGCTCTTTCGACAGGTAGGGCAGCAGCAGGGGCTTTGGCGTGTCGGAGTCGGCGCAGAAGGCATCGAGCGCGACCTGGTATTGGCCGTTGGCGATGGTCGATTTCTGCTGGCTGACGTCGAGCTGCTCGTGCTGGGCGGCAACGCCGATGCGCCGCCATTGATCGATCACGTACACGCCGACGGGCGTAAAGGGGTGATTGACGTTGCGATTGATCAGCTTGAACTTCAGGTCGCCCACGCCTGCCTCCGCAAGCAGCCTCCGGGCCTCGACGCGGGATTTCTCCGCATCGCGCGCGAAGCCGGGCAGCGACGCCAGCTGATCGTTGGTGAGCGCAATCGGCGAGCCCGGCAGCAGCGCGCCGCCCACCGGCTTGACGATGGTGATCTTGGACAGCGCATCCGAGCCGCCCCAGCGGTCGATCGCCATCGACAGGGCCTGGCGCACTTTCTGGTTGTCGAACGGTTTCGCCTCGGTGTTGAACAGCAGGTCCATCTTGCACACCCACGGCGCTTCCTGGACCGTGATGCGCTCCTTGAGGCTCGCTTCGAGTTGGGCGCGCTCGCCCGGCGAGATGCTGCGGAACTCGGCCTGGATCTGGCCGCCCTGCAGCGCCGTGACCACGGCCTGGGATTTGATGAATACGGCGCGGAAGCCGTCGAGGTAGGGCTTGCCCGTCTCCCAGTACTTGTCGAAGCGCTTGGCCAGCCAGTGCGAGCCGGCGCGGTGCTCGACGAACACGAAGGGTCCGCTGCCCATCACGGTCTTGGCCGGGAAATTGGCATCCTGGGCGAGGCGATCGGCGCTGTAGAGGCAGTTGTAGGGCAGGGCGAGCGCATCCAGGAAATCGGCGTCCGGCGCCTTCAGCTTCATGATCACGGTTGCCGGATCGGGGGCATCGATGCTGGCGATGTCCGCAAACAGGGCCTGCCGGATCGAGATGATGCCGGCGGGGGGCGCGCGCAGGCGGTCGAAGGTGGCCTTCACGTCCTTCGATGTCAGGGGCGTGCCATCATGGAAGAGGACCCCCGGCCGGATCTTGAACGTGTAGGCGAGGCCGTCGGGCGATACCGTCCAGCTCTGCGCCGCATCGGGCTTGAGCTTGGGATAACTGTCGGGATCGACCTTGAGCAGCAGCGAGTAGTGCGGCGCCAGCACGTGCACCGCCGCGTAGGTGGTGATCGCGTGACAATCGGTGCTCGGCGGCTCGGCCGTGACGGCATAGGTGAGCGTGCCGCCGATCTTGGGTTTCTGCGCAGCGGCGATGCTCGGCAGGAGGGCGGCTGCGACCATCGAAAGGAGCAGCTTTGATAGCTGGTGCATAGACTTCTCGCTTGGCTGATCGTTTCCTCGGCGACATTGAGGACGACCGGCACCCGCGGGTCAAGGCTGCTTTGGCATGGCCTGCGTTGTTGCCGGCGCATCGACGTGCGATCTAGCCATTGCCCAGCCCATGCATGGCTCGCGCTAGAGCAGGATCGCTTCGGATTGAACCACGCTGACCCACGGTACACGTATCGGCCGAAGCGTGAATCTCTCTCTAGGCGGCGTCTGCCGCCCGCGTCTGTTGCTTGGCGGTAAACAGCGCCACGACCTCGTGCGCTGGCAGCGGCCTGCTGAACAGGAAGCCCTGCATCTCGGTGCAACCCTCGGCGCGCACCGTATCGAGCTGCTCCTTGGTCTCGACGCCTTCCGCGGTCGTCACCATGCCGAGCCCGTTCGCCATCGCCGCTACCGCGCGCACGATGTTGAGCGAGCCCACGCCCTCGGCAATGTCCTTCACGAATGAGCGGTCGATCTTGATCTTGTCGAACGGGAAGCTCTGCAGATAGCTGAGCGAGGAGTATCCGGTGCCGAAGTCGTCCATGGCGATCCGGACGCCCAGCGCGCGCAGCTGATAGAGCGTGGACAGCGTCGCCTCGCCCTCCTGCATCAGCACCGTCTCGGTGATCTCGAGCTCCAGGCGCTCCGCCGCCAGGCCCGATTCCGCCAGCGCAGCGACCACGATCTGCACGAAGCCCGGGTTCTTGAACTGCATCGGGGACAGGTTCACGGAGACGCTGATGTGCTCCGGCCAGCTCGCCGCCGTGCGGCATGCTTCCCGGATGGCCCATTCGCCGAGCGGGACGATGAAGCCGATCTCCTCCGCCACCGGGATGAAGGTTGCCGGCGACACCATGCCCTTTTCGGGATGGCGCCAGCGCATGAGGGCCTCGACGCCGCTGATCTCGTCGCTGGCGAGATTGACGATTGGCTGGTAGTGAAGCTCGAACTCACCGGCCAGTAGAGCCTTGCGCAGATCGTGCTCCATGGCGCGCCGCACCTGCATCTGCGCGTCCATCTCGGGGCCAAAGAAGCGATAGGTGCCGCGGCCGTCGTCCTTGGCGCGGTAGAGCGCCAGGTCGGCGTTCCTGATCAGCTCGTCGGGGGTGAGCCCGTCCGCCGGGCCGACGGCGATGCCAACGCTGGTGCCGATGATCACCTGCTGGCCGTCGATGATGTAGGGCGCGCTCAGCGCCTCGATGACGCGCAGCGCCAGAACAGTCGCGTCGGCCGGCTGGCAGAGCGCGACTTGCAGAACGGCAAACTCGTCCCCGCCCATGCGCGCGATCGTATCGGTCTCTCGGACGAGTGCGCGCAGGCGTCCCGTCACCATCCTCAGCAGCTTGTCGCCGGTGGGATGCCCCATCGTGTCGTTCACGGTCTTGAAGTGGTCGAGATCGAGCAGATGCACCGCCACCATGCCCCCGCGTTTGGCCCGGGTGAGCGCGTGCTCGAGCCGCTCGTTGAGCAGCACGCGATTGGGCAGGTCCGTCAGCGCGTCGTGCAGCGCCATGTGCACGATCTTTGCTTCCGAGCGTCGCTGCTCGGTGATGTCCTGATGCGTGGTGACGATGCTGCCGTCCGCCATGCGCTGGCACGAAACGGCGATGCAGCGGCCGTTGGTGAGCGTGCTGGTGTACTGGCTGGCCTCCTTACCCTGGGTGCGGTCGAGCATGGACTTGAGCATCTGCTCGGCCGATTTGCCGCCGCTGCACCCATTGGCGATGCGGTGCTCGAGAATCTCCAGCAGCGTCGTGCCGGGGTTCACCTGCTCCGCCGTGAGGCCATAGATTTCGGCGTATTGATCGTTGACAAAGACGACGCGCAGCTCGGCATCGAACATGGCGAGGCCCTGGACCATGTTGTTCAGAGCGGCATCGAGGTGCAGGTTTTTCACCCGCAGCGTCTCCTCCTGCTGCTTGAGTAGGCGATGCTGCTGCTCCAGCTGAGCATTGAGCCGTTGCCGTTCGGTGATGTCCTGATGCGTGATGACATGCGCGCCATGGGGCGTCTTGTTGTGGGAGACGTTGACGACACGCCCGTCTGCCAGCTCCTGGACCTCCGACGTCGTCTTACCGAAATTGCCGACCAGGTCATCCAGCAGGCGCTGTGGCTCGGTCGTGGCATAGCACCCATTCTCGAGCCGATAGCCCAGGATCTGGCGGACGGTCGTACCCGGCCAGACCTGCTCGGACGTCAGGCCGTACATCTCGGCATACAAGTTGTTGCAGACGACAAGGCGCTGGGCGTCGTCGAACATGGCGAGGCCTTGCGACATGTTGTTCAAGGCGCCGTCGAGCTGCTCATTCTGCTGCTCGAGCTGCGCTTTCAACTTCTCGCGCTCGGTGACGTCCTCGTGCATCGTGACCCACCCGCCCCCACGCATCGGTGTGCGCGTGATGCAAATGGCGCGCCCGTCGCTCAAGCGGTGCACCGAGGTCGATGCCCCCTGGAACACTGCCAGCCGCTCGGCGATGTAGGCCTCGGGATTGGGGCCGGCATAGAGGCCGTTGGCAATGCGGTGCTGGACGATCTCCCGCAGCGTGGTGCCGGACTTGATCTGCGCGGGCTCGAGCCCATAAATCTCGGCGTAGCGGTCGTTGGCGATCACCACCCGTTGGCCGGCGTCGAACATGCACAGGCCGTGCGACATGTTCTCCAAGGCCGCATCGAAACGCTCGTTCTGCGCCTCGAGCTCTTCCTCGCGCTCCTTCAGCAGCTCGTTCTGCTTGGCAAGGCGGGCGTTCAACCGCTCGCGCTCGGTTACATCCTCGTGGGTACTGACCAGGCCGCCATCGGCCATGGGCTGGCGCAGGACCGATATGAAGCGGCCGTCGCGAAGGCGCACGATCTCGGAAACGCGATTGCGGAACCCGGTGAGGCCGTTGTGCACGACCTTTTCCGCAGTCGCGTCGTCGTAGACGCCATTGGCGGCGCGCGCCGCGAAGACCTGCTGCAGCGCGGTGCCGGGCTTCACCTGCTCGGGTGTGAGGCCGTAGAGCTCCGCGTAGCGCTGATTTGCGAACACCACCCGCTGCTCGGCGTCGAACAGGCACACGCCCTGCAGCATGTTGTTGATCGCCGCGTTGAAGCGCGTGTTCTGGTCCTTCAACTCCTCTTCGCGCTGCCGCAGCAGGCGGTTCTGGTGCGCCAGCTGGGCGTTGAGATTCTCACGTTCGGTGATGTCCTCGTGCGTTACCACCCATCCGCCATCGCCCCTCGGCTGGACCAGCGCGGCAATGCTGCGCCCGTCGCTCAGCCGATTGACAAGCCGGCTGGTCTGCCCGCTGGCCACGCGCCTGCGCATGATCTTGAGCACAGCGTCTGCCGGCACGCCGGCGTACAGCCCATTGGCAATGCGCTGCTCGACCACCTCGCGCAGGGACATGCCGGGTTTCACCAGCTGGGGATCGATGCCGTACAGCCGCGCGTAGCCGTCATTGGCGACGACGATGCGCTCCTCCGCGTCATACATGGCCAAACCCTGGCCCATGTTCTCCAGGGCCGCGTCCAGCAGCAAGTTCTGGTCCCTGAATTTCGCGTTAGTGGCATTGAGCGCGCCGAGCGTGCGGTCGAGCACGCCGAGCGGCAGGACAATGAAGGCGAAATAGGCTGCAACCGACAGCACCAATGCGCCGAAGCCGACGATGGCGACTTCCGCCAGCAGCGGGCGCAGACTGGCCGCCACCTCGGCCCGGCCGACGACAGCGCCGGCGGCGATGATCGGCGCGCTGCGGGCGAAGGTCGGTCGGGCGAGCGCCTCGCCTTTCCGCATCATGACCCCGCCCTTCGTATCGAGGATACGCTGAAGGATGGGCGCCGCGGTCGTGGTGCGGATCTCGCTGATCGCGGCCAGCTGATCGGTGTCGTAGCGCCATGGCGCGTCGGGTGCGTAGATGTATTGCGCCGCGCGCCCGGCAGTCAGCTCGGCCTTGTAGGTCAGCGCATCTGCCTCCTTGAGGTAGCCGATCACGCCGTAGCCGATGGGAATGGAGAGCGCGGTGATGACCGCGATGACGCCTCCGAGCAGGCTGACCAGATTGCGCACCGGCAGCGACCGCAGCTCGAGAGGCGCAGCGAGACGAAGGTGGGCGCGGGCCACGAACCGGCGCACGATGCGGAGCCGCGCGCTGAGGCCGGCCAGGGGGCCGCCTGCTCTCTTGGCGCTCGTCGCAGCGATAGCGTGCAAAGCGCCTGAGATACGCTGCCGAGCAACGTGAAACATGCCGGCTCCCACCCCTATGCTTCCCTGCGCGGGATTATCTGGGGCGGTTCCTAATAGTTTGTTCTGGCAAGCGAATCCTTGAAAGCTGAAGACTTTCGTGGGTAACAATGCGTAAACATGTGCAGAAGCGGACGCCCGGGAAAGCCGGCGGCAACCTTTGGTCTACCTTTGCGCCCACTGGGACGCAGCGCACACCGAGCTGGCGATGGACAGCAAGAAGCTTGAAAAGTTGCGCGTTCGCTACGCGGGTGGCGCGCCGGGCGAGTCGCACAGCCCCGAGTTCAAGGCGATCATGGAGAAGGTCTTCGCCGGCACCGACCGCCGGCCTAAGCCGTACGAAGGGGTATCGACGTTTCTGGGCGCCTCGCTCCGAATGGATGCCGCACAGGAAGCGGATTTCAACGGCCTCGACGTGGCGCTGGTGGGCGTGCCTATGGACCTCGGCGTCACCAATCGCGCCGGCGCCCGCCTCGGTCCTCGCGCGGTGCGGGCCATAGAGCGCATCGGGCCCTACCATCACGTGCACCGCCTGGCACCGCTCAGCGAGGTCGAGGCCGGCGATGTCGGCGACGTTCCCTTCCGCAGCCGTTTCAGTCTCGAGGACAGCCACCAGGACATCGAAGCGTTCTTTGCCAGGATCGCCGCGGCCGGCGTGGCGCCGTTGAGCGTCGGCGGCGACCATTCGATCAGCCTGCCGATCCTGAAGGCGCTCGGCGCCGCGCGCCCGGTCGGCATGGTGCATATCGACGCCCACTGCGATACCGGCGCGCCCTTCGAGGGCTCGAAGTTCCATCACGGCGGGCCGTTCCGGCAGGCGGTGCTGGCCGGCGCGCTCGACCCCGAGCGCACCATTCAGATCGGCATCCGCGGTGGGGCCGAGTATCTGTGGGAATTCTCTTACGATAGCGGCATGACCGTCATTCATGCCGAGGAGCTTCCGCGCCTCGGCCTGCCGGCCGTCATCGATAAGATCCGCGCCGTGGTGGGTGGCGGACCGACGTACGTATCCTTCGATGTCGACAGCCTCGATCCGGCCTTTGCCCCCGGCACCGGGACGCCCGAGGTCGGCGGCCTATCCAGCCGGGACGCGATGGAGCTGCTGCGTGGCTGCGCCGGGCTCGATATCATCGGTGGTGACGTCGTCGAGGTGGCGCCGCAATATGATGCCACCACCAACACGGCCCAGGTCGCCGCCCAGATGCTGTTCGAGGTTCTGGCACTCATTGCTTTGGCGCGCCGGCGGTCGCCCTAGACCGGCCCGCAAGTCGGCACTGGCCCGGTTACCACGCCGGGCGTTAAGTGTTGGCTGCCGGTGCAACACTTGCTACGGCACCCGGCTTGCTCGAGGGCATGGTATCCAGATCGGTCGGGTGCGAGCGGAGCGATGCAATTGAAGATCATTGTCACGGGGGGAGCGGGCTTCATCGGGTCGGCGGTTTGCCGCTATCTGGTGCGTGAGACCGACGCCGAGGTTGTCAACGTCGACAAGCTCACCTACGCCGCCAACCTCGGCTCGCTGGAGCCGATCGCCAACAGCCCCCGCTACAGCTTCATCCGCGCCGACATCTGCGACCGCGAGGCGATGGACGCGGTGTTCGCCAAGCACGCGCCCGACGCGGTGATGCATCTGGCCGCCGAGAGCCATGTCGATCGATCGATCACCGGCTCCGACGCATTCATCCGCACCAACGTGCTCGGTACCCACTGCCTGCTGGAAGCCGCGCGCGCCTATTGGATGCGGCTGCCGGTGGAGCGCGCCGCATCCTTCCGCTTCCTGCACGTGTCGACCGACGAGGTATACGGGTCGCTGGGCGCAGATGGCTTGTTCACGGAGGCGACCGCCTACGACCCCTCTTCGCCTTACTCCGCCTCCAAGGCGGCGGCGGATCACCTGGCCAGCGCCTGGTTCCGCACCTTTGGGTTTCCTGTCGTGCTCTCCAACTGCTCCAACAATTACGGGCCCTACCACTTTCCCGAAAAGCTGATCCCGCTGGTGATCCTCAACGCGCTCGAGGAGAAGCCGCTGCCCGTCTACGGCGACGGCTCCAATGTGCGCGACTGGCTCTACGTGGAGGACCACGCGCGCGCGCTCCATGTGATCCTCACGCAGGGGCGGCTCGGCGAGAAATACAACGTCGGCGGCCGCAACGAGCGCACCAACCTCGCGGTGGTGGAGAGCATCTGCGACACCCTCGATCGCCTGGTGCCCACCGCTGCTGCCCGCCGCCGCCTCATCACCTTCGTGCCGGACCGGCCGGGCCACGATCACCGCTACGCCATCGATGCCGGCAAGCTCGAGAGCGAGCTCGGCTGGCGCGCCGTGGAAAACTTCGAGAGCGGCCTCGCCAAGACGGTCGCCTGGTATCTCGACAACCGGGCCTGGTGGGAGCCGCTTCGCACGGGCGTCTATGCCGGCGAGCGGCTCGGGCTGATCAAGAAGGCCGCTGGCACCGGATGAGACGGACATTCCAGCCATGAAGATCCTGGTGGCCGGATCGCAAGGGCAGCTCGCGCGCGCGCTCATCGAGCAGGCGCGGGCGCGCCCGGGCGTCCACATCGTCGCCGTGGGGCGGCCGCGGCTCGAACTTGCCGACGTCACGTCAATTGTCCGCGCCCTCGACGCCGAGCGTCCACAACTGGTGGTCAACGCAGCGGCTTATACGGCGGTCGACAAGGCCGAGAGCGAGCCGCAGGCCGCGTTCGCCATCAATCGCGGCGGCGCCGGCGCGCTCGCGGCCGCCGCCAAGGCGCACGGCTGTCCCATCATCCACATCTCGACCGACTTCGTGTTCGACGGCGCCAAGGCGGGGCCCTATGTCGAGACCGATGCGCCCAACCCCATGGGCGTCTACGGTCGCTCCAAGCTCGAGGGCGAGGCAGCGGTCGCCGCCGCCAACACGGAGCACCTGATACTGCGCACGGCCTGGGTCTATGCGCCCTACGGCCACAACTTTCTGAGGACCATGTTGCGGCTGGCGCGGGAACGGCCCGAATTGCGCGTGGTGTCGGACCAGCGCGGCAACCCGACCTATGCGCCGCACTTGGCCGACGCCATTCTCGACGTGGCCGCGCGCCTGGCCGGCCGCAAGCCGCCGCAGCCTTGGGGCCTCTATCACGCCGCCGCCAGCGGCGACACGACCTGGCACGGCTTTGCCGGCGCGATCGTGCGGGCCGGCGCTCGCCTGGGCGTGCCCCAGGTTCCCGTCGTCCCCATCGCCACCGCCGACTATCCCACGCCCACCAAGCGCCCCGCCAACTCCTGCCTCGATTGCAGCAAGCTCGAGCGCACGTTTGCCGTGCGCCTGCCGCCCTGGCAGCAAGGCGTGGAGGCGTGCATCGCGCGGCTGGCGACCTCGCCAGGGTGATGCGTTGCTAGCGGCGCCCGGCGCCCCTAGTTTGTGCCGTAGAGAACTCTGACGTTGCCATCGGCGGAGCACGCACGCGAATGTCCAACATCAACGCAGGTCCCTTCACCACCCGGCCCGAGATCGACGGCACGTTCGGCGTCGTCGCCTCCACGCACTGGATCGCCACCGCCGTTGGCATGTCGATGCTGGAGCGCGGCGGCAACGCCTTCGACGCCGGGGTGGCGGCGGCCTTTGCGCTGCAGGTGGTCGAGCCGCACCTGTGCGGCCCCGGCGGCGATGTTCCGGCCATGCTCTGCGAGGCTAAGACCGGCAAGCCGATCGTCGTCTGCGGCCAGGGCCCGGCGCCGGCGGGAGCAACGATAGCCCACTATCGCGGCCACCTGGGCCTCGACATCGTGCCCGGCACCGGCCTGCTGCCGGCCTGCGTGCCCGGCACGTTCGAGACCTACATGCTGATCCTGCGCGACTACGGCACCATGCGGCTGCGCGACGTGCTGGAACCGGCCATCGGCTATGCGCGCAACGGCTATCCATTGGTCGAGCGGGCGTGTGCCACCATCGCCACCGTCGAGCAGCTGTTCCGGCAGCATTGGCCGACCTCGGCCGCTGTCTACCTCCCTGGGGGCAAGGTTCCCGCCCCCAATGCGCTGTTCACCAACATGAAGCACGCCGAGACCTACGAGCGCATCCTGAAGGAGGCGGAGACCGGCGGCGGCGGGCGCGAGGCGGAGATCCAACGGGCGCGGCGGTCCTGGAGCCAGGGCTTCGTCGCCGAGGCGATCGACCAGTTCTGCCGCCGCAACGAGGTGATGGATGTGAGCGGGCGCCCGCACAGGGGCGTGCTGACCGCGCAGGACATGGCCACCTGGCTGCCGAGCATCGAGGCGCCGATCCATCTCGACTACGGCAACTATCGCGTGCTGAAGCCCGATGCCTGGACGCAGGGGCCGGTGCTGCTGCAGATGCTGGCGCTGCTGAAGGGCTTCGACCTCGACAGGTTCAGCCATACCGATCCCGACTTCATCCACACCTGGGTGGAATGTGCCAAGCTCGCCTACGCCGATCGCGAATCCTTCTACGGCGACCCCCAGTTCGTCGACGTACCGATGGAGACGCTGCTGTCGGAGGCCTACAACGCCGAGCGGCGCTCGCTCGTCGGCGCGCAGGCCTCGATGGAGCAGCGCCCCGGCAAGATTGAGGGCTTCGGCGGCGGCGTCATCGTCAAGGGCGCGCGCGCGGCCAGCGCCGGCGCCGGCGAGCCGACGTTTGCGCGGCTGCACACGGGCCGCGGCGCCGACGAGCAGGAGGTCTCCAGCAGCGGCAAGGTGATCGGCGACACGGTCCACATCGACATCATCGACCAGGCCGGCAACATGTTCACGGCCACGCCATCGGGCGGCTGGCTGCAGTCGTCACCGGTCATTCCCGATCTGGGCTGGCCGCTCGGCTCGCGCGGGCAGATGTTCTGGCTGGAGGAGGGGTTGCCCGGCTCCCTCGCGCCCGGCAAGCGCCCGCGCTCGACGCTGTCGGTCGGCATGGCGCTGCGCGACGGCAAGCCCTACATGAGCTGGGGCACGCCCGGCGGCGACCAGCAGGACCAGTGGAGCTGCCAGCTGTTTCTGCGCCACGCCAGCCGGGCAAGCGCGACGCCGAAGATGAACCTGCAGCAGGCGATCGACGCGCCGGCCTGGCACATCGAGCATTTTCCGCTGTCGTTCTGGCCGCGCACGGCCCGGCCCGGCGTTCTGGTGGTGGAGGGGCGCCTTCCGCCGGCAACGGTCAAGGAACTCCAGCGCCGCGGCCACAAGGTCGAGGTTGGCCCCGACTGGTCGGAAGGCCGCCTCACCGCCGCCGCGCAAGACGGCGTGCGCCGCAAGGCCGCGGCCAACGCGCGCGGCATGCAGGGGTATGCCGCGGGTCGGTGATGGACCGTGACCGCCAGCCTAAAGCGGCGCATCGGGACGCCAGCCGATCACGGCCAGCATGAAGAAGAAGCCGATGACGTAGGCGATGGCCACGGGCCAGCCGTGCCTGAGCCAGAGCCCGACCGACCTCGCCTCGGGATACATGTTGGCAAGCGCCACCCCAGCGGATGAACCAAACCAGATCATCGAGCCGCCGAAGCCCACGGCGTACGCCAGGAAGCCCCAGTCGTAGCCGCCCTGCTTCAGCGCCAGCGCCGTCAGCGGAATGTTGTCGAACACGGCGGAGACGAAGCCGAGGCCGAGCGCCGTCTGCCACGACGCGGCGGGCAGCTTCTCGACCGGCATCAGCGACGCGCAGGTGACGAGCGCAAGGAGAAAGACGGTGCCCTTGAAGGTCTCGGGCATCACCGCCCAGTCCGGTCGCTTCCACAGGGCCGTCACGAGCAGCACCACCCACACGGCCGCGCCGATGACCGGAAAGGCATCGAGCAGCGCGGGGAAGCGAAGGTTTGCGACCACATTTGCCAGGATCGCGGCGATCAGCATGGCGAAGACGATGACCACGCGGCTCCACTCGACCTGGGTGCCCGGCGGCATGTCCGTCATGATCGGGGAATATCTGTGCTGCTGCATCGCCGCCGGGATGCCGAAGATGAAGATCGCAACGGACACGGCGACATAGGCCTCGACGACGGAGAGCGGGCTGACGCCAGCGATCCACATCATCGTGGTCGTGGTGTCGCCGACCACGCTGCCGGCGCCGCCGGCGTTGGAGGCCGCCACGATGGCGGCGAGATAGCCGATGTGCACCTTGCCGCGGAACACCTCGCGCGCCATCACGCCGCCGATCAGCGCCGCCGCGATGTTGTCGAGGAAGCTCGACAGCACGGCCACGATCACGAGCAGGGCGAAGGCCCCCTTCCAGTCGTCCGGCAGGAAGGCCGGCATGACGTCGGGCAGCTTGCTGCTCTCGAAATGGCGCGACAACAGCGCAAAGCCCATCAGGAGCAGGAACAGATTGGCGAGGATCACCCACTCGTGCTGCATGTGCAGGGCGAGGCCACCGAGGCCCTGCCCGAACGCGAAGCCGGTGAAGCCGAGCTTGTAGGCGACGATGGCGGCGAGCCCGGTCAGGGCCACCTGCAGCGTGTGATGGTGGAATAGGGCGACGCCAAGGAGCGTCAGCGCGAACAGGATGAAATCGACGGGGATGCCCAGCAGATAGACCGGCTCCGGCAACGCTCCGGCCGGCGCAGCGACCGCCGCCTGGGGCAGCAGGACGAGCAGCACCGCGATGCCCACCGTGCTTGCGACGCGCAGCGGCACAAGACGGAAAAAGCGAGAGCACCCGGATGGCAACGGCGGTGCAGGATTTGTGTCAACCGCCAAATCTCGCAGCGCATGCGTCATCGTCGTGTGTACCCCCTGGTCGGTCGTGCATGGGACTCAGGGAGCACGCTACTCATGCTTGCGAGAGTATCTGTTGTACCCTTCCCCCGCGGCTACGCTAGCCACTTTGCCGGGATGCAGCAAGCGACAGCCAGCGCGCGCCGAGAGCCGGTCGGGCAGAGGTCCGACACCGGTCACTCAGGGAGATGAGGGGGGACCGCCGTGGCGACCGCTCACCCGCGCGCCAACCGCGCCCGACCGAGGACCTGGTTAATGCCATAGGCGCGGCCTGCATCGCTGTGCCGGGGGCGCGCTTCATCGGCGCGAGCCGGGTGGGGGAACGAGTCGGACCCGCGGCGTCGCAAGAGGACCGCCCGGGGTCTTTGCTCCCGTTTGTTGCCAAAGTTGCGATTCACTTGGAACCGGATCGGGACTTGCGCGTTGCCGGTTCGTTGGTGGTGTTTCCGAGTTGGGGAGGGATGATTGTCCACCGTTCAGACGGCCGGCAGCGATGAGCTTGGGGTCGTTCTGCGCGGGTTGCAGGCCGTACGTGATGGTGATCGCTCGGTCCGACTGCCAGAAGACCGGACTGGCACGTCTGGGGAGATAGCGAAACTATTCAATGAGCTAGTTCAGAACGGCGGCCTGGAGCCGGAGCGGAGCGGGAACGGACGGGCAAACGGTGGTCATCACGCCGAGCCCGATCGCTACGCAGGCGTATTGCTCGATGCGCTGCTCGCCGTGAAGAAGGGCGACGCTTCGGTCAGGCTGCCGCACGACTGGTTTGGCGTGCAGGGCAAGATTGCCGACGCGTTCAACGGCATGGTCGAGCTCAACGCCCGCACGCAGGCCGAGCTGGCGCGCCTTTCCCGCGTCGTCGGCAAGGAAGGCAAGCTGAAGCAGCGGGCGTGGCTGGGCGATGTCACCGGCTTCTGGCGGGACTCGGTGGAATCCATCAACTCGCTGATCGAGGACCTGGTTCACCCCTCGAGCGAGGTGGCCCGCGTGATCGGCGCCGTCGCCCAGGGCGACCTCAGCAAGAGCATGGCGCTGGAGATCGAGGGGCGGCCGCTGGAGGGCGAATTCCTGCGCACGGCCCGCACCATCAACACCATGGTGGACCAGCTCAGGACGTTCGCCGGCGAAGTGACGCGCGTGGCGCGCGAGGTCGGCACCGAGGGCAAGCTCGGCGGGCAGGCCGAGGTGCAAGGTGTGGCCGGCACCTGGAAGGACCTGACGGACAGCGTGAACTCCATGGCCGGCAACCTCACCGGCCAGGTGCGCAACATCGCCGAGGTGACCACGGCGGTGGCCCGCGGCGACTTGTCGAAGAAGATCACGGTCGACGTCAAAGGCGAGCTGCTCGAGCTCAAGAACACCATCAACACGATGGTGGACCAGCTGCGATCCTTCGCCGCCGAGGTGACGCGCGTGGCGCGCGAGGTCGGCACAGAAGGCAAGCTGGGCGGGCAGGCCGACGTGCAGGGCGTCTCGGGCACCTGGAAGGATCTGACCGAGAACGTCAACTCGATGGCCGGCAATCTCACCGGCCAGGTGCGCAATATCGCCGACGTGACGACCGCCGTTGCCCGCGGCGACCTGTCGAAGAAGATCACGGTCGACGTGAAGGGCGAGCTGCTCGAGCTCAAGAACACCATCAACACGATGGTGGACCAGCTCGGCGCCTTCGCCTCCGAGGTGACGCGCGTTGCGCGCGAGGTCGGCACCGACGGCAAGCTCGGCGGCCAAGCGGACGTGCCGGGCGTCGCCGGCACCTGGAAGGACCTCACCGACAGCGTCAACTCGATGGCGGGCAATCTGACCGCCCAGGTACGCAATATCGCCGACGTGACGACGGCGGTCGCCAACGGCGACTTGTCCAGAAAGATCACGGTCGACGTCAAGGGCGAGATCCTCGAGCTGAAGAACACCATCAACACCATGGTGGATCAGCTCCGATCGTTCGCTGCCGAGGTGACGCGCGTCGCCCGCGAGGTCGGCACGGACGGCAAGCTCGGCGGCCAGGCCGATGTGCCGGGCGTCGCCGGCACCTGGAAGACGCTGACCGACAGCGTCAACTCGATGGCCGGCAACCTGACCGGCCAGGTGCGCAACATCGCCGAGGTGACGACGGCCGTCGCCATGGGCGACCTGTCGAAAAAGATCACCGTCGATGTCGCCGGCGAGATCCTCGAGCTGAAGAACACCATCAACACCATGGTGGACCAGCTCAGGACGTTCGCGGGCGAGGTGACGCGTGTCGCCCGCGAGGTCGGCACGGAAGGCAAGCTCGGCGGCCAGGCCGATGTGCAGGGCGTCGCCGGCACCTGGAAGGACCTGACCGACAGCGTCAATTCGATGGCCGGCAACCTGACCGATCAGGTGCGCGGCATCGCCCGCGTGGTGACGGCCGTCGCCAACGGCGACCTCAAGCACAAGCTCACCGTCGAGGCCAAGGGCGAGATCGCGGCGCTCGCCGACACGATCAACGGCATGACCGATACGCTCGCCACCTTCGCCGAGCAGGTCACCACCGTGGCGCGCGAGGTCGGCGTCGACGGCAGGCTCGGGGGCCAGGCCAAGGTGCCGGGCGCGGCCGGCACGTGGAAGGGGTTGACGGAGAACGTCAACCAGCTCGCAGCCAACCTGACCACGCAGGTGCGCGCCATCGCCGAGGTTGCCGTCGCCGTGACGCAAGGCGATCTCACGCGCTCCATCACGGTCGACGCCCAGGGCGAGGTCGCCGTCCTCAAGGACACCATCAACGAGATGATCCGCAATCTGCGCGACACGACGCAGAAGAACACGGAGCAGGACTGGCTGAAGACCAACCTCGCCAAGTTCAGCCGTCTGCTGCAGGGCCAGAAGGACCTGGTCGCCGTAGGGCAAATGATCCTGTCGGAGCTGGCGCCGGTCGTCGGCGCGCAGCAGGCCGAATTCTACATGCGCGACAGCACCAGCGTGGAGCCGCGCCTCAAGCTGCTGGCGAGCTACGCCTCGGGCGGGCAAAGGGCACACGGCAAGACCGTCGAGCTGGGCCAGGGCTTGATCGGGCAGGTCGCCATCGACAAGCGCAAGGTGCTGCTGGAGGGCCTGTCTCCCTCCACCATTCGTGTCGTGACGGGCCTGAGCGATTCCACCCCGCAGAACATCCTGGTGCTCCCCATCGTCTTCGAGGGCGAGGCCAAGGGCGTGCTGGAGCTCGCTTCCGTGGAAAGCTTCAATTCCGCCCACCAGGCGTTCCTGGATCAGCTGACCGAAAGCATCGGCATCGTCATCAATACGATCGAAGCCAACATGCGGACGGAAGACCTGCTGACGCAGTCGCAGTCGCTGGCCAAGCAGCTGCAGAGCCGGCAGGAAGAGCTGCAGAAGACCAACGAGGAGCTGCAGGACAAGGCGCAGCTGCTGGCGCAGCGCAACCAAGAGGTGGAGGGGAAGAACCAGGAGGTCGAGCAGGCACGCCAGGCGCTGGAGGACAAGGCGGTGCAGCTCGCCCGCACGTCCAAGTACAAGTCCGAGTTCCTGGCCAACATGAGCCACGAGCTGAGGACGCCCCTCAACAGCCTGCTGATCCTGTCCGACCAGCTCTGCCACAACCGCGAGGGCAACCTCACCGGCAAGCAGGTCGAGTTCGCCAAGACCATCCACTCCTCGGGCAATGACCTGCTCAATCTCATCAACGACATCCTCGACCTCTCCAAGATCGAGTCCGGGACCGTCGTGGTGGATGTGAGCGAGCTGCGCTTCGATGATCTGCACCACTATGTGGAGCGCACCTTCCGCCACGTCGCCGAGGCGAAGGACCTCGACTTCCAGGTGCGCATCGACCCCAGGCTGCCCAAGTCGATGGTCACCGACAGCAAGCGGCTGCAGCAGATCCTCAAGAACCTGCTGTCCAACGCCTTCAAATTCACGCACAGCGGCCAGGTGCTGCTCAGCGTCGAGCCGGCGCGGCCGGGCGGAGGCACCGAGAGCGACGAGGCGGTCCGCGGCGGCGACATGGTCGCGTTCAAGGTGACCGATACCGGGATCGGCATTTCGAGCGAGAAGCTGCAGATCATCTTCGAGGCCTTCCACCAGGCAGACGGGAGCATCAGCCGCAAGTATGGCGGCACCGGCCTCGGCCTCGCCATCAGCCGCGAGCTGTCGAAACTGCTGGGTGGCGATATCCGGCTCGTCAGCAGCCCGGGGCGTGGCTCCAGCTTCACGCTCTACCTGCCCATGGCCTATACGCCGCCCCGCATGTCGCGCAGGCAATCGCCAGCCGGCGCCGCGGAACCCGACGGTGCCAACACCCTGGCCGAAGGGCGCAACCCCATGCGGGACGCGCAGGATCGGCGGCAGCTGCTGGTCGAACCGCCGACCGATGCCGTCCAGTTCGCCAACGAGGCCTCCGACGACCGCGATAACATCCAGCCGGCCGATACGGTGCTGCTGATCGTGGAGAACGATTTGGCCTTCGCCCGCTTCCTGCTCGATGCCGCACGCGAGCAAGGCTGCAAGGGCCTGGTCACCTCGCAGGGCGCCGGCGCGCTGGCGCTCGCGCGGGACTATATGCCCGATGCCATCACGCTCGATATCGTGCTGCCCGACATGGACGGCTGGCGGGTAATGGACCGCCTCAAGCACGACCTGTCGACCCGGCACATTCCCATTTGCGTGGTGTCTACCGAGGACGCGCGCGAACGCGCCTTCAACGGTGGCGCGCTGAGGTTCATCATCAAGCCGATCCCCTCCAAGGACCTGCTGGACGAAGCATTGCGGTCGCTCCTTGCCAGCATCAAGAAGCCGACCCGGCGCGTGCTGGTGCTCGGGCCCGACGATGCGGAACGCGAAGGCGTCGTGCAGGCGATAGCCGGCGAGGACCTGACCGTGATGACGAAAGCGCCGGGCGTCACGCCTGACGTTATCGCTGCGCTCGACCTCGACTGCCTGGTCGTCGACGCGCGGGCACCCATCGATGTTGCCGGCTTGGCGCGCACGCTCGAGCTCGCTCCCAGGTGCGGACGTCTGCCGGTACTGTTCTGGGGCGGCGCCGGTCAGGATGACCCGCGCGCGGCCAAAGGCTTCGAGACGCTCACCCTGCGCCATGCGCATTCGCGCGAGCGGCTGGTCGACCACGTTGCCTTTTTCCTGCATCGGCGCATGACGCGCCTACCCGAGGCGCAACACCGCATGCTCGAAGACCTGCACCGTTCGGATGCCGCCCTCGCGGGGAGGAAAGTGCTGGTCGTCGACGACGATATCCGCAACATTTTCGCGCTCGCCAGCGTGCTGGAGGAGCACGGCATGACGGTGCTCTCGGCGGGCAACGGCCGCGACGCGTTGCGCATCATGGCCACGCAGACGCCGATCGACATCGTGCTGATGGACATCATGATGCCGGATATGGACGGCATCGCCACCATGCGCGAGGCGCGCCGCATCCCCTCGTGCAAGGACGTGCCCATTATTGCCGTTACCGCCAAGGCCATGAAAGGCGATCGCGAACGCTGCATCGAGGCGGGCGCCTGGGACTACCTTTCCAAGCCCGTCGATGCGCGACACTTGCTCGCCGTGCTGCGCTCCTGGCTCTATCGCTGACGGTCGGCTCCATCGAGGACGGGTGATGCCATGAGCAATAGCAACGCGCGCCGCGCCGACATCCTGATCGTCGACGACCTGCCCGAAAAGCACCTGACCTACCGGGTCGCGCTCGGCGACCTTGGCCAGAACGTCGTCGCCGTGTCGTCGGGCGAAGAGGCGCTGCAGCTGCTGCTCGAGCGCGAGTTCGCCGTCATCCTGCTCGACGTCAACATGCCGAGCATGTCGGGCCACGAAACGGCAGCCCTGATCCGACAGCGCAGAAAGTCGCGCCACACGCCGATTATCTTCGTCACGGCGTTCGCCGACGACGTGCAGACGATCCAGGGCTATGCGCTGGGGGCCGTGGACTACATCCTGACTCCGATCGTTCCCGATATTCTGCGCGCGAAGGTGCAGGTCTTCGTGGATCTGTTTCAGATGCGCGACGAGCTGGCCAAGTCGCACGCGCAGCTCGAGCAGCGGGTCGCGGATCGCACGCTCGAGCTGGAGCTGGCTGCCGAGCGCCTGCGCGCCGAGGTGCACGAGCGCAAGCAGGCGGAGGAGCGACTGACCATCCTGGTGCAGGAGCTGGCGCATCGCGTCAAGAACCTGCTGTCGGTATTCCAATCGATCGCCGCGCGTACGCTCGTCGATTCGCGCTCCACCGAGGAGGCGCGCGAGATCCTGATCGGCCGGCTGCAATCGCTGGGCCACGCCCACGAGCTACTGACGGAGGCCTACTGGAAAGGCGCCGATCTGCGCGATGTCGTCAATGCCGAGATCGCCGGCTTCTCGGAGCGCGTGCGTGTCTCGGGCCCGGCTGTGATGTTGAGCCCCTCCGGCGTGCAAACCTTCGCGCTGATCGTGCACGAGCTCTCCACCAACGCCGCCAAGTACGGTGCGCACTCCAACGAGACCGGCGAGGTCGTGGTGCAATGGGCATTGGGCGGCAAGGGCGCCGGCGCCTACTTGGACTTCTACTGGAAGGAGCAGGGTGGTCCGCCCGTGCAGCCCGCCTCTCACGAGGGCTTCGGTCTTTCCCTCATCACGGCGATGGGCAGCAATCCAACAGCCGAGCCGGCGATCGATTTCGCGCCGGAAGGGTTCTCCTGCCGCATCAGGGTGCCCCTCGATACGATCCGACCCAACAGCTACGACAAGACCTCGCCCGCCATCGCCGAGCACGGGGCGAACTCCTTGACCCGGCCGGCTTCGTGACCGGGCGATTTTGTCCCTTCTCCCGCGCTTGGAACCACATCGCCGCGTTGGCGGTTGAATCGGATCAGGTAGGAGGAGGATCAGGCGCATGGGCGATGAGCGCCGGAATTCCGGCACGCGGCGCGGATTTGCTGCGATGGATCAGAGCAAGCAGCGCGAGATAGCCCGCAAGGGTGGCGCCAACGTGCCTCGTGACAAGCGCAGCTTCGCGCAGAATCGTGCGCTTGCCTCCGAGGCCGGGCGCAAAGGCGGCCGATCCGTCGCCGCGCAAGACCGCAGCTTCTCGCAAAACCGCCAACTGGCGGCTGAAGCCGGCCGCAAGGGTGGGCAAACCGCCCAGAGTCGGCGCAGCGGCGGCGATCTGCGAGCCCACGGCGCACCTAAGCCGTGCGAGAGCACGTGAGCGCGTCACCGATCAGCCCTGTGAGCTTCGCGGCGCGGGCCGAGAGCAGTCCCACCCTCTAGTGTCCTGTCTCCGAAATATCGTCATCCTTCGCGGCACGGTTGGGCGATATTTCGGAGACAAAAGGACACTAGAAAACCTATGATTCTAGTGTGGTTTGCGTCTCGCAAATGCCTTGTAGAACC
>Ga0247727_10000731_pt1 | contig 80510 bp, 81 predicted proteins | sample WisWelCaveWW1625_FD_202498 | JGI IMG/M metagenome (GOLD analysis project Ga0247727, IMG submission 202498) | Biofilm microbial communities from Wishing Well Cave, Virginia, United States - WW16-25 | ecosystem: Environmental > Aquatic > Deep subsurface > Groundwater > Cave microbial mat | place...
TTCGGATGGCATCCTGTTGGGTCCATCCAGTTTCGGGTGTCATCAAGAGCGTCGCCAACCCGAGGAGAGCCGCAGCGACCGCTCGACGCCTATCTCGCATGATGTCCTCCTGTTTCAACACGACCACCGCTGGGAGAGCCCGCCTTAGGCCGCGACCTCGATGGTTGCGAAGAAATCCACCCGACGCGATGTGCGCTTCGGCGTAACTACGCGCCGTTTCGGCTGGGGAGGCTCTAGACCGTCTTGGCGCATACCACGAATATGGAAGGCAATCGCCCCCTCGATCCGGCGAAGAGCTTGGTCAATCGTCTTCCCAGTCGCCACACAACCGGGCAGGTCCGGAACCGACGCCCCCCAATCGCTGTCTGGCTCTTTATTGATGCGAACCAAATACTGGAGCTTTCTCATCGCTTCCCTCGCTTGAGGCCAGCCTGCCGTATCACGGAGGCCAGCGTTCCCTTGGGCATGTCGTCGCCAGGGTGACCGCTTACGGTGACACGGCCCGGTTTGTTGGCATGTTTGTATTGCCTGTGGCTTCCCTCTGTGTCCACCAAGCCCGTCGTTCTCGATCAGGCGGATGACTTCGCGAACCTTCACGCCGCCCCCACATCAGAGTAGCAGACACCGGCAACCGCTTCGGCCGGCGCGCCCGGACCACTCCCTCGATGCGGCTGAGCGGCCGAGATGCGTCAGGAAGCGGTTCACGTCCCCCTCAGCCAGTTCGCGCGGATGACTCCCGTCCTGAAACAAGAGGAAGCGGCGAATCCAGGGCACGTAGGCCTCTTCGGTACGGCGACTGTAATGCCGGGCTCGCAGCGCTTCCACCACACGCTCGTAAAGCCTGGGGCCCCGGCTGCTCTGGGAACAACCCCAGCGGCCCCCGCGACGACAACACCGGCTGGATTACATCACCCGCAGAGCGGTTTGTCAACCAGTTCCTACTTTGGGTTATTTGGGTTGCTTGCGGGCGAGCTCGCCGCTCCGCCAAAGATCGACCCGGCCACCACCGGGCTGCCGGACACCAGCAAACCGGACGGGGAGACGCGGTTCGAGAGCGAGTACCCGCTCATGAACACGCTCCACGGGCCGCTGCGGGTGAACTCTTCGGCAACGCCTGCCTGGTGGCGCACGACCCGACCAACCTGCCGCCGCTCTCCAGGCAGCTCGACGACTCGATTACGGCCGGTGCGCTACGACGACCCGTTCCAGAGCGGCTTCGAGTACGCGCCCCACGCCGGCAAGGACATCTACAGGCCGATCAACGAGCTGTGGAGCTGACTTAAACTTAAACTTAGATCGTTTGCAGCTTCCAGCGGCCGCGGCGGAACATCACCACACCCACGACGGCGACGGTGGATTCCGAAATTGCGATCGCCAGGAAAACCCCGTTCGGGCCCATCCCCAGCACGTTCGCCAGCACGTAGGCGAGCGGGAGCTGCCACATCCAATAGCAGAACAGGTTGACGATGGTGGGGGTCCGCGTATCCCCGGCGCCGTTGAAGGCTTGCAGCATCACCATCCCGAAGGCGTAGAACACATAGCCATAGCTGACATAGCGAAGGCAGGAGACACCCACCGGAACCACCGCCGGATCCTGTGTGAACACGCGAATGATCGGCTCGGAGAACAGCAGGAACACCAGCGTCACCACGCCGAGGAAGATCATGTTGAACAAGCCCGTGAGCCAGGCGGAGCGTTCGGCGCGGTCGGGCTTTCCCGCGCCCAGGTTCTGTCCCACCAGGGTGGCGACCGAGTTACTCATGCCCCATGCCGGCAACAGCGCCACCACAAGGATGCGCATCGCCACGCCATAGCCGGCCAGGGCATCGCTGCCGAAGCGCGCCAGCAGGTTGACCAGGGCAAGCCAGCTCGCCATCGCGATGAAGAACTGAAGGATGCCGTTGAGCGACACGCGCGTCAGTCGCAGCAGCACCGGGAAATCCAGCCGAAGATGCTCGCGCCGGATGTCGATTCGCCTGCGGCTGCGGGAGAGCATCCAGAACAGGTACACCACTCCCAGGCCGCGGCCGATGGTGGTCCCGACGGCCGCCCCTAGCAGGCCCATCCGCGGGAGGGGGCCGAAGCCGTTGATGAGGCACGGCACCAGCGCCATGTTGAGCAGGTTGGCCAGCCAGAGCGCGCGCATCGCCACCACGGCGTCACCCACGCCGCGGAAGATGGCGTTGATCAGAAATAGCAGCATCACGGTGATCGAGCCGCCCAGCACCGTGGCCGTGTAGACGGAGCCCGTCTCGACGATAGCGCGCGTGCCTCCCATCCAGGCGAGCAGGCGCGGCGCCGCCAGCACACAGGTTACGCCGATCGCCACCGAGGAGACGATCCCAAGAACGATGGACTGGACCGCCGCAACGGCCGCCGCGTCCGGGTTCTTCTCCCCGACCCGCCGCGCGACCATCGCCGTGGTCGCCATGCTCAAGCCGAGTGCGATGTCGAACACCAGCGTCAGCAGCGACTCGGTAATGACCACGGTCGCCATGGCATCCGAGCCCAGTCGCGCGACGAAAAAGACGTCGACAATGCCGAACAGCGACTCCATCGACATCTCGAGCACCATCGGGATGGCCAACAGCAGGATGGCCCGCCCGATGCTGCCCTCGGTGAAATCCTGCTGCGTGCCGGCGATGGATTCGCGCGCCGAGGCCCAGAATCCAGGCGTGGGTTCGGCGCTCGGCGCGACAGAAGACGACATTGGATTGGACCGCGGATCAGACCGCGGTCTTGACTCCGGCGGCCTTGACTCCGGCGACGGCCGCGGCGAAAGCGTCGAACAGCTTGTGGTCGACGGCGTCGGGCAGGCGACAGCGGTCCTCCGGGTGCCACTCGACCGCGATCGCGAAAGGAAGATCCGGGCGCTCGAGGGCCTCGACCACACCGTCGGCCGAGCGCGCTGTGACGATCAGCCCTTGCCCGACCACGTCGACCGCCTGGTGATGGCGCGAATTTACCGTACAGTGGCCCTCTTCCAGGATGGAGGCGAGCCTGGTCCTCCCCACCACGGTCACCGCGTGGACATCGCCGGCGGGATCGGACGTGACGCGGTGCTCATCGGCATTGGCTAGGTGCTGGTTGAGCGTGCCGTGGTGCACAACGTTGAAAAGCTGCATGCCGCGACAGATCGCCAGCACCGGCAGACCCGCATCGAGCGCTTCGCGCAGCAGGCGGATCTCCAACGCGTCGCGCGGGCGATCCGGCGACCCGGTCTGGGCGTGCGGCTGCTGGCCGTAGAGCGCGGGATCGATGTCCGTACCGCCGCTCAGCAGCAGGCCGTCCAGCCCCTCGAGCGTGCGCGGGCGTTCCGCCGAGATCGGCACCGGCTCGAGCCCCGCTCGCCGCAGCGCGTCCTCATACGGCGCGAGCTTGGCCGCGTTGCCGAAGGTGACCCCGACTCGGAATGGCATGGCGGTTCTTTTCATGTTCGCATGAATGAAACCCGGACAGGCCAGGAGGACTGTCCCACATGGGCTGCTAAGATGGGTGCGTCCATGTCGGGCCAGGAGCGCTTGCCCACGGTGGTGATCGTGGGCCGGCCCAATGTCGGAAAATCCACGCTGTTCAACTGTATCTCGGGCTCCCGCCGGGCGATCGTCGGCAATGAGCCCGGGATCACGCGGGACCGCATCTACCAGGTGGCCGAGCATCGGGGCCGGCGGTTCGAGCTGATCGACACCGGCGGAATCCTCCCCGGCGACAAGGCGCAGATCCCGGTCGAAGTTCTCAAACAGGCACGGGTGGCCCTGGAGGGCGCCGCTCATATCGTCTTCCTGATCGACGGCCGCGCCGAGATCACCGCAACCGACCGCGAGCTGGCGCAGATACTGCGCAAGCTGGGTAAGCCCGTGGTGGTGGCGGTGAACAAGATCGATGTGGCGGCTCGTGAGATCCTGGCGCACGAATTCCACACGCTGGGGTTTCCGGATGTGATGCCGGTTTCCGCCGAACACCGCCTGGGGCTGGAAGAGCTTCTGGATCACGTGACGGCGGCATTCCCGGCAGGCGCCGGGGAGGAATCGAAAACCACGCGCTCGATCCGCGTCGCCATCATCGGCCGGCCCAACGTTGGAAAATCCACTCTGTTGAACGCGCTCACCGGCCAGGAGCGGGCGATTGTCACGCCAGTGGCCGGAACCACGCGGGACGCGGTCGACGAGGCGGTTTCGCACAACGGAGTGGAGTACGTGTTCGTGGACACCGCCGGCATCCGGCGCAAGGGAAAGACGCGGCTGATGGCGGAGAAGCTCAGCGTGGTGATGGCGCGTCGGCACATCCGGATGGCCGACGTGGCGTTGATCCTGCTGGACGCCACCGAGGGTGTGGTGGGGCTGGATGCGACCATCAGCGGCTACGCCCATGAGGAGGGTCGCGCCGTGCTGATCGGCGTGAACAAGTGGGACGCGGCCGAAGGCCGGAACAAGCCGGCGTTCACCGAACAGGTCAGGGATCAGATGAAGTTCCTCGACTACGCGCCGGTTGCGTTCTTCTCCGCCAAAACGGGCGCGGGGGTGCCGCCGCTGTTCGGGCTGCTGCGCCGCAGTTGGGAGGCCGCCTGCCGGCGGATCACGACCGGAGAGCTGAACCGGTTCCTGGAGAAGATCGAGTTCGACCGCGACGTCCGCGTGCGCTACATCACCCAGGCCGGGGTCCGCCCGCCGACCTTCGTCGTGTTCACCGACGAGAAGCGGCCGCTGCATTTTTCGAGCGAGCGGTTCCTGGTGAACCAACTGCGCCGGCAGTTCGACTTCGCCGGCACGCCGATCGTGGTGAAAACGAAAGTGCGGGAGAAGCGCCGCCGCGCGGGACGGTGATCGGTCAGCCTCCGGGCGAATCCTGTTGGCCCGTGCCCGCCAGGTCCTCCACCTTGGTGCCGCGGCAGTCGATCCGCTGCGCGACAGTGCCGTGCATGCTCATTTGGGTCTCGACGGCGCCGGGGCCCGACCAGGTCCCGCCCTGTGCGGAGGCGACCGCGGCACGAGCCGGCAGGGCCGCATCCTCCATGGTGCCGCGGAGCATCGACTCCAGCGGATACGCCAGCCCTTCCAGGTCCGTGCGGTCCAGCAGGCGACAGAGTTCCCGCGGGGCCACCGTTTCGAGGGTCACGCCATGGCCGTCGCTGCGGGCGGCGATGCGGCAAGGCAGCAGGGCGGCAAAGCGCGGCTCAGCCGCAAGAAGGGTTTCGTAGAGAACCGGGTGACAGACGGTGAACGTGAGGGCGTCGTGAAAACGTCCCTCTTCCCGTACGACGCGGCCGACGTGGCTGACGGCAAGGATGGATGCGCCGTGGCGCTGCGCCGCGCGGCAAATCGCCGCTTCCATCTCTTCCAGGCGGCGGCGGGAGCGTACCTCCAGCATGTCCCATGATAACTCAGCGGGGCACGTACAGCTCGACGGCATCCAGCTCGGCGGTTCGGAACTGCTCGCCCAGCGAGCTGTACACCAGGCGCGGCGCACAGGCGCGCAGCCGGGCGGCCTGCTGGCGGGAGAGCGCCATGCGGTAGCAGTCGGCGCGCTCCTTGTACGAGTAGCCGGCATAGACGGGCTCGCCGCAACAGACGACTTCGGCAACAGCGTCCCAAAAACTCCGGCGACGGAGCCAACGGCGCCTCGCACCGGCCTCGCGCGGCAAATCGATGCGCGCGCGGGCGCCCAGGAAGACAGCGCGCGTCGAGCGCTCGCCGGAGAAGGGCAAGGTGGGGTCGGGATCGGGAAAAGTGGCGAGCAGCGCCCGGACCTCGGCGGGATCCGCCTCCCAGCCTTCCCAGCGGAACCGCGAAGCGCCGCTGACCAGCGAGCCGCGGCGCAACAACTCGCACACACGCGCGACGTCCTTGCCGTGGAAGCCGAGCATCAGCTCCACCAGCTCGCGCAAGGGCATCTCGCGCACGACCACGGGGGACAGGGAGATGCTGCCGGCCGCCTCCGAGCTCAACTTGACGCGCAGGGTCGGGGGAAGGGCCATGGCCGCGGCAGGACACATCATACAATACGGGGATGACTCCCGCCGGCGCTGTGCTGCGCGAGGAGATTCGCCGGTGTGGCCCGATTCCCTTCCGCCGGTTCATGGAGGTCGCCCTCTATCACCCCGAACACGGCTACTACCGCCGCGGGCGCGATCCGTTCGGCGTCCGCGGAGACTTCTACACCGCCGAACAGATCCAGCCGGTGTTCGGGATCCTCATCGCCGCGGTGGTGCGCCGACTGTTCGACGAGCTCGGCGGGCCGGATGGCTTCACCGTGGTGGAACCGGGCGCCGGGCGCGGCGAGATGGCGTCGGCCTTCGCACGGTATTGCTACGTTCCGCTGGAGTTTGACTGCGGCTCGATGCCGGAGCGTTTTTGCGGCGTGGTGTTCGCCAACGAGTTCTTCGACGCGCTGCCGGTCCATCTGGTGCGGCGGCGGGACCACGGCTTCCGCGAGATGCTGGTCGACTGCGCCCAAGAGCGGTTCGCATGGGTGGAGGGCCAGGCGTCCGGGGAGCTGGAAGAATTCCTCCACCGCTACGGAGCGCCGGCCGAAGAGGGGGACCTGCTCGAGGTGAACCTGGAAGCGCTGCGCTGGCTGGAGCGGATCGCGGTCGCGCTGGAGCATGGATACGTTCTGGCGATCGACTACGGATACACGGCGCGCGAGATCATCCGTTTCCCCGCCGGCAGCCTTATGAGCTACCGCAGGCATACCGCCGCCGCCGACGTGTTGAGCGAGCCGGGACTGCGCGACCTGACCGCGCACGTCAACTTCACCGCGCTCCAGGAACACGGCGCCGCGCGCGGGCTGCGGACGGTCCGGCTGGAATCGCTCGCGCAACTGCTGCTGCGCGCCGGAGAGGAGGACAACTTCGCCGCGGCGCTGGAGGCTGCCGGCGAGGAACAGGCGCTGCGGCGCCGGCTCCAGTTGAAGACGCTGCTGGTGGGGATGGGCGAGACCTTCCGCGCGCTGCTGCTCGCCCGCCAGGGTGGGCAATAAAAAAGGCCCCGGGAAAAACCGGGGCCTTCGATCAACCTATTTTTGCTGCCATCCCCTCGGGGGGATGCTGTGAGCTACTTCTTCTTCTTCTTCGCGGCTTTCTTCGCCGGAGCTTTCTTGGCAGCAGCCTTCTTGGTTGCGTTCTTCATCGATTGATTCTCCCTAACATCAAAATTTGCGATCCGGAGATCGCAGTGTGATTCATATATAAGATTCTTTGGGCTGATTGTCAAGAGAAAAATGCATGCCGGCCGGCGAGCGGTTGCGGAGCCGGGGCGGTCGCGCGCACCGAAACGTTTATCAGTAGAATTGTTTTGATGCGTTCCGTGGCTCTCTTCGCGCCGCGACGGTGCTCGCGGGCGGCCTGTCTGGCGCTGCTCGCGGCGGCGCTGGCAACCTCATGCGGCGGAAAAAAAGCGCGCGTCCGAACGCCGCCGCCGGCGGCCGGATGGACCCAGACCGGCATCGCGAGCTGGTACGGGAATCCCTACCACGGCCGCCGCACGGCGAGCGGGGAGATCTACGACATGGAGCGGATGACGGCGGCGCATCGCACGCTGCCGTTCGGCTCCGGCGTTACGGTGCGGAACCTCGACAACGGAAAAACGGTCGAGGTGCGTATCACCGATCGCGGTCCGTTCATCGACGGAAGGATCATCGACCTGTCGCGCGCGGCGGCGCGCGCCATCGACATGATCGGGCCCGGGACGGCCCGCGTCCGGCTGCGCGTCGACCGCCCGGGTCCGGCGGCGCCGGCGGAAGGGACGTTCGCGGTGCAGCTCGGCGCATTCCGTCAGCGAGCCAACGCCGAGCAACTCCGCCGCCGGCTTCCTCCGCGCTACGCGGACGCGCGCCTGGCCCGTGAGGGGGACCTGTGGCAGGTTCTGGTCGGCCGGGAGTCCACTCTTTCCAGCGCTCAGGAGCTTGCCCGCATCCTGCGGCCGTTGACCGGGGAGGCTGTTGTCGTACGCCTGGACGGTCCCGATCGATAAAGGGAGCCGACGCCCCCGGACCCGGTACCAGGACCATACACCCCAACGAGGGGGCCCCTTCCCTCATCAGAGATCGCCCGCTCAACCGTTTGCGGGATTGTCCGGGGACGCATTCTACCTTAGAGTTTATTACTCGACCGCACACTCAAGGATAAAAAGGCATGTCCGTAACCGATACGATGGCACCTGCCAAGGAGCCGTCCCAAGCGATCGTGGGCCAGTCCCCGCGAACCCGCCAGATTCTCCGCCTGGTGGACAAGGTGGGACAAGGTCGATGCCCGGTGCTGCTGCTGGGCGAGACCGGGACGGGCAAGGAGGTCGTGGCGCGCGCACTCCACGAAGTGATGCCGCTCGGTCCGTTCGTCACCATCGACTGCTCGAGCCTGGTAGGCACGCTGCTGGAGAGCGAGTTGTTCGGTCACGCGCGGGGATCCTTCACCGGCGCGGTGGGCTCCAAGCTCGGCCTCATCGAGTTGGCCCACGGGGGAACGGCCTTCTTCGACGAGATCGGGGAGCTGGCGCTGGATGTGCAGGCGAAGCTGCTGCGCGTGCTCCAGGACAAGGAGTTCCGCCCGGTCGGCTCGCTGGTTCCGCGCAAGTCCGACTTCCGCATCATCGCCGCCACCAACCGCGACCTGGCCAAAGAAGTGGAGCGCGGCACGTTCCGCCGCGATCTCTACTACCGCTTGAACGTGGTTACCTTGAAACTGGCGCCGCTCCGGGACAGGCAGGAGGACATCGCGCCGTTGACGATGCACTTCCTGGAGCGTTACGGCGACGGCCATCAATTGACACCGGAGGCCTTGGAGGCGCTGCTGGCCTACGACTGGCCGGGCAACGTCCGGGAACTGGAGAACTGCATCCAGCACATGGTGGCCATCAACTCCGGCCCGCTGCTGCACGTCCTGGATCTGCCGTCCAGCATCCAGAACTTTCTGCTCGCGCGGCGCGCGCCACGAATGGCCGCGGCAGCGGGAGCCGAGGCGACAAGCGGGGGATCTCCGGTGGCGGACGCCTCACCCGGATCAGGGATTGTCACCCTCGCCGAGATGGAACGCCTCGCCATCATGCAGGCGCTGGACTATACCAAGGGCGACCGTGGGGTTGCGGCGCATCTGCTCGGCATCGGCCGAACCACGCTCTATCGAAAGCTCAAGGAATACCAACTGGCCGGGTAGCGGACCCACGCCAACGGAATCCTGAGATCTCCCCCGAATCACTACCACTACAGCAAGTAGGGTCCGGTGTGCCCGCGCCCGGGCGGCGGCTGTGACCCAGTAGACGGAGATGATACGGAGATGATAGAGAAGCCGATCAAGGTCTTGCTGGTGGAAGACCAACCCGATGACATTCGCCTGCTGGAAGAAGCGCTTGGCGAGTTGGGGGAGAATCGGTACACACGAGGTTGGTCGCAGGCTTCGACTTCCGTGCAGGTCGATTCCGTGCAAGAAGCCATAGAAACGGTTGGCAAGGTGCACTTCGACGTCATCCTGGTGGACGTGGCGCTTCTGGATCGCGAAGGGCTCCCCGCGTTTCGGTCGCTGGCGGAAGTTGCACCCGTGGTGATGCTGGCATCCATCGAGGAGGAGCGGCTGGCGATCAGCCTGGTCCGGCAGGGCGCGCAGGATTACCTGATCAAGTCCGAGCTGGACTGCAAGCCACTGGCCCACTCGCTTCGCTGCGCGATGGAGCGCAATCGCCTGCGGCTGGCCATGCAGCAGCTTTCCTTCGTCGATGACCTGACGGGCCTGTACAACCAGGCGGGGTTTCTGTATCTGGCCGGCCGGGACTGGAAGCTGGCGCAGATAACGGGCCAACGATTGTTCCTGGTGCTGATCGGGTTGGGCGGCGACGATCCGCCGCCGCACTCCAGCCAGGAGAGCGACCTGATGGCTATCCAGACCTCGGAGATCCTCCGCGACTGCTTCCAGGTAACCGACCTGCTGGCCCGTGTGCCTCCGACGCGCTTTCTGGTTCTGGCATTCGAGACCCAGGGCCGCAACGCTAAAGACGAGATCGCGGCATTTCAGCAGCGCGTCAACGAGTACAATGGCCGCGAATCGTGCGGTTTCCCGCTGACAACCTTCGCCGTATTGGCGATCGCCTCTCCCGGTCCTGAATCATCCCTCGAGGATGTCTTGCAGGCGGCCGAGCGGGCCCTATGCGAGAATAGGCGAAGCAAGATCGAGACTGAGATCAAGGAATACGACCTGGCCGATTGAAAATTGCCCTGGATGCCACCTACAGCGTGGGTGAAAACCTGAGCGGGGTGGGTGTCTATTCGCGGCAGATGCTGAGCCGGTTGCCCGCCCGCGATCCGGATTCGCACTGGTTGTTTTGTTTCCGGCCGCATCGTTTCCTTCGATCCTTCGAGCTCGATCCGCCCCACAACGCCGGACGCCGCCCGCTACTGGAACGATTCGGGCCGCGCTCGACGGACCTGTTCCACGGTCTCAACCAGAGAATGCCCGCCTGGCGCTCGCGGCGAACGGTGTGTACTTTCCACGACCTGTTCGTGCTGAGCGAGGAGTACTCGACGGCGGATTTCCGCCGCCGCTTCGCCCTCCAGGCGCGACAGGCCGCCGAGCGCTCGGACCTGATCATTGCGGTTTCAGAGTTCACCGCCCGGCAAGCGGAAGATTTGCTGGGCGTGGAACGGGAGCGGCTCCGCGTGGTGCATCACGGCGTCACCATAGCGGGCGCCGATCCCGGAATGCAGCGGGAGAAAATGATTCTCTCGGTGGGCGCCTTGCAGCGCCGCAAGAACACAACCGGGTTGGTGGCGGCATTCGAGCGAATCCCCGCCGGATGGACGCTGGTGCTGGCCGGCTCGCTCGGCTTCGGCGGCGAGCAAATTCTGCGCCGCATCGAGCAGAGCCCGCGCCGCGCCGACATCCAGGTGCGAGGGTACGTTTCCCGACGGGAGCTGGAAGGTCTGTACGCGCGCGCCGGCATCTTTGCGTTCCCGTCGCTGGGGGAAGGGTTCGGCATGCCGGTGATCGACGCGATGGCCGCCGGTGTGCCTGTGGTCAGCTCCAACCGGACCGCGCTCGCGGAGGTGGCCGGCGAGGCCGCGCTGCTGGTGGATCCCACGGACACAGACGCCATCGCCTCCGCCTTATCGCGCCTCATCGAGGATGAGTCGTTGCGCGCGGAAATGATCCGGCGTGGCGGCGAACGCGCGAAGGGGTTTTCCTGGGAGAAAGCGGCCATGGAAACCTGGCGGGTGTACGAAGAACTGCTCTGTTAGCGGGCTTCTTCGTCGACGGAAATCTTCAGAGCCCGGAGGAACTTGTGATCCTGGGAGGTCCATCGGATCTTGCCGGGGTTTTCGAACTTGCGGCGGCGCGGGCCGTTGGAGCCCGACTCCGGCCGCATTTCCACTTCCTCTTCCTCTTCCACTCCCGATTCGTTCCGCTTGTTGAATCCGATGGTGGCTTCCAGCACGAGGAAGACGTCATAGCCGGCGTCCTTGATGCCGGAGATGGCCGCCGCGATCCGCTCCGAATCCGAGAGCGATTCGTTGATGGCGTTTCCCAGCTCCTGCATCAGTTCCTTTAGTCGATCGTCCAAGCTAGGCCCCTTCCTGGCTCATTCACAGCATACCACCGTTGGCAGGGATTGTCGCTGGAAAGGAAACCCCGCCGCCGTGCGCCGGAGATCGACCGCAATCGGGTCTGGGTCATGAAACCGCCTGCTTGGCTAATCGGCAAAACGGCCGCCTTACTTCAGCCCGTGCCCGGATCTCTCCAGAGAACGGCATGACCGTTCTCTCCCATCCATAACGGGAGCCCATCCATAACGGGAGCGGCTCGGCCGCAGGCCGGGACAGCCCCCGTGGGGGCTAGCTGTTCTCCACCTGGAGCCCCAGGGTCTTCTCCAGGTAGTTCTTGCTGATACGGGCGCTCTCGATGGGGGGCCGGAAAGGGGACGAGTCCAGTTCCACGGTCAGCCAGCCGCGCCAGGAAATGCTGTCCAGGTGGGCCTTCAGGGCGGGAAAATCGACGCCGCCATGCCCGAGGGGAAAGAACGGCGGATCCTTCATCACGTCCGGACGCTCGATTCTCACTTTGGCCCCGCCGCGGAGCTCGGGCCCTGTGTCCTTCATGTGAAACTCGACGATGCGATGGCCGAGCGTGCGCGCCAGCTCCACCGGATTGATGCCCGCGAGCGTGATGTGGCCGGTGTCGAGAACAAAGCCGACGTTCTGCGGGCTGGTGCGCTCCATGACGTAGTCGATCTCGGCGCGGTTTTCGAACTGGTTCCACATGTGCGCGTGAATCGCCAGCTTCAGTCCTTCCTGGCGGATCCTCCGGCCCAGCTCCTCGAGTACGATGACGATTTGCTTCAGATCCTCCGGCGTGGTCCCGGTGGGTCGACGCGGGCCGAGGTTGATCTTCAGATGCGTGCAGCCGAACTTTTTGATGAACCGTACCAGGCGGAGGTGGTCGGCGATCAGGCGCTCGTGCCGGGACGGGTCTTCGAAGTGCACCTCCATGGGCGCGCCGTTAGAGATGGTGACGAAGCGGACGCCGATCTCGTCGATCCGCTTCTGGAGCGCTTCCGGCGTATCCCAGAAATCGACGAAGTAGTGGATGAAGGATTCCACGTTGCGGTAGCCCGCCTGGCGCGCTTCGCGAAAGGAGAGGAACACGTCCTTCTCCCAACCGCCGCGCGTGTTGGTGGTGATGCCGATCCGGTAGCGGGATGTGTCCGCCTGGGCGAACGGCGCCAGCGCCGCCGTCCATAGGAACTGCCTGCGGTTTGTTGACATGTCGCCTCCTCGAGAATACCGTGCTGTCAGTTCACGCGGTTGCCGGCGATCCAGACCGCCTCCAGCGACCGCGTATTGCGAATGTTCTCCAACGGGTTGGTCGTCAGCACGACCAGGTCCGCCCACTTGCCGGCCTCCAGCGTGCCAAGGTCCTTACCGACGCCGAGAAACTGCGCGGAGTTTCGCGTCGCCGCCGTGATCACCTGCATCGGCGTCAAGCCGGCTTCGACCATCAACTCCATCTCCCAGTGCTCGAAATAGCCGGAAAAGCGAGCCGGCGGCCCGGTGTCGGTTCCGAAACCCACCCGGACGCCGGCATCAACCAGCTTCTTCAGGTTCTTCTTGGCCATCTCGAGGAAGCCCGGATACAAGGCCAGGTCCGGGTCCGAGGAGGCTCGCTTCTGGTAGGCGGCGCTTTTCAGCGTGGAGACCACCTGCGGCGTCGTGGATCGCGTGAAGAAGGCGTCCTCCAGAAACGGGTGCGGCTTGGCGTAGACAAATGTGGAAATCTCACGGGTCAGTGTGACGGCGGCTTGCCAGGCCCCGCGCTTGTTCAGCGTCGCAATCAGGCCCTCGTCGATCGGCTTGTCGCGGACGCTGTGCGCCAACCCGTCCAGGCCGGCTTCGACCAGCTTCCGCGCGTCCTCGAGATAGAAGATGTGGGCGGCCACCTTGATGCCGTGCTTGTGGGCGTTGTCGATGATGGCCCGGCACAGCTCGATGGAGATTTTCTTCTCCTTTCCCAAGTGGTCGTCAACCCAGATCTTGACTACGTCCACTTTGCGGTCGGCGAGTTGGGAGACGTTCTTCTCGATCTCGGCGGGAGTATCCACCTCGAACGGCACGCCTTTCATCCCGGGCGCGGACGTGGGGTAGCCGGCCTTGCCGGTGAAGCCCCGGCCGCCGGTGAACACACGCGTGAGCGAGGGCCGGCCGGCGCGCTGCTCGGCTCGGATCTGGAAGATGAGATCCTGGTCGCTGCCCATGCTCACCACCGAGGTCACTCCGTAGGAAGCGTAAGTGCGGAGTTGCTTTTCGACGTTCTCCCTCGTGTAGTTCTTCGGGTCCTGGGTCAAGCCCACCACGTTGCCCAAGTGGCCGTGCAAGTTGATGATGCCCGGCATGACGAATCGGCCCGAAAGATCCACCCTCGCAGCCCCGGCCGGCGCCTTCAGCCTGGCCTTCGGCCCGGCGTAGCGGATGCGGCCGTCCTCGACTACCAGCGCCGCGGCAGCCACCGCGGGCCGCCCCGTGCCGTCGATCAGGGTGAAGTTCTCAAAGACTCGTACCTCGGCGATCGCCGCCGGCAAGATCAGCCAGACGGCACAAAAGCTCCAGCGTATCCTCAGCATTCCGTTTCCTTATAACTCCTGGTGTGGGGATTGTAGCACACGGTATTCAGCCAGCTTGTCTGAGCACCGGGACGTCCTCGATTATGATGCGGGGCCGCGCACTGGGGTGTGGAACGGGCAGGCCCTGTTCCTCCAGCAGGCGCACGTGCGCGATCATGCCCCACTTGGCCTGATAGAGACAGTCTTCGACAGAATGTCCCACCCCGCTGAAGCCTTCCAGGTCGGGAGAGTAGAAAGAGAAAAAATCCGGCTCGGCGGTGGCCTCGATTACGAGCGAGTAGCGCAAGTCAATCATCGTTCCCTCCTGACGTGATTCCGGCGGCCTTCAGGATTGCATGACGGCAAAATGTCCCCAACCTGTCTCCAGTCTACCGCCAGACCCGCAGGCGGGTACATTCCAATCTCCAGGAATCCCTATCCTTCATGGGTGCCATCCTTCGCCGATCAATTGCAAGGCATCCCGCGCCTCGTGTACAGTGAGGATGTACAGAGTGAATGTAACTCTGTACATGGAGCGTGTACAATGACTGCGCCGGTACTCAGCAACGCGAACATGCTCGAAGTCAACCGATCCGATCTTCGGCAGCATCAAAGCAGATGGCTCAAGAAGGCTCGTGGTCAACATGTACTTCTCATCAAGTCGAACGACCCAGAAGAGGAAAAGGTCGTTCTCGACAGGCAGTACTTTGATGAGATCCGCAAGAAGCTGGAGAGTCTTGTTGAGACTCTGGAGATCGCAATGGACCGCAAGATGTTCAACCAGATCCTGGCAGCAGCGGACACCTTGGAAGAAGACCTTCGCTTGGGCAAGCTCCACTCGCTGGAGGATGCGTTTGCGGAGGAATAGTGTACGTACTCAAGTTCACCGGCAATGCTGTTGCGGATGTCAAGACTGTAATCCCTAAACATCTCAAAGGGCCATTGCAGAAGGCGTTGCTTGAGAAGGTAGCGGTTGATCCTCTTGGCTGCTCGCACGAACTCCACGAAGACCTTCAAGAATACCGTAGCTTCACGTGGCAGGAATACCGTGTCGTTTACAAAATCTTCGACGATCTGAAGGCCATCGCCGTAGTGGGAGTGGGTTCGCGGTCTCCGCAGTCGGCCCAGAACATCTATCGCAAACTGGAAACGCTGGCCAGAACCGGGGAATTGGCGCAGGGAGTATTATTCTCCCTTCGGGGCTTCACTAAGACCGCGCCATGAGCATGTGCGCTGACCCACCGCCGAAGCACCCTTGACTCGGCTCGACCCCCCTCCTACAATGTAGGAGTCGCCTAAGGAGGCCCTATGAGATCGATCGGCTTTTCGGAACTTCTCATCGTCTTGGGCATTGCCGTGCTTTTGTTTGGAGGGCGAAAGATTCCGGAAGTCGCCAAAGGCCTTGGGGAAGGCATCCGCAACTTCAAGAACGCCCTGAAGGGGGACGAGAAACCGCCGCCGGTGGAAGAGAAGAAGCAGGCCTGAGCCCGGCCCTCTCCTCTGTTGCAGCTTTTCAAAGAACGCCAACCCCGCGGCCATAGTCCAGACCGCTCCCGTGCGGTCGCGACTCAGTAGTCGCGGGGTTCAGCGTTTCAGGCTTTGCCCCGGCCTACTTCTTCTTCGGGGGTACGATGGAATCCCGGACCGCCTTGGCCACCCGGAACTTCACTACCTTTTTAGCCGGGATCTTGATTGCCTCGCCGGTGGCCGGGTTGCGGCCCATGCGAGCCTTGCGATCCACCCGCACCAGCCGGCCGATGCCCGGCATCACGAACATGCCGTTCTTTTTGGTCTCCGACACGGCGATGCCGGCGTAGGCTTCGATGGCCTGCTTGGCCGACTTGTTGCTGACCCCGCAGGTCTCGGCCAGTTTCTTCACCAGTTGCGATTGCGTCATTCTCTTTGCTGCCATAGCTCCTTATCTCCCAATGAACCCGAACCCCTCGGAATACCGATTTCCAGGGCCTCGGGCGATGTTTTGCTGTTTCATGATAAAGGATCGGCTCGCCGCATGTAAAGGGAAATGTGCGGGAGAGGCCTGTTTTTTGGGAGTTTCGCGCGATGACGTCGGTTTCAGGCCGTCTGCGACCGCCCGTGAGGCGCTGGGGCAACTTCCGACGCCGCCGGCTTTGGCTCCGGAGTCTGCCCGGCGCCGACCGCGGGCAGTTCGAGCAACTTGCGCAGCGCGGCGTCCAGGCCGCCGCGCAGGGCCGGGTGGTCCTTGAGGAAGTTCCGGGCCTGCTCGCGCCCCTGTCCGATTCGTTCGCCCTGGAAGCTGAACCAGGAGCCGTTTTTTTCGACCAGTTTCTTCTCCACTCCCAGGTCGAGCAGGTCCGCCTCGCCCGAGAAGCCCTCCCCGTGGATCAGGTCGAGCTCCACCTCACGGAATGGCGCCGCCACCTTGTTCTTGACGATCTTGATCCGGGTGCGGCTGCCGATGACACTATCGCCGTCCTTGATGGTGCCAATGCGGCGCACGTCGATCCGGACGGAGGAGTAGAATTTCAGCGCGCGGCCACCGGTGGTGGTCTCCGGGTTGCCGAACATTACGCCGATCTTCTCGCGGATCTGGTTGATGAAAATCAGGCACGTATTGGTGCGGGAGACGATGCCGTTCAGCTTGCGCAGCGCCTGGGACATCAGGCGTGCCTGCAAGCCCATGTGGCTGTCGCCCATTTCGCCCTCGAGCTCGGCCTTGGGCACCAGCGCCGCCACCGAGTCCACCACCACCACATCGACGCAGCCGGTATTCACCAGTGCCGCCGTGATCTCCAGGGCCTGCTCGCCGTAGTCCGGCTGGGAGACCAGCAGGTTGTCCAGGTCGACCCCCAGGCGCCGGGTGTAGGTGGCATCCAGCGCGTGCTCCGCGTCGATAAAGGCTGCGATGCCTCCCGACTGCTGCGCCTCGGCCACTACCTGGAGAGCGATGGTGGTCTTGCCGGAGGCTTCCGGACCGAAGACCTCGACCACCCGCCCGCGGGGAAAGCCCCCAACTCCCAGGGCTGCGTCGAACGAAATCGACCGCGTCGGGATTACGCTCACGGGCAGGCAGTCGCGGGATCCCAGCCTCAGGATGGATCCGCGCCCGAACTGCTTCTCCATCTGGACCAAGGCAGCGTCAATGGCCTGCTGGCGTTCCTTGAAGTTCATGTAGCCTCTCCTGTACCTGTGCAGCAGCCGCTTGCTGACGCACTGCTGCGTTACCGAGCCGTGACCGTAGGGAGCGGTCTGCTCCAATGTCCGCTAAAAGGTGTACTAACTGGTGAGCGTGGGGGCGGGAAAATCTCAGCGCGCGCGTTGGACGGTTGTCACCGGCTTGGCGGCGGGCTCCGGCGACGGGGGTGAGGCCGGGGCTTCGCGGGTCATCCCCAGCGCTTTGCGCAGCTCGCGGTCCAGCTTCTCCCTGGCGTCGGTGTGGTCCTTGAGGAACTGCCGGGCGTTCTCCCGACCCTGCCCGATGCGCTCGCCCTGGAGGCTGTACCAGGAGCCCATCTTCTCCACGATGTTGTGGGCCACGCCGAGGTCGATCAGGTCTCCTTCGCGGGAGATGCCCTCGCCGTAGAGAATGTCGAACTCCGCCTCGCGGAACGGCGGCGCCAGCTTGTTTTTGACCACCTTGACCTTGGTGCGGTTTCCGGAGACCGTCTCGCCGTCCTTGATCGAGGCGATGCGGCGGATATCGGTGCGCACCGAGGCGTAGAACTTCAGCGCGCGGCCGCCGGTGGTGGTCTCCGGGTTGCCGAACACGATCCCGATCTTCTCCCGGATCTGGTTGATGAAGATCAGGCAGGTGTTCGACCGGGCGACGATGCCGGTCAGCTTGCGCATCGCTTGCGACATCAGCCGCGCCTGCACGCCCATGAAGCTGTCGCCCATCTCGCCGTCCAGCTCCGCCTTGGGCACCAGAGCGGCCACCGAGTCCAACACCAGAACGTCGAGCGCTCCGGAGCTGATCAGCGCGCTGGTGATCTCCAGCGCCTGCTCGGCGTAGTCGGGCTGGGAGACCAGCAGGTTGTCGATGTCCACCCCCAGCTTGCGCGCATAGATCGGGTCCAGCGCGTGCTCGACGTCGATGAAGGCCGCCAAGCCGCCGCCGCGCTGCGCCTCCGCCACCACATGGAGCGCCAGCGTGGTCTTGCCGGAGGACTCCGGCCCGAAGATCTCGCTCATCCGCCCACGCGGGAAGCCGCCGATGCCCAGCGCGAGGTCGAGCGAGATGGAGCCGCTCGAGATGGCCGCCACCTGGACGATCGCTTCCTTCGAGCCCAGCCGCAGGATCGATCCTTTGCCGAACTGCTTTTCTATCTGGCTCAGCGTGAGCCCGAGTGCGCGCGCGCGTTCCTTTTCGTCCATGCGGAAGATTGATTGTACATTACATCCGCGGCGCGTAGTAGCCCTTACGCGACCGTACCACCAGCTCCTTGCGGTTCTTCACCTTGATATCCACCGGGTGGTAGAGACCGTCGGTGCGCAGCGGCTCGGGGCGGTAGAGGATGTTGTACTGATGGCGCAGCTCGTTGGCGATGTTCTCGAACGATTGCGAGAGATCTTCCACCTTGAAGGGAAAGAACGTAAGCCCACCGGTCTCGGCGGCGAAGTACTTCAGCACCTTGTCGCCGTCGGTCTCCAGCCGTGAGATGTTGGTCGAGATGGCGTAGATCACCACGTCGGACTTGTGCGCCATCTCCAGCGCCTGGTCGCGCGTGTAGCGACTCTGGTTATCCTCGCCGTCGCTCAGAATGATCGCCGCGCGGCGGTACTTGTGCCGGGGCTGTTCCTTGCCCAGCTTGTCGCGGCAGGCGTAGAAGATGGCGTCATAGAGCGCGGTTCCACCACCCGGCCGCAGGTCGCGGACGGCCTTGGCGAGCGCCTCGGTGTCGCCGGTGAGGTCGGACACCAACTCGGCGGCGCTGTCGAAACTGATCACGGCGGTGCGGTCCTGGCTGGGCCGGACCACGCTGTTGATGAACTCGATGGCCGCCTCCTGCTGGAAGCGGAACCGGTCGCGGATGCTGTTGCTGGTATCGATGAGGATGGCCAGCCGCAGCGGCAGGTCGCTTTCGGCGGTGAACTCGAGGATATTCTGCTGGCGCTTGCCTTCGACCACCTGGAAGTCGTCCTTGGCCAGGTTGTTGACGAAGCGTCCCTTTTTATCGGAGACCGTGTAGAGCAGGTTGACGCGGGTGACGTCCAGGATGATGCGGGTGCGCTCGTCGACTTCGGCGGGGGCGGTCTTGGCCGCCACCGGCGGCCGCTCGGACTGCGCGGCCAACCCCGAGGCCACCAGCGGTAACAACAGTAACAGCTTCATAGAACTCCCTCACCGATTATAGCCCCTCGATCCAGCGCTGAAGCTCGGCCGGCAAGGGCGCCTCGACGGTCACCTGCCGGCCGGTGGAGGGACTCGCGAACCGTACCCGGTGCGCGTGAAGAAAGAAGCGGTCCAGCGCCGGTAGCCCCTCGACTCGCGCCGGCGCCCCATACAGGCGGTCGCCCACCACCGGGTGCCCCACACCAGAAAGATGGACCCGTATCTGGTGCGTTCGGCCGGTGGCGATGCGCACCTCGAGCAGGGTGAACCGCTCCCAGCGGCGCAGGACGCTGTATTCGGTGAGAGCGCTGCGGCCGGCGCGCCCGGGCCGCGCGGTCATCCTGGTGCGGCGCACCGGGTCGCGCCGGATCGGCTGGTCGATCCGGCCGCGGTCCTGCTTCAGACGGCCGTGGACCAGCGCCAGGTACACCTTCTCGACGCTGCGGCCGGCGAACTGCGCGGCCAAGGCGCGGTGGGCGGCGTCGACGCGCGCCACCAGCAGCACGCCGCTGGTATCGCGATCCAGGCGATGGACGATGCCCGGCCGCAGCCCGCCGCCGACGCCCGAAAGCTGCGCGAACCGGTGCAGCAGCGCATTGACCACCGTCCCCGACCAGTGCCCCGCCCCGGCGTGCACCACCATTCCCGCAGGCTTGTTCAACGCGATGACATCGGCATCTTCGTAGAGGATCTCCAGCGGCAGGTCTTCGGCAAACGCGGCCAGTGGAGGAGGCTCGGCCGGCTCGACCTGGATCCGCTCGCCCCCGCGCAGAGCCTGCGATGGCTTACCGGCCGAATCATTCATCTTGACCCGGCCGGCCCGGATCCAGGCCTGCAATCGCGCGCGGCTGTACTGGGGCAAACGCTCTTGCAGGAACCGGTCGAGGCGCTTGCCGGCGTCCACGGCCTCGGCCGCCAGGATCAACGGGACGGTCACGGTTTTCACGTCAGCCGGCATCGCCGCCCGGTTCATTCTGTTCCAGTATAAAGCGGTCACCGTGCGTCGCGGCCGATTCCGGTATATTCGTCTCAATGGTCCGAAGCGCCCTGGTACCCGTCGCCGGCCTGGGCACGCGCCTGCTGCCGGCCACCAAGTCGCAGCCCAAGGAGATGCTGCCGGTGGCTCGCAAGCCGATCGTGCAATACGTGGCCGAGGAGCTGGTAGCCAACGGGCTGCGCGAGATCCTGTTCGTCACCGGCCGCAGCAAGACCTCCATCGAGAACCATTTCGACGACGACCCCGAGCTGGTGCGCATGCTCAGCGCCGCCAACAAGACCGAGCTGCTCCAGGAGGTGCAGTTCGAAGACCTGGAGGCGAACTTTTTCTACACCCGCCAGCGGATGCAGCGCGGCCTGGGCGACGCGGTCCTGTGCGGGGAGACTTTCGCCGGCGAGCAGCCGTTCGTGGTAGCCCTGGGCGACTCGATCGTCGGCCTGCACGAACGCTCGCGGTGCGTATCGCGCATGTCGGAGCTTTTCCTGGACCGCCGCGCCAGTTGCGTGATCGCCGTCGAGGAGGTGCCCGCCGAGGAGACCGGCCACTACGGCATCGTCGAGGTGGCCGAGAACGACGACGACTCCTTACGCGTGCTGAACCTGGTCGAGAAGCCCGAGCCCAAGGACGCCCCCAGCAATCTCGCGATCGCCGGCCGATACGTGTTCTCGCCGCTGATCTTCGACATGATCCGGCGCGTCGAGGCTGATTCGCGCGGCGAGATCCAGCTCACCAACGCCATCCAACTGATGTGCGACGAGGGCAAGCGCGTGCTGGCGGTGAGGCTGCCGGCCAACGAGAAACGCTACGACATCGGCAACTTTCCCAGCTACTTCGAAACCTTCATCGAGTTCGCCCTGGCCGATCCGCTCTATGGCCCGGCGCTGCGCCAGACGCTTCGGAAGCTGCTGGGGACATCATGAATGCGCGCCTTCGCCTGGTGGATTCCGCTTGCCGCCGGGCTGGCCGCTACCCGGCTCACGCATAGCGGCGTCCTGTGGGTGGAGGAGTGCTACCCGGCGGCGGCGGCGATCCAGATCCTCCACGGCAAGATCCCCTACCGCGACTTCTGGTTCGACAAACCGCCGCTCTCCGCCATGGTCTACCTGCTGTGGGGCGCCTGGGACGGCTGGCCCCTGCGGCTGGCCGGCGCCGCCTGGGTCTTGCTCACCTGCTGGCTGGCCTACCGCTGCGCGCGAGCGGCCTGGGGAGAGTGGGAGGGGAGACTGGCGGCCTGCCTGCTGGGATTCTTCCTGACCTTCGGTGTTCCCTCGGCAGTGATCGCACTGGCGCCGGACTTGCTTATGGTGGCCCCGCACCTGGCCGCCGCATGGCTGGCCTGGCGGGGCTCGCCGTTCAGCGCCGGTGTTGTTGCCGGACTCGCACTTCAGGTGCATACCAAGGGATTGTTGGTGCTGGCGGTCTGCCTGGTGTGGCAGTGGCGCGCGGCGCCGCGCCTCGTGGCGGGATTCGCCCTGCCGAATATGGTCGCCCTGGGATTGCTGGCCGCCGCGGGTGCGGCCGGACCCTGGTGGGAGCAGGTCTGGCGCAGCGGATTTCTCTACGCCGCCGATACCTTCCTCGAGAACCCGATTCGCGCGGGCCTGGGGCGCACCGCCGGCTGGATGGGGTTTCACGCGACTCTGGTCGCCGGCGCCGGCTGGTACTGGTGGCGCGAACGCTCGCCCGAGGGCCGGCGGATCGCGATGTGGGCGCTGTTGTCGCTCGCCGGAGTGGCCGTCGGATGGCGCTTCTTCCCGCGATATTACTTCCTGTTGCTGCCCGTAATGACGCTTGCCGCCGCGCGCGGGCTGGCGCTCGCCGGCCGGCGTCGGGCGATACTGGCGCTCGTGCTGCTCGTGGTTCCGCTCGCGCGCTTCGGGCCCCGGTATGGAATGCTGGCAGCCGACCTGGCGGCAGGCCGGGAACACCGGTGGGTGGACCTGGCCATGAGCCAGGACAGCCGGCAGGCGGCGCGGATGGTTCACGATCATGCCCGTCCCGGTGACACGCTGCTGGTCTGGGGCTACCGCCCGGAGGTCTTCGTGCACACACGGCTCGCCGCCGGAACGCCGTTCCTGGACTCGCAGCCCCTGACCGGCGTGCTGGCCGACAGGCACCTGGTGGATGCGCACGCGACGTCTCCGGAGGCGGCCGCGCGAAACCGGCGCGAGCTGACGCGCCTGGCGCCGACATTCGTCGTGGATGGCCTGGGCCCGTACAACCCGGCGCTGACGATCGGCGCCTGGCCGGAGCTGCGCGAGTGGCTGGCGGGCTACGAAGTGGTGGGGCGAAGCCGCGGCTCGGTGGTCTATCGCGCGCGGCTGGAATGAATCCGTTCAGCGCAGGAAGTCACACTCGCCGGTGCGCCTACGAAAGCGGTGGTCCCACCAGGTCGATCTCGTAGCTGTTCATGATCTGTTCAGTCCGCGCGAAGTCGGGCGTAGCCAAACCGTGATTAGCGTTCGCCACTTCCATGAAGAAATTGTCGAGCCCCGCCGGAGCGACGCCCACCAGCATCCGGGCGGCAGTCTTCTGGAAGTTTTGGAAAGCGTGCACCGTACCCCGCGCGGCGAACGCCATCGTACCCGGACCCGCCACCGTGCGTTCCCCGTCAATCTGAATTGTGATCTCGCCATCCAGCACGTAAAACCATTCCTCTTCGCGATGGTGCCGGTGCAGCGGAGGGCCTCCCCTACCTGGCACCGTCAAATGGAACACGGCGGCCCGGCCTTCCACGTCGCTGCCTGCGATCTTCACTAGCGTCGGCACGCCCAGCACGTCCAGGGGCCGGCCGGTTCGCCCGTCTTGAGGTTGCAGAACAAATGCCTTCATCGTTGTCTCCTGCGTTTTCATAGATGATTGCTCCTTTTACTTTTTCCCCGAAGGCCGCGCATCAGCTCCTCCAGGGCCCACTGTCCGGCATGGATGGCCTCCTGTCCCGACAAGCCGCCTCGCTCGCGCAGCAATTGCCAGAAGGGAGCCGAGTAGATCGCCAGAAACACTGCCATCACCTGACGTCTCTCGACCGGCCTCATGCCGGCCGTCAAGGCCGCAAGACTTTTCAAGAAAGACGCCCTGCCTTCCGGGGCTCCCCGCTGGCGGACCTTGTGTCCGGCGCTCGATGCAAGCACGGCCTTAATCAAGTCTTCGTTGCGATTGAATCCCTCAAACAGCACTCGGACCTGTGGCAGGATCTCGTGTTCACGGGTCGGAAACACGGTGCCGGCCTCGCGGCGGACGCGAACCCACAATTGTTCGAACAGGTCGGCCTGCGCCGGAAAATAGCGATACACGGTCCGCGCCCCGACGCCGGCCTTCGCGGCGATGGCCTCGTGCGAAAATGGCTGGTCCAGGTGGTGGATCAGAAGATCGTAGGCGGCCTCCAGAATGTGCTCTCGCGTAGCGGTGGCTTGCTTTTCCCGCAGCGTCGCCAGCCGCGTTGACTTCATGACAGTATACTGCCATAAGTGGCAGTAGACTGTCAATAATTATTTGCCCACCCAGCAGGGCGCGCGCTTCTCCAGGAACGCCGTAATGCCCTCCTGCGCGTCCAGCGCCAGCGCGTTCATCGACATGACCTCTTTGGCGTAAGCGTAGGCCTTGGGCTGGTCCAGGTCGATCTGCGCGTAGAAGGCCTGTTTGCCCAGGCCGACGGTGAACGGGCTGGCTTCGGCGATGCGCGCCGCCAGCTTTCGGGTTTCCCCCCCAAGCTGGGAGGCTGCAACCACGCGATTGACCAGCCCCCAGTCGGCGGCGGTGACGGCGTCCACCATCTCGCCGGTCAGCAGCATCTGGAGCGCCCGCTTCCGGCCGATGGCGCGGCTCAAGGCGACCATGGGTGTGGTGCAGAACAGCCCGATGCGCACTCCCGGGGTGGCGAAGGCGGCGTGCTCGCCGGCGATGACCAGGTCGCAGGCGGCCACAAGCTGGCAGCCGGCGGCGGTGGCCACGCCTTGTACCTCGGCGATGACCGGCTGCGGGATGGCCTGGACCTTCGTCATCAGCTCGGCGCAGACGTCAAACAAGCGACGGTAGTCTTTCACCGTGCGGCCGACCATCTCGGTCAGGTCGTGGCCGGAGGAAAACACCGTGCCGGAGGCTGCCAGGATGACGACGCGGATTTCCTCGTCGCGCCCGATGCCGTCCAGGCACTCGATCAGCTCGAGCATGAGCTCGAGCGAGAGCGCGTTGCGCCGCGCGGGGCGGTTCAGGGTGACCACCGCCAGGGCGCCCTCGCGCTCCAGGATCATGTCTTGGTAGCCCACTCAGTTCACCTTCTTCTCGCGACCCGCCCAGGCGGCCTTGCGCAGCTCGTTCTTGCGGATCTTGCCGGTGGCCGTCTTGGGCAGCGGGCCGAACTCGACGGCCTTGGGGCACTTGTAGTGGGCCAGCCGCGAGCGGCAGAACTCGATCAGATCTTCCGCCGTGGCCGCGCCTTCCGACTTCAGCGCCACGAACGCCTTCGGCGCCTCGCCCCAGCGATCGTCGGGGATGCCGACGATGGCCGCCTCCAGCACCCCGGGATGCTCGTACAGCACCTTCTCCACCTCGACCGAGGAAATGTTCTCGCCTCCGGAAATGATGATGTCCTTCTGGCGGTCCCTGATCTCAATATAGCCGTCCGGGTGCATGACGGCCAGGTCGCCGGAGTGGAACCAGCCGCCGCGGAAGGCCTCTGCGGTGGCCTCGGGGTTCTTGTAGTAGCCCAGCATGACGCCGTCGCCGCGCATGACCACCTCGCCCATGGCCTCACCGTCGCGCGCGACGTCGTTGCTATCCGAGTCCACCACCCGCATCTCGGTGCCGTACACGATGTAGGGGACGCCCTGGCGCGCCTTGAGCCGCGCACGCTCCTGGGTCCCCAGCGCGTCCCACTCCTTCCGCCAGGCGCACACCGAATAGGGGCCGTAGGTCTCCGTCAACCCGTAGGCGTGGTGCATTTCGGCGCCGATCTCTTCGGCCGCACGCAGCACGGCCGGCGACGGCGGGGCGCCGGCGGTAACGATGCGGAGGCCGCCCGAGAACCGTATGCCGCGCGTCGAGCAGTAATGCGTCAGGCCGGTCACCACCACCGGAGCCCCGCACATGTGCGTGACCCCTTCGCGCTCGATCAGCGCGACGATCTGCTCCGGGTCGACCCTCGGAAGGCAGATGTGACGCGCTCCGGCCGCCGTAACGGCCCATGGGAAGCACCAGCCGTTGCAGTGAAACAGCGGCAGCGCCCACAAATAGACAGAGTTCTCGCGCAGACCGTACTCGATCAGCTCGCCGAGCGCGTTGATGGCGGCGCCGCGATGGGTGAACATCACGCCCTTGGGAAACCCCGTGGTCCCGCTGGTGTAGTTGATGGAGATCAACCCGTCCTCCTCCGGCGTCGGAAGATCCGCCATGGTGGGGTCGCCGGTGGCGAGCAGGCCTTCGTAGTCGTCGCAGATCGACTCGAGCCGGGGCATCTCGGCCCCGAGCGGCGCCATCATCGCCCCCAGTTGCGGATCGGTGAGCAGGATCCTGGCTTCGGAGTGATTCAGAATCCAGGCCAGCTCCGCGGCTTGCAGGCGGATGTTCAGCATCACCAGAACAGCTCCCAGCATCGGGACGGCGAAATGCGGCTCGAGCGCCTCGGCCGTGTTCGGCACCAGCACCGCCACGCGGTCGCCGGGGCCGATGCCGCGCCGGCGCAAGGCGGACGCCAGTCGGCGGATACGCTCGTCGAACTCGCGGTAAGTGAACCGCCGCTCCCCGTCCACCATGGCGATCTTGTCGCCATAGACGAACACGCTGCGGGCGAGAAACTGGAGCGGCGTAAGCGGTGCCTTCATGACGGGAGATTGTACAGCATGGTCCCTCGCAGGGGCAAGGTTATCCGTTATACTGTTAAATGAAGGGCTGGAGGAACTCCGGAATGTCGCAACGCTGGCGCTCTATTGTGATCGTGCCGTCCATTATCATTGTTTTCGCCGTTCTCGGGGGTTTCTTCGGACCGGAAATAACCGGCGCCGCCGCCGCCTCTTCGGAAGACGAGCTGAAGGCCAGCCTGAAGACCTTCAGCAAGATCTACGAGATGGTGGAGGATAACTTCGCCGACAAGGTCAACGCCGATAAGGCGTTATACAACGGCGCCATTCCCGGGATGCTTCGCACCCTGGATCCGCATTCCAGCTTCTTCGATCCGCGCGCCTTCCAGATCCTGCGGGAGGACCAGAAGGGTCACTATTACGGCGTGGGCATGTACGTGGCGTCGCGCAATGGCAAGACCATCGTGATCACGCCGTTTCCCGGCGCGCCGGCCTACAAGGCGGGCATCCGGCCCGGCGACGTGATCCTGGAGGTCAATGGCAAGAGCACCGAGAAGCTGAACACCACCGAAGTCGCCGACCTGCTGAAAGGACCCAAGGGGACCCCGGTCCGTGTCATGGTCGCGCGCGAGGGGCGGCCCCAACCGCTGAGCTTCGAGATGGTGCGCGACGAGATTCCGCGCAAGAGCGTCCAGGAAGCCTTCTTCGTTCGTCCGGGAATCGCCCACGTGGAGATCGACCAGTTCAACGAGAACACCTCTCGCGAGGTGGACGAGACGCTGAAGAAGCTGGGCGAGAACAACATCAAGGGGCTGATCCTGGATCTGCGCGACAATCCCGGCGGGCTGCTGAATGAGGGCGTGGCGGTTGCCGACCGCTTCCTTCAGAAGGGGCAGAGCATCGTCGCCCACCGCGGCCGCGTCAACGCCGAGAAACCCTATGTGGCGCGCTCCGGCAACAACGGGCGCGAATACCCGGTGGTTGTCCTGGTGAACCGGCTGTCGGCCTCGGCCGCCGAAATCGTCGCCGGCGCCTTGCAGGACCACGACCGCGCCTGGATCCTCGGCGAGAACACGTTCGGCAAGGGCCTGGTGCAGACCGTCTATCCGCTTTCGGAAAACACCGGCCTGGCGCTGACCACGGCGCGCTACTACACCCCCAGCGGCCGGCTCATCCAGCGGGACTATACCAACACCTCCTTCTTCGACTACTACTACCGCAAGAACCTGGAAGCCAAGAACCCGCTGGACGCCAAGCCGACCGACAGCGGCCGCATTGTCTACGGCGGCGGCGGCATCGCTCCCGACGAGAAGTTCTCCGGCACGAAGCTGAACAGGTTGCAGGCGGCCATCATCCGCAACTACGCGATGCTCAATTTCACCGCCCAGTACTTCGGCAGGAACGACATCAAGACGGTCGCCAAGGACTGGCAGCCCGACCAGGGCATCCTGAACGACCTGCGCCAGTACCTGCTGCGCGAAGCATTCCAGTTCACCGAGGCCGAGTTCGGCGAGAACGAGACCTGGATCCGGCAGCAGATCCGCCGCGAGGTGTTCATCGCCGCCTTCAGCCTGGAAGACTCGCGCAAGATCACGCTGGAAACCGACCCGGTGGTGCTGAAGGCCGTCGAGTCGATGTCCAAGGCGAAGGAGCTGATAGAGAGCGCCAAGAAGATGGTCGTGCAGCGGGTCACCCGGCAGCCGCGTCCTTGAGGTTGTACAGGACAGGCCTCCCGGCCTGTCGTCGGGAGTTTCTACATTTTGCAATGGATCGGAGCGACCGACGTGGCGCAGGCTCTCAGCCTGCCGCGCCGAGACTCGTCTCGGCGGTGGGTCCGTGCCGGGCAGTGTCGAGGTAGCGAGCCATCCAGACAAAGGCTTTCCCGCCGGAAAGTTTGTTGGGCGGAGGATACAGGCCTGAGGCAGGGCTGCCATGCAGATGTCAGGTGACAAAAAGCCACCTTCCCTCGGGGTGCTCATGCGGGAGACGGCGGCGGGAATTGGGCACGTACATGTGCTGCGTTGAGCCGCTTGAAATTCGCTGGCGTCGAGACGAGTCTCGACGCGGCAGACACGAGTGTCTGCGCCACATCGTTGGCTCGGCGGCTGCCAAAATGTACAAACTCCAGGGACAGGCCTCCTGGCCTGTCGTGGGCGGCAGGCCCGCTCGCGCAGCGCGTCGAGCCTAATGACGGAACCTACGCCGCAGCCGCAGATCACGGTCCTGGACGCCGGCGGGCAATACTGTCATCTCATCGCGCGGCGGGTGCGCGAGTTCGGCATCTACGCCGATGTATGCCCGAGCGACACCCCGGCGGCGGCGCTTGCGGGCCGGCGCGGGATTATCGTCTCGGGCGGCCCGAGCAGCGTCTACGATCCCGGCAGTCCCTCCATGGACACGGCGATTCTCGCCTCGCCGGCGGCGGTGCTGGGCATCTGCTACGGGCAGCAGCTCATGGCGCACCTGCTGGACGGCGCGGTGCGCCCGGGCGAGCGCGGCGAGTACGGCTTGGCGCGCCTGGAGATCGAGTCTCCCAGCGCGCTGTTTGACGGACTCGAGCCGCACCAGCAGGTCTGGATGAGCCATCGCGACGTGGTGGAGGCCGTGCCTTCGGGCTTCTCGGTGCTCGCCCGCACCGAGACCTGCGCCGTGGCGGCCATGGCCGACCCCGCGCGGCGGCTTTACGCCGTGCAGTTTCATCCGGAGGTGGTCCACACCCGGCGTGGGCGGGAGATCCTCTCCAACTTCCTGTTTCGCGTATGCGGCTGCGAGAAGGACTGGGATCCGCGCGCGCGCATTCCGCTGATCGAGCGAAGCATTCGAGAGGCCGCCGGCGGGCGCAAGGTGTTCTTCTTCGTCAGCGGCGGCGTGGATTCGGCCGTAGCCTATACGCTGTGCCGGCGCGCTCTCGGCGAGGGCCGCGTCCAGGGCGCCTACGTCGATACCGGCCTGATGCGCGAGGCGGAGACCGAGTCGGTCGAGCGCGCTTTCCCGGCGCTCGGGATCGTGCGGGAGCAGGACGCGTTTCTCGGCGCGCTTGCCGGCGTCTCGGACCCGGAGCGGAAACGGCTCATCATCGGCGAAATGTTCGTCGACGTCCAGGAGCGCATCCTGCAATCGGGGCGCTACCTCGAGGAGGACTGGATTCTTGGCCAAGGGACTATCTACCCGGACACCATCGAGTCGGGCGGCACCGCCCAGGCCGACCTGATCAAGACGCACCACAACCGCGTCGCGGGCATCCGGCGGCTGATCGAAGCCAACCGCGTCGTCGAGCCGCTGCGCTCGCTCTACAAGGACGAGGTGCGCGCCGTAGGCCGCGAGCTGGGACTCCCGGGCGAGATACTCGACCGTCACCCTTTCCCCGGGCCCGGCCTCGCCATCCGCTGCCTGTGCTCGGAAACCACCGCCGGGCTCGAGCGACTCGAGGACGGCTGGCTCATCCCGGTGCGTTCGGTGGGCGTGCAGGGAGACTCACGCAGCTACCGTGCGGCGCTGTTGCTCGACGACCCCGCGACCGACGAAGATCCGCGCGAGCGAGCCACCACGATCATCAATCGACTGACCAGCATCAACCGCGTGGTTGCGATGTTGCGCTCCCATGCCCGGCCGGAGCAGATGCAGGTCTCTCCCGGCGGGCTGACGCCGGACCGGCTCGACCGCCTGCGGCGCGCCGACGCCATCGTGCGGCGGCTCAGCCACGAGCACGGCTTCGACGGCAAGGTCTGGCAGTTCCCCGTGGTGTTGATTCCGCTGGGGCGCCCCGGTCAGCCCGATTCGGTGGTCCTGCGTCCGGTGGATTCCGTCGATGGGATGACGGCGCAGGCCGTCATGATTGAAGCCCCGCTCGCGGACCGGATCTGTTCCGAGCTGCTCGAAGTCGACGGGGTGTGCGCGGTTCTCCACGACCTGACCCACAAGCCGCCGGCCACCATCGAGTGGGAGTAGCATGGAGCAGGCGACGATGATCGACCTGTTCCCTCAGACCTGCCACATCGAGACGGTGGTCGGGCTTCGGCGGTCCGAATGAAAGCGACGGCGGCTTTCCTGGGGCTCAGCGCGCTGGCCGGAGCGGCCGATTTCCCCGCCGTGCGCCTGACGCGCTTGTGGGACGGCGTCGATAAGCCCACGCACATCGCCCACGCGGGCGACGGCAGCGGCCGGCTGTTCGTGACCGAGCAGCCTGGACGGATTCGCGTCATCCGCGACGGCGTGCTCGCCCAACGTCCGTTTCTTAACATCTGTGAGCGCGTCAGTCTCGAAGGCGAACGCGGTCTGCTGAGCGTCGCCTTCCCACCAGGCTTCGCCGGGAAGCGCTACTTCTATGTGAACTACACGGATCTCGAGGGCCACACCATCATTGCGCGTTTTCGCGTGACGGAAGACCCCGACGTCGCCGACCCGGAGAGCGAAACCATTCTCCTGCGCATCGAGCAGCCCTTCGCCAACCACAACGGAGGGCAGATCGCCTTCCACCCGGTCGACGGCCGGCTGTAAATCGGCATGGGCGACGGCGGCGGTGGAGGCGATCCGCTCAATGCCGGACAGGATGACAGGCTGCTGTTGGGCAAGCTGCTGCGGATGGACGTGGAGGGCGGCTCTCTCACCCCCGAGATCCGCGCCAAGGGCCTGCGCAATCCCTGGCGCTTCTCTTTCGACCGCGTCACGGGCGATCTCTACCTCGGCGACGTCGGCCAGGACCTGTACGAAGAGGTGCACTTCTCGCCGGCGTCTTCCGAGGGCGGAGAGAATTACGGCTGGAACATTATGGAAGGTCTGCACTGCTTCCTCCGGCCGGACTGCTCGCGCGACGGCCTGGTGCTGCCCGTCGTCGAATATGGCCGTGAAGACGGATGCTCGGTGATAGGCGGGCACGTCTACCGGGGAGCGCGGTATCCCGGTTGGCACGGCGTCTATTTCTACGCCGACATTTGCAGCGGGCGGCTGTGGGCGCTCCAGCGCGAGGGCGATGTCTGGGAAAGCCGCAGGCTGCTCGACACCGGCCTCAGTATCTCGACCTTCGGCGAGGATGAGAACGGCGAGATCTATCTGGCAAGCCACGGTGACGGCGCGGTCTTCCGGCTGGATGCGGCGCCGTAGCATCGATAAACTCCAGGCTTGCGGCGAACACAGAGGCCTTGGGTTTCGTCTAGGCGTTTGATGAGGCGAAAGAGAGTATGGATCGCCGCCCTCGCTGGCGCCGGGCTGGTTGCCGGTTTGGCAGGCGGCCTCTGGGCGCGCGACACCGAGACCCCGGAATTCGAACGCCTGGCCGGGCTTCTCGAGATCGGGACAGGCTCCCGTGTGGCGGAGATCGGGGCGGGCAAGGGAGCCATGGCGCTCCGAGCGGCCGAGAAGGTCGGGCCCTCTGGCCGCGTCTTTGCCACGGAGGTGGAGGAAGACAAACTCGATGCGATACACCGAGGCGCGGAAAACCGCCGGATCGGCAACATTACCGTGCTCGAGGGGGGCGAGACCGATACCGCCCTGGCTGAGGGCTGTTGCGACGCCGTGTACATGAGGAAGGTCTACCACCACATCACCCATCCAGCGGAGATCAACCGCAGCATCCATCGAGCGCTGGTCCCCGGCGGCCGCGTCGCGGTCATCGACTTCCCGCCGAGGTTCTGGCTGGCGCCTTGGAAACCCAAGGGCGTGCCGAAGAACCGCGGCGGCCACGGCGTGCCGCTGCCAGTCGTGATCGAGGAGATGCGTGCCGCCGGATTCGACGTGGTCCAGGTTGTCGCCCATTGGCCGGGCGTCAATTATTGCGTCGTCTTCCGCAAGCGCTGATCCGAACCAGGCGCCGGGGACCCTGTCCCGCCGGCCAGAGCGGGTACAATCCCGTTGTGGGCGCCTCCATTGTCCTGATCGCCTGCCTGTCCCAGACTGCTACGGTTCCCGAGCACACACGACTCGTGAACAGCGCCCTGAAACTGATTCAGGAAAAGCGCCTGGACACCGCGATCCGGGAACTGACCAGGGCTGCGGCTCTCGAACCCTGCTCGGCAGCGGTGCACCTGCTGCTCGGGCAAGCCTATCTTGCCAAGGGCGCTCCCGAGTTTCTGGCCGAAGCGAAGGCCGAGTTTCAACAGGCGCGGGAGTTGGATCAGCCAGTGACCCATTCTACTCGGATCAGTTGCCCGGTTCAATGGGTAGAACCGCTTGTACCGCTTGTCACGAAACAAGTGTTACAAAATTGGCGTTGGCGCGAATGGCAGGCGTGGGGCGTGAGCCGTGCGGCTACGCCTTGTACCTGTCGTAGTCGAACCGCTCGTTCACCAGGTGGTACTCGGGCTCGGCCTCTCGCTGCAAGTAGTAGGTCACCAGCGGCGTGCGCGGGAAATCGGTGAGCTTGCGTGGAACCGCCTCGCCGTCGACCCATTCGTAGACGGGGATCTCCCACGGATTGAACGTGTCGGTGAGGCCGCGCTCCTTGGCCGTGCGGAACAGGTTGACGTTGCCCGGCTCGTGCCCGCCCAGGTACATGCCGATGACGTCCAGCCGGAACTTGTCCCTGGAGAACATCACCAGGTTGGTGAGGTGGTCGTTGCCGATGCCGAACCCGTTTCCGTCGCGCGCGTAGATGCCCTCGATCATCGCCAGGCCGGTCTTGAGGACGCTCTGGTTGTCGCAGGTCTTGTGCGCCCAGATCTCCTGGTGCATGGGACTCAACCGCGCCGGGCTGTCGTAGCGCGCGTAGCGCAGCTTGACGTGACGGTCGAAGAACCGCCCGACCACGCGCTCGACGTCGGGATGGATATCGGGCTGCATCCACTCCGGCGCGCCGGTGACCATGTTCCAGCCGGGACAGAAGCGGACGAACGGCTTCACCACCAGCCCCTGCTCGTTCTTCACCGAGAGCGTCTGGCACATCCCGTGCGATTTCCACTTGGCGATGTTCAGCAGCCAGGTGTCGGGCTCGTTCACCGGCGCATAGTGCGGGATGCGGCTGTAGACCACCGCGTCGGGCACCTTGCTCCAGTTCATGTCGTAGCCTTCGCGGAAGTTGCGCACGCGCCGCTCGGGCTCGTTCATCTCGATGCCGAGCCGCTCGTTGATGTCGGTGAAGCCGCGGAAGTTCCAGGCGTGGAAGTTGTTGGCTTCGAGGAAATGAAACTTCGCCAGTCCCAGCTCCTTGAGGCCGGCCACCATGCCTTCGTAGAACTGAGGATCGGTGCCGGTTCCCCAGTTGTCCACGTGCGGCCGGTCCTTGGAGCGCACGCTGCACACGTTGGGCTTGAGAATGACGCGGTGCGTCACCGGGACGCCGGGCGAGTCCAGGGGGACGAAGATCTCGCGCGCCAGCGCCAGGCCCTCGCGGAGCTTGGCCTCCTCGGCCATCTTGTGCGGGACGCGCGTACGGCGGATGAAGACCGCCTTGGGGTTGGCGTCGATGGCCGGATGCAGACCGAAATAGGCCTTGGGCAGGCGCGCGGTCGCGGCGCCCAGCTCCCTGCCCGCCAGCATGCCGCCGGTCGCCGCGGCGCCGGCAAGAAAATCTCTTCGCGTGAGGCTCATAGTGGCTCCTCCTTGCGTGTAGCCACAGTTTAACCGAAAACCACCACCGCCAGGCGATTCACCTTCGGCAGGATAACTTCCGTGGTCTGGCCGCGACGGGCCGTCGGCAGGGTCGCCGGCTCGGCATCCGGTCGCAGCACGTTGGCGCGGGCGTAGTGCCCCTGGACTCGCGCCTGGATCTCCTCGGCAGGGGAGCCGTAGTTGATCACCTGGAGCAGCGCCCGGCCGCTGACGGGCCCGTCGGTGGGCGCCCGCGTGGCCACGGCGATCATCGCCGCGGCGTTCCACAAGCGAACCGCGCGCAGGCGATGACTCACGATATCGATGACATCGAGTGCGAACTCGCTCGGGTCCGCGATGCGCTTCCGATAGGCCGCCACCTGGCCCGCGCCGAGCGCGAAGAACTCGCGGTCATCCTGACTCTTCACCAGCTTCATGCGCGAGTCGCGCCACCAGGCCGTTTCCCCGGGCGCATCGGTGACCACGCTGGCGCCGGCCACGGCATGCGCCAGGATGCGCGCGCGGATCTCCGGTTTCGGCGCGCGAATGCCGGCTGCGACCAGGGCCAGGCGCTCGCGCGAAGGCGGCGGCGGGTCGTCCGCGCGGGCCAGCGCCGGAGAGGCGTTTCGCCGGAGCAGCAGGTTCGCGATTTCGGTGGTGAACCCTCCGGCTTCCACCAGGGCCGTCACCGCCGGAAGGACCGGCTGGCGAAACAGCGCTTCCTTCTCCTGGAGCCACCGCGCCGTGCTCCCGAGCCGGATCCAGGCGTCCAGGGCTTTCCTGTCTCCCCGCAGCAATGCCGCCCGGTAATTCGCCGGCAACGAGAGAATGAAATTGCCGCCGGCGGTGCGAGCCTCGATCAGCGCCAGCTCGAGGGTGTCCCAACCCACCACGCGCCCGGGCTTGATTCCGGCACGCTCGTTGGGCTGGTAGCCGAGCACCGCCGCCCGTTGGGGAGCGAGCGTTCGCAGCAAGGCCACCAGGTAGCCGTTGGCGTCCACCCAGGGCTCGCGGCTGGCGCTGGCCGTCTCGTCGCCGCGTCCCGGGACATTGGCGCCGCGGCTGACGCCCGGCCACAGGCCCGCCTCGACCACCACCGGCGGTCCGTCGCCTGCTGCTTCCACCTTGGCCGGCGGAAGCCAGCGGAATTCGCCGGTAGTCGCCGTGCGCAGGCCGGCGGCTTCGCAGGCGCGCTCGAACAGGGGCGAAGACGCCTCGAGCAGCACGCCCTGAATCCCGGCCTGGCGCAGCAGGGCGGCGTGCCGCGGCTCGGGCTCGGGCCAGCGGACGACGATGTCGCGACCCAAATCGAGCGCCATGCCATTATCATAAGGAATATGCAAGCCCAAAGGATTCCCCGCAGAGACCTGTTGCGCACCGCCGGCGCCTCCGCCCTGGCGATGACCGCCGCTTCCTACTCGCGTGTGCTCGGCGCCAACGATGCCGTCCGGCTCGGCGTCATCGGCTGTGGCGGCCGCGGCATCGGCGTCATGGGCACTTTCCAGAAGAACCCCACCGTGCGCGTCACCGCCGTCTGCGACGTCTACGGCGAACGCATCGACCGGGCGCGGCAGCGGGCGGCGGAAGCGCGCAGCTTCCAGGACCACCGTAAGCTGCTCGAGTCGAAAGAAGTGGACGCCGTGCTGATCGCCACCCCCGACCACTGGCACACCGAGACCGCCATCGACGCGCTCAACGCCGGCAAGGACGTCTACGTCGAAAAGCCGCTCACCCTCACCATCGAGGAAGGCCCGCGCATCGTCAAGGCGGCGCGCGTCAACAACCGCGTCTGCCAGGTGGGCATGCAGCAGCGCTCCGGTTCCCACTACATCCAGGCCAAGCAGGAATACATCAAGACCGGCAAGCTCGGCAAGATCACCCTCGCGCGGACCTGGTGGCACGGCAACAGCGCGCACTTGCAGAAAGCCCCGGCGTCATTGCGCGAGCGGCCATCCAACCTGGATTGGGCGCGCTACCTGGGCCCGGTGAAGTGGCGCGACTGGGACCCGCAGCAGTATTACAACTTCCGCGCCTACCTGGATTTCGGCGGCGGCCAGGTCACCGACTTGTTCACCCACTGGATCGACGTGGTGCACATGTTCCTCGACCAGGACAACCCCGTCTCCGCGGTGGCCGCCGGAGGCGTCTATCACTACAAGGACGGCCGCACCGCCCCGGACACCATCCACGTGCTGCTCGAGTATCCCGCCGAGTGGACGGCGACCTTCGAGGCTACGCTCGCCCCCGGCATCACCGGCGCGGGGGTCGAGTTCTGCGGCACCCAGGGGCGGCTGCTCATCACCCGCGGACGGTTCGAGTTCACCCCGGCGGAAAGGGGCGCCAAGCCGATCGAGGTGAAGGCGGAAAGAGACCAGACCATCGAGCACGTCGAGAATTTTCTCGACTGCGTCCGCTCGCGCAAGCTGCCCAACGGCGACGTCTACATCGGCCACCGCTCGGCGATGGCCTCCCACCTGGGCAACATCGCCTACGTGCAGAAGCGCCGCCTGCGCTTCGACCCGGACCGCGAGGAGATTCTGCCGCTGTAGCGGAGCGCTAGGACCTACTCGCCCACCACGGTGACGGTGATCTCGCGCCGGCGCGGGCCGTCGTCGAAATCGCACAGCACGATCTGCTGCCAGTCGCCGACGAGCAGCTCGCCGCCGGCTACAGGGAAGCTCCGCGTGGTGCCGACCAGGGCGCTGCGCAGGTGCGAGTAGCCGTTGTGGTCGCCCCAGCGCGCGTTGTGGGCGTAGTTGTCGTCCGGCGGCGCGATGGCGTCCAGCGCCCGGCGCAGGTCGGCCACACAGCCCGGCTCGTACTCCAGCGTCGTGATGCCGAGCGTCGAGCCGCGCCCGCTGACGTTGGCCAGACCGACCCGCACCTGGCTGGCCGCGACGATCTCCCGCACGCGTCCGGTGATGTCGATGACGTCGCACCGGCCCTGGGTCTTCAGGTGGAAGCTGTTCTGGTAGACGGCCATACTTTATTGGAAGCGGAACCAACGCGCCACCAGCCAGCCGGCCACCAGCGCCGCCGCCGTCATCACGGCCAGGTGCGGCGCCACCGCCGCCGGTCCCAGGCCGAAGCTCACCAGCTTGTGCATCGCATCCATCGCCCAGCCGGTCGGAAACAACAGCGCCATGCCCTGCACCCAGCGCGGGGTGATCTCGATGGGCCACCAGCAGCCGCCCAAGGCGGCCATCGCGTTGGTGGCGAGCACCCCGATGCCGATCACCTGCTTCTCGGTGGCGAGGAAGTTGCCCAGCAGCATGCCCAGCGCCGCCGCCAGCGCTGCGTAGACCGTCAGCACCACCAGCACGGCCGGCAGGCTCGGTCCCCAGTGCACGCCGAACAGCAGCGAGCCGGTGATCATCGCGAAGGCGATCTGCACCAGGCCCAGGGCCAGGCGCCCCATCCATTTCCCCAGCACCATGGAGCCGCGCGAGATCGCCGAGCTCGCCATCCGCCGCAGGATCCCCTGGTTGCGCTCGATCGCCAGAGTGACCGCGCCCGAGGTGAACAGCACCAGCAGCGTGAACATCACCATGGTTCCCGGGACCGCCTGCTCGAAGCCGGTCGGGATCCGCTGGCGACGGCCTGCCGCAGTGACTTCGAGCGTCAGTGCGCGGGGCTTGCGATCGATGGCGGCGAGATCCTGAGCCGTCGGGGCGCCGCCTTCGGTGGCCGTCGCCACCAGGTCGGCCAGCACGCTGTAGACGGCGCGCTGGAGGCGGATCTGGTCGTATTCGGCGCCCAGTCCCCCGCCGGTGCGCGTGAAAGCGATCTTCACCGGCTTCGCCGCCAGCACCTGCGCGGTAAAGCCTGCCGGGATAACCAGCCGGCGACGATGACGCGCCAGCTCCGCTGCATCCGTCACTCGCACCACGTCGTAGTGGCGGCCAAGCCGCGCGACGAGATGATCGCCGAGGAATCCCGCGTCCGGAGGCGTCAGCACGCCGATCGACTCACGCGCCGTTGTGCTGGGCGCGAAGCCCCCGGTGATCGTGCCGATGAAGTAGAAGAAGATCACCGGCATGATGAACGTCCACAGCCAGGCCTCCCGGGCGCGGAACATGTAGCGGATTTCCTTGCCCGCCAGCCACAGAGCATCTCGCAGCACGCCGGACCCCCTTCAGACGGCGAATCGCCGCAGGCGCCGCGAGCACGCCGCGAACGTCACCGTCGCCACCAGCAGAGCCCCCGCGAAGGCTGCCGCCACGGAAGCGCTTTCCGCGGAGCCGTCCAGATGCGCGCGAAACTGCGCCAGTGCCCAGCCGTTGGGAGTCAGCCGGCCGATCCGCGCCAGTCCCTCCGGCATCGCCTCGAACGGAAAGAGGCTGCCGCCGAGCATCATCAACGGAAGTACGACGAAACTGGTGAGCATGCTGGCGGCTCTCTCGGTGGAGGCGGCCAGGGCGACTATCGCCAACAGGAGGAACAGCGTGGTTCCGGACAAGGTCATCCACACCACGGCCACCAGTGGTTGGCTTACCGGCATCTGGACCAGCCACCGGGCGCACGCCAACCCCACTACCGCCACCATCGCCAGCACCATCCCCGCCGCCATCGCCTTACCGGCAAGAAACGCCTCCACACGGCTGCCGGTGACCACCAGGCGGCGCAACGTGCCGTGCGAGCGTTCTTTCCAGAAATCGAAGACCATTCCCTGCGCGACGAACAGCACGGCCATGAACAGCGCGCCCGGCAGAAAGGCCGCGGCGAAGCCGCCCCGGATGCCTGGTTTCTCCTCCACCACGCTGGTCTCCAGCTCGAGCAGCGGCGGGTCCAGGTAGGCGCCCAGTTTTTCCCCCAGCCGGTTCAACCGCACGCTGAGGTCGGCAATTGTTTTATCGGGAAATGAGCCGGCCCCCACGGGCGGTCCCTGCGCGATCAGCTTCAACTCGTCGCCGACCACCAATTGCAGGTAGAATGCGCCTTCCAGCAGGATGGACAGCGTCTCGGCGACGATCGCCGGCAGGATCTGCTGCGAGGGATTGGTGAGCAATTGCAGCCGCGCCGGCTCGCTCTTCAGGAACGCCTGGCCGAAGCCTTTGGGGATGATCAGGAGCGCCGAAGCGTCGCCGCGCCCGATGCGGCGCCGGCCGTCCTCCTGTTTCACCTTTTCCACCTGAAACATCTGGCCGAGCTGTCCCTGGGTGAACGCGTTCGAGACCAGCGAGCTGACCAGGCTGGCGTCTTCATCGGCCACCAGCAGCCGGCCCTGCGGGGTGACGCTTCCGCGGCCGAACAGCGCCGTCATCAACACGCCAATGAAAACCGGGATGCCGAGCCACGAAAGCAGGGCGATCCGGTCGCGGCCGATGCGGCGGAGATCCTTGCGGGCGCTGGCCAGCACGAAGCGCATGGCTACTCGCGCAGCTCCTTGCCGGTCAGCTTGATGAAGAGGCTTTCCAGGCTCGGCTGGGTGAGCCGGGTGCCTCGCAGCTCGCATCCGGCCGCGGCGAGGGTTGCAAAGATCGCCGCCAGGCGGCTGGAGGCGTCTACAAGCGACAACACGAGCTGGCTTTCATCCCACTGCACCACCTCGATGCCACCCAGACCGTCCAGCGCCCTGCGCGCTGCCTCCGGGGGGAACGTGCCGGCCAGTCGCAGCAGGTCGCGCTCGCCGAGCATCCCGCGCAGCTCGGCCAAGGTGCCCTGGGCGATCAGCCTGCCGTGGTCGATGATCGCCAGCAGGTCGCAGAGGCTCTCGGCCTCCTCCATGTAATGGGTAGTGTACAGAACGCAGGTACCCGAGCGCGCCTGCTCGCGGACCAGATCCAGCAGCCGCACACGGCTCTGCGGATCCACCCCCACCGTGGGCTCGTCGAGCAGCAGGACACGGGGGCGATGGACGATGCCGCAGGCGAAATTCAACCGCCGCTTCATGCCGCCGCTGAACCGCTTCACCGGCTCCCTGGCGCGATCCTGCAAGCCGGCCAGCTCGAGCACTTCCTGGATTCGCGGGCGCATCGGGGAGCCGCGCATGCCCTGCGCGCCCGCCCAGTATTCGAGGTTCTCCCAGGCCGAGAGATCCTCGTAGAGGGCGATCTCCTGCGGGACCACTCCCAGAGCCTGGCGCGCCGCCTTCGATTCGCGCACGACGTCGTGCCCGGTGACCCGGACGCGGCCGGAGGTCGGCGTGAGAAGACCGGAAATACAGCCGATGGTGGTGCTCTTGCCGGCTCCGTTGGGGCCGAGCAGCCCGAAGATCTCGCCCGCCCGCGCGGTGAAAGTCGCCCCGTCGATGGCGACCAGTTCGCCGAACACCTTGCGGAGCTGTTCGACCTCGATCATGCGGGCTGCGGCGCCCGCTATCTTACCATGCGGCGTGTGTGCCGGCGTCGCACTACGCGCAGGCGGCCAGGCTCTTCATTTTTGCCGCCAGCGTGGTCCGCTTCAGCCGCAGCATTTCGGCCGCCTGTTTCTTGTTCCCGCCGGTCTTGCGCAGCGCCTGCTCGATGATGGAGCGCGCGATCCGCCCCACCGTCTGCTCGAAGTCCAGCTCGTCGTCAGGCACGGCGATCATCGGCCCCTCAGCCGCCGCCGTGGGCCGCATGCGGGCGATCGCGGGCAAGCGAAAATCTCCGGGATAAAGAATCTCCCGATCCCCGCTCAAAGCCACCGCCATCTCGACCGCGTTTTCAAGCTGCCGCACGTTCCCCGGCCACCCGAAACGGCAGAGCCGGTCGATGGTTTCCGGAGTCACCTGCCGGACGGGAATCTCCTCCTGGCGGCAGATCTTCTCGACGAAATGATGCACCAGCGGCGGGATATCCGACAGGCGCTCGCGCAGCGGCGGCATGACGAGCGGAACCACGTTCAGACGGTAGTAAAGATCCTCGCGGAAGCTCCGCTGGTGGATCCTTTCTTCCAGGTTGACGTTGGAGGCGGCGATCACCCGCACATCCACGCGGATGGTCTCCGAGCTGCCGATGCGCTGGAACTCCCGCTCCTGCAACACGCGCAGCAGCTTCACCTGCAACTCCAGCGGCATGTCGCCGATCTCGTCGAGAAACAGCGTGCCCCGGTGCGCCTGCTCGAACCTGCCGACGCGATGGTGGATGGCTCCGGTGAAAGCGCCTTTCACATGTCCGAACAGCTCCGCTTCCAGCAGGCTCTCCGGAAGCGCGCTGCAATTGACCGCCACCAGCGGCTGGGCGGCGCGCGCACTGGCCATGTGGATCGCCCTCGCCGCCACTTCCTTGCCGGTGCCGGTCTCCCCTGTGATCAAGGCGGTGCAACGCCGCGCGCTGATCAGCCGGATGGTCTCGATCACCGCCCGCAAGCTATGGCTGGCGCCGACCAGGATCTGCCGCCAGGCCTGCTCCTGGCGGCCGTCGCACGCCGGCGTCTCCTCGCGGGATGCGCGTGCTTTGTGCGCGGCTTCGAGGATTCGGGCGAGCTCCTGCTGGTCCGATCCTCCTCCCAGGTAGTGAAACGCTCCCAACTTCACCAGGCGGATGGCGTCGGCGATGGTTCCGTGCGGGTCTCGAATAATGACCGGCACGGCCGCGTTGGCCCTTTGCAGCTCCTCCAGGATCTCCTCGGCGGTCCAATCGGCAAACGGCAGATTTACAATCGCCGCATCGAGCCGGCAGTTACGCAGGAAATTCACGCCCGCCAGAATCGTGCCCGCGGTTTCCAATGTCACTGTCTCCGGAATGTTGACCGGGCCCGTATATCCCGCCTCATTGGAAGCAATCCACAGCAGTCTCATGGTTATCCTCCGACGACCATCCATCCATCGACGAGCAGGCAACAATCTTCAGCGCGCAATGGCAGTATTTTGGCGCGGAAGTGTGCTTTATCCCGCCCCTGCGAGGAGACGAATAGACCGGTAGGGGTAGCGTTGTGGGACAGGCCTCCTGGCCTGTCGTTTTCGCATCAGGTGACTTCTGCCACGGTTAGGCGCTGCGTCAGTCCCGTCCGGAGCGCGATGCGCCGAACACGTAGGTGCCGCACAGAATTCCGGCCGCCGTGAAGACCGCGTATGTTTTCAGCTCGCCGAGCTGAGCCAGGACCGTGCCTGGTCAAGCTCCGGTCAGCGCCCAGCCGGCTCCGAACACCAGGCCGGCGGGCAGAATCGCGCGATGTACGGGCTTGGGAGCCACTTCCATCGGGCCGCCGAGCAGGGGGCCGGCACCGGTACGACGAAGCAGCGCCAGGCCGATTGCGGCGACCGCAATCGCCACCGCCATAACGCCGGCCAGGTGCAGGTCGCGGAACAGGAACATGTTGACGATGGTGTCGTAGTCGGTGGCGCGGGCCCGCGACAGCAGGAGTCCGAATACGATTCCAAACAGCAGGTAGAGGGCGTTCATCGCACACCTGGGGACAACGAGAAAAGAATGTTGGTCACAACCACCCCCGCCGCCATGAACCCCATGGTCGCAATCAGGCTGGACCGGGCGCCCAGCGCCACTCCCAGGATGGAATGTCCGCTGGTGCAGCCGCCCGCCCAGCGGGCGCCGTAGCCGACCAGGAATCCACCGGCGATGAGTGCAACCGCCTTGACCGCCGGCGAGCCGCCGAAGACGGTTTCAAACAGCCCGATTTCGAACCTGGGCTCCAGGCGGCCGGCCAAGGCGACCGACAGCAGACCGCCGAGCGGGATGCCGGCGAGAAACCATAATCTCCAGCTTTCGACGAATTGCTTGTTGCGGAAATAGTGCAAGCCCGAGACCAGCGAGCACAGCGAACCGTAGGAGGTGGAAACCCCGAATGCTTTGCCGGTCACCCAGGCGAGCAGAACCACAACCAGGCCGATTCCCAAACCACCGAGCCAGAAGGGCATGTTCAATCTTAGCAGGGGCTCTTAGACGGGCTTGCCGGCACCGGGCGCAACGGCCGGCCGGTCGGGCGCCGGGCAGCAGTCGGCGGCGCAGGTGGGCTCGGCCGCGCCGTCTGGTCCGAGCGCGCGCGGGGAATCTTGAATCCCCATGCGCTCCTCGATCAGGTCGCGAATCATGGCGACAAAGCGGGGATGCGTGCCTACGGTGGCCGCGCGAACCATGTTCAACCCGTGCTCGCGCGCCACGGCGGCCGCCTGGGTGTCCAGGTCGTACACCACTTCGATGTGGTCGGAGAGAAACCCGAGAGGCGCCAGGATGACGTCGCGCGTCGCCGGGCGCCGGTCGAGCTCGCGCAGGCAGTCGCGGACATCCGGTCCCAACCACGGCTGCTCCGGCGGCCCGCTGCGACTCTGGTAGGCCAGCCGCCAGCGGTCAAGCCCTACCGCCTCGGCCACCAGCCGGCCGGCCTGTTCGAGCTGCGAAGCGTATCGACAGCTCCGCGCCATGGCGAGCGGGATGCTGTGCGCGGTGAAGATCAACTCGACATCCCCCGCGCCCTCCCGGGCCAGGACATCCCGCGCGGCGCGCACGCGATCCGCCATCGCTTCAATGAAACCCGGGTGGTTGTAGAACACGCGCGTCTTGTCCACCCGCGGCGCCGTTGGGCCCACCTCCTCTCTGGCCCGGGCGATGTCCTCCTGGTACTGCCGGCAACTGGAATAGGAGCTCCACGCCGAGGCGATGAATGCCACCGCGCTCCTTACTCCGTCGGCGGCCATACCGCGGAGCGTCTCGGCGAGCAGCGGGCGCCAGTTCCGGTTGCCCCAATACACCGGCACGCGTGCGGCGCTCGATTCCAGCTCCGCTCGAACCGCCTCCACCAGCGCCCGCATCTGGTCGTTGATCGGGCTGCGCCCCCCCAGATGATAGTAATGCCCTGCGACCTCGCGCAGCCGCTCGCGCGGCACGTTTCTACCGCGCACCACGTTCTCCAGGAACGGGAGCACGTCTTCGTCCTTCTCCGGTCCGCCGAAGGAAACCACAAGCACGGCGTCGTAGGGAAGTCGATCACCGCTCACGCAAACCATTCTCGCGCGCCCGGCCCCACAACGTCGCTTGTACACTGAATGGATGGTTCCGGTGGTCCCCTACACTCTGGAAGGGTCCTATGTCCTGCACCAGATGATGAGAATCCGCTGGGCGCCCTGGAAGGCCCTGCCCGAGAGCCGCCGCCTCCAGATCGCCTCCGAGGCAACCGCCGTGCTCGAAAACATCCCCGGCGAGCAGAGCGCCGTCTACTCCGTGCTGGGACACAAGGGCGACCTGATGCTGTTGCATTTTCGCCAGACGCTCGACCAGTTGAACCAAATCGAGCTGCGCCTGGCCCGGCTCGATCTGGCCGACTACCTCGAGCCGACCAGTTCCTACCTCTCGGTGGTCGAGCTGGGCTTGTACGACTCCACAGCACGGTTGTACAAGACGCTGGCTGAAAACGGCGTCGAGCCGGACACACCGGCCTGGCAGCGGGAAGTGGAAGAGGAGCTGACGCGCCAGCGCAAGGCGATGGAGTCCAGGCTATGGCCCCTCATCCCGCCGAATCGTTATCTGAGCTTCTATCCCATGGACCGCAGGCGCGGCGAGCACAGCAACTGGTACCTGGTGCCGTTCGCCGAGCGCCAGCGGATGATGCACCTGCACGGCATGATTGGCCGCAAGTACGCCGGCGAGGTGAAACAGATCATCACCGGCTCGATCGGATTCGACGACTGGGAGTGGGGCGTGGATCTGTTCAGCGACGACCCGCTGGTTTTCAAGAAGCTGATCTACGAAATGCGCTTCGACGAAGTCAGTGCCATCTACGCGTTGTTCGGCAGCTTCTACATGGGTATCCGCCTGGCCGCGACGGATCTGCCGGCGTTCTTGAACGGAAGCACGCCCGCCGATTCCGCGGCGCTATGAACCGCTGCTGGACGCCTTCCGGCTGTCGGCAACCTCCACGCCCGGCGGTTTCTGCACTTGCGTGCGTCGCATCCGGTCTTTCAGCCGGCGAAACTCTTCCTCGCCGGCTCGCATCTCCCCCAGAATCTGCGTCAGCTCCTGGCCCAGCAGGTAGTAGCGCGTCAGCATTTCCCGCTCGCGCGGAGTGCAACGCTGCAGCTCTTTTTCCAGGACCTTGGCTTTCCGACGAATCCTTGCCTCCTCGGCGGCCTCTGTCGGCGCACTGGCTCGCTCCCGAAGGCTCTGCTCTCTGTTCACAACTTCCCTAAGGAATCCGACCAGGTCCAAAGGTTGCAACATCCTCCCCTGTCGAATCCGATCCACCATCTCGCCCAGCGTCTCCGGGACCAGCCGATCCAGACGCTCCAGGCCCAGGTGCCTCTTCAGGTATACCCGGATTCCGCGCTCGTAGAGCTGCGATAACTCCTGCGCAGCTCCTGATTGTCCTTGTTGGAGTCTTTCAACCATCTGGTGCCAGATGGGGCCCGAAGAATCTGCTGGTGGTCGCCCGAAATCTTGGGGAGTCCGGTCATTGCCCATCGGGCGGCAAGTCAGGACATGGGACAGGCCGTCTGAGGTTTCCCTCATTCATACCTCTTCTTTCCCGACGGCTGCCTGACCCTAATGGGTGAGCCTTCGCAAGGACCACAGCACGGTTCTGTGGACGACTCCCTGAGAGAACTCTTCCTGACTATGTTAGTGCAAAGAGCGGGAAGAAATTGCGAAGAAAGTTGAATATTTTTGTAAGCGGCCTTTGGCAGGCAGCAATGTGTAACGGCTCTTACGCCGGTGCGGCCAATGCCAACCGCATGACCTGCACCAACTCCTCAGCCTGTTCCAACCTCCGGGCGCAGTCCGGGCAGAGCAAGTAATGATCCTCGAACGCCCTGGCTTCCGGCTCCGGCAATCGCCCGAGGCAGTAGGCTTCCGCTACCTCCTCCGCGGGATGCGGACACATCCAACGCGGAGTCGCCCTGTTGAGTTCGAAAAGATTGTTTCGGATAGTACTAGTGTAACCGAAACCACACCGACTTTTCCAGTGGTTTCTTGTACGCTACGGCGGCCCGTGGCAAAAACCGCTCCCTGCGGTCGCGGCTCGGTAACGGCCGATGAACGCGGATGGCCTACCGGGTCCTGTGGCGTGCGTCCTCCAGGATGCGCCGGGCGCGCACCGGGTTGAACACGCCGCAGGAGCAGAAGCGGGCAAGGTAGCAGACGGCCTGCTCGGGCGTACGGCGACCCTCCTTGACCCAGTCGATCATCTTCTTGGCGAGCGAGCCGGCGATCATGCCGTGCCCGCACATGGTCATCACCGAGAGCACCTGGGTATTGGGCAGCTTTTCCGTCTTCCCCTCGAAGCCGAGCGAATAGCCGACGCTGTGCCGCAGGATGCCGGCGGCGAAGCAGCACTGCTCGGCGCCATCGATCGAGGTGGAGATGTTGACCGACAGGCCCAGGTCGGCCTCCCGCACGGTCTTAAGAAAATCTTCGGCCGCCACGCGGTTGTCGAACACGGCGGCCACCGTGGTGGGGGCGTCCAGGCCGTCGATCACCGCCTGGAAGTCCGGCGTCTGGTCTCGATGCCAGTGGGCGGTGGGGTTCATCGAGCGAGAGGGCCGCAGCGCGCCGCCGTGGCGCGCGTCGCCCAGGTTCACCGGCGCGAACGGGACGGCCATCTCGAGGAACCGCCGCAGGCGGGGCAGCGCCCCCTGCTCGTTCTTCCCGCGGCTGCAAATGGCGAACACGACGTAGTCGTCGCGAAAACTTTCCGCGTCGCCGTATCGGTGCAGGGTATTGGTCATGAGGCTCCTCCCGCTATTGTCGGGCTCCCACCGACTCCCGGCCGGGCGCCTCGGCCGCGACATTGGTCACCCGCCCCAGGCCGGTGTTGGTCTTGGCGCGCTGGGGATGGTAGCCGAGCCGCTCGAGAACGGGCGCCACCACGTTGTCCTCGCCGCTGGAGTCGCAGCGCGCGCCGATGCCGAGCGAAACCACCGTGTCCACCTGCTTTTCGACCTCCCACACCATCCGGATCACTTCCTCGGTGCGCGCCACCGGAACCTTGATCTCGACGATGGCCGACATGATCTTCTCGTCGAGGATATCGCCGCGAATCTCGCCCGTGGCCACGTCGGTGAGCAGCGTGGTGACCGGGTTCTTCTTCTCGAACACGATGCCGGCCGCCGCCAGCGCCATGGTCATCTTCTGAATCTCGTGGAACCGCACGCCCACGCCGGGGCGCCCGAACTCGATGGTGAAGCCGACCTCGCCCTCGCCGACGCGCCCGGTGACGTCATTGGTCTTGACTTCCTCGGTGCCGCGCCCTTCCACTCCGGTCGATTCGTGCGGCACGCGCGGATCGGAGAACGCCCGCCGCACCACGCGCGGCCACACCAGATCCTCGGGCTCGAAGGCGGCCGTGGGGCAGACGTCCGGCTCGGGGTCGAAGCGCAGGCGGAAAAACTGGAAGATACGGCGCATCGTGCGCACCATGGTAGGGTTCAGGTGCTCCTGGCTCATGCCGTGGAAGCAGGCGTAGCACTCCACGCATTCGTCGCGGTTGACGGTGGCGCGCTTGATGACCGGGTCGATGTAGATGGCGCCCATCGGGCAGACGTAGGTGCAGTTGCCGCAGGCCACGCACTTGTTCGGGTTGATTCTCATGTTCTTCCTCCCGGCGGCCGAGGGTGCAGGGCCGGAATGGACCGGCTCGCGTCGATATTCCAAAACAGCACCGCCGCCGCAACCGAAACCGCAGCGGCCACCGTGAACGGCGTCTCCCACCCCCACGAGCGCACCAGGTATGCCAGCAGCAGCGGGGACAACGCGCCTCCTATATTACCGCAGGTGTTCATGACGGCGGCTACCGAGCCGGCCGAGTCGGCGCCGATATCCATCGGGATGGCCCAGGCCGCGCCCACGGTGGACTCGAGGGCGAACAGCGCCAGGCAGGTGTACCAGACGCTGGTGTAGGGGTTCGCCGTGAAGGTCGCCGGCAGAATGGCCGCCGCGCCGCCGAGAAAACCCGCCACCGCCACGCCCCGGCGGGCGTTCCTGAGGTCGCCGGTTCGTTTCGCCCAGAGGTCGGAGAGCCAGCCGCCCGCCAGGTTCCCCAGCGCTCCGGCCGCCAGCGGCAGGCTGGCGTAGAAACCCATCTCCCGCAGCTTGAACCCGCGGCGGTCGTGGAGATACTTCGGAAACCAGTCCTGGTACATGGCGACGCAATAGCCGAAGCAGAAGTACATCGCCGAGAGCGTCCACACATTGGCGCTCGCGAGGATGGCACGCCACGGCACCGGCGCCCCCCGCGTCGCGCGCGCCGGCGCGCCGATCAGCTCGCGCTCGGCTTGGTTGACGGCGCCGTGCTCGGCGGGCGTGTCGCGGTAATACCAATACCAGAGGGCCGCCCAGGCCAGCGCGATCGCGCCGAACAGCAGAAACGTCGCGCGCCACCCGGCCGCGGTCATGATCAGGACCGCCACGTACGGCGTTACCGCCCCGCCCACCCGTGAGCCGGCGTGCGTGATGCCCTGCGCGTAACCGCGCTCGGAGGCGAGCATCCACCGCGAGAGCGCCCGCGTGGCGATCGGGAACGCGCCCGCCTGACCCACTCCGAACAGAAACCGGAACACGGCCAGCGATCCGGCATTCCAGCTCACCGCCTGGAGCGAGGTGAACGCCGACCACCAGGCCGCGATCAGCGCCAGCGCGCGGCGCGGCCCGATCCGGTCGCCCAGCCATCCTGCCGGTATCTGGAACAGCGCGTACCCCCAGCGGAACGAGCTCAGGATCCAGCCCATCGTGACGAGCGAAAAGCCGAACTCTTTCTGGATGGCGGGCACGGCCGGCGACATCACCAGCCGGTCCATGTACGTGACCATGTAGCCGGCCACCGTCAGCCACAGGATGCGTTGGCGGACGCGCGTCGGCGGTGTCACTTACCGTCTACTGAAAACGCCAGCAGCACGTTGCCCGCCATTCCGAACACTCCGTAGCCGGAATTGACGTACAACATGCCGCCCACCACGGTCGGTCCCGGTCCGTTCAACGACCCGCCTTGGCCCGGGACGGCGTTGACCGTGGGGAACTCGCGCAGCGTATCGAAATCCCAGATCAGCTTTCCGTCGGCCGAAGAATAGGCCCGCAGGTGGCCGTCCATCGATCCGGAAAAGACCGCACCGGGGATCAGCGTCACCGCCGCCGGCTGAGCGGCGCTGCAGCCCTTCCGGGGGAGGCAGGCGGGCTTAGGCGCCGGGGCGTGCCAGATGCGCTCGCCGGTGGCAATCTGGATAGCCATCAAGCCACCGCCGGTTTCCGGCTTGGCCGGGAGCAGGTCCGAGACGGCGGCGTAGACGCGCTGCTCGTCGGCCGCCATGCCCCACTCGATTCCCCCGAGCACGCCGCCTTTACCGGCGCGTCCCTGCCAGACGATGGCACCGTCGTTATCCGGATCGATGGCGTGCACGATGCCCGATTTCTGCCCGGCGATCAGCAGGCGTCGGCCTCCGCTGAGCGTCCGCAGAATCGGCGGGGATGCGAAGTCGAAATCCGGGCCGGCCTTCTCCGGACAGCCGATTTTGTCGAGCGAGATGCAGGCGACGTTCCAGCGGTCGCCCACCGTCATCTGGCGCGACCAGAGAATCCTGCCCGTCTTCATGTCCAGCGCCAGGATGGCGTCGCTGGTGGGGACGTCGGGATCCGAATAGCTGTCGCCGGTGCCAACGTAAAGAGCGCCGCGCTTGGGGTCCAGCGTCGGCGCCATCCAGACGCCGGCGCCGGAAGGTCCCCACATCTGGGTGCCGGTTTTGCCGCGCCCCATGGGGCGTGCCGCTTCCGCGATCGTGTGAGTCTTCCAGATCTGTTTTCCGGTGGCCGCATCGAGCGCGACGACGCTGCCACGGAAGCTGCAGCACTCATACTTCGGATTGCTCGCCGCCATCTCCTCGAAGGAAGCGACCGGAACGTAAAGCACCCCGGCATGGAGCACCGGCGCGCCGGTGACACGCGCCAACGGATGCGCGTCGACCTGCACCTTCCACGCCTGCTTGCCGCTCAGCGCGTCCACTGCGTAAACCCAGGCCGAAATGTCGCCGAAGTAGGCGTGGAAGCGGCTGCCGGAAGAGCCCGGACCGATAGTGATGGCCGAGCGCACGCCGGTGGGAGAGGCTTGAAAGGTCCACCAGGTGCAGCCGGTGCGGGCGTCGAGCGAATAGACGGTCCCGGTCACGCTGCCGACGAAGACGCGTCCACCGGCCACGGTCGGCGGCGACCACGCCAGCGGCGCCAGCGGGTATCCGAACGCCCACTTCAGCTTCAACCTCGGAATCTGTGCTGCTTCCAGGCCCGCCATGTCCGCCGGCTGGAAGCGGCTGTTGGAGGGGTCCACACCCCAACCATTCCAGCGCGGTCCCGCCAGCAGATCCGGGGTGCGTGACGCAGGAAACGCGCACAGACCCGCCGGCGCCGGCGGCGTCCCGGGCGGCAGGTCTTTCACCGGCTTGCCGGCGAGGAACTCCGCGATCGCCTTCTTCTCCTCGACGGCGAGCGTGGCCACCATCGACATCATGCCGAACTGCAACTCCGCAAAAATCGCCTCACCGGGGAGACGCTGGAGCGTCTTGCGCGCCGGCGACCACTGCTCGCCGCCAGCTTCGTGACACCGCGCGCAGTGCCGGGCGTAGAGCGCCGAGCCGTCCGGCGCCGCCCAGGCCGAGACGACGGCCGCGAGCAGAAGTATGGTGGTGCGCATCATCAGGTGGTGGTTCCTCCGCAAGGCCGATTATACAGTCGCGCCCAGATGCCGCGCCACGAACGGCAGGCCCTGCGCGCCGTGAAAACTGTGCTCGCCGGAAAACACCTCCTGCTGGAGGGCGGCGGAGGCGCCGAACACTTCGTAAATGGCGCGCACCTTGGCGAAGCTCGAGCGGCTGGCGGCGATGGGGAAGATGTTGTCGCGGTCGCCGGACTCGATGAACAGCGGCCGCGGGGCGATCAGGCCGGCCACGTCGTACATCTCCGCCCATTGCAGGATGCCGGGCACGTAATTGTCGATGCAGTGCGAGAGGCTCAGGATGCTGTCGCGGAACGTGTTCAGATAGCCGCTCACGAAGGCGGCGCGGATGCGCGACTCGAGCGCCGACGCAAACACGGTGATGGTGCCGCCGCCGGAGATGCCCATGCAGCCGATCCGCGCCGGATCCAGCTCCTTGCGTCCCTCGATCCAGTCGATCAGCCGCATCACGTCCCACACGCGCCAGCCGACCATGGTCTCGCCGAACAGCAGCGCGGCGCCGGCCGTGGGCTGGCAGGCCGAATCGGTGAGGCGGCGCTTTTTGGTGATGGGATCGCGCCGGCAGCCGAACGCCATCTGCTCGATGGCCACCCCGGCCAGGCCGTGCTCCACCGCCTGGATGGCAAAGTCGTGCTGGTAGCCGGCCTTGTTGGTGCGGTCACGGCCCTCGGCGTCGATGGCCACCACGTCGTCCACGCCGCGTCCGTGGCCCGGCAGGCAGATCATGACACCGTGTGGCGTGCGTCCCGCCGTCGGCGTCAGCAGGTAGCCGAGCACGGCGACGCCCGGCCGGCTGTAGAAAAGGAACTTCTCCCTTCGGTACCTCGGGAATTCGCGTACCTCGAGCGTTTCGGCGTTGAGCGGCGACCGGGCAGTCGGGAAGCCGCCAACCAGCTCGACCAGCCTGGCGCGGAGCCGCTTCTGCCACGCCTGGGCCTGCCGGCGCGTCGTGGCGCGGAAGCCGAGCCGCAGCGGCATGGCCTCATAGCGGGTCCGCGTCCACAGCACGGGGTCGAAGTCTTCCATGCGCACGCGGGTGTCCAATCCGTCCAGTGCGCCGGTGTATGCGGGAGCCTGCGCCAGGGCGGGTGCGCCCAGGGCGGCCAGGCCAAGCTGTCTTCGAGAGATCTTGCCAGTCATAGGTGGAAGCAACGTCCCGTAGTATACTCCGTTCTTCCGATTTCATCCCCGGGGGTGCCCTATGCGAATGCCGGCGGCGGCTCGACGCCTGCTCCTGGCGGGCCTGGTTCTTCCCGCGCTTCTGGCGGCGCAGAGCTCGCCGCGCATCGAGGTCTCCTTCCCCGCGTCCGTGCGCGCTCAACCGGTCGACGGGCGCCTGCTGGTCATGCTGTCGACGCGCAGCGACACCGAGCCGCGGTTTCAGATCGGCTGGGGCCTGGACTCCCAGCAGATCTTCGGCGTGGATGTGGACGGACTGGCGCCCGGCCAGAGCGTGGTGGTGGATGCCGGCGCCATCGGCCATCCGCTGCGCAGCCTCGCGGAAGTGCCCCCTGGCTCCTACCGCGTGCAGGCGCTGCTGAACGTCTACGAAACTTTCCGTCGCGCCGACGGCCACGTGCTGAAGCTGCCGATGGACGACGGCGAAGGGCAGCACTGGAACCGCTCGCCCGGCAACCTGTACAGCGAGCCGCGGCAGATGCGCATCGAGCCCGGCGGCAGGCTCTCGATCCAGCTCTCGCGCGTGATCCCGCCCATCGAGCCGCCCAAGGACACGCGCTACATCAAGCATGTCCGCATGGAGAGCAAGTTGCTCAGCGCGTTCTGGGGCCGCCCGATGCATCTGGGCGCCGTGGTGCTGCTGCCGGAAGGCTTCGAGGAGCATCCGCAGGCGCGCTACCCGGTGATGTACTACCAGGGACATTTCACCGCCAGCTTCGCCACGCCGGTCGGTTTTCGCGAATCACCGCCGGAGGCCGCCCTCACCGGCTACGACAGAACGGTTGCCGAGTACAGCCACAAGCTCTACCAGGACTGGACTTCGGGCCGGCTGCCGCGCATGCTGATCGTCAGCATCCAGCATGCCAATCCCTACTACGACGACTCCTACGCGGTGAACTCGGCCAACGTCGGCCCCTACGGCGACGCCATCGTCGGGGAGCTGATCCCGTTCGTGGAGAAGAAATTCCGCGCCATCGGCGAGCCCTGGGCCCGGGTGCTCTACGGCGGCTCGACCGGCGGATGGGAGGCGCTGGCGCAGCAGGTCTTCTACCCGGACTTCTACAACGGCGCCTGGTGCAACTGCCCGGACCCGATCGACTTCCGCGCCTACATGCTGATCAATCTCTACGAAGACGCCAACGCGTACCAGGCCGAGGGGCCGTGGAAGCGCGTTCCACGTCCCGCCATGCGCGAGCCCGACGGGCGCGTGGGGGCCACCATGGAGGACATGAGCCGCCTGGAGCATGTCCTGGGCACCCGCGGGCGTTCCACCGAGCAGCTCGACATCCGGCAGGCTGTCTTCAGTCCTGTGGGAAGCGATGGCTATCCGAAGCCGATCTTCGACAAGCTCACCGGCGCTATCGACGCGGAGGTGGCGCGCTACTGGCGCGACCATTACGACCTCAGCCACATCATCCAACGGGACTGGAGCAAGCTCGGCCCGAAGCTGGCGGGCAAGCTGCACGTCAAGGTCGGCAGCGGCGACAATTTCTATCTTGACCGCGCCGTGCGGCTGCTGGAGCGGTTTCTCGAAACCACGCGCGAGCCGGCGCGCGGGCCGTTCTACGCCGGCAGTTTCGAGTATGGCGAAGGGCATCCACACTGCTATTCCGGGGATCCCTCGGTCTCGGTGCGGATCGCCCGTCTCACCATTAACCAGCGCTTCATGCCGCAGATGCTCGAGCGGATGCTGAAGACGGCGCCTCCGGAGGCGGACGTGAAGAGCTGGCGTTACTGAGGAACCGCTCCTTGCAGTCGCGGCTCGGTAACCGCCGTGCTTCCAACGAACGCCGAATCCGAGCGGTGGATTTCCTGGGGCCGTCAGGGAGCCATGACAAAGCTGACGTTGTTAGTCTGCATCAGCTCGATGCAATGCTTCACGTGGCCCGCCCATCCGAGATGCATAAAAGTTGAGTGCAGACCAAACGGAGGTAAACTAGGAGCCATGAAACACAGGACGCTGCTATTTCTCCTGGCGCTGGCCATTCCCGCCGCAGCGCAAGTGCGGGGCACGATCAGCGGCTACGTGAAGGACCGAACCGGCGCGGTGGTTCCGAACGCCGCCATTACGTTGACGCACGAGGGCACCAGCGCCGCGCGCAACGCCTCGAGCGACGCCGACGGCTTCTACCAGGTGCTGGGCCTGGTCTCGGGGAGTTACGCCATCGAGGCCGAGGTCGCCGGCTTCAAGCGCTTTCGCAACACGGGCGTCGTGCTGCGCGTCGACGAGAACGTGCGCGCCGACATCGCGCTCGAGATCGGCCAGGTGACCGAGTCGATCGAGGTGGCGGCGCAGGCCGTGCTGGTTGACACGCGGTCGTCGCAGAACACGCAGATCATCGATGACCGGCGGATCGTCGACCTGCCGCTGCGGAACCGCAACGTCTTCGCCCTGGCGGCGACGCTGCCGGGGGTGCTGAACGTGCGCGCCCCCGACAACAGCGACCTCGGCGACACCCGCGCCGGTCCCACCATGAACGTCAACGGCGGGCGCGCCAACATGAACTACAACCGCTTCAACGGCACTTACTTCAACAACCCGTCGCGCAACACGGGGCTGAACGTGCCGCCGCCCGACGCCGTGCAGGAGTTCAAGATCCAGACCAGCAACTTCGCCGCCGACAGCGGCCGCAACCCCGGCGCCAACATCACCATTGTGAGCCGCTCGGGGTCGAACGATTTCCACGGCGCGGCCTGGGAGTTCCTGCGCAACGACAACCTCAACGCCCGCAACTTCTTCCAGGGCGTGAAGCCGCAGTTGATCCAGAACCAGTACGGGACCGCCGCGGGCGGGCCGATCCGGCGCGACAAAGCGTTCATCTTCGGCACCTTCGAGATCACCGACGACCGGCGGCAGGCCACGGCGACCAATGCGTTCCCTCCGACGCGAGCCGAACTCGCCGGCGATTTCTCGCACCTGACGACCCGGCAACTGGTGAACCCGCGTGACAACGTCGCATTTCCGGGCAACCGCATCCCGACGTCGCTGTTCGACACGGCGGCCCGCAAGGTCCTGGAGTTCGTGCCGCCGGTGGAGCGGGAGCGGGAATCGCGGCAGGCGTTCGGGGTGAACCCGCGGGACTCCGCGCTGTTCATGCTCCGCGGCGACGTCAACCTGACGACGAGGCAAACCCTGTTCGCGCATTACTACTTCGCCCAGAATCGCGTGATCAGCAATGGGCTGGCCTACGGGAGCGACATCTCGGGCTGGACGTCGCAGAAACAGGGCCCCCGCTTCCAGAACGCGGGAATCAATCACAACTACACGCTGTCGCCGACGCTGCTGAACCAGCTCACGCTGGGCTACACGCGGTCGTATTCGCTGAGTCTGCCGACGGTGGCACGGCTGCCCTCGGAGCTGAACATCGCCGGTATGCCGGCCTACACCGACGGCGGCTCGCCGCAGTTCAACGTCGCCGGCCGGATCAACCTGCGGTCGGGCGGGCCGGTGAAGTTTATCTCCAACGTCTACCAGATCCAGGAGCACGTCAACTGGATCCGCAACCGCCACACCTTCAAGTTCGGCTTCGAGCACCTGGACATCGGCTTCTTCCAGGCGTTCCTGGGACCGCCGACGTTCAGCTTCAACGGGCAGCGCACCGGGGCCGGCGTGGCCACGCGCGGCGACCCCATGGCCGACTTCCTGCTCGGCGCCTACCAGCAATTGCCGGTCACCAACGGGGTGCGCGTCAACGACGGCGGCAACACGTTCACGGCGCTGTTCCTGCACGACGATTTCAAGGTGGCGCCGCGCCTGACGCTGAACCTGGGGCTGCGCTGGGAGCTGCCCACGCCCTGGGTGGACAAGTTCGATCGCATCAATACAGTGGTCCCGGACGCGAGCGTGCGGTCGCGCAAGTTCCCGAATGCCCCGCCCGGCATGCTGTTCCCCGGCGACCTCTCGCGGGGACTCTATGACACCGATAAGAACAACTTCGCGCCCCGGTTCGGGTTCGCCTGGGACGTCTTCGGTGACGGGCGCACCGCGGTGCGCGGCGCCTACGGCGTCTTCTACGACACGTTCAACACCGACACCATCGCCCAGGAAAATCCGCCCTTCAACGGCGGCCGGCGGACGTTTGTCAATGGCCTGTTGTCGAACCCGTTCGGCTCGGTGGGCGCCACGGCCCCGCCGCCCTTCATCGATCCGGCGGCGTTTACCTTCGTCTTCCCGATCAACGGCTTCTGGAGCGGCATCGGCAAGGACAGCCTGCGCACCACCTACGTGCAGGAGTGGAACCTGACGATCGCGCGGGATATGGGCCGCAACTACGCCGTTTCGCTGGCCTACATCGGCAAGACCGGCCGCAAGCTGATCGCGTTCCGGCCGTTCAACGCGGCGCCGTTTGTGCCGGGTAACGACGCGCAGGGCCGGCCGCTCTCCACGGAGGGGAACGCCAACAGCCGCGCCCCGTTTTTGCCCGGCGTCTACGGAACCGAGGGGATCTACCTCGACAACAGCTTCACCAGCGCCTATCACAGCGGGCAGGTGGAGGTGAACAAGCGGTTCGCGCGGGGCTTGCAGTTCAACGCGTCCTACACGCTGGCGAAGTCGATCGACAGCAGCTCGACGACCACGCTGGGCGCCTGCCTGTCGAATCCGTTCGACGTGCGGGCCGACCGCGGACGCTCCGATTGGGACCGCCGGCACGGGTTCGTGATCTCGGGGGTGTGGGCGCCGCAGGTCTATCGGTCGCAACAGGGAGCGATCGGGCGAATGCTGGGGGGCTGGGGCCTAAGCGGTTTCTCGACCATCCAGACGGGCGGGCCGGTGACGCCAACCGCCGGGCAGAACACGGCGTACGACGGCAACATCTGCGGCGGCAGCACGCTGCACCCGGACATCGTCGGCAAGCCCGAGCGCGACCACTCGTCGCAGAACGACATGGTCCGGAATTTCTTCAACCGCAGCGCGTTTGTGCCCCCGGGCGTCGGCCGCTACGGCACGGCCGGCCGAGGGATCTTCTCCGGGCCGGCTTCGGTCTCGACCGACATCGCCATCCTGAAGGACATCGCGGTTCGGGAGAACCGCGTCCAGTTCCGCGCGGAGTTCTTCAACCTGTTCAACCAGGTGAACTTCTCAAACCCGGTGGCGTCGCTGGCCAACGCCCGCTACGGGGAAATCACCGGCGCAGGCGCGGGGCGCGCGATCCAGTTTGGGTTGAAGTATTTGTGGTAGCGCCCCTCACTCCACAAACTGGATCTGCGAAATCACCAGGTCCGGCATGGCCTGATTCCAGCTTTCGGGAATGTTGTCGAAGGTGAGCTGGAAGTTACGGGTTTGGCCGGGCGCGGCGGGGCCGGTTCTGCGGCCCACGATCGCGACGCGCTCGCGCAGCACCACCTGCCCATAGCGGTCGCGAAACAGGCAGTGGATCTCCACCAGCCTTGATCCCGCTCGAGCCGGTATCAATCGGCGAATCTGCAGCCGCCAGGGTGGGGGACAGGAACCCATGCGGACACCGACAGCAGGTCCAAACCTGGAACTTGCTGACTCGTCGCACTCAAACAACCGGCTCCGGCGAACAAATCCGAGTCGGCCAGCAACGCGCTATCAGGACATTACCCGGCCGCCGGCTGCTGATCCTTGCGCTATTCTCGAAGGATGCGCCGGTTCCTGATCTTCTCCCTACTGCTTCTGGGCGGATGCGCGAAAGGGCCCACCGTCGAGACAGCGCTTGACAGCATCAGTCCCGGGGACCTGATGCGGCACATCCGCACGCTCGCTTCGGACGAATTCGAAGGCCGCGCTCCAGCCACCAAAGGGGAGGAGCTGACGGCCGCCTACCTTGTGAAGGAGTTCACGGCGCTCGGCCTGAAGCCGGGGAACCCGGACGGCTCCTACATCCAGAAGGCGCCGCTGACGGGCATCCTCTCCCGGACCACGGCGACACTGGCCGCCGGCGGTAAGCGTATGGCGCTTGACGGGCGGAAGGATTTCATCGGCGTCTCGCGGCGGTTCACCGACAGCATCGAGGTCAAGGATTCCGAGATGGTCTTTGTCGGCTACGGTGTGGTGGCGCCCGAGTACGGCTGGGACGACTACAAGGGCGTCGACGTTCGCGGCAAAACCATCCTGATGCTGATCAACGACCCCGCCGTCCCCGATGCGCAAACTCCCTCCCGGCTCGATGAGGCGCTGTTCAAGGGCCGCGCCATGACCTACTACGGGCGGTGGACGTACAAGTACGAAATCGCCACCGAAAAAGGCGCCGCCGCGGCGGTGATCATCCACGAGACCGGGCCGGCCGGATATCCATGGGAAGTCGTTTCGGGAAGCTGGGGGCGTGAGAACTTCGAGATCCAGCGGGCCGACCGCAACATGGGGCGCGTCCCTGTGGAGTCGTGGATCCACCTGGACCGCGCGCGCGAGCTGTTCGGTGCCGGCGGCAAGGATTTCGAGGGGCTGAAGAAAGCGGCGGCGAGCAGGGACTTCCGCCCCGTCCCGCTCAACGCCCGGGCCACCTTTACGGTGAAGAACACGCTGCGCGAAGTGCAGTCGCAGAACGTCATCGCGAAGCTGGAAGGTTCCGATTCGCGGCTCAAGGAAGAATACGTTATCTACTCGGCCCACTGGGATCATCTGGGCCGCGATGCCACCCTCGCGGGCGACCAGATCTTCAACGGCGCGCTCGATAATGCCACCGGAACGGCGGGGCTGCTCGAGCTGGCGGAGGCGTACTCGCGGCTGAGCCGGCCGCCCAAGCGCTCCATCCTGTTCCTGGCCGTGACCGCGGAGGAGAAGGGACTCCTCGGCGCCAAATACTACGCCGAGAACCCGTTGTACCCTCTCGCCAGCACGCTGGCCAACATCAACATGGACGGCATGAACCAGTGGGGCCGGACCAGGGACCTGGTCATCGTCGGCCTGGGCAACTCCACGTTGGACGACATCGCGGTCGAGGCGGCCCGGCAGCAAGGGCGCACCGTGCAGCCGGACGCGGAGCCGGAGAAGGGTTTCTACTACCGCTCGGATCACTTCGAGTTCGCCAAGGTCGGCGTGCCCGCCCTCGACACCGATTCCGGCACGCAGTTTGTGGGCAAGCCGGACGACTACGGACGCCGGAAACGCGAGGAATACACCGCCACGGACTACCACAAGGTTTCCGACGACATCAAACCGGACTGGGACCTCTCGGGCGCCGTGGAAGACCTGCGGCTGCTGTTCCAGGTGGGCTACCGCGTGGCCGAGGGGGAGCGCTACCCGGAGTGGAAACCTGGAACGGAGTTCAAGGCTCGCCGCGACGCGATGCTGGCGGGGAAGAAGGGTTACTGAGCCGCGACCGAAGGGAGCGATTGGATCGGTTGTTGCGTCAGCTCGGCGTGCCGAGGCTTTCGGTACGCCCCGCCAGCGCCTTGATCACCGTCGATCCGCAGACGGCGACGCCCGTGTTGAGCAGCGCATTGAGGAAATTGTAGAACAGGGCGTAGATCATCTGCTCGCTGACGAGCTGCTTGCCGGGCAGGCGAAAGCTGGCGGGCAGCTCCTTGGTGATCTGCACGCGGATGGCGTTGGGCCGCGTGTAGCCGGAGCGGTCGGTCTGGTTGGCGATCGCAAGCGGAGTTTGCAGCACCAGGCCGGTGTGCCCGTCGACGTAGAACTGGCAGCGCGAGAACCAGCCCAGGTTTCCGGGATCGACGGCGTCAAACAGCAGCAGGGGCGCCTGCCGGCCGGTGGCGGTGAGATCTACGGTCAGGCTGCGCGGGGTGTCGTTGAGTTTCACCTCGAAGCCGAGCTGCGTGGCGATTCCGGTGACCATCTCGGAATCCAGTTCGAGATAAAGGAGCTTGTGGTTTCCCGCTTGCAGAACCTGCACTAGCGCCTATTGTACCGCTCCCGCCAGGACCTCGAGCGCGCGGGCGTAGGCATCGAGCGTGGTCTGGTCGAAGAGAACGAAAATCGCTTCCTCCACCCCGGCGCCATCGCCGCGCAAATGCTCCGCCACCGCGCCGAGGGCGACCCCGGCGGCCTCCTCCACCGGGTAGCCGTAGACGCCGGTGCTGATCGAGGGGAAACTGACGCGGCGCAGGCGGCGCTCTTCAGCCAGGCCGAGGCTGGTTCGATAGCAGGAGGCCAGCAGCGTCGCTTCCCCGTGCGCGCCCCCGCGCCAGACGGGGCCCACGGCGTGGAAGACGTATTGGGCCGGCAGCGCTCCGGCGGTGGTGGCCACCGCGCCGCCCGTGGGGCAGCCGCCGCGCTCGGCGTGGATGCGGTCGAGCTCTTCCATAATGGCCGGACCTCCGGCGCGATGAATGGCGCCGTCGACGCCGCCGCCGCCGCGCAGGCCGGAATTGGCCGCGTTGACGATGGCGTCCACCGCGACGCGGGTGATGTCGCCGCGCCGGAGGCTGAGCTTCCTGCCATTAGGGAAGCAGAGTTCCATGTCGTTATAGTAGAGGAAGATGCCGCCTCGAATGAACGGCGCCGCCGCGGCGTTGGTGCTCTTCGACATCGACGGAACGCTGATCCGGCGCGCCGGGCCGCATCACCGCCAGGCGCTGGTGGACGCGGTTCGCCGGGTGACGCGGCTGGAAACGACCACCGACGGGGTCCCGGTGCAGGGAATGCTCGATCGCGACATCCTGACACAGATGATGCGTGAGGCCGGCGCCTCGCCGGCGTTCATCCGGCGCGCGATGCCCGGGGTGGTCGAGCGCGCGCAGTCGATCTACGCGCGACGGTGCCCCGACCTCCGCGACAAGGTCTGTCCCGGCGTTCGCGGCCTGCTGGCGCGACTGGCTCGCCGGCGGATTCCGGCGGGGTTGGTTACGGGCAACCTCTCCCGCATCGGCTGGAAGAAAATGGAACGGGCGGGACTGCGGCGGCATTTCCGTTTCGGCGCGTTCGCCGAGCTTGCCCCCAACCGTGCGGGTCTGGTGCGGATTGCCCTGCGCCAGGCGCGACAGAGCGGATGGACGAACCGCGCGACGCGCGTCTGGCTGGTCGGCGACCACCCCAACGATATCAGCGCCGCGCGCGCCAACGGCGTCGGAGCGATCGCCGTTTCGACCGGCCTTTCGTCCCGCGAAGAGCTGGCCGATCAGGCGCCGGACCTGCTGGTTTCCGGGCTCGGCGAGTTGAAGCTGGAGATGTTGCTCGAACGATGACCAGGCGCACGCTGCTCGTGGCCGCCGCGCTGGCCGGCTGTAAGCCGTCCGACCAGACACGCCTGCGCGTGATCATCGGCGCCGTGCTGATCGACGGCTCCGGCGAGCCGCCGGTTTCCCGCTCGGTCGTGGTGGTGGCAGGATCCAGGATCCGGGCCGTGGGCGCGCAGGCGAACACGCCGGTTCCGGCCGGATCGGAAAAGTACGACGGCACGGGAAAGTTCGTTGTGCCGGCGCTGATCGAGATTGCCGCCGACGCGGCGCCCGCCATACAAACCCTGGCGCAAGCGCGTGAGCGGGTGGACGCCGGCGCGTCCGCTCTTGGCGGCATGATCGCGGACACCGAGGATATCGACCCGGGGTTCCTGGTCCGCCTCCGCAACCTGCAAGTGGTTTTCCTTCCTCGGCTTCACCAACTGGGCGACGCCGCGACGCTCGCCCGCGCCCAGCGCAACACGAAACGCCTGGCGGAAGCCGGGGTTCCGATCGCCGCCGGCGACGGCGAGGGAGCGGCGCGGGAATGGGAGCTGCTCACCGCCGCCGGGCTCTCCCCGATGGAGGTGCTGGTCGCCGCCACGCACCACGCCGCCCGAGTGGGAAAACCGAAACAGGAGACCGGCATCCTCCAGCCAGGCAAGAGCGCCGACCTGCTGCTGCTGGACTCCAACCCGCTCGAAGACCCGCGCAACCTGGGCCGCGTCGAGCGCCGGATGATCGGCGGAGAATGGATCCAGGAGCCCCGGTGAAGCACGTCCCGGCACAGAGCTTTTCGGTGAAGCGCGCCCAGGTGGAGTTTCACAACTTCGCCTCCTTCGGCGAGCCCGAGCGCGTGCTCGCCGCCTACGCCGAGGAGAACGTGCGCCGCGCCGGCTTGATCGGCAAGCACCGGGAATTCCTGGGCGAGCTCTCGCCGTTCCTGGAGATCGGCGCCAACGCCGGTCACACCAGCTACCTGCTGGCCAACGAGTTCTCCGCCGACGGCTTCGCGCTCGACATCTCCGCCGACGCGCTGCGCTACGGCGTGCTGTTGCAGGATCGCTGGCAGCTCAGCCGCGCTCCCGTACGCGTGGCCGGCGACGCGCTGAACCTGCCGTTCCGCGACGGCTCGCTCCGCCTGGTGATGGCCTTCCAGATGCTCAGCCAGTTCATGGATATCGAGAGCGTCTTCCTCGAGGTGCGGCGCGTGCTCGCGCCCGGGGGCGTCTTCCTGTTCGCCGAGGAGCCTCTCAAACGGCCGCTCTCGCTGCGGCTCTACCGTTGTCCTTACTACGACACGATGAAACCGTGGGAGCGCCGGCTGTTCGAGTGGGGCCTGCTCGGCTACCTGGTCCGCGACGTCATCGGCGCGCTTCAGGAGGAAAGCTTCGGCATCCGACAGAATCACTCGATGGGCCTGAAGGACTGGCACCGGCTCATCGCCAGGCACTTCGCGGCGCACGAGTACGACATCTTCGTTCCAGAGCGAGGCTGGGGAGAGCGCGTGGTGAAGAAGCTGGCCGCGGGGCTGGACCGCCTCGGCTCCCAGTGGCTGCCAGCGCGGCTGCTCGGCGGAACCCTCGCCGCCGTTTGTCGCAGGCCGGGAAACCCGCCTCAGGCCCCGTTCGCCGGCCTCGACCGGTTCGAGCTGTATCTGCGCTGCCCGGACTGCCAGGGCGGGCTGGCGCGCGACCAGGCGGAAACGCTGGGCTGCACGGCGTGTGGTTACCAGGCCTCCAACGAAGGCGGCGTCTACAACCTGCTGCGATCGCCGGACCGCAATGAGCTTTACCCCGGCGACCGCGAAGACCTGATCGACTTTTCCCAGCCGAGCCACCAAAAGCGGCTCCTGGAGGGCTGGTACGATCTGGAGGGCGTGTTCGGCAACAAGTACCGGTGGATGGGGGCGCGCGCCTCGGCCAGGCTCGTCCGCGTGAGCCCCGGCCCGCAGAGGATTCGTGTCCGCGGCTATGCCCACGAAGCGTCCTTCCGCCAGGGGCCGCCGCCGGTCGTCGAGGTCCTGGCGAACGGCCGGCGAGCCGGCCACTGGACGCTGGATCGTGCCGGGCTGTTCGTGATCGAGGCCGATCTGCCGGAGGCCGCGGAATACCTGGTCGAGATCCGCGCCACACCTTGCTGGCAGACTCCCTCCGACGGGCGGCTGCTGACCGTTAATTGCAGCATGCTCCGGCTCGTCCCGCGCGAATAGACGGAACCAATCGGCCACCCATCCGTATAATCCTTACGAGGTGGTGTATGGGAAAGAGTTTCTTGCGCCTTCTGCCGGCCGTGCTGCTGCTGGCCGGTTGTGATTGGGAGGATTTAGGACCCTCCAACCGGTTCACGGAGGACTTCTCCTACAAGTTCGATTTGAAGCCGGGCGGGCGGGTGACGCTGGAGAATTTCAACGGTTCGGTGGAGATCCTCGGCTGGGAGAAAGAGTCGGTGGAGATCCAGGGAACCAAGTACGCCGCGTCCAAAGATCTCCTGGACGCGCTCAAGATCGAGATCACGCCCTCGGATGGCTCGCTCTACGTGCGCACCGTGCGGCCCTTCGAGCGGCGGAGCAACCTGGGGGCCAGGTACAGGATCAGTGTTCCGCGCAAAACGACCCTGGAGAAGATCACCAGCTCCAACGGCAGTATCCGCGTGGAAGGCGTGTCGGGCAACGGCCGGCTGCGGACTTCGAATGGCGCCGTGCGCGCCATGAGATACCAGGGCGACCTGGAAGCGACCACCTCCAACGGGGGCGTGGAACTGACGGAGTTCCAGGGCGCGGCGACGCTCACAACCTCCAATGGAGCCATCACCGCCGACGGCGTCCGTGGGCACTTCCAGGCCACTACCTCCAACGGCACGATCGACGCGCGGCTGGTCGAGTTGGAGGCGCAGCGGCCTGTCAGGGTTCACACCTCCAACGGCAACGTGAAGCTGACCATTGAATCGCTGCGCGGAAACGACGTGCACGCCGATACCAGCAACGGCTCGATCACTGTTCGGCTTCCCGCGTCCACCGCCGCCCGGGTTCGCGCGCACACCTCCAACTCGTCCGTTTCCACCGACTTCGTCGTCAGCGGGACGCAGAGCAAAACGCGCCTCGAGGGTGCCATCGGCGCAGGCGGCCCGCTGCTGGACCTGACGAGCTCCAACGGCAGCGTCAGGTTGCTGAAGCTGTAAGCGCTCCCGCCGCGGCCGGCAGACGGACCAGGAACGTAGTGCCGCTCGCCGGGTCGCTCTTCACCTGGATGAGCCCGTCGTGGTTGCGAACGATCCCGTGGACGATCGCCAGCCCGAGCCCGCTGCCGTTCTCCTCTCCGCGCGTGGTGAAGAACGGCTCGAAGATGCGGTCGCGGATCGACTCCGGGATGCCGTGGCCGGTGTCGCAAACGGCCAGCTCGACGAACGGCCCTCTGGGGCCTTCCCCCAGGCGCGTCGCAAGAGTGAGCGCGCCCCCTTCCGGCATGGCCTGACGCGCGTTCAGCGCCAGGTTGAGGATCATCCGGTGAAGCTGATCCGGATCGCCGAGGACGCGGCCACGCCCGGTCTCCAGTTGTAGCTCGATGCGGATGCTCGCGGGCGTCGTATCCCGCACCAGCGCGGCTACCTCGCGAGCGATCGAATCCAGATCCACAGGGATCGAGCGGCGCTGTTCGGGGCCGGCCAGGTCGAGCAGTTGCGCGGTCAGCGAGGAGGCGCGTTCGACGGCCTGCTGGATGGCGGCGGCGCCGGGTGCAGGGTCGCCGCTCTCGGCCGCCAGCGTGGCGGCATGGCCGAGGATGCCGGCCAGGACGTTGTTGAGATCGTGCGCCAGGGCGCCGACGAGCAGGCGGAGTTCCGCCGGAGACTCCCGCATTAGAAACATTATACGGGAGATCTGTTTGGGTGCGGCCACCTTTCGTGTCGTATGATAGCTGGCAGCGACAGGAGTGACCCCCATAAGCGCTAACTTACGCCGGTTGTGTGGTGCTTTCGTGGCGCGGGCACTCTTGCCTGCAGCCTCGACACTCGTGTCGAGGCGGGTTTTTGAGGCGTCGAGACGAGTCTCGACGCTGCAGACTGAGAGTCTGCGCCACGATTTCCCGCGCGCGAACGCTAAGTTAGCGCCTATGGGAGTGACCCCCATGTACCGGTTGAGAATGACACTCGCCGTGCTGGCGACGATCGGGACCGTATGCGCCCTTGGGCAGAGCCCGGCCGCCCGCTGGCACGACGGGGTGCGCGTGTCGCCGCTCTCGGTCGGGCAGACGGTGAACAGCGCCACCTTCGGCGGATTCGTCGATTTCGGCGGCCAGCCCGCCGCGGAGGATTTTGCGCGCTACGCCGCGCGCGGCGTGAAAACGGTGATCAACCTGCGCACGGCGGTGGAAATGGAACGGCTCGGCTTCGACGAGAAGGCCGTTGTGGAAAAGGCGGGGATGAACTACGTTCACGTGCCGGTCGGCGGCGAGCCGCCGGCGCCCGCCGAGATGGCAAAGATCCTCGCCGTGCTGGAGCAAGCAGGCGAGCGGCGCGTGTTGCTGCACTGCGCCTCCTCGGTTCGCTCCGGCTTCGTCTGGTCCGTCTTTCGCGCCACTCGTCACCGGCTGGGCGTCGAGGAGGCGATCGGGGAGGGAAAGGCCGCCGGCCTGGCCAGCCCGCGGATGGAAAAGCACGCGCGCGACGTGATCGCGGCGCAGGCCGGATCTCAGCCGCCGCCGTGAGGGAGCGGCGGTTTACCGGTACACCTCCGGCACGAAGTTCTGCTCGCTGAGCGGCGGCCGTACGTAGCTCGCCTCGCGCCGCTTGGGCAGCTTCAGCGGCTCCGGGGTCAGGTCCTCGTAGGCAATCATCGACAGCAGGTGGTGGATGCAGTTCAGACGAGCCGCCCTCTTGCGGTCGGCGTTGACCACGTACCAGGGCGCCTGCTTGCTGTCGGTGTGGGCGAACATGGTGTCCTTGGCGCGGGAGTAGTCCACCCAGCGGCGGCGCGCCTCCAGGTCCATGGGCGAGAGCTTCCAGCGCTTACGCCGGTCGTCGATGCGCTCCTGGAAGCGCTGCTCCTGCTCTTCCTCGCTCACTGAGAACCAGTACTTGATGAGAATGATTCCCGCTCGCGCCAGCATGCGCTCGAATTCCGGGCAACTGCGGAGGAACTCGACGTACTCCTCCTCGGTGCAGAAGCCCATGACGCGCTCGACGCCGGCGCGGTTGTACCAGCTCCGGTCGAACAGGACCATCTCGCCGGCCGAGGGCAGGTGGGCGACGTAGCGCTGGAAGTACCACTGGGTCTTCTCTTTCCCGGTCGGCGCCGGGAGCGCCACCACGCGGCAGATGCGGGGGTTGAGCCGCCGCGTGATCTCCTTGATGGCGCCTCCTTTGCCGGCGGCATCCCTGCCTTCGAAGATGACCACGACCCGCAGGCCCTTGTGTTTGATCCACTCCTGGAGCTTCACCAGTTCCAGTTGCAGGCGCTCGAGTTCGCCGCGGAAGATTTTCTTGTCGAGCACAACGGGCGCGGCTCGCCCGCCGGCCTCACCCCGAATCTCTCGTTTCTTCGTAGGCATGGTTTGTGACCAGCCGAGCGGGGACACGCCGCAGCGACTCGGCCGCAGGCCGGAACAGCCCCCGTGGGGGCTCAGAACATGTACAGCGGTGTGCCGGGACCTGGCTCGGCGGCCTCGGTTTCGCCGCCGGCGCCCACCGGCTGCTCTTCCAGACCCACCTGGCGGCAGTAGATGCCGGTGTCGCCCAGGTAGACCTCCAGCTCCGAGGGCCGCGGGAGGTTGCCCTGAATGAGCGCCTCCGAGAGCGGATCCTCGATGTACTTCTGCAACGCACGGCGCAGCGGGCGAGCGCCGTAGTTGCGGTCGCCGCTCGTCTTCTCCAGGACGTAGCGAGCCGCTTCCGGCGCCAGGCGGATGCGGATCTGCTTGCTCGTCAGGTTCAGGTTGACCTGCTCGGTGAGCAGGCCGATGATTTGAAGCAGGTCGTCTTCGGTGAGCGAAGTGAACAGGATCACTTCGTCGAGGCGGTTGAGAAACTCCGGATTGAACGCCCGCTTCACCTCGCTCATCACCTGTTCCTCAACCTTGGCAGGCAGCCCGGAATTACTCGGAGCGGCGAAGCCGATGGAGGACTTTTTCTCCAGGAAGCGCGCCCCGAGGTTCGAGGTCATGATGATGATGGTGTTCTTGAAGTCCACCGTGTTACCGAGCCCGTCGGTCAACTGGCCGTCCTCGAATACCTGGAGCAGGATGTTGTAGACGTCCGGGTGGGCCTTCTCGATCTCGTCCAGCAGGATGATGGAATAGGGGGCGCGCTTGACGCGCTCGGTCAACTGCCCGCCTTCCTCGTAGCCGACGTAGCCGGGCGGGGAGCCGATGAGTTTGGAGACGGAGTGCTTCTCCATGAACTCGGACATGTCGAAGCGGACCAGCGATTTCTCGGAGCCGAACAGGAACTCGGCCAGCGCGCGGGCGACCTCGGTCTTGCCGACGCCGGTCGGCCCGAGGAACAGGAACGAGCCCGAAGGGCGCTTGGGCGATTTCAGCCCGGCGCGCGAGCGGCGGATGGCTCGGGCGAGCGCGCCGATGGCCTTCTCCTGGCTGACCACGCGCTTGTGCAGCTCCTCCTCGATGCGCAGCAGCTTGCTGACTTCCTCCTCGCGGATGGCCGTCATCGGCACGCCGGTCCACCGCGCCACTACGTCTTCGATGTCGTCCTTGCCCACCACGCCGGTCGAGGTGTCGTCGAGGTTGTAGCGATCGCGCAGCAGGCGCAGGTTCTCCCGCTCGCGGCGCTCCTCGTCGGAGTAAAAGCGCGCCTTCTCGAACTCGTGGTTGGCGATCGCGTTCTCCATCCGGTGGACGGTGAACTTGATCTTCTTCTGGATGTCGGCGATGTCGGCGGGAACCGTGGTCTGGCGCAGCTTGACGCGGGCGCCGGCCTCGTCGATCAGATCGATGGCCTTGTCCGGCAGGAAGCGGTCGGGGATAAAGCGGACCGAGGTGTGCACGGCGCCTTCAATGGCCTCGTCGGTGTAAGCGACCGCGTGGAACTTCTCGTAGCGCTCCTTGATGCCGAACAGGATCTTGATCGCGTCCCCCTCGTTCGGCGGCGCCACTTTCACCGCCTGGAAGCGCCGCTCGAGCGAGCGGTCCTTCTCAATCGACTTGCGATACTCGGCCGGAGTGGTGGCGCCGATGCACTGGATCTCCCCGCGCGAAAGCGCCGGCTTGAGGATGTTGGCCGCGTCGAGCGACCCTTCGGCCGAACCGGCGCCGACCAGCGTGTGCAGCTCGTCGATGAAGATCACCGCGTTCTGGTTCTCCATCAGCTCCTTCATGATGGTCTTCAGCCGCTCCTCGAACTGGCCGCGGTACTTGGTGCCGGCGACGATGAGCGAGAGGTCCAGGGCGAGGATGCGCTTGTCGGCGAGGAACGACGGCACGTCGCCTTCGGCGATGCGCTGGGCCAGGCCTTCGACGATGGCCGTCTTGCCCACGCCCGGCTCGCCGATCAGCACCGGGTTGTTCTTGGTGCGCCGGCACAGGATCTGGACCACGCGCTCGAGCTCGTGGTCGCGGCCGATGAGCGGATCCAGCACGCCGTCGATGGCCGCCTGCGTCAGGTCGCGGCTGAACTCGGCGAGCAGCGAGCTCTCCTTGGGACGGCTGGAGGACATCTTCTCCGAAGAGGAGCGCGCGATCTCGTCGCGCACCTGCGCCAGGCGCAGCCCGCGCTCGTGGAGGATTTCGGCGGCGAAGCACTTCTCCTCGCGCAGCAGCCCGAGCAGCAGGTGCTCGGTGCCGATGTGCTTGTGGTTGAGCCGCTCGGCCTCCTCGGCGGCGTAGGCGAGCACGCGCTTGCACTCGTGGCTCAGCGGCAGATCCACCGAAGTCGAGACCTTCTCGCGGATCGTGGTGTGCGACTCGATCTGCTTGCGGATCGACTCCAGCGCCGCGTGCGAGCGCAAAAAGCGGTTGGCCAGCGCCTTATCCTCGCGCAGCAGCCCCAGCAGGAGGTGCTCGGATTCGATATACGGGCTGCCGAACTGGCTCGCCTCGTAGCGGGCGAAAAAGATCACCCGGCGGGCTTTTTCTGTGTATCGTTCAAACATAATCTCCGCCGTCCGTCTTGGTTGCCGCCGTCCCCCGGGGGTCTCCCGCGAGCGGCGCCAGCCGCCCGCCCTCCAGCCGCAGCGCGCGGTCGCACCGGGCGGCGAACGCGAGGTTGTGGGTCACGGAGATCGAAGTGAGCCCGCGGCTGCGGTGCATCCGGGCGAGCAGCTCGATGATACGCTCTCCGGTGCGATGGTCCAGGTTGCCCGTGGGTTCGTCGGCCAGCAGCAGGCTTGGGTTTCCGACCAGCGCGCGCGCCAGGGCCACCCGCTGCTGCTCACCGCCGGAAAGCTCTCCGGCGTGATGGGCGGCGCGAGGCAGCAGGCCCACCTCCTCCAGCCGCGCGACGGCAGTCGAGGAAGCCTGCGAGGGCGAATCCCCCCGAATCAGCAAGGGCATCATGACGTTCTCCAGCGCCGTGAACTCCGGCAACAGCGACTGAATCTGCCATACAAATCCGACTTCTTTGTTGCGATAATCCGCCAGACCTGAATCCGAAAGTGAGCTGACGTCCCTCGACTTGAAGTATATCGCACCCTCCGTCGGCCTGTCCACACCGCCGAGCAGTTGCAACAGCGTGGTCTTGCCCGCGCCGGATTCGCCGACGATGGCGAGTCGTTCGCCTTCATAAACTTCCAGGTCGAGATCGGCGAAGACTACCAGCTCGCCATTGCCCGAGCGATATTTTTTGGCGAGACCGGCGGCGCGAATCGTGACGGTCCGGGGCTGCATGCTGTTCTTCTAAAGCTATCACGCGGGCGCCGGTGACAACCGTCGGGGAGCAGCCGGCCTCACAGCGTCCGGTGGCAGTAGTCGCAGGCGAGCGAGGCCTGGCGCGCGCGGTGGCATTCCATGCATCCGGCCATCGTGATGTCCTTCTCCTTGCGCAGCAGGTCGCGTTCGGCCACCGGGCCGTGGCAGGTTTCGCAGCTCGCGCCCGCCCGCACATGCTCCTTGTGGCTGAAGAAGACGTAGTCCGGAATGCGGTAGACACGCCTCCAGGGGACGGGCTTTCCGGCGGCGTGGTATTCGGCCAGGCGCTGCACGGCGGCGCTCTCCTTTTTCACCGACTGGTGACAGCTCATACAGCGCGCCGTTTCCGGCAGCGTCGCGAACTCGCCTGGTTCCGGCACGGGATGACAGGCGCGGCACTCCAGCTTCTGCTGCGCGTGGAGACGATGGCTGAATGGAATCGGCTGCACCGGAGCCGGGGGAAGGTAGCGCGGCGTGGGCGGCGAGGCCTCCTGGGCCATCGTCCATGCCAGCACCGCGGCCCCCAGCGCGGCCAGAGCCAGCCGCGCGCTCACACGACGAGCTTCCACGGGCTGCGCTCTTCCCGCGAGAGAAACCGGCGCGCCTCGGCCTGCACCGTGGTCCAGTTCCGCGCGTCCCAATCGATGCGCAGCCGGCTGCGGAGCGCGACGTTGCCCAGCAGGCAGGTGGTGGTCGAGCGCTGGCAGGTCTCCACGTCGCTGATCGGCTTCTGCCGCGTCCGCACGCATTCCAGGAAGTTGGCCCAGTGCGCCATGTTGCTGTTGTTGGAGGAGGCGACCTCCTCTTCGACCACGTCGGACTCTCTCTCCGGAACCAGTCGATAGCCGCCGCGGTCGACGAACAGCGTCGCCTGGGAGCCGTGGAAGAGAATCCCGCCGCCTTTGTTGAACATCGACTGCGCGTTGCCGGAGCGGTTTTCGTAAGTTGCCAGCACCCCCGGGTACTCGTAGGTGATTTGCAGCGTGTCCGGGGTCTCGCGGTTATCGGTGAGCCACAGCTTGCCGCCGAGCGCGGTGATGGCCGTGGGCATGGCTTCCTCCAGCGCCATCTGCACAATGTCCAGCCAGTGGACTCCCCAATCGGTCATCATGCCGCCGGCGTAGTCCCAGAACCAGCGAAAGTGGGAGAACGCCTTGGGATCGACGCCGAAGCGGTTGGCGTTGAAGCGGCGCCGCGGCGCCGGGCCCAGCCACATGTCCCAATCCAGGCCGGCCGGCGGCTCTCCGTCAGGCGGGTTGCCGATGCCTGCCGGCCGCGCGTTGCCGTAATTCCACGTGCGCACGAAGGTCACCTTCCCCAGCGCCCCGCTGCGCACCAGCTCGCAGGCTTTCTGGAAATGCGCGCCGGAGCGCTGCATGGTGCCGGCCTGGACCACGCGCTGGTACTTGCGCGCGGCCTGCACCATCTTCACGCCTTCCTCGACGGTGACGCACAGCGGCTTTTCGACGTAGACGTCCTTGCCCGCCTTGCACGCCTCCACCGTCATGTAGGCGTGCCAGTGGTCGGGCGTCGAGATGCAAACGATGTCGATGGAGCGGTCGGCGAGGATCTCGCGAAAGTCGCGCACGCCCCGGGCCTGCCTGTTGGTCGCGGCGAGCGCGCTTTCCAGGTTCGGCTCGTAGACATCGCAGACCGCAGGGATGGCGACGTTCTCCTGCTTCATGGCGATCCGCAGGTTGCTGGTGCCCATGCGCCCCATCCCGATGAAGGCGATCGCGGGGCGGTCGTTGGCGCCGCGCAGGCGGCCCGTGTAGAGTGACGTGGTCAGCGCGGCCCCGGCGGACTGGAGGAATTCGCGGCGAACGTTTTCGGTTGGCATCGCCTTCGATCGTCTCAAAAAGACGACGTGGTTGCCAGTGGGTGCTCAACCGAGCCGCGACCACAGGGAGCGGTTGGATCGGTTGACGAAGCCCTCAAGCCCGCCAGCAAGATCGAAACCGCCTACCGCTCGGCGCGTCGCCGGCCCACGGCGAGCACCAGGCTGCCGCCGATCAGCAGCGCCGAAATCGGCACCGCCCAGCGCTCGTCGTATTGCGCCCAGGGCCGCCACGAACGCCGCTCACGCCGCGTTTACTGGTCTATTTTCGCTCCGGCGCTTATACCGGGCGGTCGATCCGCTGTCTGGTGGTCTCGGAAGTCAGATCAGGATCTGCTTCCGGTGGATATATACTCGCGGAAGTTTCGAAGTGTACACTCGCAACCGAGCGCAACCCATCTGTTGAATAAAAACAGGTCGCAGACGGAGAGTGGAGAGAGTTTCTGGCGTGAATGACCGGAACCGGCCTGGGTGACGGCCCTTTCTTCCCGGAGAGGGCACGCCCGGAAGGGAATGATCACCGGTGCAAGTTGTTGGAGAATTTGGCGTTGCTAGGCACTTTCAGCAACGAAGCGCGGAGAGGGAATCCGTCAACTTCAGGGCCAGTCTGTTTAGGGGAATTTTTGTTTGGCTCCCCGAGCGCTACACGAAGGAAATTCTGGAGACTCGACGGGCGAGAAACGGCGGTAAACTATTGATTCGGAATACAGTTCTGTAAAACGTTGGACGTGGTGCGGGCCGCAATCCACGACTTCCGTTCCGCTTGATCAGATCGCCAAAGAGCGCCGGGCCGTAGACGCTGATTTGTAGCGTGGTCCGCCCGGCGCAGACGCTCCAGAGCCCGTGAAGGCGTATCCCTAGAGTCTTGACTATTAAGTCAAGACTCGCTAAGCTATAGATGACCCGATATTTTCAGGAGGGCAGGGATCCTCATGAGCACACCGGCGACATCGATCGAAGCACTCGCAAATCAAGAGTACAAGTGGGGCTTCGTCACTGAGATCGAAGCGGATACGATCCCCAAGGGGCTTAGCGAAGACGTCATTCGCATGATCTCGGCCAAAAAGAACGAGCCCGAGTTTATGTTGGAATGGCGCCTGAAGTCCTACCGCCAGTGGCTCACGATGGAAGAACCCAAGTGGTCCACCGTCCGCTACCCGGCCATCGATTATCAAGACATCGTCTACTACTCGGCGCCGAAGACCAAACTGGATCAACTGAAGAGCTTGGACGAGGTCGATCCCGAACTGCTCAGAACCTACGAGAAGCTCGGCATCCCGCTACGGGAACAGGAAATGCTCGCTGGCGTTGCCGTGGACGCCGTGTTCGACAGCGTCTCCGTGGCGACGACCTTCAAGGGAAAGCTGGCGGAGATGGGCATCATCTTCTGCTCCTTCTCCGAAGCCGTCCAGGAGCACCCGGAGCTCGTTCAGAAGTATCTCGGCTCGATCGTTCCACATTCCGACAACTTCTTTGCCGCCCTCAACTCCGCTGTATTCAGCGACGGTTCCTTCGTCTATATACCCCCCGGCGTCCGCTGCCCGATGGAGCTGTCCACCTACTTCCGTATCAATGCGAAGGACACCGGGCAGTTCGAGCGCACGCTCATCATCGCCGACGCAGGCGCCTACGTCAGCTACCTCGAAGGTTGCACGGCGCCGATGCGGGACAAGAACCAGTTGCATGCCGCCGTGGTTGAGTTGGTTGCGCTCGACAATGCCCAGATCAAGTATTCGACCGTGCAGAACTGGTACCCCGGCGACAAGGAAGGCAAGGGCGGGATCTACAACTTCGTGACCAAGCGCGGCAAATGCCTGGGCGTCAATTCGAAGGTCTCCTGGACCCAGGTCGAGACCGGCTCGGCCATCACCTGGAAGTACCCGAGCGTCCTGCTCATGGGAGATAACTCGGTTGGTGAGTTCTACTCGGTCGCTCTCGCGAACAACTACCAACAGGCGGACACCGGCACGAAGATGATCCACATCGGGAAGAATACCCGGAGCACGATCGTCTCCAAGGGCATCTCCGCAGGCCACGGGCAGAACGCTTACCGTGGAATGGTCAAGATCCTCAAGGGTGCTACCGGCGCACGGAACTACTCGCAATGCGATTCGCTGCTTCTGGGCGACCAATGCGGCGCGCACACGTTCCCCTACCTCGAAGTGAAGAACACCTCGTCACAGGTGGAGCATGAGGCCTCCACCTCCAAGATCGGCGAAGACCAGATTTTCTACTGCCGCCAGCGCGGCATCGCCGCGGAAGACGCAGTTTCGATGATTGTCCACGGGTTCTGCAAAGAAGTCTTCCGGGAGCTCCCGATGGAGTTCGCCGTCGAAGCGCAGAAGCTGTTGGGAATCAGCCTGGAAGGCAGCGTCGGTTAAGGGAACATCAGATGGCTTTGCTTGAAATAAAGAACTTGCATGCGAGCGTGGCCGGCAGGGAGATCCTGCGTGGCATCGATCTGACAGTGGGTCCGGGCGAGTTGCATGCCATCATGGGGCCGAACGGCTCGGGCAAGAGCACGCTGGCGCAAGTCCTGGCCGGCCGTGACCTCTACGAAGTTACCGAGGGCCAGGTCTTGTACGACGGCAAGGATCTGCTGAGCGTGCCGCCCGAACAGCGTGCGCAGGAAGGGATCTTCATGGCGTTCCAGTACCCCGTGGAGATTCCCGGCGTCAGCAACATGTATTTCCTCAAGGCAGCGTTGAATACGCTACGCAAGAGCCGCGGTCTGGAGGAACTCGATGCCATGGACTTCCTGACGCTGGCCAAAGAGAAACTAGCGCTGGTGAATATGGACCCGGCGTTCTTGAACCGGCCGGTGAACGCGGGTTTCTCGGGCGGCGAGAAGAAGCGCAACGAGATTTTCCAGATGGCTGTGCTTGAGCCGAGGCTCGCGATCCTGGACGAGACCGACTCAGGTCTGGACATCGACGCACTAAAGATCGTTGCCAACGGCGTGAACGGGCTGCGCACGCCGGACAGAACGATAATCGTCGTCACGCATTACCAGCGTCTGTTGAACCACATCGTGCCGGACTACGTGCATGTGCTGGCTGACGGCCGAATCGTCAAATCCGGCGACAAGGACCTTGCGCTCGAAGTGGAGCAGTCCGGGTATGCTGGCGTGGGTGAGGCGGTCACGGCATGACGGGAGTCGAACAAATTCGTCGGGATGCCGCGCGGCGTTTTGCCGAACTGGGATTTCCTACGACACGGGATGAGGAGTGGCGCTTCACCAACGTCTCCTCCATTGCCAAGACACAATTCTCGGCCGCGCCTTCCGATTTGGGCGCTCCGGAAGGGGCACAACTCGATGAGAGCCTCTCCCTGAGCAAGGGCGGTCTCCGGCTGGTGTTTATCAATGGCCGCTACTCGCCTGAGCTCTCCGCCCAGAAGCTCCCACGGGGTGTCCGCGCGACGCCGCTGCACGAAGCGAACGGCGCCGTCGAAGCGCACCAGGCGCGTTACGCGGCCTACCAGGATCGTGCGTTTGTTGCGTTGAACACCGCTAACTTCGAGGATGGCGCCTGCATCGAGATCCCCAAGGGGGCAGTCGTTGAGGAGCCGATTCACCTCGTGTTCCTCGCGACCGGCGGCGAGGTGCCGGTCATTTCGCATCCGCGCAGCCTGGTCGTGATCGGACCCGGTAGCCAGGCAACCGTAGTGGAGAGCTACCTCGGCCACGGCGCAAAGTATTTCACGAACGCGGTCACCGAGATCGTGGCGGGCGATCACTCGGTAGTGGACCATTACAAGCTGCAAGAGGAGGATGAGCGATCATTCCACGTAGCTACCCTCCAGGTCCAGATCGGCCGCGACGCGAATTTCTCGACGCATTCCATTTCGCTCGGCGGGGGCGGCCTGGTACGGAACGACATCAATGCCGTCCTCGCGGAAGGATCGGAAGCTACCGTCAATGGCCTTTATCTGGCGTTCGGCAGCCAGCATATCGATAATCACACGATGATCGATCATGCGAAGCCCCATGGCACGAGCCATGAGTTGTATAAGGGCATCCTCGGCGGAACGTCCGCCGCGGTTTTTAACGGGAAGATCATCGTTCGTCCGGACGCGCAGAAGACTGACGCCAAGCAGACAAACAGGAATCTCGTTCTTTCCGAAAACGCCACCATCCATACCAAACCTGAGCTGCAGATTCACGCCAACGATGTTCGTTGCACACACGGGGCGACGATCGGCCAACTCGATCAGGAGGCGATCTTCTACCTGCAGTCGCGCGGCATCGCGAAGGAACGGGCGCGCGATCTGCTGATGCATGCCTTCGCGCGCGACATTATTGACCGGGTCAAGGTAGGTTCGTTGCGCGCCCGGTTGGAACAAATTCTCCTGGAGAGGTTACATGCCCTCCGCAACTAGCCTCGATGTGACCGCCCTCCGCAAGGATTTCCCGATTCTCGCGCAGCAGGTACACGGCAAGCCGCTCATCTATCTTGACAACGCGGCGACGAGCCAGAAGCCGAAATGCGTCATTGACGCACTCACGCATTTCTACCTGATGGACAACGCCAACATCCACCGGGGCGTGCACCAGTTGAGTGAACGGTCCACTCAGGCTTATGAAGCGGCGCGGGGCAAGGTGCAGCGGTTTCTGAACGCAGCTAATACGCGGGAGATCATCTTCGTCCGCGGCGCGACGGAAGGCATCAACCTTGTAGCGCAGACCTGCGGTCGAAAGTACGTCGGCGCTGGAGATGAGATCGTCATTTCGGCCATGGAGCATCACTCGAACATCGTGCCCTGGCAGATGCTCTGTGAGGAAAAAGGCGCGGTGCTGCGGGTCATTCCGATCAATGACCGGGGCGAGGTGGAGTTCGACCAGTTCGAAAAGCTGCTGAACCACCGGACCAGGCTGGTTGCCGTGAGCCACGTCTCGAATGCCCTCGGAACCATCAACCCGGTGCGCGAGATCGTCAAGACGGCGCACGGCTGGAACGTCCCAGTGTTGATCGACGGCGCTCAAGCAGTTCCGCACATGAAGGTGGACGTTCGGAGTCTGGACTGCGATTTCTACGTTTTCTCCGGCCACAAGGTGTTCGGGCCCACCGGCATCGGCGTGCTGTATGGCAGAGAGCAACTGCTTGAGGACATGCCGCCCTGGCAGGGCGGTGGCGACATGATCCGGTCCGTCACGTTCGAGAAGACAACCTACAACGACCTGCCGTACAAGTTCGAAGCCGGCACGCCGGATATTGCGGGCGTCATAGGGCTCGGCGCCGTGATCGACTACTTGGACCAGATCGGCATGGACGCCGTCGCGGCGCACGAACACGACCTGCTGGAGTACGGAACCCGAGCGCTGGAAAGCATTTCCGGGCTGCGCCTGATCGGCACGGCGCGGGAAAAGGCCGGCGTACTTTCCTTCGTAATCGACGGTGTGCATCCGCACGACGCCGGAACCATCCTGGACCGGGAAGGCGTGGCCGTGCGCGCCGGTCACCATTGCGCCCAGCCGGTCATGGACCACTTTGGGATTTCGGGCACGACCCGGGCCTCGCTGGCGTTCTACAATACGATGGAAGACATCGACGCACTGGTGGCGGGCATTCAAAAGGTCAAGGAGGTCTTCGCAGTATGATCAACGACCTCTACCAGGAGACCATTCTTGACCACAACAAAAGGCCGCGAAACTTCCAGTTGCTCGAAGACGCGAATCGGAAAGCCGAAGGCTACAACCCCCTGTGCGGGGATCGGTGCAAGGTCTTTCTCAAAGAACACGACGGCGTGATCGACAAGCTGACGTTCCAGGGAGCCGGGTGCGCAATTTCGACGGCCTCGGCGTCTTTGATGACCGAGGTCTTGAAGGGCAAGACCGTCGGCGAGGCCGAAACTCTGCTGGCGAAGTTCCACGACCTCCTGACGACGGATCAACCATTGCCGAAGGACCTCGGCAAGCTGGTGGTGTTCTCTGGTGTTCGGGAGTTTCCGGCGCGCGTGAAATGCGCAACGCTGGCCTGGCATACGTTGCGTGCGGCGCTGCGGGGCGCCGGAGAGGTGGTATCCACGGAATGACATCCGGCGAGCTTCGGCAACAGGTCATCCAGGTCCTCCGTACGATTTATGACCCGGAGATGCCGGTCAATATCTATGAGCTCGGCCTCATTTATGAAGTCAATTTGGATGAGGCGGGCTTTGTCTCCATCCGGATGACGCTAACGGCGCCGAACTGCCCCGTGGCCGGCACCCTACCGCCCGAGGTGGAATCGAAGGTGAAGGGCGTCCCCGGTGTGAGTGGAGTCAAGCTCGACCTGGTGTTTGACCCGCCGTGGACGAAGAACATGATGTCGGAAGCGGCCAAGCTCGAACTGGGCATTGAAGACGTTATTCCGGTCGCGAGGATCTCCCATCGATGAAACTCACATCCCACGATGAATACGGATTGCGCTGCCTGATCCGCCTCGGGCAGGAAGGACTGGGCGGCAGACTGACTATCCCTGAGATCAGCAATGCCGAAGGCGTCTCGGAGGCCTACGTCGGCAAGCTCCTGCGGATACTGCGCCTAGGCGGATTCGTCACGGCGGCGCGCGGTACCGGCGGCTATTCTCTGGCGCGCCCGGCCAGCCAGATCGTCCTCGGCGACGTGATGGCTGTACTCGGCGGTCGTTTGTTCGAGGGCGATTTCTGTCAGAAGCATACCGGCCAAATGGAGGACTGCGTCCGCTCGGTTGATTGTTCCCTTCGGGTACTCTGGCGCACAGTGCAGGCAGCAGTTGACGACGTCCTTGGAAGGACTACCCTTCAGGACTTGCTTTGTAATGAGCAGCAGATGATTACCTGGGTCAAAGGCTTCGGAGAATTCGCTTCGCACATTTCAAGGCAATGAAGCATGCGACCGAGAACGCTTGCGAATACGTTGCAGTCCGAGAATTTAGCATCGAGCTGCTCAAGGAAAAGAGAGGAGAGGTAACGTGATGGCGTATGTGATAGCCGAGCCCTGTATTGGCGTCAAGGACACGGCATGCGTGGATGCCTGCCCGGTAGATTGCATTCATCCTAAGAAGGACGAAGCAGACTTCGAGAGCGCCACTATGATCTACATCGATCCGGTCGAATGTATCGACTGCGGCGCCTGCGTGCCAGTGTGTCCGGTGTCGGCGATCTTTGCACTGGATGACCTGCCTGAGAAGTGGGCGGATTTTACAGAAGTGAACGCGAAGTACTTCAAACGCGATCCCGTGGCCTAGAAGCAAGGGGTTGTGGATGGCTTGTTGGTTCGATTTGGTGGACAAGATTGTTTGCAGAACAAGGAAAAGGAGATAGTTTATGGTTGCTCTAACAGAACGAGCGGTGAGTAAGGTCAAGGAGATCATCGAGGCGCAGGCGCCGAGGCCAGCCGGGCTGCGGATCGCGGTCGTCGGCGGAGGTTGCTCCGGCTTCAGCTACTCAATGACTTTCGAGAACAACCCAGGCATGTTGGACAAGACGTACAACTCGGACGGGTTGAAAGTCTTTGTCGACCAGGCCAGCCTTCTATACCTGGATGACGTTGAAGTGGACTTCGTGGACACGATCGAAGGCTCTGGCTTCAAGTTCAACAATCCTCAGGTGAAATCGACCTGCGGATGTGGAAGCTCGTTCAGCGTGTAGTGATTCATCCACGGGACTCTCAAGAAGAGGCGCCCTTCGCCGAATCGAGATACCCGGTTCTCGGCACATCGGAGCAAGATGTCCGAGGCGGCGATGCTGCAGCTCGGCATGCTGTGAGGAGGCATTTGTGCAGATCGCAGAAGTTTTCGCAGAGAGTCAGGAGAAGAACATGTCATTGGAGATTAGTGCTAGCACTACCATGGGGGAAATCCTCAGCGCCCACCCCAGCGCGAAACTAGGGCTCTTCCGCCGCTACCACATCGGCGGGTGCACCGCCTGCGGCTACCAGCCCACGGACACGCTGGGACAGGTCATGGGCGACCACAATATTTCAGACCCGCTGGAGGCTGTGATTACCTGCATCCTCGAGAGCCGTCAGGTGGAGGTAGGGCTTCAGATCCTCCCGACGGCTGTGGCTGCCGCGCTAACACCGAAGCCGGAAACGCGGCTTGTCGACCTGTCTTCGCCGGAGGTAGTGGCAGCGCTCGCACGCGGAGAAAGATGGCGGCTTATCGATGTGCGCTCTCCCGAAGAATGGGCGAATGGCCATATGCCGGGGGCTCAATTTCTCACCCTAGAGCTGAAGTTTGAGGCTTTGGATACCTGGCCGAAGGACACCCCGATCGTTTTCTACTCCAATGCGGGGCGCCGCAGTTTGGAAGTTGCCTCCTACTTCATGGCATACGGCTTCACCAACGTGCGCAACATGGCCGGCGGTCTCGAAGCCTGGTCGGGGGAGTTGCAGGCCTCGAACGTACCACCGCTCACCGTGGAAGTGTCAGCGATAAACGAGCGGGCGCCAGGATTCCAATCCCTCTGAAGGAGTTCCAGTGGAAGCCACCCCCATTGACGCGCTGGTCCGCGAGGCATTCGAAGTGCTCGAAGCGGCAAGGCTTCAGCTCGAATGATGGGAGGAACCGATGCCCTCCGGTCAGCTCGAACCACGGCAACCACATGGCTCTCGAGAGCGAAAACCAGGCACCCTTGTTCGGGCGATGGGGGAGTTCGCGCTGAGCAAAGGCTTGTTCCCCTCCAAAGAGTCGCTGGCGCACAAGCTCTGTCAAGACCTAAAGTCGTGCGGGGTCATATATCACGTCCGCACCCTGAAGCGCCAGATTTCGGGATTCATCGCTCTAGAGCGATCCGTCTGCAACGCGACATCGAGAAGCAAGGCCTCTCGTATACAGTGGCAACTCTTGAGGCCATTCTCGCCGGCAAGAATCGGCTTTTCGTCAGACCAGTGATTGGCGACACGCTCCTAGAGAGTATCTGCGAGACGCCGGTATCAACTCCAGGGAGGAGGCCGACGCAAGGATTCAGGCGCAGGCGGAAGCAATCCGTCGATCACTTGACGCGCGCGAATTCGTTCCCATCGGCAGGTTCCATGAACTCTGTTTGCTGTGGCTTTGGAAGTATCCGAATGAACCCTGATTACCTCCAGCGCGCGGTCTCCGGCAGGCCGCGACAGGTCCGTTGTCAACTGCAGGAGGCGCTGGAAGACGTGTTGCGGCCGGACTTGCCGCCTTCCCAGGATTTAGACACGGCGCTTGCCACGACCTGGAGGGAGAGGGAGAGGCGGAGGCACGATATGGCCTGGGTACGAGCCGAACCGATTGTTGCCCTGGCCAAGACCTGGTTAGAGCAGCATCCGGGCATGAGCAAGC